>Ga0160465_100148_pt1 | contig 60842 bp, 52 predicted proteins | sample HID1971K_E11MG_FD_108209 | JGI IMG/M metagenome (GOLD analysis project Ga0160465, IMG submission 108209) | Enriched millipede-associated microbial communities from UW Madison campus, WI, USA - HID1971K_E11 MG | ecosystem: Host-associated > Arthropoda: Insects > Digestive system > Unclassified ...
GACAATAATATAGCCCAAAGGAAAAGCAAGTAGATTGGCTATAGCCACAAGCTTGATAAAATCCCTGTTCAGCAGTGTCAATACATTCATCGTACTGGCCCCTAAAACTTTACGGATACTGATTTCTTTTTTACGCTGTTCGGCAAGGAACAATGCTAAACCTAACAAGCCCAGACAAGAGATAAATATGGCGAAACCACCAAACCAATTAGAGAGCGTACCAAGGCGTTTTTCATTTTGAAACTTCTCTTCAAACTGCTCAGCTACAAATCGCCTGTCAATCGGAAAATCAGGATTCAATGACTTAATTATCTCGTCAATTTTATTGACAGCGCTACTTAAATTTTGTGAAGGGTTTAATCTAATGACGATTTTATTAAATTCCTCCGGTCTACTGTAGATAATCATCGGCTTCACACTCTGATAAGGCGATTCATTTACCACATTCTTCATCACTCCTATAATAGTAACCTTAGTTCCGTCCCAATCGATCTTTGTGCCGATCGGTTGTTTTAATCCCATTACTTTTACTGTTGCTTCATTAACCAATACATTAAGGGAATCTGCTTTCCTTAAGAATTCACGACCAGCCATCATAGGTGCACCAATTGTCTTCGCAAAATCGAAACCAGCACTTCGATAATTAAACAGCACCTTGTCATCGATATTTTTACCCGGCCAGCTAACACCGAAAGTATTATTGCCATCATCCCCCAAACCGGTACTAAAAAATGTTACGCTCGTAGCAGCACCTGATTTAATGAGCTGATCTTTGAGAACATTCAGTTTTTCACTATTAGAGAAATTCCCCTGAATAGGCAGCTCTATCAATCCATCATTATTGTAACCAATCGGCTTATTTTTGATATAGTTTAATTGTTGATATATAAATGCGGTACATATAATTAAACAAGTTGCAAAACTGAACTGAAAGACAACTAATATTTTTCTGATGGAAAGGGATTGGTTCCCTATTGTACTACTCCCTTTCAACACCTTAACAGGTTCAAAAGAGGACAAGAAAAAGGCTGGATAACTCCCCGCAATAAAGCCTGTTAATAGTGTTAAGGTAAATAGTGCAATCCAAAATGTCCAGTCTTGATAGTTTATGACCAATCGAATATTTAACAGTCCATTAAAATACGGCAAACTAACCTCAATCAAAACGAAGCTGATCACCATAGCCATTACGGTCACCAATATAGATTCTGTGATGAACTGGCCAATAAGTGCCTTTCTGGAAGAACCTATGACTTTACGTATACCAACTTCTTTCCCCCTTTTCTCAGACCTGGCGGTAGATAGGTTCATAAAATTAACGCATGCAATCAACAGAATACAGAAAGCCAGGATAAAAAAGATTTTAATCTGATCTATTCTGCCCCCTATTGATTTTCCATTCTCAAAATCACTATATAAATGCCATTTTGATAAAGGATGTAACAAAGCTTCGCCATTTGCATCCTTTGAATTTCTGGAGTAGATTCCTTTCATAAGTCCATTTGCCTTTTCGAAAAACCTATTATCCTGTAGCTGCACAAGTGTTAAACAAAAATTGCCACCCCAACCAGTTTGTTTTACCCAGGGATTTTGGTCAACATATAGCGCCCATGGCATTAAGAATTCAAATCTGATGCTATTATTTGCCGGAATATCTTCAATAACGGCTTCAACTTTGAGTGCCTGATTGTTATTCAATTTTACAATTTTATTCATCGGATCTTCGTCGCCAAACAATTTTTTCGCCATTATTTCTGTAAGAACCACTGAATTCACCTCTCTTAATACTTTATCAGGATTCCCTTTAATAAACTTATAATTCAGTATTTTCAAAAAAGACGGATCAGCATAAACAGCACTGTTTTTTATTTTTCTTTCTCCATAACTAATCAACTGATCGTTAGGATAAGTAGAATGCGAGGCATAGGCTACACCCGGTATCTTTTCTTTAACCTCGTTAGCCATAACACCAGGTGTCCATGCCCAGCTAAATACCTGTTTGTTTGCTTTGGAATTGTTATATACAACGTAAGTTTTATCATAATCCTCAAACTGCTTATCGTAACTCCACTCGTACGCAACATACATAAGTAAGATCATGCAACTTGCCAAACCAATTGCCAGGCCACCCACATTAATCAATGTGTAAACCTTGTTTTTCCAAAGGTTACGCCATGCTATTTTTAAATTTAATCTGAACATGAGTTTAATGTTTAAATTTATTTCTACTCGTATTTTAAAGCGTCAACGGGATTCGATTTCGCAGCTTTATATGCCTGAAAACTTACTGTTAAAAAGGCGACTACGCTTGTGCTAAATATTGCTACAACTATAATCCACCAGGAAATTACAGTTCGGAATTCAAAATGGCCCAGCCATTTATTCATTAAATAATAGGCCGCTGGTACACCAATTATAATGGCTACTAAAATCATTTTCATAAACGACACAGAGAGTAACTGCATAATATTGGCTGCTGAAGCACCAAGAACCTTACGTACACCAAATTCCTTTGTCCGCTGTTCGGCACTGTAGGATACCAAGCCATACAATCCCATGCAGGAAATCAATATGGCGATGCCGCCAAATAAATTGGCAAGTATGCCCAGGATCTTTTCCGACTGTAGTTTTGCGGTATACAGTTCATTCACGAATTTGATTTCTACAGGGTACTCTGGATTGAAGCTTTTGGTCACCGCCGAGATCAGTTCTATATTCTTACTCAAGCCATTAGCTGGATTTAAGCGCATATTGATGTTTCCGCCCTGATATTTATTAAAATTGATGACCATAGGTTTTCCTGAGTGATAGGGTGAATCCCAGAGAAAATCTTTAAACACACCGATGATCTTTAGCTTATTGTCAAAGAGCTGTACCGTTTTACCAAGCGGATCTTTCAGATTCATCATTTTCACAGCGGTGCTGCTCAGTAAAATACCTGCTGTGTCTGAAGCAAATTCCCGGGAGAAATCGTGTCCCTCCAATATTTGTATTCCATTCGTCTTTGCTAAATCGTACTGTGTCTGCAACCTGTTGAATACAATTTCTTCACCCTTTTTATCCATATCCGGCCATTTTAGCCCATAGAACCAGTTGCTGACACGCGTCATACTTTGCGAGGTCTGGTTGACCGCCATCACTGCACCAGATTTCAATAGCTGATCTTTGAACAATTCAAATTTCCCGTACAATTCTCCACTTTGCGGCATCTCCGCAAGCAAATCGATGTTGTAACCTACTGGCCTGGCCTTTATAAACTGTATTTGCTTATAAATAACCAATGTAGCAATGGTCAGTATAATGGCAAAACAAAACTGTACTACTACCAGTACCTGCCTCAGGTTGATGGGGATAAGCCTTGCCCTCGCTGTTTTCTTTTTTAAAGTCTGAATAGCATTAAATGATGACAGGAACACCGCTGGATAAATGCCTGCAAGAAGACCTGTAAGCAAAGCGACAGACAAAATACCAAGCCAATAGCCCGTACTCATATAATCGATTGTGATTTCTATCCCCAGCAGGTTATTGAACATCGGCAAACTTACCTCAACAATAGTCAGCGCAATCAACACCCCCACCGCAGTGAGCAACATCGCTTCAGTCAGAAACTGCATTACCAAAGAACCTCTCGTTGCACCGATCGTTTTTTTTATTCCCACTTCCTTCGCCCTGCGTTCCGATTTTGCCGTAGCCATATTCATAAAATTGATACAGGCGATCAGCAAAATACCAAAGGCCAGAGCAACAAACAGATAAATGCGTTCGATGTTACCACCTACACTCTTGCCATCTAAAAATTCCCCGTATAAATGTTTATCTGAAAAGGGGAACAAGAAGTTCTCATTTTTATCATTTGTATAGGTTTCGTTGTACAATTTTTTTACTTTGGAATTGATAAAATCTAATCTGGTCTTATCATTAACCTTTGCTATAGCCAGAAAGCTAAAATTTCCCCAGCCGGGATTTCTCGCCTCATCACTTATACTTTGATAAAAAGACCATGGCATCAAGTAATCAAAGCCCAATGAAGTATTGTCCGGATGGTCTTTGATAACACCAGTTACTTTAAAATCAATTCTATTGGCATACCTTACTGTTTTGTTCAGCACATCACTCGTCCCGAACAGCAGCTTTGCAGTCTTTTCGGTTAATACTATATTATTGGGTGCATTTAACGCGACATCAGGATTACCAGCTATAAACTCATAACTAAATATTTTCAAGATTTCAGGATCGGCGAAAAGGTCAATTTTTTTAAAGCCCCTGTCCTTATTCGCGATGAGCGATTCATTACCACCCGCAATACGGGTAATAGCATCTACTTCAGGAATTTTGCTCCTAATTTCCATTGCAATCCCATTACCGGGTGATGTACCGGTACTTGTAATCTTTCCAGATGCATCCTGAAAGTTAGTCATCACCTGATAGATTTTATCTGCATCTTTAAAATGACGGTCGAAATTCATTTCGTAATTCACATACAGCAGCAACAGCAGACAGGCAGACAAACCAACCGCCAGTCCAATTATATTAATAATAGAAGAAGTCCTATTTCTCCAGAGATTGCGTAAAGCGATTTTTAAATTGAGTCTGAACATGGGGTCTGTCTTTTAAAGTTATTCGTATTTTAAGGCATCAACAGGGTTCGCTATTGCAGCTTTATACGCCTGAAAGCTTACCGTTAAAAAGGCGACTACGCTTGTGCTAAATATTGCTACAACTATAATCCACCAGGAAATTACAGTACGGAATTCAAAATGGGCCAGCCATTTATTCATTAAATAATAGGCCGTAGGTACGCCAATTATAATTGCCACCAAAATCATTTTCATAAACGACACAGAGAGTAACTGCATAATACTGGCTGCTGAAGCACCAAGAACCTTACGTACACCAAATTCCTTTGTACGTTGCTCTGCACTGTAAGCTGCCAAACCAAAAAGTCCTAAACAGGATATAAATATCGCTAGCCCACCAAATAGATTTGATAAAATACCAAGGACCTTCTCTCCCTGTAATTTAGTAGCGTATAAATCATTAACAAACTTCAAATCGACAGGGTATGCAGGATTTATTTGTTTAGCTACCTTTGTAATCAATTCAACGTTTTTAGTTAAACTATTGTTCGGATTAAGGCGCATAGTGATCTGACCGTTCCATCCTTTACTAAAGGCAACGACCATAGGCCTATCGGTATAATATGGGGAGCCCCAAATGAAATCTTTGAAAACCCCGACCACTGTGAAATCATTCCCATGGTATTTTACCGGTGTACCGATTGGATTTTTAAGCCCCATTAATTTCACTGCGGTACTACTCAGCATGAGTGCGGCAGTATCCGAAGCAAATTCCTCAGAGAAATCACGTCCGGAAACCAATCGTATCCCATTTGTTTTCGTAAAATCATAGGTAGTGGCAATTTGATTAAAAATGACCTGTTTATCCGCTTCGCTCATTCCTGGCCATTCGAAATTCCAAAAACTGGAACTACTATTTGATACACTTCCAGATGACTGATACAAAGCCGTAACCGCACCTGATTTTAGTAATTCTGATTTAAAAATATCAAACTTCCTTCCCAGTTCACCATCCTGAGGCATCTCCGCCAACAAGTTAATATCGTAACCTACCGGCCTGTCTTTTATAAATTGAACCTGTTTGTAAATAACGAGGGTGCCAATAATCAGGATTATTGCAAAACTAAACTGTCCAATAACCAATATCTGTCTTAAGCTAACGGGAATGGCTTTTGTTCCTGCGTTTTTCCTTTTCAGCGTTTGTATAGGATTAAAGGAAGAAAGGTATAATGCAGGATAACTTCCAGACAACAACCCAGTTAATAGGATCACACCTATAATACCAGCCCAATAGCTGCTACTACCATAATCAATGCTAAGCTTTATACTGAGCAGGTTGTTAAATGTTGGAAGTAAGATTTCGACCAATACAATGGCGACTAATACGCTAATAATTGTTAATAAAATAGATTCTGTAAGGAATTGGGAAATTAAAGAAACCCTGCTTGCACCTATTGTTTTTTTAATCCCTACTTCCTTCGCCCTTCTTTCAGATTTAGCCGTTGCCATGTTCATAAAGTTAATACAGGCTATAAGCAGGATCCCCAAGGCGAGGGCAATAAATAAGTAAATACGTTCAATATCACCACCTACACTTTTCCCATTTACAAATTTCCCAAACAGGTGCCTATCAGACAGTTTAAATATAAAGGACTCTTCGGTTGAATTGCGGGCATTCCTTTTTATTATTCCTTTCATCTTTGAATTGATCAACGGAATATTTGCCCGCTCATTTACACGAACTACGGTTTGCCAGTTATAATTGCCCCAATCAGGTCTTTTTACCCAGTCAGAAAGTGCTTCAAATAAAGACCAGGGCATCAGAAAATCAAATGCATTTGAGCCATTTGCCGGTAAATCCTTTATAACACCTGTAACCTTTAAATCTGTATCATTGAAATAACGTATTGGTTTGTTAAGGGCATCGCCATCTTTAAATAGCAACTTCGCCATATGTTCAGTTAAAACCACGGATTTCGGTGCGCTTAAAGCGGTCTGTGGATTGCCTGCTATAAACTCGTAATTATAGATCTTAAGAATATCCGGATCTGCAAATTTAGCCTCTTTTTTAAAGCTATTCTCTCCGTTTGCGATCAACTGTTGTCCTGCATTACTGATACGGCTAATCAATTCAACATCGGGAATTTCTTGTTTTATCACCTGCGCAATTGCATTGCTGGTGAGATCTACAGTTCCCTGCACATTGCCCTTGGCATCTTCAAAATTGGTCATAACCTGATAAACATTTTCCGAGCCCTTAAATTGCTTATCAAAGCCCCATTCATAGGATACATAAAGTATCAGTAATAGACAGGATGCAAGTCCTATAGCCAAGCCAATGACATTAATAATAGAAGAAGTCCTATTTCTCCAGAGATTGCGTAAAGCGATTTTCAGATTTAGTTTAAACATCTTATGCTATTTAAGGTTATTCATATTTTAATGCTTCAGCAGGGTTTGTTTTCACTGCTTTTCTTGCCTGGATACTTACTGTAAGTACAGTAAGGACTGTAGAAATTAAAGCTGCCAAAACGAAGGGAAAAAGAGGAACATCTATTCTATAAGCAAAAGTGTCCAACCAGTTCTTTGCCAGAATATAAGCCAGCGGCCAGCCAATAACATTGGAAATCAAAACTATCCAGATGAAAAAGGTATTTAACATTTTAAACATCTGAAAATCTGTTGCCCCTAGTATTTTCCTGATCGATATTTCTTTAATCCTGTTATTAGTTGTAAAGGCCGAGAATGCGAAAAGACCCAATACCGCAATAAATATGGTTAGCATTGCAGCAAAGAAAAATACAGACTGAAGCTGTTCTTGCTTTTTGAATAGCCTTCCATACAGTTCATCTAAAAACTCATACCTAAAATCATCTCCGTCAAGATTATTAATACCAGGCCATTGCGATTTGAGTGCTGCCAGCGCAGCAGCCATACTACTTTGGTCTATATTAACCATTATCTTTATTTTTTGATTGTTACATGGGTTCTTGATCGCATATATAGTGGGTTCAACAGCGGCTTCAAATCCCTGCGCTTTAAAATCCTTCACAACGCCAACTATTTTATAATCCATATCGCAGCCCCTAATAATCTTGCCTACCGGATTTGTTAAGCCATAGCGCGCAACTGCACTTTCATTTAAAATTGCCGAACCGGCAGTATCGGCCATAAATTTCCGGGAGAAAAACCGTCCGCTTTTTAATTTAATATCCAGTGTTTCAAAGTAATCGAAATCCACATCAAGAAAATCTATCAATAATTCCCGGTTGTCTAATTTATAGTTATTTGTGCCGGGCTTAGATCCATCCGGTATGTCTGACGCTACGGTAGCATAATTCACACCAGGTATTTTCATGATTTTGGTTCTTGCACGCTCAAAATCTTCGGGCTTATTATAGAACTGGATATTTTTAATAAAGACCACTTGCGATGGTTTAAATCCCTTATCCTCCGCACGCATGTATTTTAACTGGTTGTTTACAATCAGCAAACCAGTAATAAATATGATCGCAATTACAAACTGGCCTGCCAGAAGGGAATTTCTTAACCAAAGTGTTTTATAACTGGTCTGCATATTACCTTTCAAAACAGATGCAGGCTTATAAGCTGAAAGTACCAGTGCCGGATAAATACCGGAAATAACCGTTATCCCTATTAATATCAATAAAAGTTGAGCAAAAAGAATTATATCTCCATGCCATATAGACAATGGCGTACCAAATAATCTGTTAAATACGGGAAGCAAAACCTCCGCTATAATGAGTCCAAACGCCAGGGAGAGCAAACACTGCATAAAAATCTCTACTAAAAACTGAGACATAAGGTTCAGGCGATAGGCTCCCAATACCTTTTTTACGCCAACTTCTTTTGCCCGCTTCGTAGCCTGCGCAATGGTAAGATTTGTGAAGTTAATACAAGCAATAGTGACGATCAAAATACCCAGTCCAAAAAGCGCAAATACGATCTTATAATTGGTATCGCTGCCGGCCATTGGCTTTAAATGCAGATCCTTCAAAGCATCAAGAAATATAACCCTGTGCCCCGCAATCCTATAATCATTAGCGGACGCGCCTGTTTTGATCACCTCTCTTTTGTAAAGCTGATCTATTTTTTGTTGAAGGGCTTCAATATTTACCCCCTTTTTTACCTGGATAAAAGTTTTAAAGTTATTGGTGCCATAATCCTTATTATCAAAACCGATATCCTTAGAAAGTGATACCACATCAAACTTTATATTAGAATGTTCATCTGTTCTTTCAATTGTACCATATAGCTTAACAAACTGCCCATCTTTTTTTGGCCCCAGGCTAACCTGCTTAGGGAATACTACTTGCTCATTTGGAAATAGCTTATTAAGAAACAATTTGGGTACATAGAGCTGAAATCCGGGATCATTTTCATCGATTAACTTTCCTTCCGGCCGGATGTTAAACATTTTAGCCACCTTATAATCCAACAATAAAGCTTTGGTAGAATACACCCTGCCTTTTTCAGTATGAATAGGAAACTCAAACCAGGTTGTGCTCATCTTTCCCGCTACCTCAACCTCAGGAAAGTTATCCTGAATTACTTTCGCAAGGGGTGCCGGTGTATAATCCGTTTTATGATCTGCCAGATTTCTTCCTACCTGATAAATTCTGTCATAATTCGGCACATCTTTATCATAACTGGTTTCATAAGTAACATATAGGATCACTAATATAAAAGCCGCCAAAGCAATAGAAAGTCCACCGATATTAATCGCGGTATAAACCTTATTTTTCCAAAGGTTGCGCAATGCGATTTTGAGGTTCATTTTAAACATAGGTGCAGGCTTTATTATTCGTATTTTAAGGTGTCAACAGGTGATTTTTTAATCGTTCTTAGTGCCTTCAATGAAACCGTAAGAATGGTAAGTACCAGACAAATGAGTATCGCCCAGCAGAATGGCCAAAATGAAAATGAGATCCTATAATAAAAAGTGCTAAGCCACTTATTGATTAGTAGGTAGGCTATTGGCCATATGATCACATTAGCCATGAGTACCATGATAACAAAGTTTTTATTCATGAGCGTCAGCAGATCATTTAAAGAGGCTCCTAATACTTTACGGATTGCAATTTCTTTGGTCTTTTGTTCAAGTTCAAAATAAACTATGCCAAAAAGGCCAATACAGCATAAGAATATCGCAATACCTGCGAAAATGATAAATATTGATCCAAGCCTGATTTCTGAAAGGTATAACTTTTCAAGATATTGATCCAGAAACATAAACTCAGGAACAATATCCGGAAAATACTTTTGCCATATTGCTTCAATTGCCCTGCGTGTACCTTGCAGATCATTTGTATTCATTTTGACATACGTATATCCAGCCGTGATGTGTGGTTGCAGAAAAAGTACCACAGGGGTAACTTTACTATGGAGCGACATCCCATTAAAATCACTAATTATACCAATCACTTTCCCTTGTAAACCAAAGGTAAAAATCAAGGTATCAACAGTATTAATGCGTAGCTTTTTCGCTGCCGCTTCGTTGATCAGTATTGGGTTCCGCATTTGAAGCTCCCTTCTTTTCTTATCGCTAAGCCCCTGACCTTCCAAATTGTAAGCACTCAACTCTGAGGGCATAGCTTCAGAAAAAGACCTCCCTTTAATCACTTTAATATCCAGGGTTTTGAGGAAATCAATATCGCCCGTTATCATACCTACCTCATACCTGGTAGTATCTCCGTCGTTTGTCCAGGTGGCAGCCCCTCCGTAAGAAACACCAGGATTAAACGTAGACATGCTCAATGATTTAATTCCTTTTTCTTTTAGCAACTCTTCTTTAAATCCTGTAAACCTATTATCAAGTATATTAAATGAGGTAACCAATATCTGATCTTTATCAAAGCCAAGGTTTTTATTACTGATGTACTTCAGTTGATTATAGATGAACAGCGTGCATACGATAAGTAATGCGCTGATCGAGAATTGAAATACAACCAGGAATTTCTTAAAGCCCCCTTTACCGGGAATATGACCAGTATAGCCTTTTAAGGTATTGGCAGGCATCAATTTAGAAAGAACAATAGCAGGATAAAATGCGGCCACGAAACCCGAAAGCACAATAATCAAAATAAATATGCAGGTCATCCTGAGGTTAAAGATCTCTGAAAATGTAATGGTAATCCCAAGTTTATCACCTAATAAGGGAACCAGATCCATTGCCAGGAGAAAAACGACAAAAGTGGCAACAACAAAATAAATATAGCTTTCGCTCAGGAACTGGACTTTCAATTGCTGAATAGATGCCCCAAGTACTTTTCTGATACCTATTTCTTTGCTCCTTTTTAAAGATGCCGCAACGGTAAGGTTAATGAAGTTGACAATTGCTATCAACAAAATGAGAAACGCTACAATTGAGAAAATATAAATGTATCTGATATCACTGTTTGGCTCCAGTTCTGCAGACGTATGAGAACGCAAATGTATGTCAGTGAGCGGCATTAACTTAAGGGTTACTTTTTCGGGAAACTGATATTTTTTATACAAGCCCTTCATTTTTGCCAATACAGTTTCAGGTAAAGCACCCTTTTTTAGCATGATATATTGAGGAACTGAGGTATACCCTCTCCAGTTCAATAACTGGGTCAGGTCAGATTTCACCAGTATATCTCCATGAAAATGAGATGTTTTTGGAATGTCCCCAATGATACCGCTTATGAGATATCGGGCCTTATTTGAGTTTAGGGAAATGGTTTTTCCTATGGCAGATTGCCCGGGAAATGCTTGTTTGGCAAAAGTAGTGGAAACCAGCACTTCATTAGGATTTTTTAAGGCCTTTGCACTATCTACCCCCTCCACCAAGGGAACAGTAAAAAGGTTAAAAAAAGATGCTGTAGTTCTTATAATCTTTACATGAAATGTATTCCTATCAACACGTATCGGCGTCTCATAAACACTCAAATACGTTCCATCTTCTACTTCAGGGATTTCCTGCTTTAACATTTCAACCATTCCAGAGGGCAAATGAATACTTTCATTATCACCATTAATCTCCGCAATATGCAGTCTGTAAATACGCTCAGCGTTGATGTGCTGCTTGTCGTAAGACAATTCAAACAATACGTAGGCAACGAGAAGAAACACACTTGTCAGGCCGGCTACAAGACCGAACAACTTAATTGAGGCTGTAAGCCTGTTCTTCCAGATATTCCTTAATGCTATTTTGAGATTAATTCTAAACATAATATTTGTTTTAGATCAATTCTTCTGTACGTCCCCTATTTACTTTCTCCGAAATCACATGACCATCCTTAAGGTTAATAATGCGGTTAGAAAAGCTTGCGTCATGAGAGGAGTGCGTTACCATTACGATGGTAGTTCCGCTTTCATTCAGTTCACACAAAAGTTCCATTACTTCATTACCATGAGAACTGTCCAGGTTACCTGTTGGCTCATCTGCAAGTACAAGTTTAGGTTTTGTAATCAATGCTCTTGCAACTGCAACACGTTGCTGCTGTCCACCAGAAAGCTGTTGTGGAAAATGCCCGCTGCGGTTTACAATATTCATCCGCTCAATAATTTCGTTTACCAAACGCTTTCTTTCCGCAGAGGGCACTTTATTGTAAATTAATGGCAGCTCTATGTTTTCAAAAACAGTAAGCTCATCAATCAGATTAAAATTCTGGAATACGAAACCCATATTTCGCTTTCTGAAATTAGAACGTTCCCGTTCATTCAAGGTCAGCAATTCAGTCTCCATAAACTTGTAACTGCCACGTTCAGGTTTATCCAATAAGCCCATAACATTTAAAAGGGTCGACTTACCACAGCCAGACGGCCCCATTATGGATACAAATTCCCCCGCTTTAACATGAAGGTGAATCCCGTTCAATGCAGTAGTTTCAACTTCCTCTGTTTTGTATACTTTTTCCAGATTCTCAATTCTTATCATAATTCTATTTTTATGTACCGAGCCTTTATTTAACACTTCTTAGTATTATAAGAAGGCTTCTCTGTTCCCGCCCAGGTTCAGAGAAGGACCTTTCTTATCTAGTTAACCAAAACTAAACTAATTTCTACTTACTTATTTCTATCACATCATACTGATTAAACTGATCGTACGATGAGGTAATTATTTCTTCACCCTTTTGTAAACCCTCCATTACCTCGTAGTACATAAAGTTTTTACGCCCGATTTTTACATTTCTCTTCCTTGCCTTTCCATCTTTAACGACAAATACCCAGGAACCTCCGGTACTTTGAAAAAACTGCCCCTGACTTAAGAGCAATGATTTGCTATTATCAGATAAAGTCAATTTTACGGATAAGGTTAAACCTCTTTTTAAATCCAGGGGAGATTTATTTTCAAAACCCAATTCAACCTGAAACTGCCCGGCAGTAATCTCGGGAATTACCTTTTTTACAACCAGATGGTAAGTACTACCATTAAATTCGCAGCTGGCAGTTTGCCCCTCCTTAACCCTGTTTACATAATATTCATCTACACTGGCCTGTAACTTATAACCTTGCATCACATCTATTTTACCCAACATCTCATTTGCGCCATAAGACTTACCGATCACGGGGTCGTAGGAGGATAACTTCCCCGAGACCGGCGCCTTAATTGTCATATTTTCAATATTTTGCCTGATGGTCTGTAAACTCTCGTTCATATTATTTATTGACACATCGATTTGCTTCAACTGCATGATCCGGCTCTGATTTTCTTGTTTAACAGCCTCCTTAAGTATCTTTTTCCGGCCTTGAAAATATTCGTAATCCTGACTGGAAATCTCAAACTCCTGCCTGGTGATTACTTTTTTTGAGTACAAAATGCTGTCGGTATTGTATTTTCTGGTTGCCGTTCTTAAACTGTTCTCAATGCCCATCATATCCTGGCTCATGATACGCTGATTTTGTTCTAGATCAAGCCTCAGTTTACGCAATTGATTGATTTGCTCTGTAATACTAGTTTCACTAGATGTATATCCGGATAAAGCATTAGGATTGGCAATTCTTAACAAAGGGGTTCCTTTCACTACGCTCGCACCATTCTCAGTAAATATCTCAGCTACAGTACCACCTTCGGGAGAACTAACAATTACAGAAGTTAAAGGCACAACACTCGCATTCAATAAAACGACATCTTCAAAATCACCATACAGCACTTTGCTCAGTACAACTTTATCGGCTTCAGCTTTATACACTTTTGTGAGTGACAAACTATACCCATATGCAACAATAGCAACAAATAGTAAAAGCCCCGCAGCAATCCATATTGTTTTCTTACTGAACCTCTTTTTCTCTATAAGCTTATCCATATCTAATTTGCGTACATTTATATATGACGGTAAGCCAAGCTTATGCCAATAGAAAAATAAAAATTAAAACACTAATAAACAGATGATTAGAAAATAATATACAACTAACATGTTCATAATCGGACACTTCCTGTACGCCATCGGACACTTTGTATTATTTTTGGTATAAACTAAAAGGCGATGATAGATGCAACTGTTCTTGTTATAGATGACGATGATGACATTCTGCTCAGTGCAAGGTTATTCTTAAAACAACACTTTAGCCAGGTAATTACCTGCAAATCCCCCAAAGAGCTCAATACCTTACTGAGCCGTAACGAAGTGGACATCATTTTGCTCGACATGAATTATCAAAAGGGAGCAAGTGACGGACGTGAAGGATTATACTGGCTGGATCATATCCTCTCGATAGACAAGGATTATATTGTAATCCTAATGACAGCCTACGGAAATGTTGAACTCGCTGTACAGGCTATAAAAAAAGGTGCTATCGACTTTATATTAAAACCATGGGAGAACGAAAAACTTTTTGCGACATTATCATCGGCTTCACGCTTAAGGCAATCCAATAAGAAGGTTAAGAAACTTGAAAAAATCCATTCTTCTTTACAAAAAGACCTCAACAGACAGTTTGAAAATATCCTGGGCAACTCCGAGCCTATTAAACAACTACAGAATACACTTGTTAAAGTTGCGCCCACTGACGCCAATGTATTAATACTGGGCGAAAATGGAACAGGCAAACAGGTATTCGCTTACGAGCTGCACAAACTATCACAACGCAGGAACCAGATATTTATGCATGTGGATTTGGGCTCGCTAAATGAAAATTTGTTTGAAAGCGAGCTATTCGGCTATGCTAAAGGTGCGTTTACCGATGCAAAAGACGATAAACCAGGAAGGTTTGAAATGGCTGAAGGAGGAACGATTTTCCTGGACGAGATAGGTAATCTTTCACTTCCTTTACAGGCAAAACTGTTGAGTGTAATTCAGAACAGGACGGTTAACCGACTTGGAGAAAGTAAGGAGCGGAAGATCAACGTACGTCTCATTACAGCAACGAATATGCCGCTCAACGAAATGGTAGCTAAAGGTACATTCAGACAGGATTTACTTTTCAGAATAAATACAGTGGAACTTTTCCTGCCAGCTTTGGCTGAGCGGGGACAAGACATTTTATTGCTTGCGGACCACTTTCTCTATGCTTTCAACACAAAGTACCATAAAAGTATTACCACATTTGATGATAAAGCGCAAACGATGATGCTCCATTACCATTGGCCTGGTAATGTACGGGAGCTACAACATGTGGTAGAACGTGCGGTAATCATGTCGGATGGGCACCAAATTGGCTCTAATGATCTTCAGTTGAGTCCGCAAAAGTTTGGATCAACGGTAACCATGCAAACGAATCTTGGACTCGAAGAAATGGAAAAGGCGATGGTACAAAAGGCAATAGACAAACACAAAGGCAACATTTCAAGGGCCGCGTCAGATCTTGGTTTAACCCGTGCGGCATTATACAGACGCATAGAAAAATTCAACCTCTGATGCTTTACAATCGCTTCACCTTCAACCTCATTATCAGGCTACTGATCATCAATTTACTAGCTATAGGTTTGTATTATCTGATCAATAAAACGGAACTATGGTTCACTATCACTGGATTAGGTATCATTTTAATAGCAAACATTTTAAGTCTATACTTTTACATCAATCAAATCAGTAAGGATATCAAACGATTTGTTGATGCGGTAAAGACGCAAGACAATACACTTAATTTTAACCGCAAAGCCACAAAAGGAGCATTTCCCGAACTGTATAAATTCTTCAATGAACTCATTAAGATCAATAAAGACATGCAGCTGGAAAAAGATTCCATGTTTCAGCTGATCAAGACAATTTTAGAACAAATTCCAGCGGGAATAATCGTCATTAAAGGCTATCCTCAGGATAAAGAGAAAACAGAAATATTCTTCTTTAACCAGGCAGCTACAAACCTGCTGAACATACCTGCATATAAGTATTGGCATCGTTTATCACAACATATCCCTCAATTTGCCAAAGAAATCGAGCACATTAGTAAGGGCGGAAAAAGGTTTATGGAACTTAAAATACAGGACAAAATGATCCAGTTGTCTACAGAAGTTATCCCATTAAATCTATACCAAACAGACTATAGCATCATATCATTCCAGAATATTAAAGATGAAATTGAGCAAAAAGAAGCAGAGGCCTGGAACAGGCTGATTGGCGTAATTTCCCACGAGATCCTGAATTCAATTACACCAATCAGTTCACTCTCTGATACGGTAAATAGTATGATCTCTAATAAACAAAATTTAAATAGCGAAGAACTGGAGGACCTGAAGCCTGCTATCCAAACCATCAAAAGAAGGTCTGAAGGCCTACTTGATTTTGTAAAAGACTATCGGCTGATCGCGGAGCTACCAACCCCACACCTGGAACACCATACCATTGGAGAGATTTTGCAGCACATCAAAGTACTCATGCAACCCTTTGCCAGCGGCCGCAATATCACGCTAAAAGTTGAGCAAACGTCCTCCAGGATCAGCATAGAAGTAGATCTAAAATTAATAGAGCAAGCACTCATCAACCTGGTTACTAACAGCATATATGCATTAGAAAATACGCCCGTTCCAGCAATAGAAATAGGTTACCGGTTAGAGCAGAATAAATTATACCTGGAAGTAACAGATAACGGGAAAGGTATTGAACCCGAATTACTGGGAAAGATATTCGTTCCTTTTTTCACCACCAGAAAAAGCGGCTCCGGCATCGGTTTAACCATTACACAAAATATCATGAAAATGCACCAGGGAAGTTTGGAAGTAGATTCTATCCCCTTTGAGAAAACGACATTCTCCCTCGTATTCAAGTACCTTTAAAGAGGGGCTTATCAGGAATTTAACTGTTCAAATATTTACTCTTCTTAAAGCTTAGCCCCTTCCTGATCAGATAAGCATGATAAAAGCTTGGAACGTCATGAGTCCATTTAGGCAATAGTAAAATGATCAGCAATACATCTGCATGAGAAATCAATCCTACTATAATGGTTACATTTAACGACCAACCACCATATCCAAAAGCCAGTAAAGAAGTAAAGGCAGCTAAAAGTGTAAGTCCCCACAATTTAGAAACAAAAGCATGGGTACAAGTTTCTTTTCCGAACTTTATGATGCTGGTCATATAGCAAACTACTTCCATTGCAATCAACAGAACCACTCCATAAATTTTATCCAGTATAGCTTCGGGATAAATTAAATAGCAGCTAATGGCTACCGCAATCCAGAATATCAAGTCGGTCTGGCTATCCAACCGCCGCATTTTTTCGGTAGACAAACCTTGCTTTCTGGCAATTATACCATCAAAAATATCTGATACAAGTCCCAGATACATTAAAATGAGGATCAGAAAACGACTTTCTGATCCCCAATAAAAGCCTAAGCCCAATATTACAGGCGCCAGCAATAACCTGAATAAAATTAAAAGATAAGGTATACTCATCAAATTACTGTTCCATTCGGAATAACCGCTCCTTTTTTTACCACTACAATACCATCTTTAACGGTATAAAGAGGATGATCACCATCGGGTAAATGATCGCCGCCAATAATCTGGACATCGTTACCAATCCTGCAATTCTTATCTACAAGCGCATTAACAATTTTGCACCTGTCTCCAATTCCAATCAAAGGCTTATCCTTTGCCGACTCCTCTTCAATTTCCAATAAGGTCTGGTATCTATCGCTCCCCATAATGTATGCGTTTTCCACAACAGTATCAATTCCTATTCTTGATCGGATACCGATTACAGCATGAGAAATCTCTTTTGCCTGTAAAATACAACCTTCTGCAATTACCGCTTTATTCAAGGTTGTGCCCAATATTTTTGATGGCGGCAACATCCTGGCACGCGTAAATATACTTTGGTGACTGTCAAACAGGTTAAATTTAGGGATATCATCGGTAAGGCCTAAATTCGCCTCAAAAAACGAAGATATGTTACCAATATCTGTCCAATATCCTTCGTACTGGAAGCTCAATACCTTATTATGTGCCATTGCCCTTGGAATAATCTCTTTACCAAAATCCTTTTCATCAGGATTATCGTGTAAAATCTTAACCAGCAACTCCCTGTTAAAGATATAAATACCCATTGATGCCAGGTAATCACGCCCTTCAGCTTTCATTTCGGCACCTGTATCAGATGACCAGTCCGGCAGTAATGCCGCTGCAGGCTTTTCTATAAATGAAGTAATAAAACTATCTTCATTCACCTTTAAAATTCCAAAATCTGTTGCATCTTTAGCTGTTACGGGAATGGTCGCAATACTTACTTCCGCACCTTTAGCCACATGTTCCTGAACCATTTTATTGAAATCCATCTGGTATAGCTGATCCCCCGACAGGATCAACGCATATTCAAACTCATGATTTAATAAATGATGCATCGTTTGTCTAACCGCATCAGCTGTTCCCTGAAACCAGGTAGGGTTATCAGGCGTTTGTTCTGCAGCAAGAATGTCCACAAAAGCAGAACTGAAATGACTAAAATGATAGGTGTTTTTAATGTGTTTGTTTAGTGATGCAGAATTAAACTGCGTTAGAACAAACATTCTATGTATCCCTGAGTTCAGGCAATTAGAAATTGGAATATCAACTAATCGATATTTCCCCCCTATCGGTACCGCCGGTTTAGAGCGTGTTTGCGTTAATGGCGCCAGCCTGGAACCCTGGCCACCGCCAAGGATCACCCCCAATACATTGTCAGTCATAGTTTTTCAGTATTATATATTGTTTTCATTGGTTCTGAAGCTGTCATAAGCATATTTACACGCATTCGTAGCCGCTATGCTCATGATGGTTTCATTTTATATTTGGTATAGATCTATATATTGTTGTGCTGCCTTATCCCATGAATGATCCAGCTGCATTATAAACTTACGTATTTCTTTTACATGTTTCACGTTTGTATGCAAGTCATACGCACGTCCAATTGCATGTCCCACATCCCAGGCACTCGTTTGGTCATGACAAATACCAAAACCTCCATCGCCAATATCAACCACAGTATCTTTTAACCCACCAATCCTTCTCACAATAGGAATGGTACCATATCTCAAAGCATACATCTGATTTAAGCCACAAGGCTCTACCCTACTTGGCATAAGCAAAAAGTCTGCCGCAGCGTAAATCTGGTGCGACAATTTCTCATTATAACCAATATAAGCATTATAATTTCCCGGAAAGGCCTCTTTCAGCTGGGACAATCTGCCTTCAACCTGCGGGTCCCCCGATCCCAATACCAATATATTGATTTGATTATTGTAAGTTATTAAAGCATTATAAAATATCTCCGGAAGCAGATCTGCTCCTTTCTCTCCTACCAAACGACCAATGAAAGTAAACAGCGGTTTTTCAGGATCAAGGTTAAAGACTTCGCAAAGTGCTACTTTATTGGCTTTCTTACCAGAATCTACCGTACGCAGGTTGAAATTCTTCTCCAGCATAGGGTCTGTCTGTGGATTCCAGACCTCATTGTCTATCCCATTCAGTATGCCAAATGATTTGCTCCGTTCCTGAGCTAATAAGTCTTCCAGTCCATTTGCCTTAAAACTGATTTCATCCAGATAACTTGGTGAAACTGTAGTCACCCGCCAGGCACATTTAATGGCCGATGCCAGTGGATTAATGGCGCCACGCCAGTCCAGCTGCCCCGACTTCCATAAATCAAATGCAGGAATATAGTGTAGTTTATCCCAACCAAATTGTCCCTGGTACTGGGCATTATGTATTGTTAAAACAGTGGGAACCTGGCTCAATCTTCTAAACTGCTCACAGTAAGCCGCCATAAAAGGTACCAAGCCAGTATGATGATCATGACAATGGATCACATCCGGACGGTGTTCCCACTGTGCAATCCAATCCAGCACCGCTATCTGGTAAGCCAGGAAACGCTCCGTATCATCTTCATAACCATACACAAGTTCCCTATCAAGCAAGCCCGCAATGTGTACAAGAAATAGATCGAAGCCCAGTTTATTGGTCTTCTCCCGAAATATCCGTACCGTAAAATTACGAAATCCTAATTTGCCCCATCCATCATAAACCACCTCAAATTCATTCTCCCGCATAAACTTGGTTTGGTATGCTGGCATTACAACCTTTGCCACATGCCCAAGCTTGTTCTGATACTTCGGCAAAGCGCCTACAACGTCGCCCAAACCACCAACTTTAGCAATAGGATAACATTCCGCACTAAGGTGTATAATCTCCATAATCTGAGGGTTTAAAAATCATCTCAAAATAGGGATTAAGTAGCGTAAAGCAAATATTTAGCTGAAAAATAATATTAATAATATCAATAGCGTTTCGTCATTCTAGTCTATAGCTTATACGCCCAATAAAAAAACCTTAAGAACAAACTAATCTACTACAGCCCTGAACATTAATGCTGCAGCCGTTAAATTAGTTCTGCTATCAATCAATATTGCTGCGCCATTCGCTTTATTTTCAGTATAAAGATCAAATGCCAGCTCATCGGCAGTTTTCAGAATAATCCGTCCGATATCGTTCAGTTTAAAATCAAAGGCATCTTGTTTTTCAAGTGTATTGATGTCTACCTTATAAACGATCTCACGAACCTTACATTTGGTAACCTTACTATTATGCTGCAATAAATAAGTAATACTTTCATCCAGGGGACGGGCATCCATCCAGCAAACATCAGCCTCTATGAGTTTAGAATTTTGCGGCAGGTGATCAGAATTCACCAATACATCGCCCCTGCTAATGTCGATATTATCTTTCAGGTGAAGCGTCACAGACTGACCTGCATAGGCAACCGCAGGCTGTTGATCAAATATTTCTATACGTTCAATCACCGAACTGCTACCCGATGGCAACACGGTAACCTTATCATTTACATTAAACTCGCCACTTAAAATACGACCGGCATAACCTCTATAGTCATGTAATTCATCCGTCTGCGGTCTTACAACCCATTGTACAGGCATACGTGCCAAATCAGATTCAGCTCCGGTTTCCACATCTACCGTCTCCAGGAAATGTAATAAGCTACGACCTTTGTACCAAGCCATATTTTCAGACTCATTTACCACGTTATCGCCTTTCAATGCGCTTACCGGAATGAAGTTCACATCTTTTAAATTCAACTCGGCAGCAAGTGCTTTATATTTGTCTGTAATGGCATTAAATACAGTTTCACTATAATCAACCATGTCCATTTTGTTCAAACAAACAACTACATGCTCAATACCCAATAACGAAACCAGGTAAGAGTGGCGAACGGTTTGTTCTACCACACCATTCCTTGCATCAATTAAAATGATGGCCAATTTAGCAGTCGATGCACCGGTAACCATATTACGGGTATATTGAATATGCCCAGGGGTATCCGCAATAATAAATTTGCGCTTCTCCGTTTGGAAATACTTGTATGCCACATCAATGGTAATCCCCTGTTCACGTTCGGCCCTCAAGCCATCCGTTAAAATAGCAAGGTCAATAGTTCCATCATCATTTTTGCGGTTACTTTGTTGCAAGGCCTCCAACTGGTCGGCAAGAATAGAATCCGTATCGTATAACAACCGTCCTATCAGTGTGCTCTTACCATCGTCAACACTACCAGCTGTAAAAAATTTAAGTATGTTCATTAAAAGTATCCTCCTTTCTTGCGGTCTTCCATTGCAGCTTCCGAAACCTTATCGTCCATGCGGGCACCCCGTTCACTAATTTTTGATGCGCTGATCTCAGCAATAATATTATCCAACTCATCTGCGTCTGATTCAACAGCAGCAGTACAGCTCATATCTCCTACTGTACGGAACCTTACTTTTTTGTGTTCCACTACATCCTCGCTATCCATATTTAAAAATGGAGAAGCCGCCATCAGCTGACCGTTACGTGTAATCACATCCCTGTAATGTGCAAAATAGATAGAAGGTAGACTGATATTTTCTCTTTTAATATAGTTCCAAACATCTAATTCCGTCCAGTTGCTAATTGGGAATACCCTTACATTTTCACCTTTATGGATTTTTCCGTTGTAGATATTCCATAGCTCAGGACGTTGACGTTTAGGGTCCCATTGTCCGAATTCATCCCTTACAGAAAAAATACGTTCCTTGGCCCTTGCTTTTTCTTCATCTCTCCGGGCACCGCCAATACAGGCATCAAAGCCATGTAAAGCAATGGTGTCAAGCAAGGTAACTGTCTGTAATGCATTTCTGCTTGCATTTTTGCCGGTCTGCTCTACCACTTTCCCTTGATCAATAGATTCCTGCACACTGCCAATAATCAATTTCTCGCCCAGTCGCCCTACCATCTCATCACGGTAAACGATGGTTTCTTCAAAGTTATGTCCGGTATCAATGTGTACCAATGGAAAAGGGAACTTGCCTGGTCTGAAAGCTTTTTCCGCCAGTCTAACCAGGGTAATAGAATCCTTACCACCCGAAAATAACAAGGCTGGTTTTTCAAATTGCCCTGCCACCTCACGTAATATGTGAATCGCCTCGGCCTCTAATTCGTCTAAATAATCTAAATTATACTTACTCATGTTCTGTTGCAATTACGTTGTGGTATGTAAACCACATTCCTTTTTTGATTGATCTTCCCACCACCAGCGGCCGGCCCTAAAATCTTCCCCTTCTCTAACTGCCCTGGTACAGGGTGCACAACCTATACTCGGGAAACCTTTATCATGTAATGTGTTGTAAACAATGTTATTTTCTTTGATATATGCCTTCACGTCATCCAAAGACCAGAAAAATATAGGATGGAATTTGATCATCTGATTTTGTTCATCCCATTCCAGATTAACCATGTCGTGCCTATTTACAGACTGTTCAGATCTGATTCCGGTAACCCATAAATCATTTCCTTTCAAAGCCCTTCTTAACGGCTCCAGCTTACGAATTCCACAGCATTCCTTTCTGTTTTCTACCGATTCGTAAAAACTACTCGGACCTTTTTTATCTACCATTTGCTGCAATGCCTGCGCATCAGGGAAGTAAGCGTGAATAGGCTTTTTATAAATTTCTAAAGTACGGTTCCATACATAATAGGTTTCGGGAAATAACCTACCCGTTTCAAGTGTAAAAACCTCAATAGGAATATCATTGGCAAAGATCATATGTGTAATCACCTGGTCCTCCCATCCAAAGCTGGTAGAAAAAACAATTTTCCCCGGGTATTGATCAGCAAAGAACCTCAATGCTTCAACCGGATCAAGATCCTTTATTTTTTCTGCTATTTCTGTTAATTTTTCCTTCATGACTATAATTCGAGAATAAATTTGATGATACTCCGCAGGCTCACTAAAACTACAAGAATACCTACTGAAACCATAATTGTTTTAGCCGAAATCTTATTGGAAACCCTTGCGGCTATTGGTGATGCCAGGGCACTCCCAATTACCAATCCTGCAACAGCCTCCCAATGTGCACCATTTAACATGGTGATAAAAGTCAGCGAGCTCATCAGTGCTATAAAAAAACGGGTAATTTTTACCGTTCCCAAAGAGAACCGTGCATTTCTACCTCCGGCGATTAAACTGGACAATACAATTGAGCCCCAGCCACCGCCACCCACGGCATCAATAAAACCGCCAAAAAGTCCCAGCAGGGAAATTTTCTTGATCTTATTTTTTCTAACTGTACTTTTACGGTTCGCCTTGTACGCTTTTGATAAAATTACCCCCCCTAATATTAAGGTATACAAAGAAACCAAAGGCTTTGTATAATGACTATAGTGCTCCAGCGAAGACAATAAATAAGCCCCTGTCACCGCACCTATAATACCGGGTATCAGCAATAATTTAAATAGTTTCCAGTTTACATTGCCAAAACGATAATGCATCCAGCCGGCGATACCATTACTTAAAATCTCCGACAAATGAACACCCATACTGGCCGAGGCCGGTGGAACGCCCATAGCCAATGAAAAAGACGTACTGGTTACACCGTAAGACATTCCTATCGCTCCATCAATCATCGCAAAAATAAACCCACCAATTAAAAACCAATAAAACATTGGGTTAAGATTGGTGATGTAAGTCTGAAATTCAGGCTCTTTATGCCAAAATGCGGTAACAACTATAGCGAATGAAAATACAATCGCCAGCCAAATCAGCCACTTTAAATTCGGTCTGCTTTTTTCGTCTTTACCTTCAACCAGCGATGAAGTAACTGCATTCAACTTTTTAACTTTAGACGCAAAATCTCCGTTCAGCGTATTTCTTAGCGCCTGCATATTTTGCAGGGTATCGTTTATTTCTTCAGGTAAACTGTCGTTTAATACTTGCTTTAATCTTTTTGCAATGGTTGGCGACTTACCATTGGTTGAGATCGCTATTTTAAGATCGCCCTTTTTTACAATTGAACCCAGGTAAAAATTACACAGGTCGGGTTTGTCGGCAAAGTTCACCAGCAGGTTTCTGCGATCAGCTTCCAATCTGATCTGCTGGTTGAGCTCATCATTATTGGTAGCTGCAACCACCAGGTCGATACCGTCCAGATCGGTAACCTCAAATGCACGTTTTAAAATACTCACCCTTTCGTGCTGTGCGGCAAGGTGCTTCAGCTCAGGTAAAACCTCCAGACCTATAACAGTTACATTTGCGTCTGGACTATTACCTAAAATAGCTGTCAGCTTCTCAAGTCCCACAGGCCCGGCTCCAACCAATAAAGTATGGATGGTATTTAATTTAATGAAGACAGGAAATAACTGGTTGCCTTCCATAAATTTTACAATTCTTCTTTAAGTGCCTTGTAAAAATCCTTAATAGGTTGAAATGAGGGATGTAAAGAAACTACCTCACCAAAAACAAGTAAGGCGGGAGCTTTGATGCCTTTTTCTTCGACCAACTCAACAATCGTATCTACAACGCCTATAGCCAGTTTTTCATTTTCAGTTGAGCCACTTTGAATGGCGGCTACAGGTAATTGATTTTTACCTTCATTTTGATATAACTTCACAATCTCTTTCAGTTTTCCCAGTCCCATCAACACTACAACAGTGGCTTTAGACCGCGCTGCTTCATATAGATCGTTAGAGATATGGCCTGAGGCCGTTGTACCTGTAACCACCCAGAAGCTTTCACTCAATCCTCTATGTGTTACCGGGATTTGTTGCAGGCCAGGCACAGAGATGGAACTTGATAAACCTGGAATTACCGAAACAGGGATACTATACCCGGCAGCATAATCCAGCTCTTCATATCCTCTACCAAAAACAAAAGGATCACCACCTTTTAACCTTACCACATGGCCATAGTTAAGCGCATAATCAACCATCAGTTTATTAATGGCATCCTGACCGTAAGAATGCTCTCCCGATCTTTTACCAACATATACCCTGATCGCATCTGGATTTGCGTAATCTAAAATACCTTCGTTCACCAATGCATCATACAATACCACATCAGCGGTTTTTAATGCGTTGGCTCCCTTCAGCGTAATCAACTCTGGGTCGCCAGGGCCGGCACCAACTAGGGTGATTTTTGGTTCTTTATTATTAATTTGAGTGATCATTGAATTGCTCCTCTCTTTTAGCTTTCATTTCGTTATAGAATTTATCAACTGCACCTAAATAGGCTGTCGCAAACTCTTTAGTAGGTTCATTTTTATTAATTTGCAATACCAGGTCGTTAAATGAACCATCTAACTTCACTTCTCCGGTTGCAACATAATTGTTATCAAATTCGCGGATGATACCAATTTGTGTACTGCTATTTACGCCTTTATCCAGCAACAGTGCTTTAGCAGTACTTACAAACACTGCATAGGTATGATATATCGCATCAGACCATGCTTCGCCTTCAAATGAAGCCTTGGCCCAGTTTAGTTTTTCTTCCGCTTCAAGTAATAAAGTAGCTACCAGGTCAATCACTACACCAGCACATTCTCCCACGCCAATAGCCGGTACAAAAATACCTTCATGACCCCAGTCTACAAATTCTTCATCCTTCAGATTGCTTAAATCCGCCAGTGGTTTTAACATCTGGTAAAAATAATCTTTACCATTTCTGTCATAATACTGATGGAAGCTTTCCTCTTTTTCAGCATTTGCGGAAAAGTCGTTCAATAACGTTCTCAATACGTCAGTCGCACGTTTAGACGGTGCTTTAATTACACGCTCAGCTACTCGTCCTGCGCCATCACCGATGGTACCACCGCCAAGCATCACTTGTACCGCAGGTACAACTTTGCCATTGGCCTTTACCGAACTTCCGTGAAATCCGATATGAGCAAGTCCATGTTGTCCGCAAGAGTTCATACAGCCACTGATTTTGATTTTGATATCTTTATCATAAATCAATTCAGGATATTCTTCGTAAATCACATCTTCCAAAGCCACTGAAAGCGACATACTGTTCGAAATCCCCAGGTTACAGGTATCTGTACCAGGGCAGGTCGTCACGTCACCAACACTATCAAAGCCTGGTTTTGCGAAGCCCAGTTCCTTAAGCGCAACATATAAAGCAGGCAATGCTCCTTCTCTTACGAACTTAAGCATCAAGCCTTGATTTTGTGTGATACGGATTTCATCCGCAGCATATGGAGCAATAGCATCAACCAGTTTACGTGCCTCTTCTGTTGGGATATCTCCTTTAGTTACCTTAATGTATACCGCGTAAAATCCTTCTTGCTTTTGCGCGTTTACATTCGTGGCACGCCAGTGTTTATAATCAATCGAATTTAATACGTCCTCCAAAACGGGATATTCTACCAATACAGGTATCTGTGGTTGCGGAACTGTATCCCGGTCTATTTTAAACGATTTTGATTTGTTGGCAATTCGTTCTTCTTCAATTAGCCTCAAAACCTCTTCTAACCCTAATTTCTGTACCAGGTATTTTAAACGCGCTTTGTTTCTGTTTGTTCTTTCACCGTAACGGTCAAACACCCTTAATACCGATTCAGCATAAGGAATAATCTGATCTTCGTGCAAAAACTCGTGAACCAGTTCGGCTAAGAAAGGTTGCGCGCCTAAGCCTCCACCAAGCATCACTTTAAAACCACGCTCACCCTGTTCATTTATTTTAGGGATAAAACCAAGATCATGTATATAACTAAAAGCGGTATCTCTATCATCAGAGGAGAAGGAGAATTTAATCTTCCGTCCCATTTCCTGACAAATTGGGTTACGCAAAAAGTAAGTAAAGAAGGCATGGGCATATGGAGATACGTCAAAAGGCTCGTTCGGATTAATGCCGGCATCAGGAGAAGAAGTCACATTACGGACCGTATTTCCACAAGCTTCGCGGATGGTTACATCGTCACGTTGCAGTTCTTCCCATAACTGAGGAGTCCTGTCTAAGCTCACATAATGGATCTGTATATCCTGACGGGTAGTAAGGTGCAGGTTTCTGCTCGCATACTCATCCGATACATCAGAAATACGTAGCAATTGCTGAAAGGTTACTTTTCCAAAAGGCAATTTGATACGCACCATTTGTACGCCAGGCTGTCTTTGTCCGTAAACCCCACGTGCCAAACGCAGACTTCTAAATTTCTCATCATGGATTTTACCTTCGCGAAATTCCCTGATCTTTTTTTCAAGATCAATGATATCTTTTTCGACAATAGGGTTCTCTAACTCTGTCCTAAAACTTTGCATACTAATTGGTCTTATTTAAAAAAAGCTCCTCTGTCTGTATGACCGGAGAAGCTTCAATATCTTATCTCAACAGTCTATAGTTTTACCTATACATGCAGTGCATGTTCAGATAAATAGGGCTGTTGTTAGTCTTGTTCATGAAGCAAATATATAAAGTATACAGGAATAGTAGTATATTAATTTGTAAATAATGTGTAATTTAATGAATATCAGCTAATTATTTTACTAAAAAAACAAAACGGAAGATAATTACACCAGTCCAAATTTCACAGTATTGTAATTTAGTGTAACAGCCCAAACACTTTGCTGTCCAAGCTGTAATTTAAGCAAAATGAAACGAAAAATAAATATACTGCCCTTTGCAGTAATCGCTATACTATTCTTTTTAATTAACACCTACGTACTTTCAGGCATCCATACGCTAAGTACAAATCCGGTTATCACGCCCATATTCTGGGCTTTTATAACTTTAGTTATTGCTGCGCTTATTTATGCTATACAGAGAATGCGTGACAATGGCATGGATATGATCTTCAAAATCGCTACCCATGCTTTCCTGATTTTATTTGTCGCAGAACTCGTTTTTATTCTGCTCTTATTACCGGCGGACATCTACCGATCGATAGCCGGTGTCCCGAGAAATACACATTGGGTAGAATTTGCTTCCCTTATCTTTGTCCTGATCGTAGTTGTATTTATATATGGTATTGTAAAAGGTAAATATGCCTACCGTGTGATTAAACATACACTGTATTTTGATGACCTGCCGGAAAGTTTTGATGGATTTACAATTACACAGATTTCGGATGTACACGCAGGTAGTTTTCAGAACCCCAAAGCAGTTCAAAGAGGTATCGACCTGATCAAGGCCCAGAAATCTGATCTTTTTGTATTTACTGGCGATCTGGTCAATAACAAAGCAGAAGAGATTGCACCCTGGATCAGTTATTTTTCGCAGATCAAAGCACCATACGGACAATTCTCTATACTGGGCAACCATGATTACGGAGACTATATTAAATGGGAAAATGAGGATACAAAAAGGGCCAACCTCCAACAACTAAAACGCTATCATGCCGAATTGGGATTCCGATTATTGCTTGACGAACATGTAGAGCTATACAAACACGGAGAAAAAATTATCTTAGCAGGCGTGGAAAACTGGGGTGTTGGTTTTGGGGAACGTGGCGATCTGAAAAAAGCATTAACTGGGACAAATACTACTGATTTTAAACTGCTGCTTTCTCATGACCCTACCCACTGGGACAATGAAGTAAAGCAGTTCCCTTCAAAAATAGCACTAACCTTATCCGGACATACCCATGGTATGCAGTTCGGTATCGAAGCTTTTGGTATAAAATGGAGCCCTGTTAAGTACAGATATGCACATTGGGCGGGAATAGCCAGTGAGAACGGAAGATTTTTGAACATCAACAGAGGTTTCGGCTTTCTTGGTTTTTCAGGCCGTATAGGCATCTGGCCTGAAATAACAGTGATTGAACTTAAAAGAACGAAAAATTAAATTATCATAGAAAGGTTGTTTTCCAACAAAATGAGTCTTCAATTGTTTTAATTCTATACTTTTGTAAAGTATACTACAAGTATACATTATAGAGCCGTAATGGAACAAAACAAATTGAGAGAAGAAACTTTAGTTGTACCTGCCCATACTGATGATCTTAAAAGAGTATTTCAGGATAGAAAGAGAACAAATATTTTAAATGCAGTAGAACAAAAAACGATCTCCTTTCTGGTTCAAAGAGTTCCGGATTTCATCACCTCCAACATGCTTACTTTTGCTGGCACACTTGGCTCTGTATTGGTATTGGTCGGATTTATTCTAGCTACTTATGTAAGCAGGAACTACCTGCTGTTGGGTGTTGCCGGATTGGCTGTTAACTGGCTTGGTGACTCGCTGGATGGTCGTGTTGCCTATTACCGCAACATTCCACGTAAATGGTATGGTTTTTCACTTGACATTATTATGGATTGGGTAAGTACTGTACTGATCGGCATGGGTTACCTTGTTTATGCGCGCAGTGAATATGAGCTCATAGCTTTTATTTTCGTTGTGCTTTATGGATGGGCAATGATCATTTCTCAGCTTAGGTATAAAATAACCGACATTTACAGTATAGATTCCGGTCTGGTAGGCCCTACTGAAATCCGCATTATTCTGGCACTAATACTGATCCTGGAAGTGATATTTGGCCACCTTTTTGAATATTTTGCCGGTGCCATTTGTATTACCCTTTTCATCATTAATATAATGGATACCAGGAAGCTTTTAAAGCTTGGGGATATCAGGGACAATATGGAGAGAAAGGCTAAAAAGAACGCTGCTTAATGAGTAAAAAGAAGTCTGTTTTTGTATTTGCCAAAGCTCAGGTGTCGGCGTTTACAGGCGGATTACTTGACTACACCGTAATGATTTTATGTACGGAACTTCTGCACATTCATTATACCATATCTATCGCTATTGGTGGAGTAATTGGCGCAGTGCTCAATTTCTCAGTAAACAGGTATTGGACTTTTACAGACAATAAAGCAAACCAATCACCTGTTGGCTTCCAGCTGGTTAAATTTGTCTTTGTAGTTGCAGGCAGCATCGCTTTAAAATCATCCGGTACTTATTTATTTACAAATTGGCTAAAGCTTGACTATAAGATCACCAGAATTATGGTCGACATTCTTGTTTCCCTGGGTTTCAACTATGTATTGCAAAAATACTGGGTATTCAGAAAACCCACGGTAAAAGAGATACAACAATTGGATTAAACCTATTTTTTGTTTTTTAACACCAATGGCTCCAGCACTTTCTTCCAAATCTGGTAACCGTTCGGCTTCATATGCAGGTTATCACTTAAAAAAATATCTTTAAATACTTCTCCCTTTTCATCAATCATTGGCGTCCATACATCTGCAAAAGCAGTCCTTTTTTCTTTCTTCGCATATTTTTCAAGTGCCTTATTAAAAGCAATGTACTTATCCTTCAGGTTCCATCTGGCTACACTTGGTTTTACAGAAATAAAAACGACAGGTACTTTAGGAAAGGCATCTGCTATCTTTCTCCTCAATTCTTTTGCCTGTTTAATCAACACCTCGGTCTCCATACCTGAGGCAATATCATTGTCTCCTTCGTAAATAAATATTTTAGCTGGTTTATAAGGCATAATTACCCTGTCTGCCCGAAACAACAGATCCTCAAATTTAGAACCACCAAATCCCCTGTTAATCACATAAGATTCAGGAAAATAATTAGCAATATCTTTCCAGTTGGTGATAGATGAACTACCCACAAACAGGTTTGAACCGGGTTGTACTTTCTCCATCGTATCGCGCTTATCAAAAGCTTTGATATCCTTTTCAAAGGATTTAGGGTTATAAACCTGCGCATTTAGGACGACAGAAAAAAGGATAAAGCAGGCCATTAAACTAGCCTTTAACAGTAAAAAAAGTGATGATTTAAAACGGTTCATTTAAATATAAATTGATGATGTAATGCATTTATGGTTTAGTTCTTTCCTTATTCTGCCAGTCGTTTTAAGACTTCAATACAAGCACGCGTATTGTGATACGGGCATTTCCACAACCCGGCCTTGTCTTGCCCTTTAATGATCGTATATTCTTCAGTTACACCCCGGAACCATTCTCCTTCTTTTTTATCGACGGTATATTGACCTATAAATTTCCAACAAGAATTAAAGTTATTAAAATACTTCTGTTTTCTGGTAAGCTGCCAGGCATTAAAAAAACTACCAGCGCTTCAGCTTGTACCCACCAATGTCTTTCTTTAATCAGTACCCCAAAAGAGTTTAAGAAAAGTTTTTCAGGAACCCGGATTTTTATTTAATCCTTTAGTATTTTCAATTCGTTATTACACATACCCTCGTATCCTGTTACAATATCGATTTTTTTAATTTCTCCTTTTAGGTCTTCTAATTGTCTGTCTACATTTTTAAATTGTTCATCTATCCTTTTAAATTGTCTGTCTACATTTTCAAACTGCTCATCAATCCTCTTGAATTGTCTGTTTACATTTTCAAACTGCTCATCAATCCTCTTGAATTGCCTGTCTACATTTTCAAATTGCTCATCAATCCTCTTGAATTGCCTGTCTACATTTTCAAATTGCTCATCAATCCTCTTGAATTGCCTGTCTACATTTTCAAATTGCTCATCTATCTTTTTGAACTGTTCGTCTACCTTTTCAAATTGCTCATCAATCCTCTTGAATTGCCTGTCTACATTTTCAAACAGCTCATCAATCCTCTTGAATTGTCTGTCTACATTTTCAAACTGCTCATCAATCCTCTTGAATTGCCTGTCTACATTTTCAAATTGCTCATCAATCCTCTTGAATTGCCTGTCTACATTTTCAAATTGCTCATCTACCCTTTTGAATCCCAGTTCAATTTTTTCCTCTATCTTTTCAAATCCGGTTATAACACGAGTTAATAACAGTGTGATTGTACTTTCCAGAGTGCCAACTCTAATTTCTAAATTCTCCATATTAAACTTTTAGTTATTCAAACGTGTAGATTAATTACCACTTAACAAAACAATTGGTTAAATATTTTACAAGTATTAAACAAAACCTATATTTTAAGAAAAATCAATAATTTACTAGCTTCACATTACTTCTTCCGTATAAAAGCATATTTTTGCTTAAACAACCACGGATAAAGTTATCACGCCCCCTTATTATGACAACTCCCTTTATCTCAGCTCCCTCATTATTAGCTTTTCGTAAAGGTTTGGAAGAGTATATTACTTTTAATGACACAGAGTGGGATACATTTAAGCAGCATATAAACCTGAGCACGCTTAAAAAGAAAGATCATTTTACGGTTAGTGGTAAAGTTTGCGATCACATTGGTTTTATCGTCAATGGCTCGGTTCGATATTATCATGTCAAAGATGGTACAGAAATCACAGGGTATTTTAGCTTTGAAAATGACTTTTTAAGTGCTTATAAAAGCTTTGTCAGAAGAGAACCTTGTACTGGATATATACAGGCGCTTGAAAATACAGAGCTAATACTCATTTCTTATAAAAACATGGAGCTAATGCTCAATAATCCTCTCCTGGCATATAAGATGGAGCGTTTTGGCAGATTAGTGGCAGAACACTATATCTGCTGTTATGAGGACCGGATCTCTTCTTTCATTCTACAAAGTCCGGAGGAGCGTTATCTTAAAATGCTGGAAACTGCCCCCGGGATAATGCAGCGCGTACCGCAGCATTATGTAGCCAATTTTCTGGGTATCACTCCCGTTTCACTTTCGCGGATCAGAAAAAGGACTGTTTTTCAGTTTTAAACTATAGCCTCTTTTTTCTTATCTTTTGTTAACGTTTTAGCCTGTAATAGCACAATAACTTTGTACAGTACAAAACATAAAATCATGCATACAATATTAGGGGCCGGCGGGCCAACAGCAAATGCAATCACAAAAGAATTACTAAGCCACAACGCTAACGAAACCATACGCCTGGTTAGTCGAAGACCCACAAAAATTGCGGGGGCAAATGTTAGCTGGCAAAAAGCTGATTTGCTAAATTATGCCGAGGTATTACAAGCTGTAAAAGGATCAACAGTGATTTACATGTGTGCAGGTTTGGTTTACGACAAAAATATATGGAAACACCAATGGCCCATTATCATGCAAAACCTGATCGGTGCAGCTAAAGAAACGCAGGCCAGATTGATCTTTTTCGACAATGTATATATGTATGGTCTGGTTAAAGGCCCTATGCTTGAAACTACCCCCTATAATCCAATCAGTGTAAAAGGAGAAGTTAGGGCACGTATAGCCACTCAGCTGATGGAAGAAGTCAAAGCAGGAAATATCCAGGCAACGATTGCAAGGGCGGCCGACTTTTATGGTACGGATTCAATGAATAGCTTTTTAGACATGATGGTGCTGGACAAATATGCGAAAGGACAAAGTGCGCAGTGGATAGGTGATCCAAAGGTGCTACATAATTTCACCTATATACCTGACGCAGGTAAAGCCATGTACCTTTTAGGACAAAACCCCCATTCTGGTAATCAGATTTGGCATTTACCAACCGCCGCTCCCATTACAGGAAAAGATTTTATACAATTGGCTGCCAGTATTTATGGCGTAAAGCCCTCCTTTAGTACCATAAATAAATTCATGCTCCAACTGGTGGGGTTATTTAAAAAAGTAGTTGCAGGAACCGTAGAAATGTACTATCAATACGACCATGACTATATTTTTAATTCTTCAAAATTTGAAGAGACATTCAAGATTAAACCAACCAGCTATGGCGATGGGATAAAGCATATGTCTGAGACCTTATACAGCCCGCCCGTTAAACCTGCGCAGCATAAGTAGTGGGTGTATGCCTTGTATGCTTTTTAAATGCCCGGCTTCATTTACTTACACTCCCGACATAGGATTACGGCCCGGCGAGATTCGATATTGGACTAATGTATTAAACATTTAAAGATGCCCCGGCTCTTCGGAGCAAGAATAAGCTTCAACTTCTAAAGAATTACGATGTATGAAAGCTCCAGGCAGTAAAACCTGGAGCTTTCACATGTCGCAATCCCCCCCATTAAATGGCGGCTATATACCACACGTCCTACGTTAAAGAGCTGTATATTAGCATTAGTAATTACTTAAATACAAATGCTAAACAATTATGAAAAATTCAATTTATCCTTGCCTCACACTAAGAGGTAAAATTGCAGAGGCATCAGATTTCTATATCCAGACTTTTGGAGATGGAAAAATCTCACAAACATCGCCATTCGTCATACAGATAGAATTGAGTGGACAAAAAATTATGTTGCTTAATGATGGGCCAACCTCATCTCCGAATCCTACAATCTCATTTATGGTGATGTGTGCAACTGAAGCCGAGACAGAAAAATACTGGAATAAACTAACTGTTGACGGTAAGGTTTTAATGCCAATTGATAGCTACGACTGGAGTCCGAAATATGGCTGGGTGGAGGATAAATATGGTATATCCTGGCAGTTATATACCGGTGATAAAGCAGACACCATACAAAAATTTTCTCCAACTTTAATGTTTACTGGTGATAAAGCGGGGCAAGCAACGGAAGCCATTCACTATTATGCAGGGGTATTTTCAGATTTCCATATCGAAGGCATATTAAAATACAGTAAAGAAGATGACGAATCTGAAGAACTGGTAAAACATGCACAATTTAAACTTAATGATCTTGTAATGATGGCCATGGACAGCTCTGCGAATCATGGTTTTGGATTTAATGACGCCATCTCACTGGTTGTAGAGTGTGAAAATCAGGCAGAGATTGATCATTACTGGACGCAACTAACCAGCGATGGAGGGAAGGAGGTTGCCTGCGGATGGTTAACCGATCAATATGGCATCAGTTGGCAGATTATCCCCAAGGGATTAGGCAAGTTAATCAGCGACCCTGAACGTGGCCAAAGAGCAATGAATGCGCTTATGAAAATGAAAAAACTTGTGATCGCAGAGTTAGAAAATGCTTAACAAACTATTATAAAACATATCTGTACCTTTTCAAGCAATTCAGCGCTTCTTAATACGACTAAAACTTAATAGAAAGTTTTTCAGAAATAAGTGAGTCATTTTTGTAGTATTCAAAAAACCAATCTCCGTTCTTTTTAAGAACAATACCATTATTGTTACCGTTATCAGCAATAAAATAATCCTGTACTGAGGTCTTAAATAATGTTAAAACTTTTTTCGGAGTAGTATCTATCAACTGGTATCCGTTGGCTGTTGCCTGTGCATACAGTGTTCCCGAGGCGTTGGTTGACTCTACAGCTACAACTTTTGCGGCGGGTGGACTAACTGGCGTAGCCGCTATCGGCGTAGCAACAACCGGAACACTCACAGCTACGGGCTGGGCCTGCACCTGGGCACTTGCAACATACGAATATGGAGTCTCTTCCAGGGACGTAAAAGCATCTCTTAAAGCCATATTATAAGATGTGCTAAACTCTTTCTCCCTGCTTTTACCTTCTTTACTTTTAAAAACGACATTACTCTGGCAATCTTTCAATAGCAATGTGAGGTTAGTACTAAACATCCCCTTTTTCTCCAGCACTTCAACATTCAGTGCGCTGCATTTATTGTTTGCAATTTCTTGTGGTAATTCAGAATTATCATAATACACTGTAAAGCCCTTTTCTTCCAATAGCGCTTTAGCGAGTGCATTTAATCTATACTGATTGGCTTGCTTTAAAAAACTGAATTTTTCAGGCACCAACACATATTTGTAATTATTGATTGTGTTTTGGGCATACCCTGAAACAGAGATCAATAAAAGAAGTAATAAAGTATATTTTTTCATCTTAAAAAATTTAAAGCTGTTCATTTTTACTATACACAAATATATAATTTCAATTTAAACTATTTTGTTCCTTTGCATTAACGAACACCAGCTTTTTTTAACGGGTTTTTATGTAGCCTCTTTATTTCATCTCAACAAGCAAGGTCAAATTCTTTCCTTCCTAATTCTTTTCCATTCACGATAATTTCGACGATATGTTTGCCTGCATAGTGTTTACGCGTAGTCAGGTCTTTGAATAACTGTTTTTTAGAAACCTGCAGTACCTGACCGGATAACAGCATAATTTCCTTTAGTTTGAATACTTTTTTAGACTGCTCTCCGGAAGCTTTTACATAATGAATTGCATAGTCAACAACGAGCTTTTGCGGTGCATCTTTTAAACTGCTCAGCTCGAAACTGAATTGCAACTCTTCGCCCAACTTAACATGGTGCGCATTCAGTTTAAAGCTCCCCACATGTACCCTCACATCCTGCTCAAAATTGAACATCGATAATGATTCCTGATCTCCTTTTTTGATGAGTGTCCGGCTAGCATGTTTGATGATCCAGCTGGTATGTGGGTGGGTATTGTCCCAGCTCTTTAATAGCTGTAACATATAAGCTGTATTATCCTTAGAAATATCGTTGAGGTGATTGGCAACAGATTTACGTACATAAAGAGCTTCATCGGTCTTCAATTTTTCAAGAATACTGGTAGTAAGTGACGGGGTTTTAATAATCTCTTCGAGTTTAAACGACCAGGGCAAACGCGGTCTGCTCCCTTCCGAAGCCAACCTTCTAACATGAGGATCTTTATGTTCAGCCCAATCTTCCATCACTTTCAGTGTTTTATCCAGATCCATCTTTAAAAATACCCTGATAGCAAATTCCGAAGATCCGAGCGTTGTAAAATCTCTAAGTGCCTCCATAGACAGGTGAAAATCTTCCTTGCCGTAAAGGGCTATAAAATCCGGTAACACCAATGCGGTATATCCTCGTCTTAATGCCGGCGCAGCTTTATACAAAACATCAACAGCCTTTTTAAATTCCTTAGGTAGGTGCTGCTGTAAAACAATGGCTGTATTACGCAGACGACCATTTAATGAAAGTTCATCCAGATTGGCCGTAACATCACTTATAAAGGCCGTAGCATTAAAATTTTTATCTGAATCTGCAAATACACCAGCAAAATACCGGTAAAATTCGCGGTTGAACATTTCTTTTAGTGGTTCCATTAACAACGTATATTAGCCAAGAACGAAGATACAATTTACATTTATTAACAGAACCATCAACCAAAGCACCATAGGGCTTCACTGTATTTTTTAAAGTTATCGAGGTGTGAGCATAACCACCGCCAGGGTATGAGCATCTACCAATAGCGTATAAAAACAACTACAGGCAAAACACAGACATACAACCCTTTAAAAACCTATGCCCCTTGTATTATTTCTGAGTTAAAAATTACCTTCTCCGAAAGCGCCTCAGCGTTCTTGGAGTTTTTCACGACAAGAAATGCAGCACTAGAGGAGAACGGTTATTTTTACAACCACTTACTAAGATATTCGTTAAACCCTTCCTTATATTGCTCCCCTACCGTAATACTCAGCTCTCCGATATTTAAAGCATTCCTTGTAACCGCAGTAATTTTTTCCAGCTGTACAATATAAGACCGGTGTACCCGCATAAACTTTGTCGGCGGGAGCTTTTGTTCAAGCGCTTTAAGACTTGTCAAAGTAAGTATCGGTTTATCTACATGATCCAGGTAAACCTTAACATAATCTTTTAGCCCTTCAACATACAAAATATCCTTTACAGCAACCCTTACCAGCTGATACTCCACTTTCAAAAACAAGTAATCTTCCTGTTCAACGTGTGCCGAATCAGAAACAGGGCTCAACTTTTCAGCATAACTTAAAGCCTTATTGACTGCTTTCAAAAACTCTTCATAATCAAACGGTTTTAGCAGATAATCAAGTGCATCCACTTTGTACCCTTCAATAGCATAATTATTAAATGCAGTGGTAAAGATTACGCGGGGCTTACTAATGGCCGATTTACTATCTAAAATTCTGGCGAGCTGGATACCTGTTAAATCTGGCATTTGAATATCCAGAAAAATAAGGTCAACAGCTTGTTCATTTAAAATCTCCAGTGCCTTAATACCACTCGAAAAGCTTCCTACCAGCTTCAAAAATGGAGTTTGTTCGATAAAGCTGACAATCAAACCAAGCGCCAGAGGCTCATCATCAACTGCTATGCAATTCAGTATCATCAAGAGTAAGGTTTAAGTGAACAATAAATGTCTTGCCGTCTTCTGTTAATCCGGCAGAAAAAATATGCCGGCCCGGATATAACAATTCAAGTCTTCTTTTAGTATTGGTTAAGCCGATTCCACCATATTCATCAGCAGTATCAGTCTGAAGATTAGAAACCTGGTTCGTAATGGTCATATCTAAATTTCTATCCTCCACATCAAGTTTAATAACAATAACAGACGGATCAGTTGTACTTACACCATATTTAAATGCATTTTCTATATAAGGTAAGAATAACATTGGTGCAATCAACGGATCATCATTTAAAACAGGTTCTTTAAAAACTACTGTAGTAGACTCATTTAAACGAATCTTCATCAACTCAATATAATCCACGATAAAAGACACTTCCTTACTCAATGGCGTACTACCGGTCTGCGTTTCATACAACAGGTACCGCATCATTCTGGATAACTTATGCAGCGCCTTTCTTGATTTCTCCACATCAACATGTGTCAGCGCGTATATGTTATTCAGCGTATTGAAAAAGAAATGAGGATTGATCTGCGCTTTCAGGAAAGAGAGTTCTGACCCTATCTTCTCCTTTTCTAAGGATTCACGGCTTTGCTTGTCTGCCTGCCATTTACGAATCATGGTAATACTTGTACTGATACCGATCATAAACAGCGTCATCATTAACATAAAAACATCAAACTTCTCTGTTCTTTTGGGAGAACGAACAATGCCGATCCGGTTAAAAGCTTTATTCATTAATGCAGGTAAATCCAGTGATTCATCTATAATCCTTATAAAAGGTGCAGCTAAAACAGCGATAGTCAATACAACCGCTACAAAAGCTATCGTTTTGTTTTTAAGGAGTAGTTGTGGTACCAGCACTTCACTATTTACGTAGAATACAGCAATCAGCATGACCAGCACGCAGCCCTGTTTAATCCAGAATTGTGGCGGGACAGTAATACTCCAGGATAGCGGCTGATAAAACAATAGTATAAATGCAAATAACATCCACAAAAAAACATGGAGCAGTACAGTAATATAAGAACGGCTTTTTATAGAAACCATCGAATTAAATTTAAATCATGTTAAACATGTACAAGGTAGGCAACAGTTAAAGATAAGTACAAATCTTTCCGTCGATTGATAATCAGGTGCCGTCGGTATATTTCTCCTATTCGTCTATCCCATTTTTTTTGGCGGATATATTGCTGTTGATTTGATGTGTAAATACTGATTTTATGTCAAGATTAACCATTAAAAACCTGCTCTTTTTTTGTCTCTCCTGCTGTGTCTTTCAAGGGTTTAGCCAGGACACGACATTAAAGAAATTACCACCAACCTGGGATTTAGCAAGTTGTTTACAATATGCGAAAACCAATAACATACAGATACGAAGTTTGCAGCTTAACAAGCAAAGTGCAGAACAAGATAAGTTATTAGCCAAAGCAGCGCTGCTTCCAGATCTTTACGGTTCGGCATCACAAAACTTTAATCATTACAATCAAACAGCCAGTGGCAGTAGTAATGTACTTAATTCATCAGGTTCTGTAGGTTTAAGTTCCTCCTGGACACTATATAAAGGAGGATATCTTAAAACTGACATCAAGCAGAAGGATCTCGCTATACAGAGTTCCAACTTAAGTATTCTGGAAAGTGAAAATGACATCACGTTACAGATTACCCAGGCCTATCTGAATATTCTGGTAGATAAAGAGAGTATCATTTACAACCAGGATCTCGTAAAAACATCAGAAGCGCAACTTGCACAGGCACAGCGTCAGTTCAATGTGGGAGCTGCCGCAAGAAAAGTAGTTGTACAATTTGAGGCTCAACTTGCCGGTGATAAATACAACCTTATTGCCTCGGAAAATGCGGAGCGTAAAGACAAAATAACGCTAAAACAATTGCTACAACTTACTGATCAGCAAAACTTTGATGTGGTTAAACCGGACACGGCTTTGTCGACAGTGAATATTACAGACCTAAAAACAGTACAACAATACGCCTTGCAAAACCGGCCTGAAATCAAGAATGCAGAATTAGGCATACAAAGCGCCGACCTTAGTCTTGCGAAAGCTAAATCAGGTTATTTACCCTCACTAACTTTAGGTGCCGGCATAGGTACAAACTATGCAAATGATCCAAATTACAACGTATTCAGACAGTTTAATAACAACTTCAATCAACAGGTTGGGGTTACATTATCTGTACCCATTTTTACGAATAGACAGAACAAAACAAATGTCGCGAAGGCACGTATTGACATCGCACAGTCCAAGTTAACGCTTGAAAATACAAAAACGACATTGGCGCTAAATACCGAAAGCGCCTACATCACTGCTCAAAACTCACAAAACCAGTATTTATCCGCCATAGAACAGCTTAAGTACAATCAGGAAGTATATCGCATTGCAAACCAGGAGTTAAAAATTGGGGCAGCAAATATTGTTGAATTTTATCAGCAAAGAAATTTGTATGTACAAGCAATGCAGTCCTATATACAAGCCAAATACAATGCAGCCCTCGCTGCCAGAATCTATGAATTTTACCTTGGAACCCCAATTAAATTATAAGTCATGAAGTCCAGAAAAAACATTCTCATTATTGTTTCCATTGTGGTTGCACTTGGATTGATATGGTATTTCTTCTTTAGAAGTAAAGAACAACCTATTGTACTTACACAAGAACAGCCAACCAGGGGGAGTATATCAACAACAGTAACCGCAACAGGAACGGTACAGCCTGTAGATACAGTAGTAGTCGGCACGCAAGTTTCAGGTACTATCTCCGCCTTATATGCAGACTTTAACTCTACTGTAAAAAAAGGTCAGCTACTCGCTGAACTGGATAAAACACTGATCCAAACAACCGTTGATCAGGCCAAGGCCAGCGTTGCGCAGGCACAAAGTAACCAGACTTACCAACAGGCCAATTTCAACCGCCAGAAACAGCTATTTGAAACGGGTTCAATCAGCAAGGCCGACTATGACCAGGCACTTAATACTTTACAAGTGGCTACTGCAAATGTGAGCAATACAAAAGCACAACTGCGATCGGCTGAAAGAAACCTCTCCTTTACACAGATTTACTCCCCTATTGATGGAGTAGTTCTGGGTAGAAGCGTCAGCATTGGTCAAACTGTAGCTGCAAGTTTTAATACACCGACTATTTTCTCTATAGCTAAAGACATCACTAAAATGCAGGTTCAGGCGAAGGTTGATGAAGCAGATATAGGCAATGTTGTGAAAGGTCAGCGTGCCACCTTTACTGTCGATGCCTTTATTAATGATACTTTTAACGGAACAGTAAAAGACATACGTCTACAACCCTCCATATCTTCGAACGTAGTAACCTATGCAACACTTATCGATGCACCAAATGATGATAAAAAATTAAAACCCGGTATGACGGCCAATATTATCATCTATACTAAGGAAGTCAACAATGCATTACTGATATCTGCACAGGCATTAAAATACTACCCTGATTCCGCTTCCCTTAAAAATTATGAGCTTGTTCCACTACCGGGGAGAAAAAGAGGCGGTAAAGGTAGCAGGGACAAAATAAAAAAAGATGCTGCCGGTCAAAAACCAAATACTGAAATAGAAAGAGTTGCCCCTTCATTTGTATGGATACTTGAGGGGAAAAAACTGATTCAGAAAAAAATAAAAACTGGCTTAAATGACAACACGCATGCAGAAGTACTGGAAGGGCTTACTGAAAATGACATCGTAGTTACCGGAATGGAGGGTGGCACAACCGGAGGCACCACACCTGCTGCGACAAGTCCATTCATGCCACAACGAAGAGGAGGTAGACGATGAGCACCAGGATCCTTGAAATTCAAAACGTAAAACGTGAATTTAAAATGGGCACTGAAACAGTAAGGGCATTAAAAGGAGTTTCTTTTGATGTAGAAGCAGGTGAGTTTGTAACCATTATGGGTAGTAGCGGATCGGGAAAAACTACTTTGTTAAATATGCTGGGTTGTCTGGATAAACCAACAGATGGAATTTATATGCTCGACGGGGTGAATGTAAAAAATTTAACAAAAGATGAACTTGCCAAATTAAGAAATACAAAAATTGGCTTTGTATTTCAGGCCTATAATCTGTTGCCCCGGACCTCGGCCCTTGAAAATGTAGAACTACCTTTGCTTTACAATCCACTTATTGGGCACAAGGAGCGCAGAGAAAGGGCGATGGCAGCACTTGAGGCCGTAAAACTTGTGGAAAGAATGGACCATACACCAAACCAGTTATCAGGTGGGCAACAGCAACGGGTGGCCATCGCAAGGGCATTGGTAAATGAACCGGTAATGATCCTTGCCGATGAGGCCACAGGAAATCTGGATACCCGTACATCTTATGAAATCATGTCATTGATGCAGGAGTTAAATGCAGCAGGAAAAACCATTGTATTCGTGACACACGAACCTGATATTGCCGCATTCAGCAACAGAACAGTCATGCTCAGGGACGGCAGGGTACAGAAGGACACGCATAATAAACACCCAAAATCTGCTAAGGAAGCACTTGCAGGTTTACCTGTATCAGACGATTACTAAAGTATCTGACATGAAAATATCAAATTTGATCAGGCTCGCATTACTAGCCTTACAGAGAAATAAATTAAGGGCCTTATTAACCATGTTGGGCATCATTATAGGTGTAGCATCTGTAATTACCATGATGTCAATTGGTGAAGGTTCAAAACAAAGTATCAATGCATCCTTATCCAGCATGGGCTCAAATATGATTACCATTATGCCTTACAGCAATGAGCCTGGCGGTGCAAGAATGATGGGCAGCAACCTAAAAACGCTAACTCTGGCTGACGTAGAAGCACTAGAAAAAAATGCACCCAGTATTGCAGAGATTTCTCCCTTGGCTTCCTCAAACGGGCAATCTATCAATGGTGCAAACAACTGGCCAACGAGTATGCAGGGAGTAAGTCCTGAATATCTAGACATCAGAAAGCTGGTAGTAAAAGAGGGTATTGTATTTTCCGACCAGGACATAAAAACATCAGCCAAAGTTTGTCTGCTCGGAAAAACTGTTGTCGACAATCTTTTTCCTAATGGGGAAGACCCAATTGGTAAGATCATTCGTTTTGGCAAAATTCCCTTTCAGGTAATTGGTGTATTGGTACCCAAAGGTACAAGTAATTTCGGGCAGGACCAGGATGACATTATCATCGCCCCTTATACAACCGTACAAAAGAGGATCTTATCTTCTATTTATTTCAATCAGATTTATGCATCTGCGGTAACTGAAGCAGCCTCGGATGCCGCTGTTGCTGAAATTACAAGTACACTTAAAGAAACCCACAGAATTAGAGAAGGACAGGAAAATGATTTCCAGGTAAGGACCCAAGCTGAACTCATGACCATGATGAATTCAACCAGTAGCATGATGACCGCATTATTAACGGCTGTTGCCAGTATATCTTTAGTGATCGGCGGCATTGGCATCATGAACATTATGTACGTTTCTGTAACAGAAAGAACAAGAGAAATCGGCCTGAGGATGTCTATTGGTGCCAGAGGTGTCGATATTCTACTTCAATTTCTAATAGAGGCAGTGATGATTAGTGTAACAGGCGGCGTAATTGGCGTATTACTGGGTGTATCGGCATCTTTGATCTTACCTTCCATATTGAACTGGCCGACAGTAATTTCTGAATTCTCTATTGTGATCTCATTTCTTGTCTGTGCCGTAACAGGTATATTTTTCGGTTATTACCCGGCACTAAAAGCATCAAACCTGGATCCTATTGAAGCTTTGAGGTATGAGTAAGCTTGTCTTTTTATTTCATAGTGAGACCAGCAAGCGGCCATACAACGCTATTGATAAACTGCCCGTGAAAAAGTAAAGGCATTGGTACCACTAACCAGAAGAATACCCATACCCTGGCCAGTACACTATTCTGTAAAAACTTAATTTTACGGGTAAGTAATCCTTTCTCTACAATTACGATGATACCTTGAATGATAAAATACAAAAGAGGTAAACCATATCCACTATTCACAGGAACACTCAATGCCAACTCATGTAGCAACCCGGAAAACGCAAAAGCGATTATCAACGCGGTAATATTTCCTGTCTTATCTTTTAACGGTCTGAAGATTGTGATTGAAGTCATTTCACTGAAAGCCAGGTTCCATCGTTTGCTCCAAAACTCGCTTAAGGTTTTTGCTTTTGCGGGAGTTTTGAATAAATAATAAGTACTTGCTCCCGAAAGTCGCCACATACCCGCACTGATACTCAATAAACCGAAATGCAGGATTAAGCTAAATGCCAATAACAAGATCGCCGTGATCATGACATAAAGAATATCACTATCGATTGGCAACATCATTAATTGATGTGCCACAAGAATTAATGCGAAACCAGCTAACACTCTGCTCATGCCATACCTTATTTTAGACCAGGCATCCGGCAATGTCTCCCCCCCTAAAGTCTCGAAAGGTTGTGGCCGCATGCCAGCCCATCCAATAGCAAACGCAGCCCATTGCCGGAAAGAGAGACTTAGTGGTTTACCTTTATAACTTTCTGCAGCAGCTACTACTTTCATAGCGGTAAAAGTAGTGGCTATCAAAACGAGCATCCGGATTATCGCGCCTTCATGTAAGAAAGCCATATGGATGGAGCATATACTAAACATCAATAGCACCCAGCTTTGCCAAATCATAGTATTTCGAACAAACCAATAGCCAATCAGAACAAGTAACAGGTTCAATAACACAAAATAAGCCAGGTAAAGGAATACAGGTACCATACTCAAAGTTGTTGATAGTTATAATAAAATGCGATGCTGTAAACTACGCTCAACAAAAGAAATATGGCAACTAATACAGCTTCAGCAAGCTTGTTCCATATGCCTGTTGGAAAACTCTTTCTATCGAAATAAAAGAATTGAATTAATACCCTGGAAATCCAATACACTGCGATAAAACCACATATGGCACTAGCCAGAAAAGAACCATTGGTTAAGTCTTTAAAAGCAAACACCGAGATTAAACCAAAACTTAAGTTTATGACCAGAATATAAGCAGCATAGGTCCAGAACATCTGTTTGATTAACGTTTGAACTTCTTCCAGCGCCGCCTTCCAGTTCAATATCCTGGGGATCATCATACTTCCGATGACTAGTGCAATCTGTGCAAGCCCCGCAAGATGAATAAATGTTTGAATGGTTCGTAATGATCCCATAAGCTCAATCTGCAATACTTATAATATCCTTTACTGCATGGGTGGCCTTTGCAAAAATAAATTCATAGCCTGCGTTGGTCAGTCTTTTCGGGACAACCCACCTGCTCTTCAAAATCAATTCGGTTTCAGTTCCAATTATTAAAGCGCCTAACTCCAGCAGCCACGCAGGAGAAGGAAATCCAAATGGGATGCCATAGCTATCACGAATACATTTCATTAAATCGGTATTTTTAATTGGCTCTGGTGCGGTACAATTAATTACACCAGCTAATTCTTTGTGTTGAATTAACCATTCTGTACATTTCGCAACATCCTGCTCATGGATCCACGATACATATTGCCCGCCATCACCTTGCCTTCCCCCCAATCCAAATTTCACGAGATTAAGTAAACGCGGAAATGCCCCATCGCTCCTTCCCAATACAATTCCCATACGTAATGCTATTTTTCTGGTAGATGGCGTAGTTGTATCAAAGAAAGTTTGTTCCCATTTCCGGCAAACATCAATAGAAAACCCATAACCTATATCTCCGGTTTCTTCATCTTGAGGTCGATCTTCAGCATGACGATAAATAGTTGCCGAGGTGATATTTATCCAAAGTTCAGGCGGACTTTTCAATTTAGATATAGCCTTCCCTAAAAGGATAGTTGGGTTCACTCTGGAAGATATGATCTCCTTTTTATTCTTCTCCGTATACTTACAGTTTACATTTTTGCCGCAAAGATTGACTAAAAGCTCAGCCCCTTCCAATGCAGGTTCCCAATCCCCGTCATCAACACCGTTCCATACAATTGTTTTAATATTTTCATTCGTAGGAGTCGCATTACGGCTTAAAATAATCACTTCTTCAGCAAGATCACGATAATATCTGGCCAATACTTTACCAAGATAGCCGTTACCCCCTGCCAAAACTATTTTACGATATTTCATATTCATGCAGTTAAAAAGATAATTGAAAGAATTGCAATGCGATATAATACCCAGGTAATAGTTAATGTCCAACCTATTTTTAAAAGTTTACTTCTGCGGATGTGTTCCAGTAACATCAGACCAGCGACACCTAAAAACCACAACACATAAAAAAGTGGACCTAGCTGTAACCATACCGACAACAATAAGGCTGGCAATAACAACAACGCACCGGCAAAAGAGATTGTCATCATATTTCCCAGATAATCCCATGTTTTCTGCCTGTTCATAACTGTGATGATTATACCTTGAAAAACTATTTGCCCTCCGCAAACAAAATACTCCCGATAAACATGCCCTATAGGAAGCATCCCCGTCATTAGCCCCGTGTATGCTGAAAGTATATAAGCGGTAACCAACCAGGTAAAAACCAGGTAAATGATCCGATAATGCAATTTAAACGTTGGCTGAAACTGAAATCCTTCATTTTTGGCTGGTGGCACAATTACCCGCCTGTTATAAGCTATAAAAGCATAAATCTTACTCATGAACCAAACAAAAGGTGTAAACCTGAAAAGCGGCCCAAAGAAAGGTACAACCTGTGCAAATATCTTAAACAAACTTTCGATACCATAAGTAACCTCACCGGTCTCCTGATTTACCAATGCAATTTCGTTGGCCGCACGTTGCCTGTCTACCATAGGACAAGCCTGTGCAGACAATTCCTGATAAGCGGCACGTCCCTCTTTTTCTAAAAGCCCGGTACTTACAAATGCACTGGTGTACATACGGCACATCGGACATTCTTCATCGAACAGGATCAGGTGATTTTTCAGCGTTTTCATGATACAGAAAATTAACCGTTAACAGGAGTTTCATTCTTAGCGTGCTGCTGCGCCCTACTTCTAAGTTTAAAAAAGATGATGAGGTTCAGGAAATGCATCCCACCCAAAATCAATATAATACAGCCAATTTTATAACTCAAAACCTCTACAACTACCTGCATGCCATCTATTGTACCATAAGTTTTTAGTGCCAAACTCATATAACCGATGTTGATCAGATAGAAACCTACCACGAGTAATTTGTTTACAGAATCGGCCAGTTCGGCATTGCCATGAAATATGTCAACTAAAAATATACGCCCGTTTTTGAAAAGGACACTGGCAACCCAAATGGTTAAAGCGATACTAATAGTAAGATAAATGCCGTAAGTTAAGATGTAGTAATTCATGATTTTAGATTTATAGTTTTTAATTATTGAATTTTCAGTAAAAATTGAAACATTTTTATAAAAAAATATCCTACTTGAATATTTTAAAAATTGATCCCCAAAACCAGCTCTCTTCAGCTTTAAGCATCGTATCTAAGGTTTTGTCTACGTTTTTTGCCAGCTTATTGATATCCTTAACTGATTTACTAAAAGTATTAAATTCAGGATCTTTGAGATCCCCCTGTACATTTGACAACTCATCAAGGATTTTTAAAACCGGATCCAGTTCTCTCTTTCTTCTTTCCTTAGCAACCTGCCTGGCGATATTCCAGGTATCCTTATCTGCATAAAAATACTCCTTGCGCTCACCTGCTTTATGCTGTTTTTCTACCAGCCCCCAACCAATTAAATCTCTTAGCGTCATATTTGCATTCCCTCTGGAAATACTCAGATCTTTCATAATCTGCTCTGTTGTTAGCGCTTCATGAGAAACCAATAACAAGGCATGAACCTGGGCCATTGTACGGTTAATCCCCCACTCCGACCCTAATTTCCCCCAGGCTTCAATGAATTTTTGTTTTGCTGCTGCTAATTCCATGTACAAATATAATGAATATATTAAACTTTCAAAATATATTGAAAGTTTAATATATTCATTGCGGGATTTTTTTTTAGAAAATGAGGCTTGAGAAAACTAATCCGCTTTAAACATAAGCATACCCCTGTTCTGCCGTATACTGATCAATATAACGAAACTCTGTATCAATTAAATTCGCGGTAACATCCAGACTTACAAACTGCAAATTTCCGAATATACTGGCAAATGCTGTATCGGTTGCATCAACCCCGGTTGCAATCTTAACCAATCCATTTAAAGGAACCAACTTGGTCGCATCCACAATAATCCAATACCCACCAATATAGGCCTCAAAACAGGCATGAAAATCCGCAGGCTGCAATTGATACGCATAACCAGTATAATATCTTGCCGGAATAGTTAAAGCCCTACATAAGGCAACACCCAAATGGGCGAAATCACGACATACCCCTACTTGTTCTGTAATCGTATCATATGCCGATGTTTGGGCATTGGTGTAACCCCCACAGTATTCTATGTTGGTATAAATCCAATCGCGGATAGCCATTACCTTATAAAATGCATGATCAATGTGGCCAAATTTGTGAAAGGCAAACTTATATAGCTTATCGGACTGACAGTACCTACTTGGGTTTAGATATGATAAAGCAGTAACCGGCATGTCACCAATTGGTATATCGTCTAAATAGTCTGCAGCCACGGCACGCACTTCTGTTTCAACTATTGCCCTATAATTGATCATTAAGTTCCCTTTATCAGGAATCTCTATAATTTTAAATCTTTTTTCTCCAGTAACAGAAAACAATTCTGTCATTTTCAGTTCCTGGCTCAGCTCCATTTGTTCCTCAACAAGGTACTGGCCCGCAGATTTAACCGGTTGCACATTCAAGATCAGGGTTGAAGGTGAAATTACTTCATAAACTATTCTGGCAGACACCTCTAATTTCATACAAACTTCAAAATAAAATAAAAAACACAACAAAAAATCAAATACAAATGAATAAAAAACAACAAATAGTTTAAAAAATTAAAATTTAATACTAAAAAACAACATAAAATACAAAAAACAACAATTTATCATTCATAAAAACCAATTTAAATAAAGATATAACTATATTTCAAAAGATTTTAACATAAAACGATCGAATATGGAAACAAAAAATCATACAAAATCATACGATCTACCCAAAAACACCTGGGATGAAATGTTTAATGACTCAAAAACGGTTAGAGAAGAGTATAAAACCGTTATGGACTACCTCGATCTCGAGTCGACCGAAGAGCTCAACAAGAAAGAAGAACTATCTAAAGTACTTTTCATGAGCCAGGGAATAACCTTTACCGTATACAATAGTGGTGAAGGCATAGAAAAGATTTTTCCTTTCGATATCATTCCCAGAATTATTACATCTGATGAATGGTCTTTTATTGAAAAAGGAATTAAACAACGGGTTACTGCCCTGAACCTTTTCCTGAAAGATGTATATAGTGACCAGTTTATCATTAAAGACGGAATTGTACCCATCGATGTGATTTACTCCTGTCCACATTTTTTGCGGGAAATGGTTAATGTAAAAGTACCTCACGATATTTACATACATATAGCAGGAATTGATCTCATCAGGGACAACGATGGCACCTATTACATTCTCGAAGACAATGTCCGCACCCCTTCAGGAGTAAGCTACATGCTGGAGAACAGGGAAATTACCAAACGTCTGTTCCCCGATCTTCTGCCACAATGTAAAGTAAGAAGCGTGATTGAATACCCCACTGTTCTATATAACAACCTACTTTCTCTTGCACCACATGACGTTGCCGATCCCACAATAGTTCTATTAAGTCCGGGCAGTTTTAACTCAGCCTATTTCGAACATACTACGCTCGCCCGTTTAATGGGAATAGAGCTGGTAGAGGGACCTGATTTAATTGTGGAAGATCATAAGGTATATATGAAAACAACAGCAGGGCTGCAACAAGTAGATGTAATTTACCGGAGAGTGGATGATGACTATCTTGATCCACTCGCCTTTAACCCAACCAGCTTACTCGGCGTTGCCGGACTGATGAATGCATATAGAAAAGGAAATGTCACCATTGTAAATGCCGTAGGTAACGGCGTAGCAGATGATAAAGCAGTATACGTTTACGTGCCTGACATGATAAAATACTACCTGAACGAAGAGCCTTTACTTAAGAATGTACCAACTTATCAATTAGGAAATGCAACAGAACGTGCCTATGTATTTGAAAACATTTCGCATATGGTAGTTAAACAGACCAATGGCAGTGGTGGCTATGGCATGTTAATGGGACATGCTTCAACGGAAGAAGAAATTGAGGCATACAAACTGGAGATCCTGAAAGACCCAAGGCAATTTATCGCCCAGCCAACCATTAGCTTATCCTCCGCACCATGTTACATGCAGGGTAAACTACAGCCACGAAGGGTAGATTTCCGTCCCTTTGCACTGTGCGGTCCTAATGGAATAGATATTATCCCCGGAGGATTAACAAGAGTAGCGCTGAAAGAAGGCTCACTAGTTGTAAACAGCTCTCAAGGAGGGGGCAGTAAAGATACCTGGGTACTTTCTAAATAAAATAATATTAAGATTAAATCACAGAACCACTATGTTAAGCAGGGTTGCAGAGAGCTTATATTGGCTAAGCCGTTACATCGAAAGAACAGATGGTATGCTACGCATGCTTAAAATAAATTATGCTTCCTCCCAGGATGCAATCTCAGAATTTTCATGGAGTCCGGTCATGCGCTTGTTTTGTGATCCCAATGATGACGGATTAGATGCGATGGAATTCAATAGCCGTGCAGTATTACAGTACATGGTCACTGACAAGGAAAATCCAAACTCTATCGTCAACATCATCACGCAGGTGCGGGAAAATGCAAGAAGTGTACAGGACCACATCACCAAGGATGTATGGCAATGTCTCAATGAATACTACCATACCGTAAAAGATCCCAGGCTAAATGCTATGCTGAAAAAAGATGATCCGATATCTGTATTGGATATTCTGATCAAACAAGGGATGCTTTTTTATGGCACTACAGAAATCACTATGGCGAGAAATGAAGGCAGTAGTTTTATGCGCATTGGAAAATATCTGGAGCGCAGTATTCAATCGGTAAACATTTTGGATATTAAATTTGGCTCGGTAGATCACAACCCTGATTTGCTGACCAACGCCAGTTATTGGAAACACCTTTTGTTTTCAATAGGCGGATACGAACTCTACTTGAAAACCTACAGGCAAGGCTTTGAAGCAGAAAACGTACTAGATCAGGTAGTACTGAACAATGAATTTCCCCGATCTGTAATCTACTCCATCAACCAGTTGTTCAAATATTTTGAAAGATTAAAAGGAGATGGACACATAACAGCTGGAAATCTTGCCTTCCTTATTGGCAGACTCCAAAGCAAAGTAAAATACAGCTCCATAAAGGGTTTAAAAAAAGGAGATCTACATCTCTACCTGGCAGAAATAAAATCTGAACTCTATGGCATAGGAAATGCCTTTAACCAAACTTGTTTCAACATATACTAAAACGCCATGCCGGAATTTAAAATCAAACACGTTACCAGATACACTTACGAATCTCCGGTAAGAGAAAGCGTAAACCATATTATCCTCTACCCTATTGAAGATCAATTTCAAAAGGTAATTAAGCATAGCCTTAAAATTTCAGGGAATCCGAAAGTAGATGTATTTACTGATTATTACGGAAATAAAATCGGCTTCTTCGCTTATAGTGAACGACACAGGGAACTGGAAATCTGTTCCGAGCTTACTGTAGCTACGATAGCTAAAGAACTTCCGTCAGAAACGATGTTCAGTGAAATGCAATGGATGGAATTACAAAAATTACGTTACCACGTTCCTTATATAGATTACCTGAAATGGGAGGCTTTTGATGAACTTGATGAACTCAAAAAGATTACAGAACAATTCCTCCAGTCGGATTTAACCCCATACAGGGTAGCGCTGGACTATTGCCAATATGTTTATGAGCATTTCAAATATATACAAGGTGTAACAACTGTGCAGACGCAGATAGATGAAATCTGGCAGATCAAATCCGGTGTATGTCAGGACTTCGCACATATCCTTTGCCAAATGTTGCGTATGGCTAAAATTCCAGCGAAATATGTAAGCGGCTACATCTGTCCGAATAAAAATGGGATTCGCGGAGAAGGCGCTACGCATGCCTGGGTAGAGGCCTATATACCCGACTATGGCTGGCTGGGCTTAGACCCAACAAATAACTGTATTGCCAATGAAACTTATGTAAGATTGGCATTGGGCAGAAGTTTCAGTGACTGTTCTCCGGTAAAAGGGGTTTACAAAGGCCCTTCCAACCACAAGCTCACCGTACAGGTCATTGTAGGTTATGACAACGGGATAGCTGATGCACATGAACCTTATACAGAAGAAACTGAATCAATCATAGTTTCGGTGCCCGTGGCAAAAGGCAATAGCTACCGCCGTAACCTGGAGCTTATGCAGCAGATCCAGCAACAGCAATAAAAAAGTATCGGGCAAGCGCAATTCATTTCATAAAATATAACTTACTTTATGCAGCACTAACAGCGTGTTTTATGATAAATGAATTTGCATTAATAACCGGTGCCAGTAAGGGCATCGGAAAAGCCATGACATTACAGCTTGCAAAAGAAGGCTACCATTTACTGCTGGTTGCACGATCAGAAGCTGAACTACAGCAGCTTGCTACACAAATTCAAGATGATTACAGCAACAAAGTATTCTATCTATCGGCCGATCTATCTCAAGATAATGCCACCTCACAAGTCGCCGATTGGGTGCAGCAGCATACAGATAAATTATCAATATTGATTAACAACGCAGGCTACGGTCTTTGGGGAGATTTTGAACAACTTGATCTTAGTGCACAAATGAACATGCTTGCATTAAACATCAATGCCGTGCTTGGCTTAACACATCATTTACTTCCCTTACTTAAACAACAAAAGCAGGGTTACATTTTAAACCTGTCAAGTACTGCTGCCTACCAGGCGGTCCCAACCCTCGCATTATATGCGGCAAGTAAGTCATTTATTCTTTCCTATAGTAGGTCTTTACGTTATGAACTAAAAAACACAACTGTTTCAGTAAGCTGCCTTTGTCCTGGCCCCACCGATACAGGCTTTGCCAACCGTGCAGGATTGGACGCATTAGCAGATCTCGCCGAGAAATTTAACATGTCGGCCGAAAGTGTAGCCAGTGCTGGCATAAAAGGAATGTTCAATAAAAAAGCTGAAATCGTACCGGGCTTTCTAAATAGACTCTCTACATTCGGAGCACAACACCTCAACAAGTCCCTCATTGAACGGATTACAGCCAGTTTATACAAACGATAACTCAATCATTATCTGCCATTTCAAAAAATAATTCAAATTATTTATAAATAAATTTGATAATAGAAATATTTTCATACTTTTGTAAAGTCTACCAAACAAGTAGACTTTATTTAAATGATAAAAAGCAACCATAACCTTACTGCATGTCAAATGCGAATGTGTCTCCCAAAAGGCATAGGTTGTTGCTGTTGTTGCTAATCAGATTCTCATTTCCTGATTAACCACCTTTAACATCTGCCTACCTCCGCAGATGAGATTATTTAAACATTTTTAACTTTAATATTTCCAGATCATGGGCAACTCCTATATAAAATTCACCTTAGGCAACAAAATCACTGATGAACAAAAAGACTTTTTCAATCAAAATGGCTTTATCCACTTTAAAGACTTCATCAAGCCAGAAACGGTAAATGACATTATAAATGCATCCTCCCAGGTACAACAGCAATGGATACAAAATGAAAAGATAAAGGTAAACGGCATTCCTATTAAATATGGAAAAGATCTTGACGGGTCTGCAATTGTACAACGCTTTGCTTTTTTAAATCAACACCATCCTCTCTTTGAGGAGCTTACACACGATCCACGCTTTGAAACCCTACTTGAACTTATCGGTCCATCCGCAAGATTAGGTACTGAAGAAAAAGACGGAATGGTTTTAAACCATTATGTAAACGGCCATGAGAGTAAGTTTACACAAATGGGCTGGCATACTGATGGCCTTAGGGATATCTTTCATGGTCAAAAGTTAAACCCAATGTTAAACGTAGGTATCCACCTGAATACATTAAAGCCGGAAAATGGCGGGCTAAGGGTTTTACCAGGTACCCATAAGCAAAGTTTATATCAAATGCTTTTCCGTAAAAAATACTTTTTAGACAATAAAGCAGACGCAAATGAAATAGCGATTGTACCAAATGCCGGTGACCTCACCATTCATGATGGACGTTTATGGCACCGCGTAGCGCAATCATCGGTAATTGGAGAAGAAAGCCGTAGAAGGGTCATTTATATCCCGATCATAGCCGGTAAATATGAACCGAAGGATGAAAATAGTCCTACCGCTTTCTATCAGCGCTTTGCAAATTTCGTTAAATAAACAGCATATGTTGATCGCATTAATTATAAGCTACCTGATCCGCTCAGGGAAATTGGTTTTCTTACAGAAAACCACGCAGCAAGTACGGTTATTCGTTAAATTGAGTACCAAAAGATTTTAGATGTTTGGTTAGATCTAAGTTTTGTGTTTAAGCCAGGCGCTAATCGCCTGGCTTTTTTTATGACCAGACGGTAGCAATTTCACTTACAATTTCTTTGGCAAAAAGATCGGACAACTTATCTGCTGCATAATCTATTTCTTCAATAGTATTGTACCGGCTAAAAGAGAACCTAATGGTAGTTCTGTCTGCTTCCACCCCTAAAGCACTTAAAACATGAGAAGCTTTACCCGACCTACTGTTACAGGCACTTCCGCCTGAAACACAGATGCGGTGCTGATCCAGGTATACCAAAGGTGAAAGATCACTTTCAGGGACGGACACACTTAAGATGGTAGATAAACTTAAAGCCTTATCCGTACAGTTCCCATTAAACTTTACCCCCGGAATTTTATTACTGAGCTTATAGATCATTCGCTCCTTTAAATTATGAATATAACTATTATTGAAGGTCCTGTTTCTATGCGCCAACTCCAATGCTTTGGCCAACCCCACTATACCGGCAACATTTTCTGTTCCACTACGCTGTCCTTGCTCCTGCGCTCCTCCGTTTATGAATGGCAACAAAGGTGTAGCTGTTCTTTTGTATAAGAAACCTATGCCTTTCGGGCCATGGAATTTGTGCGCAGAGCCAACCAGAAAATCGGCGTTAAGTTTTTGTGTATCATAACACTGATGCCCCATTGTCTGTACCGTATCAGAATGAAAAATAGCATTGTAGTGATGACAAACATTGGCGATTTCGTCAATAGGATTAAGATTACCGACTTCATTATTTCCATGCATCACAGAAACGAAAGCCCTTTCATTAGCAGCCAATAACTGATCAAGATGGGAAATGGACAAATTCCCTTTTTCATCATGTTTTAAGTAAACCAGTCTGATCTCTCCATTGCGTTCCAATACTTTTAAAGTGTTTAGTACGGCATGATGTTCAAAAGGCGTGGTAATTGCCAGCTTAATACCATTACTCCTGATACCAGATAAAATTGCTGTATTATCGGCTTCAGTTCCGCCAGAAGTAAATATAATATGCTCAGGATTGGTGTTTAAGATATCAGCAATAATTGCGCGCGACTGAGCTATGGCAGTGCGTGTCTGCCGCCCAAGATAATGTGTCGATGAAGGATTACCATAGTTTTCAAAAAAGTAAGGCTCAATGGCCTGAAATACTGCCTTACTTAATGGGGTTGTTGCTGCATTGTCTAAATAGATTCTCATATCCGTTAAAGGTTTTAAGGTGAATAAATAACACTTATCCGGATAGCGCAGAGCTGAAACGATCTTATCTTTCCATTGCTAAATGGAAGGAGTTAGCACCTTGTAGTTTACAGGTTGCTAAGACTTCACAGGGCCTTTTCCCTCGGTCTTTCTGGATAAGTAAAAAAAATAAGAACTGATTTTATACTAAATAAAATAATAGACTACAAAAATAGTATACTTTATTTATAAATACTACTTATTTAGTAGTATTTATTTTATATTAGCAAAAACTTTAGAGCATATGGTACATATCTAAGTTTTGTTCAATAAGCCAGACTGGATGGTCTGGCTTTTTTTTACCACCCTCTGTTAAACAAAAACGGCTAATAATAAAGTAAATAATGATGTCCCACTTCAACTATCTGGCCTTTGCCATACCTGCATTTTTTATCTTCCTATTTTTAGAATATCTACTCGCCATACATTTAAATAGGTTACATGTTTTCAAGTATGAAAGCTCCATATCCAATTTAAGTATTGGTATTGCCGAAAGATTGCTTAACCTTTTCATCTCGGCAAGTTTTTATGGTCTGTTTTACTGGATTTATAAGAACTATGCGTTATTCAATATTCCGGATAGCTGGTGGGTATGGGTATTACTCATCCTTGTTACCGACCTAGTCTGGTACTGGTACCATCGGCTGGGTCACCAGGTTAACTTTTTATGGGCGGCACACATTGTTCATCACCAGAGTGAAGAATTTAACCTGACGGTATCAGCCCGAATAACGATCTTCCAGGCGTTGATCAGAAATCTCTTTTGGTGTATCATCCCACTGCTGGGTTTTCATCCGGCAATGGTGATAACCATTTTAGTCATTCACGGTGCTTATTCTTTTTTTACCCATACCCAATTAGTGGGCAAAATGCGCTGGCTGGAGTATATTTTTATTACTCCTTCTTTGCATGGCGTTCACCACTCCAGTGATGAGAAATATTTAGATAAAAACTACGGCGATGTATTTGTCTTCTGGGATAAACTGTTCGGCACTTTTCAAAAAGAAATTGAGTCGCCAAATTACGGGCTCACCCATCCTATAAAAAGCTATAGTTTCTTATGGCAGCACTTTCATTACTACCTTGAACTGGCAGAGGCTTGCAGACGTGCACATGGTTTAAGCGCCAAAATCAAAATTATCTTTGGCAGCCCTGCGAAATTGGACCAGGATATCAGACCTGCACTCGAAAAAAAATACCTGCAACATAAATCTAATGCCGGTTATCGTTTTAAATTCAGGAGCTACATAGATCTGCAGCTCAGCCTATGTATTGCCCTGGTTACTTTTATTACCGCAACCTATGCCAGTCTCGATGTAGATGATAAACTGTTCATCGTTTGCTTTATCCTCCTTACCCTTATCAATTGCGGAGCATTAATGGAACAGCGAAAATGGATTTATTACCTGGAATGTATCCGGCTAATCGTATTGCTTGGATTTATTTTCTGGAAGCTCGACATTTTTGCATTCGTAATACTGCCTGCTGTAGCACTTTTCTTATTGGAAGGCACTTTTAGATTAAGCAAGCTTTACTGCAATTATGTGCTGCAATACGAAGAAACTTAGTTAAATTTGTATAATGAATAGTGAAATTGCAGTTATATTCGATATGGATGGCGTAATTTGCCATACCAACCCTTACCATTCCCTGGCCTTTCGTGAATTTTTCTCCGCCAGGGATTTAGCCCCTACCGACGAAGAGTTTGCACAACATATGTTTGGTAAAAGCAACAGTTATATTTTAAGTCATTTTTTTAAACGCCCTGTTATTGGCCATGAGCTGCTCCAGATGGAGGAAGAAAAAGAAGGACTTTTTAGAAAAATCTATGAACCACATGTTGAACCTATAACTGGAATCATTGAATTTATATCAGACTTAAAACAGAATGGTGTTAAATTAGGAGTTGCCACCTCAGCGCCGTATGCCAATCTTGAATTGATATTGAGTAAAGTTAACATCCGTGAAAAATTAGGTTCTATACTAGCCAGTGAAGATGTAAAAAAACACAAGCCAGATCCTGAAGTTTATCTTAAGTCTGCAGCTAATCTTGGTGTTACACCAGATCAATGCCTGGTATTTGAAGATTCTTTCTCAGGTGTGTCCGCTGCTTTAAATGCAGGGATGCGTGTAGTTGGTGTACTGACATCTCACACTAAAGAAGAACTTCCTCCTTGTAACCTATACATTAATGATTACACCGATCTGTCTTATCACACGATTATTGAACTGTTCAACAACTAATTCAATTAGCTTTACAAAATGGAGAGTGAAAACAAAAATCCTTACGTTCAGTTCAACGCACAAATCTTAAAAGATTGGAAAGCCAACGGTGTAGGTTACATTAAACTTGTAGAACTGGACACTGACCTTCCGATTAAATTTTTCGAACTGGTACCAAATTCCGAAATCCCTGATGCAGGAGAAACCATTTATCACATCGATTCCGAAGATATAACCGAACTCCTGGAGCCTTTAAAACAAGTGAAGTTTTTAGTCCATGAGATTTATCTGGAAGAAGAGGAAGAGTAGTAAATAAAGAATCACCCAAGCTTAATCTCAAACAAGCTAAACGATCCGTTCTGGTAATGTAATGGAAGACCTGCAGTATTTTTCAATTTAACAACCCCGAGATAAGTGAAACCACAGCTCACATAATAGTTGTTTAACCGGTCATTACCACTTCCTGTATCCATTCGCACAAACAATTTTCCATTTTGTAAAGCATATTCTTTAACCCAGGTTACAATGTGCTTTACAAAATGTTGTCCCCTGAATTTTGGATTTGTGGCGATACGATGGATATAAACTGCCGGATCCTCATTCTTTTCTTCCCAAATCAATGGATCACTTAAAGTTAAAGTAAAAACACAGGCCAATTCACCGTCAATAACAATCTGCCATTGAAGTCCTTCTTCAATTGTTTTTTCAACCATGCCCCTTTCAAATCCTTGCCATTTCAGTATTCCTACCTCTCCCTGATATGCCGTTGCCTCATCATAAAGCTGAAAAATCGAATCTATGTCCTGATGTGTACTCTGTATAAACTCCATATTTAATCTATTTGTCGCCGTAAATCTAGGCACTTTTAATAAACTATAACGGATACAGATGCTATATATTTAGGGGTTACAGTAAAGATTTAGCGCCCTCCCAACCAATTATAGCTGTTTTACGGGTATTTCCCCACATGTAACCACCAAATAATCCTGTCGATTGAATAACGCGGTGACAGGGGATTAAAAATGCAACCGGATTACTGCCTATCGCCGTACCAACGGCCCTGGACGCATTTGGGTTATCAATCTGTTCAGCAATTGTACCATAAGTAGACAACTGCCCCATCGGAATCTTTACCAATGTTTCCCAGACCTTCAGTTGAAAATCAGTCCCTTTTAAATGCAGCTTAATTTCAGGGAGTTTAGTCCAGTCATTTTGAAAAATGAACAACGCATTTTGCTGGATCAAATCGAGCCTCCTGGTAAACGTAGCATTTGGAAACTTCGCCATTAAACGCACTAAGGCTTCTGATTCATCATCTTCAAATGCCATATAACATACACCTTTACTTGTTGAAGCTACAATCAGGTTGCCAAAAGGACTTTCTGCGAAGCTATAGTTGATGCTAAGGTTTTTACCGCCATGCTTATACTCCGCAGGTGTCATCCCCTCAATGTTCACAAATAAATCATGCAACCTGCTGGTTCCTGAAAGTCCCGTTTCATATGCTGTTTCAAAAAGTGTAGATTGGTTTTCTTTTAACATCTCTTTAGCATGCGCTACACTGATGTATTGCAAGAACTTTTTTGGGCTGGTACCAGCCCAATCTGTAAAGAGCCTTTGAAAATGAAAAGGGCTTAAATGTACATGCTCTGCAATCTGATCAAGACTTGGTTGTGTTTTGAAGTTCTCTTTGATGTAATCAATCGCTCTGGCAATACGATTATAGTTAAGTTGATCTTGTGTTTCCATGTTTCCTATGTTTACAATACAAATATCTCAACACTTCAGGGATTATTAAATCCGAAACTTGCTCAGGTTATACCAATATCATATTTTCATACTTCATCAAAAACATCATATCAAGACGTTAAATTGCTCAAATAATTACAAACGATCAAATATGAGTGTTATTAACATAACAAAAACGGAAATCCTTTCAGATAACTGGTACACCCTTAAGAAAGTAACTTTTGAAACTACAGGCAATGATGGTATAAAATCCATACATGAAAGAGAAGCGTATGACAGAGGGAACGGGGCTACCATCCTATTGTATAACAAAGCGGAAAAAACAGTAGTGCTCACCAGACAATTCCGCATGCCGACCTTCATTAATGGAAATGAAACCGGCTATTTAATTGAATGTTGTGCCGGTTTACTGGACAAGGATAATGCGGAGGACTGTATCAAAAAAGAAACCGAAGAAGAAACTGGTTTCAGAATCTCTGCGGTACAAAAAGTGTTTGAAGCCTATATGTCTCCCGGCTCAGTTACGGAGCTGATCTATTTCTTTGTAGCCGAATATACAAGTGATATGAAGGTAAACGAAGGTGGTGGCTTAAAAGAGGAGGACGAGCACATCGAAGTACTGGAACTTCCCTTTGAGAAAGCAATCGATATGATTAGAACAGGAGAAATTAAAGACGGAAAGACGATTATGCTATTGCAATATGCGCTGATCCATCAATTGATATAGGCTACCGGACCGACTTATTACATACCAGACTCGTTCTGGTATTTTTTTTATTAAAATTCTCAAAGCCCTATAAACCCTTCTATTTTAGAAAACCTTATAAACAAGAAAAGCCTTACAGTTACCTGCAAGGCTTTTTTAAGATTTGGCACCGACCTACTCTCCCACGTGTTACCGCAGTACCATCGGCTCTGGTGGGCTTAA
>Ga0160465_100150_pt1 | contig 60496 bp, 50 predicted proteins | sample HID1971K_E11MG_FD_108209 | JGI IMG/M metagenome (GOLD analysis project Ga0160465, IMG submission 108209) | Enriched millipede-associated microbial communities from UW Madison campus, WI, USA - HID1971K_E11 MG | ecosystem: Host-associated > Arthropoda: Insects > Digestive system > Unclassified ...
TAATATTCGAAATACTTTAACCGGTTCAAATTAGACTGATAGACTTTATTCAATACATTATCGCACTGAATAAAAATATCAAAGATGGTTTTACCCGATTTGGCCTTAAGTGTTGAACCAATTCCGGCATTGAGCAAAGCATAGCCCTTGGTAAAAGTCTCTGTATAATCGAGGGCATAAAACCTATTCTGATCCGCATAAAATGCCGCATCTATTTTAAAATAGGGCTTATCAAAAATTCCAATCGGAGATTGCCCTGTAACTTTAAGCTCTGACCGAACCTGCAACGGCGGAATAAAAGGCAGGTATTTAGCATCCCTCCCATGTTTATCTAAAAGTTCCTGATTTTTATTTAAGCCCACTACATAAGCCAGGCTGTTGTTAAAAGTTAACCATTTTAATTGGTCCGGATGGATATTTATGCTCAGTTCTGCACCGTAAAGTCTTGCCTTAGCCTGTTGATATTGATAAGTAAGGTTGCCCGGAACAATTACTACAGGATTTCCATTCGCATCGGTTAACCGCGATTGATAAATGTAATTCTGAATGTTGTTGTTGAATAATTCCAGGCTTATATCCGCATCCTTTAAATAAGCGATAATGCCAATGTCTTCCTGCAAATTAAATTCAGGTATAAAAGTTCTATTCCCTAAATACACGATATGTGCGCCGGGATCTAAACCGTTCGAACCAATTTCGGTTATGTTTGGCGCACGGTATCCCCTGGCAATATTGGCCTTAATCAATAATTTTTCTGAGATGTTATACGTTAAGCCCAAACTTCCGGATAAACCATAATAATTTTTATTAAAGGAAGGAAATTGCAGGCTTGCACCCGGATCATCCGCATTAACCTGTTTTCCAAATCCTGTTTGTGAATCGCTGGCGACATAAAAATCATTCCAATGGGTGTTTCTCCGATCGAGACGTATCCCGGCAGAAACATCTATATTCCCAAATGATTTTTTAGCGAAATAAAAAGCGCCGATATCCAATAAATTATAATCCGGTATCGGGAAATCTGTTGCGGCTTTACTTCTATTGCCTTGAATCATTCCGTTTATCCCGATGGTGCTTTCTATGCCTGAGAAATCTGGAAGATTATATTTCAGATCGTAGTTTAAAGTATTTAAAACCACATAAAGTCCGGCCTGACCGGGTAAAGTTGGGTGGTTGTACTCCCGCCTGATGCTTTGTTGCCCACCAAGTAAAATATTTAAATCGCTTGTTCCGAATTTAAACTGACTGTTGTTATAAAACCTCGCATGCTGAATATGTTGATGAAGTGGATTGATCGCATAAGTATTCAATTCATTTTCATCTACTATTGGCCGGTTCTTAATATCATCACCACCATCCAGAATCTGGCGGGTAAAGCGTCTGCTCACAGAATCCCGGCTGCCATCGGGAATTTCCATTAAATTATCATAATAGGTTACCGATGTTTTGGAAAAACCCCATTTCCGGTCAACCCTTGCACTTGCCGATAAATTATACTCTCTAAAGGCGGTGCCATACACCAAACCATCAATTTTATTATGATAGCTGTGTGCGGTTTTGCCTGTGGCACGGAAAGTATATTTCCAACCGCTCTTAATATAGGCCAGGCCCAATGATGATCCGAACATGCCATTATTACTTTGATAATTTAAAGTAAAATCGCCTTTTAACTTACCCGACTCAAAATCAGGATTATAGGGAATCATGTTGATTACTCCAGCCAGGGCATCAGAGCCATAAGTTAAACTCGCCGGGCCTTTTACAATTTCTGCTCTGCTTATTCCATATTCATCTACCTCAATTCCATGTTCATCGCCCCATTGTTGCCCCTCTTGCCGTAAACCATCATACAAAGTCAAAACCCGATTATAACCTAAACCCCTGATAAATGGTTTAGATACATTCGGCCCAGTGGTTACCGCGGTAACACCCGGAACACCTTTAACAATGGCTTCAATTAAATTGGTATTTACATTTTGGTCCATTGATTTTTTAGAAAGAACGGCAATCGGAACGGGACTTTTACGCAATTCGGTTGCCCGGCTTACCCCTGTGATCACCACATCGCCAAGATTCGATTCGGCAGGCAACAGCTCTACATCAAGTAAGACCAAATCTTCTTTTAATGCTGCTTTAACCTTTTTGGATTGATAACCTATACCAGAAAACATCAGGTCATAATTTCCCAAAGGGATGTTATCAAATTGATAAAAACCCTCCTCACTGGATTTCAGCAATTTATTTAATCCTAAAATTTTAATGGTGATATTATCTGAAGGAACAGTGTTTGAACTCACTTTCCCTTTAATAGAACCCGTTTGAGCTATAATATTGGAAGAGACAAGAAAACAAAACAGGCTAGTAAACAGGGATTTCATATAGATATTTATCTAAATAAATTTTTAGACAAATCTAAATTTAATTTTATACTTATCAAATTAAATAATTAGAAATATTTAAAAGAGGTTTGATCTTTACTCCATGACCTTTGCTCCTTAATCTTTATTCCTTAATCTTTGTTCCTTAATCTTTGTTCCTTAATCTTTATTCTTTAACCTTACCCTTAACAAAGCTAATTCGTTAATCTATAATCACTTATTAAACCAAAGAAATACGGTCTTTAAATACTTTAAAATATATTTTCGCTTATTAAATAGAACTTCTATATTTGCAGACATTAAAAAAATGGGCCTCGGTAGCTCAGTTGGATAGAGCAACGGTTTTCTAAACCGTGGGTCAGGGGTTCGAATCCCTTCCGGGGTACAAAAAAGACCTTTAGTTTAAAGCTAAAGGTCTTTTTTATTTTAAGCCAATTCCTTCATTATGTATCCACTCCTCACTGATGAAGAGTATATATAGTCATTTAATCTAAAGATTTAAAAAAGAGGCACAAGCGGTGAGCTTGCACCAGCCGAGGAGAAATTATGTTAAATAAAAAGTTAAAATGGTAGATCATCTTCCTCACCATCATTATCATCAATTTTAAACTTTTTTTCGATTTCGTCAATGATATGTCTTTGTAAACTGTGGTACATTGTATCAATGCCTTTCATAACATCATCAACATCTGCAATTCTGTATTCGGTTGTAAACCATTTAATGGAGTAATTTAACTTTTTATCATCCCAATTACTTTCAATATAATTAGTGACAAAATAAAAGAATCTAATATATTTTTTAGATAAAAGATAAACAATATTTGAGTGATAACTTAATAGATTTGGAAAGTTGCTAATAAAATCAAGAGAGACAGTTTTGAATGGTACTTCTAAGTTTAAATCAATCCCTATAAGTTGTTCATAAGCTTGTTCATTATATTCATCATAGACTAGTTCATAAATTGGCTCGGCAAAAAAGTCATGTTCATTGCTTTCAAGCCATTTAGTTATTGATGTTAGATTAATAACATTATGATGATTTATAAGGAATTCTAGTTCAACTTGGTAAAGATTTTTAAGCTCTGCATTGAGTTCAAGAGTGTTAAGCCTCTCCTTTATCAGATTTACAGCTGATATAGCGCCCTCCTTATCAGTGTAGTTTTTGGCATCTTCGGTAATTATCTCAAATAGACTTAAGGATTTAACCTCATTTTCTTTGGTACTAGTACTTAGGCCAATTATATTAGCCACGTACTCTTTCATTTCTAATGTTATTTTACAGAATTTTTCAGTTAGTTCTGCTTGTATAATAAACAATGGTGTTTGTTCTCGGTTGTTGTCAAATTCATCAGATATTACATCGATAATATCTTTGTATCTTATCTCACCAGATTTATGCTCATTAATCGCATTAATAAAGCTGAATGTGAAAAAGCTAATTTCTTCATTAGCAAAAGAGGCTTGCGAATTCAATGAGGAATTAAGAAAATAACATTTTTTAAATGCCTTTTGAGAATCAGAGAAATATTTATTTAGTACGCCAGCCTCTTTTATATACGAAGTGCCTGACTGGCAAGCGTCAATTACTTTTACTACAAGTTGAGGACTCAATGTTCTAATTAAATCATCAATCTCATTATTCTGAAGTGAGGTTTGTTTCCTTTTTTTAGTATCAAAATCAGATAAAATATAATAAAACTCGTCATTTGAAAATTCGCCATGACCAGAGTAATAAAAGAAAAATTCAGTAATTGATTGGAGCTTATATTCAGAGATAAAATTTGTTATTAGTTCTTTGGTTTCTGCACTATTTTCTCCATTATTAATATATAAAATTTCGTCGAACTTTGTCGTCTTCTTTAATATTATATTTATGGACTCAGCATCGTTTTTAGAACCAGGGAGATTATCTTTTAAATTAGAGTATTTACTTACACCAATAACTATTGCGAGATTCATTTTGAGATACGTTTATAATTGAAATGCAATATATAAAATTAATTATAAATAATAATTAATTGATTATTTCCTTACGGTTCAAGTTTTCTAATCAGCTGTTTTAAAAAGAGTTATACTAATTGTCTCATAAACCTATGAAGGTTGAAAAGTATTTTTAGAAAAAATTAAATGATCAAAATAATTTGATCATTTAATTAATTGAGGGATTATCCCTTTCTTTCAAAATTGTCAGAACTCTCTCCTTTCTCAATTCTATCAGCTGGAAATTGCGGAATACTAGGAAAAGTTAATTCTACCCTATCTGTTGGGAATTGAGGGATTGTTGGCTCTGGTTGATTTTGATCTTCATCTGGAAAACTCATAGTTTGATATAATTAAATGTTAATATTAGAAAATTAGTTCCTGTCAGTAATAAAGCGATAATAAGATATTTTCTTGCGGAGAGCAAATCTTTACTTCTGCTATCATTGAATATAATATGGCTGTCCGCAAATTCAGTTAATTTTTTAATTATGATGTTTTCAAAATTTATATATTTATCATCTGAGACAATCTTATTGTATTTTCCAATTTCTTCTTCGAATATTCTTATATCATTAAGAAGAGCAAAATTTTTATATGCAAAACCCTTGAAAAGATTATTCGATGACCTCATGATATAAAATATACTAAAAAAGAGTGAAATAAATGTGAGTATCGCAATTACATATTTGATTTCGCACACCTCAAGTAAAGGGATCATTTTTTGGCCTTTTAAGATATATGTATTTGAAGCAACTATAACTGTTAATATTGTTATAGGCAATCCAATCGCACTGTCTAAATCTTTGCGTCTATTAAGTTCTCTGTCATATAGGCTTTTGTAAAATGAGTAACTTTCCATCCTAGTTTAATTATGAATTGCAATCTTTGGGTGATTATAAAAATAGACTAAAAATTGTATTTTACCTAATCAATAAGTAGCAACAAAAAAGGCTTGATTTAAGAGTGTAAGCTTCTTATAAAACGGAATATTGCCTGTCTTATTGGCTTAAATAGCAATAGCAATAATAAAAGCCAATACTGTTGACTTGAACTATTACTTGGCTTGCTAACTTTATTATATATTTTAAGCTCAATAGGCACACCGTCCCACCAAAGAATCTCTTTACATGAGGTTTCATGAAGGATTATTCTTTCCAAGTCAGAATAATTAATATCTCTATCAATATTCTTAAGGTCGATAGCTATTGCTCGTTGTTTTATACTACGGATATAGTTGCGTTTGGTTTTCTCTACTTCACAAGTAACTACAATTTCAACGACTATTGGTCTATCAACTGTTGATAAGTAAACATCGTATCTGTATAGTCCATCTACTTTTTCAAGTTCAGCCTGCAAATACGGCACAACACCTTTAGAGCCCGAATTAAATGATCTATTGCTTGATAATATCTTTTTTGCTGTAAGATGTAAAACGCTTTCAAATGAAGCATTACAATTGCTTGGCTCATGGTGTTTAAAATGATGTTCCTGAACTTCCCCTTTAGCCGATTTTAACTCTTTATTACATTCCAAACAAATACAATTGCATCGCAACCCGCTTTCTACTTCTGAAACGTGTTTTATTGTTCCAGTAGATTTATCAAGTCCAAATGTTACTTCTGCCATAATTCAAGTATAACAAAAAAGAACCATAATGCCATGGCTCCTAATCATTCTCTTTTGGTTGGTGTTACCATACCACCTAGATGCTCAATAATGACACTTTTTATACGATTGGTGATAACACCAACTGTAAGTAAAATAAAAATCACCACCACCAGGAGAATAATAGCCTAATACTTTAGTACAATTGTCGCTAGCAATGCCAGCATTTGATTTTAAGTCTGAAATTGTTTGAAATACCTGCATTGTTATCGTTTTTGAATTAAAAATATGAAAAAGAAAATAAGAAATAGCCTAATAGCGATTCTCCTTTTATCTATATCAAAAGGAAAATTGTTACGCATAATTATATAATTCTTAACGGAATATAGTTATTAAAAGTCGATAAACGCACTCTGTAACCCCTCTTACCTTTACAAAAAACCGCCTTTAAACTTAATTAAAGACGGTTTTTTGTTTCCCATAATCTCTATATAAAACAAATCCCTATTTCTTTCCTTTCCCCGAAACCTTTTTCTCCAGTTTTTCCACTCCCTCGGCAGATATTTTAACAAATGTTTCCCATTTATCTTTATAATGATAGGAGATTTGTACCCACTCTTTCATAGGCTTTCCGCCCATTGGATCAAAGAGTTCTGTGTCATCCAAACTCATGGCTTCTTGTAACGGATCGCCCTGTAGTTTAACCACAATGCCATCTTTCCAAAACATAGCTGCCGATTTACCATTCTCTTTTGGTTGGTGTTATCACCATACCACCTAGACATGCTCAATAATGACCCTTTTTATACGATTGGTGATAACCAACCTAAGTAAAATTCCAAGAACATTCTTGGTACAGTTTTTTATTTCAATAACATCACACAGAGTAGATCCTCTGCAGATTATTCTCCTTATAATGAACTTTTAACAAATTTACTGATTAAGACTGCAGGAATAGCCAGACTGCTTGTGCGACTGAACCTGGCAATATTTATTCCATAAAACTGTCCCGCCGCATCATATAAAGGCCCGCCGCATTCTGCTGGTTTTAATCTGCCATCATGAACCAGAACCTGATCAAATCCATCAGCTCTTTCGCTCCGTCCATCAGTAAAACGGAAGGCTACATGGTCTGGCGTAAGTGGTTTTTTGGATGCAAGAACGATTTGTGTTTTAAAGGGTCTTCTTCCTCTCTTATATCCAATACTGACCGTATCTCGAACTTTAAAACCGGCCAATTCTTTGACCAGGTCTTCTGGCTTCTGCATTGGTGTCCCGTTAAAACTGAGCAGTTCATCTCCTTCATCAAGATTCGCAGCACTTGCCGGGCTATATGGTGAAATCTTGGTTATCATCAGCTTTCCATCTTCTAAACGGGTACCAATTCCAGTAAATGGAGTATCTGGCTCCCCGACTACACCAAACTGTGTATTGCCAAGTACACTTATAATATTACCGCTATTTGGCTGTGGAGAAATCAGAAATTTACCTAGCTCGGCAAAACTCACCGAGTCGGTCCGGATTGATTTAAGTTTTAGCCCTCCTTTGATAACCTTATCCAGTTGAAGAAGTACCAGGTCATTGGCTTCATCCCTACTGATTACTTTAGCTTTGGTATTTTTACCGGCTTCTGTTTCGATTATTGGATCATTCCCAACCATTGAGCTTTTACTGATCAAAAAACTTTTATCTTTTAGCTTTTCATCAGCAACAATTCCCTTCAGATCAACAAGGGTACCGAGTATAAGCATTTCCGAATCTTTAGCTGTACTTTTTATCGCCATTACGGTTTTATCCAGCTCGGCCTCTACTTTCTGCAGGCCTGCACTGATATTTTTAATTTCCGGCATTGGTTTCAGCAATGGGCTTTGCGGATCAGCCGCAAAACTTTCTGCTGCAGGAAGCACATCATAATCTACCGGACTATTCAATGCAGTCCAATATTTCCTGTACAAATCTATGGGGACTTCGTAATTGTCATCCAGCGAAAGGTCTACCCTGCTGTGTATACCAATCACCCTTCCGTTCATATCAAATAGCGGACCTCCGGAATCTCCCGGTTCCATCAAGCAGGTAGAACGCATATAACTGCCACGGCTTTTGGTTTCGGCAATATAGCCCAATCTCACAGTGGGTTTCTTGATCGGTAGAACACCTGGATAGGCGATGCTGATACAGGGCATATCCTTTTGTAAGGAGGACGACCAGCCCATTTCAGCATACGGCCAGCTTCCTTTATCGGTAATTTTCAGCATGGCGACATCAATGGAAGCAATTTTACCCAAACCTACTGCCCTAAATTTTCTTCCATCGGGAAATGTGACTTCATATAAATTAGGCTCTTTTTTTCCATCGGGATACAGTATAGTGTACATGCTACTTGGCCTGACGGCATGTGCCACAGAAAGAATGTGACCGGCCGAATCAACCACTACACCGGTAAACCGTTCGCCTCCTGCTAATTTGGTAACAGAATCATAAGAAGTGATATAAACGGAGGTACGATATACTTGCTGAATAACCTTCTGAACATCCTTTTCAAACTTTTTAACTCTCGGAGCCGTGTTCTGCGAAAACGCCTGTATGCTAAATTGTAATGTAATGAATAAAAATAATATTTTTTTCATGTATTAATTTGATTCTATAACTGAATCCGCTATAAAGGGCGAAATTTAATAAGGATTTATCAAAATCAAACAAATAAATATTTCAAACACCATTTAACACTATATAAATTTTATTTCTTTCCTTTCCTCGAAATCTTTTTCTCCAATTTTTCCACTCCCTCGGCAGATATTTTAGCAAATGTTTCCCATTTATCTTTATAATGATAGGAGATTTGTACCCATTCTTTCATGGGTTTTCCGCCCATTGGATCAAAGAGTTCTGTGCCATCCAAACTCATGGCTTCTTGTAACGGATCGCCCTGTAGTTTAACCACAATGGCATCTTTCCAAAACATAGCTGCTGATTTACCATTGGGCATTTTTATACACAACGCACCAAACATTTTCCCCAATTTCGCATTTGGAATCTGTTCGGCAAGCGACAAAAAATATTCTTCTGCTTTGCTCATTTTTAATATTTTACAATAAGAAAGGTTTGGCAAAAGCAGGAATTTTGGTTCCTATTTTCACCAAACCTTATACTTCATTAAATTTAGAAACTTTTTAAATTTTCCTATTTTATGTTATCCTGAGGAACGAAGAATCGCTTAGCTAAATTCTGCTTATAAGATTCTTCATTTCATTCAGAATGACAAAATAAGCTTAAAAAACTATCATTAGTATTGCATTGCCGATTTTGTAAGATATTTTTTCAGGAATGCGATCTGTCCAATATCGTAGCTTTCGTGTTGTGCCAAAAAAGTGATGGTACCTGCGTTCGAAAAATCGCCGATAGGGCTTTTAAATGGAGAGTCGGCGGCAAGATGTTCCTCGCTAACCGCAGCAAATGCTTCTTTCAATTGCGCTGTTGCTTTTTGCCATTCTGCTTTAACTTCTTCCAGGCTGGGCAAAGTCATTGATATTTCAAAAGCTTTAAAGTTTTGGAACAAACCATCATAAGGATTTTTTTCGACAGGTTTCCCCAAAAGCATACTCACATTATATCTTGCCCAAACCGTATGTGTTACGATCCAGATCAATGGATTATTGTGTTCAGAGATCCTGTGTTGAGCCTGCTCTTCTGTTACCCCCTCTAAGGCGTTGACAAAAAGACGATCGTTCATATTAAATATGATTTCGATATTGTGAATTGATGTTGCCATGTTTTTATTTTTTACTTAGAAACTGTTTAAATTTTTAGTTTAATTACATTGAGTCGTGGAGACACCACAAGTGTTCGGAAGATTTTATGGTGTTATTAAAAAATGCAGATAATAGTTTAGGATATACTTAAATGCCCTTATGTGTCTTATATGGTAAACAATAGAGACTCATTTTTTTTTACCATAGTGGAATATAAGTTCATATAAAATGTGCTTAGGTAGTAAAATCTAATAACATTTTATTCCGAATAGCTATGGTGGAGACAAGACCCAAGGCCCGAAGCCGGATACCTGTCTTCACGTACCTCAGACCTACATAAAATTGAATTACATTGTTGGCATTGGGGCAATTTCCCTGACCTCAATATTACCTTCGTTTGTAATGTGTGGACAAGCCGCAGCAATTTCGGCAGCTTTGTCAAGACTTTCGGCCTTTACGATCAGATAACCACCTACAATTCCTTCTGAAGCTGAAGTTACCGCTTCATTACTAACAGAGCCAGCCGAAACCGTTTTTCCACCACCTACCAAAGGCAATCCGCCTACCAATGAACCATTTTGTCCAAGTCCGCCCATATATGCACCCCAGGCTTGCATTTCTGCCTGGTTTTCTGCTTCTGTTTTACTTGCCATTGGCTTTCCGCCTCTAAGCAATAAAAGATATTCTTTCATAATGTTTTATTTTTTGTTAATCAGTAAGAAACAAAGTTAGAGGTTTATTTAAAGACAACAGAAGTCAAAAACGACAACATTAGGTGTTGTTTTTGACATCATGATTTAATAATTTTGTAAACGAAAAAACATCATACCATGAAAGTAGCGATATTAAGTTATGAGGGCGTTATAAAAAGTTCTGTAGAGGGGCCTGCCGAAATATTCGGGAACATTGGCCGCCTATATGAAATGATGAAGGGAGAGCCTTTAAAGATAATCTTTGATGTAGATATTATTCATGCAGAACATAATATATTATCTAAACAGCGCTATAATCAAAAAGAACTAAAACCTTTAGCAGAGAAGGATAATTATGATTTGGTAATCATTACGGCTATGCAACCCCAGCATTTAGAAACCGTATTGACCAGGGAAACCGCAGTACAGAACTGGATCATTAAACAATATACATCCGGGGCTACAATGGCCAGTATTTGTGTGGGCAGCTTTTTATTTGCCGCAACCGGAATACTTAACCATAAACATGCAACCACACATTGGTTTTTTCAGGAATTATTCCGTTCCAAATTTCCATTGGTTCATTTACAGGATGGCAAAATCATCACCAGTCAGGGCAAAATTTACACTTGCGGTGGGGCATTCAGTTTTACTACTTTTATAATGTATTTAATTGAAAAATATTGTGGACATGAGGTTGCTGTACTGGCATCTAAAATGTACATGATCAATATTCATCAGCAAGGACAGGATAGTTTTACCGTATTTCAATATCAGCACCAGCACAATGATGATATTATTGCTGAAGCACAATCCTATATAGAAAAGAATTTCTCAAAAAATATTTCTATCGAATCATTGGCATCAAAAAGCAATATGAGTGTAAGGCAATTTATACGCCGGTTTGAAACGGCTACAAGTAACAGGCCACTCGAATATTTACAACGTGTACGTGTGGATGCCGCAAAAAAAATGTTCGAATCCAAAAATAAAACGGTAAATGAAGTGGCTTACGAATGCGCCTATGAAGACGCCAGCTTTTTCAGGAAAATATTTAAAAGGCATACCGGCTTATCTCCTACCGAATATAAAGAAAAGTTTGGACAGAATTTTTTATCAGTGGCGGTTAAGTAAATTAGATAATAGATAATAGATAATAGATAATTAATAAAAAAAATTAAAAAGCCATTAAGCTATTAAGAAAATCAAGGCTTAACTTAATATCTCTTAAATCTTAATGGCTAAAAAATAAAAAAAAACCTGTAGATAGTATCAAATTTATGGTACCACATACACATCTGGTACCCATTTCTCCTTTGGTTGGTGTTCACCATACCAACTAAATGTGTTCCATAATGATACTCTTTATACGATTAACATCAACCGTAACTAAATTATATTGGATCGTGTCTCCATGTACCTCAGAAATTGTAAAAGATTGCTTCGGCTCGCTCATGCCCAGCCTCGTAATGACGACCGTTTTAAACAAATCAAACGTAATCAGTTGATAATCAACACAAAAACCCAAAACCACATTAACTAAATAATATTTAGGGAATTATTTAGTCCCATATACTTTTATGGTGCCACATACACATCTGGTACCCATTCGAATGCATCTCCCTTGCGTCGTACATAACCTATGCCGGGCCAAGGCAAATGGTAAGCGAGGGTATGTGTCTTATTGTCGGCTAAACGTTCCAAAATATGGCGACGGGATGCTGATGCCATATCTAAATCCGTATCACCCATAAAGCCCCATTCAGGATGTGGGAACAACAGTACATCAGAATGGATCAGATCGGCGATATGAATAAGTTCATCTTTACCTGAAAACACATTCATCAAAGTAAGTCCAGGTGTATGGCCAGGAGCAGCCACCAAACGGATGCAATCCAATAACACTTCATCCTGGCTAAAAAGACGGAGTTGCGGTTTTATGACTTTCAATGTTTTTTTAATTTCAGAGATTATTTTGTTCAAAAAATCCGGTGCATTTTTTAGCGGACTTTTGGAAAAATCAGGATGATCCGACATCCAGAAATCATATTCAATTTTAGCCATGTGAATGTTGGCAGCAGGAAAAGCTGGTTTTTCCTTTAAATTCAGCAATCCACCAATATGATCTGGGTGGGCATGAGTAATTACAATATCGGTAATTTGTGCAGCATTAAAACCGGCAGATGTGAGTGCCTTTTGCAATAAGCCTGTAGTAGCTGCTCCTGCTCCGTTTCCACTATCGATCATAATGAGTTGACTGCCCTTGCGAATGAGCAAAATCTGCATACCCAAATCTACATGATCGGTAGGGCGAAAATTATCTTTCAATAATTGTGTTACCAATTCTGGTTTGATATGGGGTGCAAACGAAGGCTGCACGGGCTGCATGACCAAATAGCCATCGCTAATAATGCTCAATTCCAAGTCTCCCAATTGAAAACGCTTAAAAGTGGATGGTATCAGGGATGGTCCTTTTTTCTTATTGTTTTGTGCAAGTAAAGGTTGAAAGGGAACTGTTGTTGTAAGACCCAACAAGGCCATTGAGCCTAGCATTTTTCTTCTATCCATAATATATTCTGAGTTTTAAATAGGTTTAAAATTTATTCTTTTCAAAAAAATGAATTTTATTTCCCTTAATTGTAAATAATCTACAATAACAAAATAAGATATAAGTTTTTATATTTGCAACAATCATTGTAAATAAATTACATTATGACCAATTCTAAGGAAGAGGGAAACCTTTTATTCGATTTTGATTTTTTGGACAAACTGGTGGTGGGCATCGGTGAAGTATCTCAAATCTCAGGAATCCCTACCCGACAGATTCGTTATTGGGAAGAAAAAGGCATCATCACCAGCCTCACCGAAGAGGAAGGCAAAAACCGTCGTTACGATTATAAGAACATCAAAAAAATGTTGCTGATCAAAGAATTGCTGGACGAAGGCTATACGCTTGATGCTGCCACAGAGAAAATCAAAAATCGGGTGGTGCTTATTGAGAATGCATTGAAGCAATTAAAAAAATCGGGAAAAGGAAAATAACAATTACGTCTATTGTATCATAGATCTAAGTTACCTCATCCTGTTTAACCGCATAGGAGGGCACTAAGCTTTTAAACCATTAAGACGTAAAGAACACAAAGTTAGGTATTTTGTAATGATGTCGACAAACAAGCTTTCTGCTTTGGTCTTTCAGCTTTCTGCTTCCTCCTTTCAACTTTGACATATCAATTTGCTTTACCCTATTTGAAAATGTTACCATATCTTTGTTTTAGTTAATTTCATCCAAAAAATAATTGAAAATGGAAACTGCAAGCAAAACAACAATCACTGTAGAAAATACCATAAACGCTCCTATTGAAAAAGTTTGGGAATTTTGGTCAAAACCTGAGCACATTACGCAATGGGCTAATGCATCGGATGACTGGCACGCGCCTTATGCAGATAATGATCTACGCAAGGATGGCAAATTTAAAACCACAATGGCCGCCAAAGATGGCAGTGTTAGTTTTGACTTTGAAGGCATTTATACTACTGTTGAAGAAAATAGCCTAATTGAATATGCAATGGCCGATGGCAGAAAAGTTAAAATTTCTTTTGAAAGTAATGATGATAGCACTAAGGTAACCGAAACTTTTGATCCAGAAAGTATCAATTCTATTGAACTACAACGCAACGGATGGCAGGCTATTCTTAATAATTTTAAGAAATATACGGAGGTTAATATATAACACCATCTAAGAAACCTAAGAACAGCTAAGTTCTTCTTCCATTTTGCAGGGTTACCCCCTAAGGTTTCCTAAGCATTCTGAGGTGGTTAAATCTATGTGGAATTTTATGACAGTGTCAGATGTTACCAGTTACCATCTGACACCATTATAAGGTGATTAAAAGACCTACTTTCATAATCAGGCCTTCAACAAGGCTGGTTTCTCGTGGTAAGTTCGCCACAACAACTCTCCAAACAAAGTATTCGACCAGGCAAACCATGCTCTTGTAAAATTTGCTGGATTATCTTTATTAAATGACTCATGCATAAACCCTTTACCTGCATGTGTTTTTCTTAGCGTTTCAATACAATTTTTTATTTCCGCGTCGTCTTTTGATGTTAAGGCTCGCATCGTAATACTCATTGGCCAAATCATATCCTGACCTGCATGTGGGCCTCCTATCCCCTCTGCAGCGGTTCCTTTAAAGAAATATGGATTATCTTGTGATAGAGCAAATTTCCGGGTGTTCTGATAAATCGGATCATCTAATTTCACTGCTCCCAAATAAGGTAAACTCAACAGGCTTGGTACATTAGAATCGTCCATAATGTACGAACTACCAAAACCATCAACTTCAAAAGCATAAATCTTACCGTATTTTGGATGGTTTACAATGGCATATTTCTGAATCGCGGCATTTACCTCATCAGCCAAATTAAGCAGATTACTTTCTAAAGTTTTATCGCTTTGCAAGGCTTTGATCATTTCTGCAGCTTGTTTTAAGCTGGTTACCGCAAAAAAGTTAGAGGGAATGAGAAATGGAAATATGGTTGCATCATCACTCGGACGGAAAGCTGAACAAATTAATCCAACCGGGTTAATCGGAAAGCCATAGCCTGCCATGGGTAATGAATCTGTAGGGGTTGTGGTTTCTCTTTGGAAATGATAAGGGCCTTTATCGGTTTTACGTTGTTGCTCTTTAAATACTTTTAAGGTAGATTCAATTCCTTTTTTCCAATCGGCATCAAAAGGTGTTTTGTCTCCGGTTTTTTTCCAGTAATGATAAGCCAAGCGAATAGGATAACATAAAGAGTCTATTTCCCATTTACGTTCGTGTACACCTGCCTGCATGGTTGTTCTATCTGTTTTCCATTCGCCTACTTTGCCTGGGTCGTTATAAAAAGCATTTGCATAAGGATCTTTTAAAATACATTTGGTTTGGTGAATGATTACACCTGCAATTAATTTTTTAAGAGGGGTATCTTCGTTTACAAATTGCAGATAGGGCCAAACTTGTGCTGAACTGTCGCGCAACCACATGGCATCGATATCGCCGGTAATTACATACGTATCCGGGCGTCCATTTTTTTCTGAATGGTAAACCGTGGTATCCAGAGTATTTGGAAAACAATTTTCAAAAAGCCAGCTTAATTCCGGATTCTTAACATTTGCCTGGAAAGTTTTAATTGCGGCTTCAACAGTTTTACTTTGAAAATGTCTTTTATTGGCTGCAACCCTAACCACCGGAAATTCGGGAAGGAGCTCTGCAGCTAAAGAGAATTTCGAAGCAACAATTCCTGCTCCTAATAAGCCTGTGTTTTGTATAAATGTTCTTCTTTTCATGATATCTTGATTATGTTTTGGTTAAATTTAAGTTGGCCAACCGGGTATAAACCTCCAATATTCCGGCTTGCATCAATAGTGATTTATCTTTTCCCCTGCCCAGCAAATTCCGCTCATCCCGCTCTTCATTCCAAACCCGGTCTGCATCATCCATGATAAATTTTAAACGTAATGGGTCTTTTTCTACCTGGTATAACGCTATATATCCCCGGAGAAAAACGGCATTGAACCAATAATGACCAGACAATTTACCATTCTTATAGAAATGCTTTTCTGCAGCTGTCGCAATGGTTTTGGCTTCATCCAGGTATTGTTTTTTTCCGGTTATTTCATAAAGCAAAACGTTTGATTGCAACATCGTTCCTGTATTATAGGTATAGGTGTTGGAATCTACTTTTAACGATGGAATTTTGAGGGCGTCGTAAAATACACCTTCCTTGGAGCGCAGGTATTTGTTCGTCCAATTATATACCAATAAAGCGGTATCCAAATACTTTTTTTCTTTGGTGATTTTGTACAGTTCCAGGGAAACCAGCACATTTGGACCATTTGAACAAGTGTTTTTAGAATTTTTATCGCCCTCTTTCCAATAAAGTCCCCCTCCCGAAACTTCGTCATACCCGGTTAATAACCACCTGTAAATCTCTTTAGTTTTATTTAAATAATCTTTTTTCCCTGTTCTGTTGTAGGCATCCAAATAAGCGATGGCAATCCATTGATTATCATCATAAAAACGGGAACTTAAACGTTCTTTAGTTACATAATCCTGGTAAGATGGCGCCGGAGAAACTGTTGTATAATATTGATTGATGGCATTCTCTATAGGTTTCATGTAATTTTCCTTTTTGTTCAGAACTTCCAGCTCATTTGTGGCCTGTATTAAAGCACAAAGGGGCCAAAGCCAGGAATGTGGATTTTCTTTTTGTTTGCCAACAGTTTCATAATACAATCCTTTCTCCTGATCTTTAAAGTATTGATTGATGTTTTTGTGAATGATATCTATCCGTTCCTGATAATCCTTTTTGTTGGTTTGGGCGAAAGCAGAAAGTTGGGCTCCGGAAAGAACCAAAACTGAGAAAAAAAATATTTTAAAGCCTAACTTCTTCATTGCTTATTGTTTTACAATTCTTGCTACATATCCCCCACCAGTAGTCATTTTAATCGTTATTTTCGAATTCTTATCTACATCTAAAGTTTCTTGTTTGAAATCTTTGGCATTTTTATCTGCGTTGACCCCATCTTTCCAAACGTACATTTTGAATTTTCCTTCAGCTAAAAAAGATAAATCTAAAATCAGATCTCTGGCTGTCCAATCGGTCATGGCACCAATAAACCAATCGTTATTTTTGGCCTGACGAGCAACTGCAACATAATCGCCAATTTTAGCTTGTAGAGGTACTGTATTTTTCCAAACCGATGGTACTTCTTTCAAAAAATCCATCGCCTCTGGTTCTCTGTAATAATGCGTTGGCATATCGCAAAGCATTTGTAAGGGGCTTTCGAATACTACGTACATGGCCAATTGGTTACAGCGGGTGCCCAAAGTCATTGGCTCTGATGGAACTGCAGCAAATGCATTTTTTTGAGCGTTCAGCATTCCACCTGGCGTAAAATCCATCGGTCCCGCAGCCATCCGGATAAAGGGAATCGTGGTGGTATGTTCTTGCGTAATTGTAGATGCGAATTTGCTGATCTCATTTCCCAAAACCCCTTCAGACGTCATAATATTGGGGTATGTTCTAGTCCATCCGGTGGGTTTATAAGCGCCATGGAAGTCGACCATCAGTTTTCTTTTTGCTGCTGCTTTGGCTACTTTTTCGTAGTAATTAACCATATCCTGATCATCACGCTGCATAAAATCTACCTTAACTCCTTTTATGCCCCATTTTTCAAAAATATCCAGGGCCATATCAAGCTGTTTATTCAAAACCAGCCAACTCGTCCAAAGAATAAGGCCTACATTTTTATTTTTGGCATATCTGGCAAGTTCTTCCACATCAATTCCGGGCGATTGTTTTGTTAAATCTTTGGTATCGCACCAACCTTCGTCCAACAAAACATATTCAATTCCATATTTAGAGGCGAAATCAATGTAATATTTATAGGTTTCGTTATTAATTCCGGCTTTAAAATCTACCCCGTAAATATTGTTATAGTGCCACCAATCCCATTGTACTTTACCGGGTTTTACCCAAGAGAAATCACCAACTGCTGGTTTTGCTAATTGATAAACCAATTGATTGGTCAAAATATCCTTATCATTTTTATTGATCATTAACACACGCCAGGGAAAAACATTTCCACTATCGTATTGTGCTATAAAATCATCATATCGAACAACTTTTTCATCCCGATCGCTGGTTACTTTTTTTTCTTTTGGATGATGGGGAAACACCGCGTTAACTTGCCCATTTCCAGCACCTTTTATCCACATGCCAGCATAATTCCATAGGTTAGATTCTGTTAAAATAATTTTTGTTCCTCCAACATCAAACAATGCGGGTAAACTTGCCAGCTCAGTTGAATCGAGTTCATTTACATTAAATTTCTTGTACTCACGTTCGTTGTGAGAAAAGAAAGCATCCTCTTTCGGGAAAAGAGATGTTGCAGATTGATCAAAGTTGAAAGATGCTTTTTCTGACAATACTTTGAAAGGCTCATCAGAATCCGCAATCCAATGCCATGCTATGCCATTATTAAATACTTTCCATTCTAAGGTTAAACCATTTTTAAATGTTAGGATTAAATCGTTAAAATGGTCAATTATAGTTTCCGATTTTACCCATACAATCGGATTAAGAACATTATTTTCTGTTGAAATCGTTTTCTTTACTACTTTCCAAGCACCTGATCTATCCTGATCCGTTTTTAAGGAAATACCCGAATTTTTGATAAGTATTTGCCCATTCTGACTAACGTTATAAATAATCTGGTTTCCTATATTCAGTTCTACGGTTATAGACTTATCTGGGGATGAAATGCTATATTTCTGTGCTTTTGCCGCATATTCTCCAAAAATCAGGATTGATAAAAGAATAAAAAATTTAAGTTTCATTTGGTTATCCTTACAATTTTTGGTGCGGTTTAATCTTTTTGAAAAATATTATATCAATAAACTTTCGCACAGATAAACTATCAGACAAAATGGTTAGAGTCTCAAACAAATATATATTAAAAAAATCTCAACATCAAAACAAAAAGTATCATTTTTGATAAACTAAATCGATTTTGTAACCATTGAAATAGCGTTTATTATGAGGAGGAACGACGAAGCAATCTATTTTACAGAAAAAGGAGAATTTTTCGAGCCAGATTTCCTTAGAGTCAAGCGCAGTGTCTCTAAAGATTAGTGAATCAGGTTGAGTTTGAAACTCAGTGATTAAAAAATAGAGTCTGAAGGCTCTTAACATTATAAATACTTAAAGCCTTTCAGAACTCTATGTTCAACGTGGGACGATGATTTTATATCAGTAAATCCAGCTATCCTTAGAATTAAGTACAGCACATCTAATGACAGCATGGGATTACATCATTACAAATACCATTTTTTATACCTGCCCAGCGCTTCCAGGAAATAATAATCGGCATATATTAAGGGTACATCTATTTCACTGTTTAAAGGATAAGCGCCGGTGCTGTGCATCAATAAAAAGCCACCATTTTCGCCCAATTTGGCTTGGTAAGCCTCACCTGACAAGGAATAGATTATGGTTTCGGCTGCTGATTTGAATGTTGCTTTTTCCTCATCTGTACTGTATTGTCCAAGCTCAAGTAAAGCTGAGGCGATTAGTGCTCCCGCAGAAGCATCACGTTTCGCAAATGGAATTCCCTGTGCATCAAAATCCCAGAAAGGAATTTTATCAGCTGGTAAATTCGGGTGATCTAAAATAAAATTTGCGATGCCTTTTGCCTGTTTTAAATAATTTTCGTCTTTGGTAAAACGGTACATCATGGTATAACCATATAAAGCCCAACCCTGCCCGCGTGCCCATGCCGAGCAATTGGCCGCACCCTGCCAGGTTGCCTTTTTAAGTACATTACCGGTTTTCAAATCATAATCAATTACATGAAAAGAACTGAAATCCGGCCTGAATTGATTTTTAAGTGTGGTATTGGAATGTGCTATGGCAATTTCCTTATATTTTGGATCGCCTCCCTGCTCAGTTACCCAATTCATCATTTCCAGGTTCATCATGTTATCTATAATTACCGGACATTGCCAATATTTATTTTTATCCCAGGATTGTATGGACTTTATAGCCGGACGATATCGTGTTGCCAAAGAGGCTGCTGAACGCTCAATGATGGCCTTATAGGCTGGTTTCCTGGTTAAGCGGTAAGCATTTCCAAAACTGCAATACATCATAAAACCTAAATCATGGTTCCCGGTATACGTTTGATTAGGCTCTATAGTTTTTAATGCTTTTTCTGCTTCCTGCTTAATGCGCTCATCTTTGGTTTGTTCGTAGATGTACCATAAACTTCCTGAATAAAAACCGCTGCACCACCATTTGATGTCCTTGTTTACCGATTTACCATTTTCGAAACTTTGAGGCGTTTGTCCGGCAGGTATGTTTTTACTTAAAACTTTGTATTGAGCAGCAGCGAATTTAAATTCTTCATTAATTAATTGAGCCATAGGCTTTGCTTTGTCTATGGGCATTTGGGCATGAGAGATACTGTTTAGTAAAGTGAGTAGTATTACAATTAGATTGATTTTTTTCATATTTATTTAGTCGTGTTAATTTTAAAAGTGTTGAAACATTTATCAATAACAATTTTTCCAAACTTATTTTGTCATTCTGAATACAATGAAGAATCTTATAAGCAGGATAGCTTGCAGGGACCCTTCGTTCCTCAGGATGACAATATGTTTATGAACGCATATTGTACCAATGTTAGATATTTCTAATACCAGGCGCTCAGTGTCACATGTAAATTCAGTCATTTGATGGCTCCAAAAATGTTGTTTTATTTCTTATCTGATGGGGTAAAATCCTTAATAAATAGGGGTAAAATTCTAACATATACTGCGTTTAAGGCTTGATACTGCCATTTGTTCTTCTACTCCTGTTTTTTTGATTTACCTGACGCTTGGGATTAGGCCGTACTTGGGAAAAGGCTGTATTTCAATGGAGGCAACTTGCATAGCGTTCAAAAACCCAAACCAAAAGACGTGTACACGCAGGAGCTTAAGATAGTACCAACACTAAACTCTATTTTTTAAAATACGGTGGGGAGTTTAAAGAATTATTGCTCAACAAACCTTTCTGTATAGACATTTTTATTGCTTTGCTCATTTGCAGAGTTGACAAATTCCAGCAAGTTTGCCAGAATTTGTCAACTCTAAGACCGTTATGAGTCTACCTAGTCAAGATTATTTTTTCGGTTTAGACGACATGTAGAAAGTGATCTTTCCACCATTCATTAAATCAGCGTGTTTGATGAAAGGTGTGCTCAATACTTTACCATTTAACAAAACCTTTTCTACATAAACATTTTTATCACTTTGCTTAATTGTCTCAACTGTAAAGGTTTTGCCGTTTTCTAAGTTTAAAACCGCCTGGTTAACCGATGGGCTGCCTAATGCATAAACGTCAGAACCCGGCGCTACCGGATAAAAGCCAAGGGAAGAGAACATATACCAGGCACTCATTTGTCCGCAATCGTCATTTCCCCCCAATCCATCTGCTGTAGGTTTATATTGCATATTTAAAATATGGCGAACCTGGGCCTGGGTTTTCCATGGTTGATCTGTCCAGTTATAGAAATAAGCCACATGGTGGGCAGGTTCGTTTCCATGTACATAGCCACCTATAATGCCCTCTCGGGTAATATCTTCTGTTTCCGCGAAAAACTCATCAGGCAAATGCATGGTAAATAAGGTATCCAAACGGGCAGCAAAGTTTTTCTTCCCCCCCATCAATTCAACTAAAGCGGCTGGATCATGTGGAACGAAGAAACTATAATTCCAGCTATTGCCCTCAATAAAACCTTGTCCGTGGGTGCTCATGGCATCAAAATCTTTTTTAAATGTTCCATCCGCCAGTTTAGGGCGCATAAAGCCAGATGCCTTGTCGAAATTATTTTTCCAATTGTCGGAACGTTTGATGAATTCATTATAAACATCCATGCGATTTAATTTTTTCGCCATTTGTGCAATCGTCCAATCGTCATAGGCATATTCTAAGGTATTGGAAACTGAAACACCACTCTTCTCGGCTGGAATATAGCCCAAGTCCATGTAATAACCTATGCCCTCATAATTACGCTGTTTGGCCGTAACCACACAGGCATCCAAAGCTTTATTAGCATCGCCATTATACACACCCTTAATAACCGCATCTGCAATTACCGAAACACTGTGATAACCACTCATGCACCAATTATCATTTGCGTAATGCGACCAGATTGGCAACATGTGCAAACTGCTTTGATCATAATGTGCGATCATGGATTTCACCATATCATTATTGCGACTCGGCTGGATTACATTAAAAAATGGATGTAAGGCTCTGTAAGTATCCCAAAGAGAGAAAGTGGTGTAATTCACAAATCCATCTGCCTTATGAATGCCTTGATCCAATCCCTTATATTCCCCATTAACATCAGTATAAGTTGTCGGACTAATAAATGCATGGTATAATGCCGTATAGAAGTTTATTTTATTATCGTTTGAAGTGCTCACCTGGATTTTATTTAATTCCTTATTCCAGGTTGCCTGTGCCTGCGCTTTCACTTTCTCGAAATCCCAGCCCGAAATCTCAGCCTGCATATTTTGTAAGGCATTTTCCTGACTAACCGGAGATAATGCAAATTTAACTTTTACCTTTTCACCTTCCTGGGTATCAAAATCAAAATACATCCTTACTTTTTTTCCTGCAATTTCAGGGAAGTTTTGGTTCTGATTAAATTTGCCCCAAAAGCCCCGGTAGGCTTGTTTTGCATCATAGTTTTTCTGTCCATAGCTTTTAAAAGGTTTAGAAAAACTCATCGCAAAATAAACCGTTCTTGTTCTTGCCCATCCATAGGTTTGGCGGTAACCGGTAATTAAGGTATCGTTAACAACACGAACATAAGTCCACACGGTTTTTTCATCGTAATTATAGATTCCGGCCATCAGATCCAAAATAATGTGCGATTGGTCTGATTTGGGAAAAGTGTATTGATGCATCCCTACTCTTGTTGTAGCGGTAAGTTCTGCCAGGATGTTGTCATCATCTAATTTTACCTTATAATACCCGGCTTCTGCCACTTCATTTGCATGGGAGAAAGCAGAGCGATAACCGCTTTTAGGATTGGTGGCAGTTCCCGGATTTAATTGCAATTGGCCTTGAGTTGGCATGATTAAAAAATCGCCCAAATCCGAGTGTCCGGTGCCACTGAAATGGGTATGACTGAAACCTGTAATGGTTTTATCTTCGTATTTATATCCTGCGCAATATTTATAAACATCGCCATTGTACTTACCGCCTATCTCGTAAGAAATGGTATCCGTTTCAGGACTCAATTGTACTGCCCCAAATGGAACTGTAGCTCCAGGATAGGTATGTCCCATTTTTTCAGTGCCGATTATAGGTTTAACAAACTGTACCAGGTTTTGCTGTGCAGAAGCAACAAATGCGGAAAACAAAAGACAAGGCAGAACAATTTTCTTAATCATGTTAATTTAAAATTTAGCTTATTTTTTGAAGATTCTAAGATATTAATTTAAACGCTAATCTGCATAAAATCCATGACTAAATCGTTTAACCAACATAAAAAATACAATTGGCTTTTTACAAGTAACTGACTTGCCTTTAATAATTTCAGCTAAATAAACATTATTTTTGCATGCAATAATTTTAAAATGAGTAAACACGGTAGAATTCTGGTGGCCATGAGTGGCGGGGTTGACAGTTCGGTAGCTGCAGTAATGCTGCATGAACAAGGTTATGAGGTGATTGGCCTAACCATGAAGACCTGGGATTATGCAAGCTCGGGAGGCAGCAGTAAGGAAACCGGTTGTTGTTCTTTGGATAGCATTAACGATGCCCGTACCCTGGCCGTAAATTATGGTTTTCCTCACTATATATTGGATATCCGGGATGAATTTGGTGATTATGTGATCGACAACTTTGTTGATGAATATTTAGCCGGGCGCACCCCTAACCCATGCGTTTTATGTAATACACACATTAAATGGGAGGCTTTATTAAAACGTGCAAATAAACTGGATTGCGAGTTTATCGCAACCGGACATTACGCTAATATCCGTCAACAAGACAATGGCCGTTATGTGATCTCGAAAGGCAAGGACGAAAACAAAGACCAGTCTTATGTGCTTTGGGGCGTTTCGCAAGAAAACCTTTCGCGTACCAAATTCCCATTGGGCAGTTTTGCCAAATCTGAAATCAGACAAATGGCTTTAGATATGGGACAAGAAGAACTGGCCAAAAAATCGGAGAGCTATGAAATCTGTTTTGTTCCGGATAATGATTACAGGGCTTTTTTAAAACATAAAGTGGAAGATCTGGAAGACCGTGTTGCCGGTGGTAATTTTGTTTTAAGCAATGGAATGGTTGTTGGCCAGCATAAAGGCTATCCTTTTTACACCATTGGTCAACGTAAAGGCTTAGGTATAGCTTTTGGAGAACCCATGTTTGTTACCCAGATTTTACCTGAAAGCAATACGGTTGTTTTGGGCAAAGCGGATGAACTGGAACGTCGGGAAGCTATGGTACGTAACATCAATCTGGTAAAATATGCCAGTATTGAAGAGCCTATGAACGATGTGATTACTAAAATCCGTTATAAAGATGCGGGTATGCTAAGCACCATTGTACAAGAGAAAGATAAAATGCGTGTCGTTTTTGATCATGCTGTTTCCGCAATTGCTCCTGGACAATCTGCTGTATTTTATGAAGGCAATGATCTATTGGGCGGAGGTTTTTTAGTTTAATACCGTCAAAATTAATAAGATATAAAAATCCCGGGGGTCTCCGGGATTTTTTTTAAAATGAAGTTTATTGAACGGTAATATTAAACTCGCCCGTTAATAATTTCCCGGTTACAACAGTTCGTTTATTATTAAATACTATCGGAGATACCGATTTTTCACCTGAACCTCCGCCTTTTATTGTAAACGATAAAGGTCCCGTTGCTCCTGTTCTTAAAATGTAATATCTGATAGATCCGTTAACACTCTTCTTAAAACCCGTGCTAAAATCATTTTCCATTGCTGCAAATGGTGTTTTAGCATTAAACCGATAAGCTGTATAATCATTTTTCAGATCAACCTCAAAGTCGGCAACATCATCAACACTTATATCTAATACACCAACAATACGTTCCATTATTAAATCTACGGTTTGATTACCATTTACAACATTGTTTAGTTTTGTGATCAGAAAAGTATCATCAGTCTTATAATGTCTGTCTAAAAAGGATTGGGAAATCTGCCAATATTGAAAATTTGCCTCATTAAAAGGAAGCATAACTGGCTTATCCTTGTCTCCTTCATAAAACTGGTTGATACCAAATTCGGTTTTTGATCCAATAGCCACAAAATTATAGGTTCCCTTAGGCAGATTAAAGCCTATTTGTCCGAAACCAGGGTTTGTCGCAAATTGTGTTTCCCGCATAATTTCAGTCCCTGTTTGCGAATCATAGGCCAAAATTGTTAACTGGGAAATAAAGTTTTTGATGGGTTCGGTTGGGAAACCAATATTCGGCTCACCTACATTATGATTTAGTCCACCAATACGGAAATTTACGGTATTTTTTTTATGGGAGTCTATATACTCGATAAGATCCTTTCTGCAGGCGGAAAACATTACTGAAAACGTAACTGCCAAGGTTAAGATAATTTTTTTCATAGGGGCTTTTTTACCTGAAATTACCTTTCTTTTTTCCAAATGTTGTTCAGTGCCTTACGATTGCCTTAAAATTGTATACCCATGAAATCCGTAATAATATCTAAGGAGTATATAAATAAACATATTGTTATTTTTTCTGCTTAAAATTCTACTCTGATTATATTAAATTTCACATGAAATTGCTTTTTTAAGATCCGTTCTTTTATTTTCTGATTTTTTTTTCGCACTCCTATTCCACATGATTCTTCAAATAAAAGATCAGGTCAATAGCGGCTGTTGACCGTTAAAAACCTTAACATAAAAAATTTTAGCTCCCCTCTTCCTTAGAAAACTATCATAAGAAAAGCATAGCCATAAGTTTTACAGATCTTTTCGTGATTTTGTGCAATGTGTAAAAGGTTTTACCTCTCAATATAGACGAGCTTACTAAACTAAGCTAATGATTATTTCGCTTTTATTACTCGTTGATTGTTCCAATACTGAAATCAAATTCGATTCAAATCATAAATTAAGATACACAGCCTAACAACGTTTCATAGATCATGATTAACAAACTTTTTAGTATCTTCCATATTGTTTTGCGGCTTATCGGGCAAAGTACCTAATAATTTATCCCAAAGCATAAAGCTTACACCAAAAGCTTTGTCGGGATATTTATAGTGATGCAGATGATGATTTCTCCACAACACTTTCAAGTATTTTGGAGCCGCATAAGCATGTATAGCATAATGCATGGAAACATAAATCAGGTAGCCTGAAATGAAACCGGAGAAAAACACCAGTGCATACCCGGTAACTCCTGATAACAGGAATGAAATTCCACAAAACAATAAAAGCACGAAAGAAGAGAATAGTATACTGGGTAGCGGGGGCATAAAAAGCCTGTCTTTATCTCTTGGGAATTCGTGATGATTTTCGTGAAATATATAGATCAACCGCTTACCTGTCTTGCTTTTGGGCTGAAAATGAAAAAGAAAGCGGTGAACAAGATATTCAAACAAAGTCCAGCTCAACATGGCAAGCAGGAACAGGCTTATAATTAAAGTTACCGGGTAATGCAACCTGGACCAAGTATCAAATACAAAAAAAGTATTCAGCGGAATATAGATTAGATAAATTACCCAGGGCCGGGTTTTGGATAGCATTTCGAGATATCTATTTTTGAAGATCCTTGCCTGTCCTTTATTGTTAATGCTCTTGTAATTCATAACATCTTCTTTTAAGTCAATAAATCATGAACTGTGTACAGAAATAAAAATAAAAAGCCGAAGCAGAACATCTATAACAAATACAGATAGTCAAAGTTTTTGTAAAAAAATTAAATTGTTTTTTCTCCAATGGTTTAAGGCTAGCCACAACGACTTAACCCCAAGACCATAAAAATTGGAAGAAAATTAAAATGACATGGAATTTGAAAATAGAATTATTCCAATACCAGTATAAAAGTTCCACAAATAATCAGGAAGGCCCCAATTCCGGTTTTCCAGGTAAGCGACTCGTTTAGAAATAATATTTTAAGATTTAAAGTATGAGCCAGATCTGTAACATTTACAAATAATTTGCCTTTTTAATGTCCATTAGGAGATATCAAAATTTTAGAAAAATAATTATTAAAAAGAGTTCTGATACAAAATATTATGCAAATTGCAGCATGCTGAGTATTGAAGTTCCTGAAATCTTAACAAAACATCAACAGTTAAAAACAAAAGATGTTTCTTTCATTTATTACAATGAACATACACCTGTGGGAAGAAATCTGATTTCTTTTAACCAATGCGCTATAAGCTTCATACTAAGCGGACAAAAAGAACTTTATCGGAGCTCTGAATGTACCCTGGTTAATGAACATGAGGCTGTACTTATACCCTATGGAAATGCTATTATAGCCGAAAGAAAATTGAAGACACTAAAATACAGCAGCCTGGTTATTTTTTTTCCTGCACAATTGGCACAGGAGTTTTTAGCAAAACAAAAAATGCAGCGATATCAATCTGAACAGGTTGAGAAAGATGTTTTCTTAAAATTTCGCCAAACGCCTTATCTTATTGAATACATCAATGGATTGATCCATTTAATTGACAAGCAGCTATCGGTACCGCCAGCTTTGTTATTACATAAACTGGAAGAGCTTTTCCTAATATTAAATGAAAGCTTTCCGAAACAGTTCTTCAATATATTTAAACCTGTTGTGGCAAATAAAGATAAGCGACTCAGGCAAATAGTGGAGAACAATATTTTGAAAAACCTGACTTTAAATGAACTGGCATTTCTCTCTAACCGTAGTCTTGCCACATTTAAACGCGATTTTGAAAAGGAATATGGTATCTCTGCCGGAAAATACATCCGGGAAAGAAAACTGGATATTGCAAGACACGAACTGATTGAAGGCAAGGCACTCAGCAACATATCCTCACAATTGGGATATGACAATGTATCAAATTTTACATGGGCCTTTAAAAAAAGGTTTGGTCAAACACCAAAAGCTTATCAGTCAACTTTGAGCTAAAAACAATCAATTTTGAGCTGAATTCACTATTGGAACACCATCTGTATAACAGATCTTTGGGCTATGAGAAATAAGATAATCATTAGCATAATCTGCTTAATCGCCAGCATTCATTATCCTGCTGTTTCACAAACATTTACATTAAAAAGCCAGGATTTAAGCGGGCAGTTCAGCAGTAAATTCATAGCCAATACATTTGGTTGTAAGGGCGATAATAAATCACCTCAACTGGCATGGAGTTTTGCACCTACCGAAACCAAGAGTTTTGCGGTAACCATGTACGATCTTGACGCACCAACAGGAAGCGGTTGGTGGCATTGGGTCGTATTTGATATTCCGGCCAATGTATTTGAATTAAAACAGGGATCGGGTAATTCAGAAAAGCAATTGATACCACAAGGGGCTATCCAAAGTTTAACTGATTTTGGAAATACGGGTTATGGAGGGCCCTGCCCACCTGAAAACGATAAGCCTCATGCTTATATCATTACCGTTTACGCTCTAAAAACAGCACATTTAGGGCTTGATAAAAATGCCACACCTGCTTTAGTCGGATTTATAATCAATCAAAATTTACTGGCAAAAGCATCATTAATCGTTTACAGCAAAAGATGAGTATATCATGAACAATATTAAAGAACAATTCAACAGTATATCTAAAAAATACGATGCTCAAAGAAAATATCTTATCCCCTGTTTTAATGATTTTTATACCTGCTGTATCCCCATTATCGACACACTCACCACAGCAAAAAGAGTATTGGATATCGGGGCCGGAACCGGCCTTTTTACACAATTTATATATCAGCAGAGAAAGGACCTGCATTTTACATTAACCGATATCTCCGATGAAATGCTTGCCCTTGCAAAAGAACGATTTGCAGGCCTGAGTAATTTTGAGTTTGATGAATATGATTTTTCCTCTGGCCCAATTACCCAAAAATACGATCTTATTATTTCTTCACTGGCTATTCACCATTTAGAAGACGAACAGAAAGCAACACTTTATCAATATGTTTTTAATGCGCTGAATAAGGGTGGTATTTTTATTAATGCCGATCAGGTAGAAGGACGCAGCCCCTGGTTTGATGGCTTTTATAAATCAAACTGGAAAGAAACCGTTATGAATTCCGGTCTGGATCAGCAAGCCATTGACAGGGCTTTTGAACGCATCAAGCTGGATAAATTTGCAAAACTTGAAACACAGTTGCAGATGTTGGAAAATGCAGGTTTTCAAGAAACCGATTGTATCTACAAGCATAATAATTTTGTGGTAATGGCAGCTTGTAAAAATATCCAACCCTAATTAAAAACTTATTTCTTAGATTTTCTAAAATGCCTTAGCTGGTTAAATATTAGCCACAGAAACCGGAGTATATAGAAAGACATTCGTGTTTGCCTTTTAATGATTTTATTTTTTTACCATATAAAACTCATCTAAGCTCAAAATCTTATAATTTATATGATTCAATTCTCTGTGATGCTCTGCGAAAAACCTGGCGACCTTTGCGGTTAAAAATTTCATTATTAACCACAGAGCACACAGAGAAAAAGGCGCAAAGTACACAAAGCTTAAACATGGATTGCTTAGATTTCTACATCAACCTTAAATGCCCTTACATATCTTAAATGGTTCAGATTCTTTGTGTTTCTCTGCGAAAAACTTGATGACCTTTGCGGAATCTTAAAGACGGCAAAATTGTGAGTACAACTAGCTATATGGGAAATGGTAGTGATGGCAGTAATTTTACTTTGAAGATTACCTCATTAGACAGTTGGGGGGTAAAAGGTACCTTTTCAGGCAAATTGAGGTTAATCGGAGGCAACAATACTTTTATCAATGTTACCGAAGGAGAGTTTTCTGCCCCATATAATGGAAATTAAGGGTTTTGGATGAGCCCATTGATTTATTAACCATAAAAATAGCAAACACTTAAATCAAAGGAGCTAGCACAAACAAACAACTCTAACTTATTCGAGAAGACTTTCGATAGAATTAAAAAGTTCAGAAGTATCTTCGTTCAGCATTGAAGCTTCGTATATGCTTTCTTGAAGTAATTCGGAATCTGAATTAATATTGAATTGCAAACCAAACCATATGGATGACGAAGCTCTAGCTTTCTCAAATTCCATCATGGCTTCTTCTGCTTTTCCTTCATCATCATAATCAAAATACATTTCATCATGCTTTTCCATCAAGCTTGAAATGTTTTGAATGTCAACATCCGAAATATTTGTATTACTTTCCAATTTTAAAATCACTTCTTCAATAATTTTATCATTTGAAAGGTTCCCTTGCTTTATTGCAAAATTGCAAGTAGTTAAACATATTCTGTTTAGAACTCCTTCATCAATTAATCTATTGATTTTAATAGAAAGTTCTTTATTTATTGCTTCTAATCTATTCATTCCCCTAATTTAAGTCAGGATTTCTCTGTTGAAACTTATAAAAACATAATAAACTTCAAAGTACAGTCTAAAAATTCACAACAATTGACTTTGGAAATATTCCAGCTTAACCACCTGTAACCACTTCTATTTCTTCCCCCCTGTCAATAAACTCATTATTTATTAAATTAAAAATCTTCATTATCACCTTCAATGTAAGTTACAACAAAATTACTGCCTCCTCCAGACTGAGCATTATATTAGCAGTTTTTAGTTTTTTTTTACAAAAGGTTAATTAAGGAAATAACTCAGTTGGAAAACTAATAATCCTTGTTCTTGTCGCTTTAAAATCTTTGTTCATCAACTGCCTGTTGATTGATAAAATATCATTATAAGATAATTTCTGGATTGATTTTTCATTTTTAAGATAAGGTAACTCCGCTGCATTACTATTTTCAATCTGAAAATATTCAATGTTATTTTGATTTTGTTTTACCCACAGATAAGGATTTAAATCGTTATTTAAAAATACTAAGTCCTTAATTTGATTGGGTGCTTTGTCTGTATAGTTTATCAAAAATATTAGTTCTTCTTTCGCATCAATGATAATCCTTTGATATTTGTTTTCTTCAGTCAAAACTGCATACCTGCCATCAAAATAATAACATGAAAACAAGGGGAGACAATCGCCACAATAGTCGCCACTTAAGTCATATAAATATTTGTCGTATATGCCTATATCGCCATCATTTTCATCATAAAAAACCTTGTACTTTGTTAATTTTTCGGATTTACTAAAATGCTTTCCATTTTTAAAAATATCGGGAATGGTATTATAATAACCTGAATTGACCGCTATTTTTTGCTCTGGCTTATCAAGATTGTATAAATGACCTTTGCCAAATAGTACATCCAGAGGAAAGTTTATGTTTTTAATATTTACAGTATCTTTTTTATCCTTTACAATTTTGTTTGAATATTTTTCATGACAAGATGTGATAAGTAATAAAAATATAACATTCACTATTGTATAGCTTTTTCTTAGTTTGTTCATCATCTGGTCGTATTTTACTCTCTCTTATATTTTTAACAGGTCGAATATTAATTCCTCCCTCACTGGTTTAAGTTTTCTAACGGATCACCTAAATCCTCTTTTGAAAACCAGGTCTCAGACCGAAATAAAGCAAACATAAATTTCTAATACCAATATCCTAATTCAAATGACAATAATATCCAATTGTAAATCTAAAGACTAGAGGGTATATTTTACTTCCTTTAATTTATTCTTTCCAATGTACCATATCATAAGGATAATATGAATTATCCTTAAAAGTACTATCATCCAGTCCCATCACCTTAACTACTGCCGCTACTTCCCATGCCCAATAACCCGCATAAAATTCAGTTTTATGGTTTCCGTAATCTGCCTGGAGGGTTTGTTTTGTATAAAAATGATTCTCTAAAGTATCTTTTGCTATCAATTCAGCCTCTTGTTTTGAGCTTGCTTTAAGCATGGCAGACAATTTCTGAATATAAGTTTCCTTGGGAAATTGCAACTCCTTTGCTATAGGATGCGACGGATATTGAGCATGTACCAAGCTATCCAATATAAAGTCTTTATAACCTTCTTCTATATAGCGTTCCGATATTTTATTGAATTTATCTTTATCTATTTCCAATAAAACACCTATACTTAGTATTTTCGAACTGTGTGTATATAAGCCATTTAACAATTTTTGCTTATCAATTGCCAATAGATAAAATACTAAATTCTTTAAATAAAAATCTTGCCAATCTTTATTAATAGGTTTCCCCATACTGTACCAATATGGTATATAGAAATATATATCAGCGGAAAGATTATTTCCAAAATTTCTTAAGGCTATCAAATTATTTTCTTGAACATACTGATCTCTTAATTTGTATGCCACAGCTTCCCTATTTTTGATCATTTTATTCAGAGTTACATAAAAATACTCTGCTCCTTTTTTCGTATCCCTACTCTTTAAACTTTTTATTTCAGCAGGAATGTCTTCCGCTATATTTTTCTTTTCTGGCTCTGTTTGCTTTTTGGAACCGAATAAATTATTGAATAATCCCATATTATTATATCTTTTTGAATATAAAATTAATTCTTTGTTGGCACAGGCCTATGGCGTGTACAATTATTAGCTCCTAGCTTGAACCTGCTATAAAAATGAAGAAATAACATCAAGACCTGTTTATCCATTTACAATTCGTAGCGTTCGAATTACAATTCGTTGAGAGATAATGAGATTACTGTTTTTCAGTTTTTGAGTTCCAGTGGTTTGTTTTTCAAAAAAATAATATAGCTTTACAAAAAACTTTAGGGGTGCCTTGTGCTGAGATATACCCTTTGAACCTGATGCAGTTAGTACTGCCGAAGGGAAAAGTAGAAGCAAATCTATTGCTGTCTTTTCGTCCCGTTATGGGCAATCTCTATAGTTTTTCCAATTTATTAGTATTATGGAAATAACTGTAAATCAACAAAATTACTGTCTTAATGATTCTTGTTCTGTAGAACAAATGCTGTCGGCTGTTAACCTTCAGGCTAAGGGCATCGCTATAGCCATCAATCAAACCATTATTTCTAAATCTGACTGGGCCAGGCATGAATTAAAACATGGCGATCAGGTCGTGATCATTAAAGCCACTCCCGGTGGTTAATATTCCAATCCGGTATTCAATCAATCCTTCATTATAATTACAGCATTTATGAAAAATGAAAAAATCCCAACCGAAGAAGTCATCAGCCGCAGCCCCTTCCCTGCCTCACGCAAGATTTTTGTGCAAGGCCAATTGCACGATATCGAAGTTGCCATGCGAGAAATTAGTCTGAGCGATACCAAAATCCACAACGGCTTCGGCTTAACAGAGCCCAACCCTCCTGTTACGGTTTACGATACCAGTGGACCCTATACCGACCCAAATGCACATATTGATGTGAGGGAAGGATTGCCAAGATTAAGAGAAAAGTGGATCACCGACAGACAAGACGTAGAACAACTGCCCCACATCTCTTCGGATTATGGTCAACAACGCCTTGCCGATAACAAACTGGATTCCTTAAGGTTTGCTTATACCAACAAACCCTACAAGGCAAAAAAAGGAAGTAATGTTTCGCAAATGCACTATGCAAAAAAAGGAATTATTACGGCCGAAATGGAATACATCGCTATCCGAGAAAATCAAAGGACAGATCTTTTGAACGAACAATTAGGCACTCAATACGATGTAATGGCCCAGCAGCATAAAGGTCATAGTTTTGGCGCAAATACACCAAAAGGTTACATTACACCAGAATTTGTTCGTCAGGAAGTTGCTTCTGGTAGAGCGGTAATCCCTTGTAACATCAATCATCCAGAGTTGGAACCCATGATCATTGGTCGTAATTTCCTGGTTAAGATCAATGCAAATATTGGTAATTCGGCTGTAACATCTTCCATTGAAGAAGAAGTAGAAAAAGCAGTATGGGCATGCAGGTGGGGTGCCGATACGATAATGGACCTATCTACCGGAAAAAATATACACGAAACCCGTGAATGGATCATTCGCAATTCACCCGTACCCATTGGAACCGTACCCATTTACCAGGCATTGGAAAAAGTGAACGGAAAAGCGGAAGACCTGAGCTGGGAATTGTTCAGGGATACTTTAATTGAACAGGCAGAACAAGGTGTAGATTACTTCACTATACATGCAGGGGTATTGTTGCGATACATCCCGCTTACCGCAAAAAGAGTAACCGGAATTGTATCCAGAGGAGGATCTATAATGGCTAAATGGTGCCTGGCCCATCACAAGGAAAGTTTCCTATACACCCATTTTGAAGAGATCTGCGAGATCATGAAAGCCTACGATGTATCCTTTTCCCTGGGCGATGGATTAAGACCAGGATGTATTGCGGACGCGAACGATGAAGCCCAGTTTGCAGAACTGGAAACACTTGGGGAACTCACTAAAATTGCCTGGAAACATGATGTGCAAACCATAATTGAAGGACCAGGACACGTACCCATGCATCTCATTAAAGAGAATATGGAAAAACAGCTGGAACACTGCTCTGAAGCACCTTTCTATACCCTAGGGCCTTTAACTACCGACATAGCTCCGGGTTACGATCACATCACTTCGGCCATTGGCGCGGCCATGATCGGTTGGTTTGGTACCGCCATGTTATGCTACGTTACACCAAAAGAGCACCTGGGTTTGCCAAACAAAAAGGATGTAAAAGATGGAGTGATTACCTATAAAATTGCCGCACATGCTGCAGATTTGGCCAAAGGCCATCCAGGTGCGCAGTACAGAGACAATGCCCTAAGCAAAGCCAGGTTTGAATTTAGATGGGAAGATCAGTTTAATCTTTCCCTGGATCCGGATACGGCAAAAGAATTTCATGATGAAACCTTACCTGCAGATGGCGCTAAGATTGCACATTTCTGTTCCATGTGTGGACCTAACTTCTGTTCGATGAAGATTACCCAGGATGTTAGAACATATGCTGCAAAACAGGGTATCAATGAACAAGAAGCACTGGCAAAGGGAATGGAAGAAAAATCTAAGGAATTTACCGAAAAAGGCAGCGAAATCTATTTGTAAATGAAAGTCATTGTTATTTCCAGCCCCTTACCTGTTCACAAGGAATCAAAAATGATCAACCAATTATTTGACAATGGTTTACATACATTTCATTTAAGAAAAAGTTCATATACAAGGGCACATTACAAACAGCTCATTACCGAAATTGATGAAGCATATCACAATAGGATCGCTTTGCATCAATACCATGAACTTACCACTGATTTTGCAATTAAACGATTGCATTATACTGAAGAATTTCGAAAACAAGCTCTGGAGAGCAAAACGATACCTCAAACAGATAATATGATATTAAGCACTTCGATTCATCATCTTCAGGATTTTAACGATTTAAAAGGATTTGATTATACTTTCTTTGGGCCCGTATTTAATAGCTTATCCAAACCGGGATATACCGGAGTGTTAACCGAAGATTTTAAGTTGCCGGAATATAGAAAAAACGTGGAATTGATAGCGCTTGGTGGAATTAATGCCGAAAAAGCACATCAAGTTAATGCGATGGGTTTTGATGGACTTGCAGTACTGGGCGCCATTTGGAACAATCCTTCAAAAGCATTGCATAATTTTAAAAGCATACAGGAAAAATGTTAGCAAACAGACCATACGTAATTAGTATTGCAGGCTTTGACCCCAGTGCCGGCGCTGGTGTTTTAGCCGACATAAAGTGTTTTGAACAGCATCGTGTTTATGGTTTTGGCATTTGCAGCGCATTAACCCTGCAAACAGACAGCAAATTCTTAAAGAACGATTGGCTGGATGCGCAGCAAATCATTGCACAGCTTGAGCCCCTGATCGCTAAATTCAAGGTTTCTGCTTGTAAAATCGGGCTGATAAAGGATGTTTCAGTGCTTATGGAGGTTGTTGGTTTTCTCAGATCAGAAAATCCCGGTTTAAAGATCATTCTGGATCCGGTGCTCAAAGCAAGTTCCGGGTATGAATTTCACGATTGGACAAATGAAATATTATCTCCTGTGCTTAAGCAACTGGATCTGATTACACCCAACTATACTGAACTTCTTAGAATTGGTGGTAAAACAGAAGTTGAAAAAACAGCAAAACTTTGGGCAAAACATTGTCCTGTTTTATTAAAAGGCGGGCATAACACCGGTTCATTAGGTACCGATTATCTATATGAATTAAATAATACTTATACATTTAAACCCGGAGGAGACAAATTTTATCAAAAACATGGTTCTGGTTGTGTATTATCTGCCGCCATAGCCGCGAATATAACGCTTGGTCAATCTTTAAAAGAAGCCTGCAAAAACGCGAAACTATACATTGAAAACTTCTTAAACAGCAATTCTACCCTATTGGGATACCATTCATTATGATCGACAGACTACATTACATATCACAGGAAACTGAAAATATCAGCCATTTGGATGCCATCCAAAGAGCACTTATCGCAGGAGCCAAATGGGTACAATTAAGAGTAAAAAACCAACCTAATCATATCATTTTTGATCTGGCTATTAAAGCTAAAACCTTATGCGAAAAGCATGGAGCAAAATTAATCGTCAATGATTATCCGGTAATTGCCCTAATGGCCAATGCGTACGGACTGCATTTAGGCCAAACAGATATGAGCATTACCGAGGCAAGAACCATTGTGGGCAATAAAATGATTATTGGCGGTACCGCAAACACTTTTGAACAGGTTAAAAAACGGGTAATTGAAGGGGCCGATTATATAGGATTGGGGCCTTATAGGTTTACAAATACCAAGCAAAACTTAAGTCCGATATTAGGTTTGGCAGGATACGAATCAATTATGTCCCGGGTTTGGGCCTCTTGTATTTCCACACCTATTATTGCTATTGGTGGGATTGAATTGGATGATATCCCCCTGCTTATGAACACCGGATTACATGGTATAGCGATTTCAGGAGCACTAACCAATACGGCAGATCCCGCTCCTGCAATTAAGGAGATGTATGCTGCCCTAAAAAATTCAACCTCCGTTAACAACTAATCATTATGTTAAGAATAGCAGATAAAATATTTAAATCCCGTCTGTTTACGGGAACCGGGAAGTTCAGCTCAGCTGCTGAAATGGAAAAAGCACTGCTTGCATCAGGATCTGAACTGGTAACCGTAGCACTAAAAAGAGTCGATTTAAAAGATAACGATGATGATATCTTAATCCATTTAAATCATCCTCACATTAATCTCTTACCGAATACCTCAGGAGTTAGAAATGCAAAAGAAGCAGTTTTTGCCGCCCAAATGGCCAGAGAATCATTAGAAACCAATTGGATCAAGCTGGAAATCCATCCCGATCCAAAATACCTGATGCCAGATCCGATTGAAACACTAAAAGCCACAGAAGAACTCGCCAAACTTGGATTTATAGTACTTCCTTATATACATGCTGATCCGGTTTTATGTAAACGATTGGAAGATGTAGGAACATCAGCCGTAATGCCTTTGGGCTCCCCTATTGGAAGTAATAAAGGATTAAAGACAATTGATTTCCTGGAAATCATCATCAGTCAAAGTAATGTTCCCGTAATTATTGATGCGGGAATTGGCGCCCCTTCTGATGCTGCAAAAGCCATGGAAATTGGCGCAGATGCCGTACTGGTTAATACCGCTATTGCCGTATCCCAGCATCCCGAACAAATGGCAGCAGCTTTTAAAATTGCCGTTGAAGCCGGAAGAATGGCTTTTGAGGCAAAACTTGGTTCTGTTAATTCACATGCTATATCCAGCAGCCCATTAACCTCATTTTTAGATGACTAACTTCTTAAACCTCTTTGAAAACTTTAATTGGAATGACGTCGGTAAAAGCATTTACGCCAAGACAAATGCAGATGTTGAGCACGCTTTAAACTCCTCACAAAAAACCTTGGAAGATTTTAAAGCACTGATCTCTCCCGCCGCTGCTCCCTATTTAGAACAGATGGCCCAGATGAGTCAAAAACTAAGCCTAAAGCGTTTTGGTAAGGCCATTCAGATGTACGTACCACTTTATCTTTCTAACGAATGCAATAACATTTGCACCTATTGTGGCTTCAGTTACGACAATAAGGTCAAAAGGAAAACGCTTTCCCCTATGGAGATCATGCAGGAAGTAGCAGTTATAAAACAGATGGGATATGACCATGTATTGCTCGTTACCGGAGAGGCCAATCAATCTGTTCATACAGAATATTTCAAAAAAGTGCTGCAACTTATCAAACCCCATTTTTCACATATATCAATGGAAGTTCAGCCCCTGGACACTGAAGATTATAAAGAACTTGCCCTATACGGACTAAACACCGTTCTGGTATACCAGGAAACCTACCATCAGGATGATTATAAAAAACATCATCCAAAGGGGAAAAAATCTAATTTTCAATATAGACTGGAAACACCAGACAGGTTGGGACAGGCTGGAATCCACAAAATGGGCCTGGGTGTACTTATAGGTCTGGAAGATTGGAGAACCGATTCTTTTTTCACTGCGCTGCATTTAAACTACCTCGAAAAAAAATACTGGCAGAGCAAGTATAGCATATCTTTTCCAAGACTACGTCCTTTTAGCGGCGGACTGGAACCAAAAGTAGCTATGAATGATAAAGAATTGGTTCAGTTGATTTGCGCTTACAGGTTATTTAATGAGGAAGTAGAATTATCAATTTCAACCCGTGAATCCATCACTTTCAGGAATAATATTATAAAACTGGGCATTACATCAATTAGTGCAGGCTCTAAAACCAACCCTGGAGGGTATGCCGTAGAACCACAATCGCTGGAACAATTTGAAATATCTGATGAACGCGATGCCAAAGAGATCGCTCAAATGATCAGCGCTCAGGGTTATGAACCGGTATGGAAAGATTGGGATATCAGCTTAACCCAAAATTAATAAGTTATGGATAGTGTCGAATTAAAGAGATACAACAGACAAATATTGTTACCCGAACTCGGTATAGAGGGGCAACAGAAGCTAAAAGCAGCTAAAGTATTGGTTATTGGTGCGGGCGGCCTGGGTTCTCCTGTATTGCTTTACCTGGCTGCAGTCGGAATCGGAAAAATCGGGGTCATTGATCATGATTCTGTGGACGAAAGCAATTTACATCGGCAAATACTGTTCAATAATGCTGATATCGGAAAAAGCAAGGCCGATACGGCTGTAAATAAATTAAAATTGCTGAATCCCTTTATTAATTTCAGCTCCTATCCTATTAAAATTGATCATGACAATGCCAGTTCTTTAATTCAGGATTATGATCTTGTGGTAGATGGATCAGACAATTTCCCCACACGTTATTTGGTTAATGATACCTGTGTGGCATTAAATAAACCTTTGGTATTTGGCTCTATATTTAAGTTTGAAGGTCAGGTATCTGTTTTTAATTATAATGGAGCTGCAGACTACCGATCGTTATTTCCTGAACCGCCCCCAGCTAATGAAGTCCTTAATTGCGATGAAAGCGGCGTAATTGGTAGCCTACCCGGTATTATTGGCAGTTATATGGCAAATGAAACAATTAAATTACTTTGTGGATTTGGAGAAGTTCTATCAGATAGATTACTTATTATTAACGCATTAGATAACTCTTCATTAATTTTAAATATAGGTAACAAAGGGATAAAGAAAAAAATATATACGGATACAAAATCTCAGTCTTCTCCAACAAGAAGTAAGTTGATTCCGCCTAAAAATAATTATGAAGAAATAAGTCTGGAAGCCTTTGAGCAAATGAAAAAAGAAGAGCCATCCCTATTTTTAATTGATGTAAGGGAAGATTTCGAATACGACGAGTCCAACATAGGCGGATCAAATATCCCCTTATACGAACTCCATAATCACCTCAGCTCAATTCCTCCCGATAAAACAATTGTGCTTTACTGTACAAGTGGCTTAAGAAGCAAAATGGCTTACAACCTGATAAAGGATAAAATCAATACGCAGGTGTATATTCTGAGTCTGGATAGATAGTTCTTGGTGGTTAAAAACCATTTGTTCATTCTGAATGCAATGAAGAATCTCTTTTGGTTTGGTCTACAGAGACCCTTCGTTCCTCAGGATGACAAAAAATTCCTCTGGATAACAAAAAGCTCGTTGCCCCGGTTCATGCTCCCACGAAACGGGATACGTTTGGTTCGTGAGGACACGAACCGAGGCATCAAAAACCATTTGTTCATTCTGAATGCAATGAAGAATCTCTTTTGGTTTGGTCTACAGAGATCCTTCGTTCCTCAGGATGACAAAAAACTCCTCACGAACCAACCCATCATATTCTTAGCCCCGAACTTACATTAGAGAAACTAAAGGAGAAAAACCTCCAGCTACGGCAACTTATTCATGTTCTCCACCCTTATATGCCAACTCCCATCCTGTGGAAATCCCGGAGCATTCATAACCGGAGCATCATCCCAACCCGCAGCCATTAATGCCGCAGCAGCAAGAAAAGCACTATTTGCAGGTAAATAAGCCGGACAGGCTAAAGGCTCCTTTGCTCTTTGTATATGCCCATTCTTTAAGAAAACAGCCCCAGGCAAAGTATTACATAATATGTCGATGGCTTTATCCCGTTCAGCCAAACGTGCAGCTGTCATTGCACCCTTACCTAAACTCCAGCTCACAAAGCCCTTTAAACCATTGCGCTCATATATGGCATTGAAGGTATTGAGCATAATTTGTTTATCAACCAAAGGGGTTTTCGGCAAGTATCCTAAAGCCATAATCATAGCCGATGAAAAATCTCCTGGCTGGTTGTACATGTCCGGATCTGTTTCCATTTCCAGGTATTTCCCATCTTTTACCGTTGGATGGGCCAGTTTTTTAAGTACTTTATCCCAATGTGGGTCCCGTGACATACCCAAACGTACACGCCAGTCTTGTGCAACTTTTAACCCGTAATACCATTGCACCAACTCGAAACTCGGGTTCTTGGTTGTATTTTCGGCCGTACTTTCGTTAACACTCTTAACCGGTGGTCCTAGTATATATCGATCAGTTTTGGCGTCATAAAAAGCATAGGAAGCCAGGAATTTGGCTGATTCGAATACGATATCACTATATTTCTTAAGCGTTTCGGCATTGGGATGTTTTCGATATACGAGTTCGGCCAGATAAATGGGGTTTGGCTGGTTCCAGATAATAAAAGGATTAATACCTCCAGGACTGGTTCTGCCATCAATACCAGCCATTTTTGGCCATCTGGCACCTTCAAAGCCTTCGCGTTTAGCTTCTGCCAATGCAACCGGCAATATCTTTTTATACCAGCTAAAACTCTTTTCAAGTAAATCTGTATGGTTCCACTGATAAAATGGTGCGGCATGCCACCAATACACTTCCGAATTGTGTTTGCCATACCAACTGATATGAGTCAGCCCGGTTTCCTGCGGAGGAAAGGATCCGGCATAATTCACTTTCACTAGGTATTGTGAAAGAACGATTCTTCTTTCCAATTCATTGGCCCTTGAATCCTTGCTTCCTGAAAAATCTACTACAGCACCCTTGGTCCAATAATTTTTCCAGGAAAGCGCATTTGCATTCCGAATGGTTTCAAACAATAGCGGCGTTTGTTTAATGACTGAAGGCGAGAATTGACATACCAGCTGTAGGCTATCGGTACCTGTCGCATTCAGGTAAAAATGATGAGCGCCATCCTGTTCAAATTTTGCTTTTCCCTGCCAGGATATCGCCACGTAATATACCGTTTCATTAATAACCCGTTTCAGTAATACTTTATTTTCTCCTCTGCTTACTATTGTAGTTTGATGCAGATCTACCTTGCTCCAGTCGAAAGGAGGTTTGTTCTTTACAGATAAATCATACGAATATGGAAAACGGAAAGCGGGCTTTAATTTCCCATTCTTTAAAAGCGTCGACTTAATACTAAATGCAACAATGCTCTTTTCCGGACTACAAACAGTTTCTACCGAAACCGGTTTTCCATTTAATTGATAAGCACTGGAGATAGCGCCTTTCCAAAGGTTAAGTTGTTGATTAATATGGCTTAGAGATGATCGCTCAAGTGCCTGGCCATTTCCCTGTACCAAACTAATCTGCCCCAGGGGCACCGGATGTGGATTCTGTCTGAAATATTCTCCGGCAACACTTTTCTCTATGCTGGCATACATAATTTTACGTCCATGGAAATCTATCTCTTTCATGGCATCTTCCAACTTTAGGTTTTGAGTATTTGGAAATGAATGCCAGGCCCAGGTAGAAAGCGTTTCCAGCGGAATGCCGTTTTTATAATAATACTGTTCGAACGATTGCATCCCGGTAACATCAGCCGTATAGGCAAAATCTCCATTTCCTACTGACAAGGGAGCCAGTGGATCAATCTCATTTAAAATCACATTATGCTTGTTAATCAGCTTAAAACGGTCAATAACCTGAGCCATGCTCCTTACTGATAAAATAACACACAGGATGACACAAAGAACCAGAACCCTCTTTGTACCTGAAAATGCTTTATATAAACTTAAGCTCATTTTAAATTGCTTTGATTGTTTTAACGGTTTCACAAATCAATGAAGAATTATCATTAAAAAGCAGCTAACCTATTCAAAACATTCCGGATTTATATCCTAAACACGAATAAGATGGTTTTTGTAACTAAATTGTTGAATACTTTTTCAAATGACAGGAACTACGGCCCTGGCATGACAGCACAGGATGGTCTTGTTAAAAATAAAATTTAAGTTCGTTTAACCAAATTAAGTTTTATGAATAAATTGTCTACTCCATTCTACAAAAAGCAAAATTCTGCTAAAAATTTCAAATTAACATTTCGAAAGCTATTCCTTTAAACGGAAGCTCATTTCCAATTCAACAGTTAAGATTATCATTAAACGCAAAGGTGTTTAATAATGCTTACTGTTTTGAAACAAGCTCGCTAAGGGCTCGAATCAGCTAAGTTTAGCTCATATCAAATCAATCAAAATAAATATTATGGTAAAAATTAAATTACTGATCTGTTGTTTGCTTTTTTGCTTTGTAAATATCGCATTTGCACAAGACAGAGTGATTTCAGGTGTCGTAAAAGAAAAAAGCAATGGACAAGCCCTGCCTGGAGTAACCATTATTGCTAAAGGCCTGAATCAGGTAAGTCAGACGGATAATTCCGGAGCTTACAGCATTAAAGTGCCGGGAACAGAACCTGTTACACTGGCTTTCAGAATAATCGGTTATAAAACCTATGAAAGTGTGGTTACCTCTTCACAAAAATTGAACGTATCATTAGAGGAAGAAGTAAACATGCTGGATGAAGTGGTTGCCATTGGTTATGCGAAAGTAAAGCGTAAAGATTTAACCGGCTCTTCTGTTTCTGTGAGTGGTGATGATTTAAAACTTGCTCCGGTTACTACGGCTGCGCAAGCCTTAACAGGTAAAGCTGCCGGGGTAAGCGTGGTTACCCAAAGTGGTGCACCAGGAGCATCTATCAATATTACCGTTAGAGGTGGTACCTCTATTACACAAGGCTCCTCTCCTTTATATATAGTGGATGGCTTCCAAATGGAAGATGCTTTACGTGAGGTAGACATTAATGATATAGAAAGCATTGACGTGATGAAAGATGCTTCCGCAACTGCCATTTATGGTGCTCGTGGCTCTAATGGTGTTGTTTTAATTACTACCAAATCTGCCAAAACCGGTAAAACAGAAGTCAGCTATAGTGGATATGTAAGTTTTGAGAAACTGGGAAAAAAAATCCCGGTGCTAAATGTGGCCGATTATGTAAAATACCAATATGAATTTCAATCTCTGGCTGGTAAAGAAAGCAGTTGGGCCAATTATTTTGGGGGCGACATAACTGCTCCGGATTTTTATACAGGAGCCTATAACCGGATTGGTAATGACTATGGAGCGCGAGAAGGCATAAATTGGCAGGATCTCATATTTGGTGGCACTGCTCCAAGTCACAATCATAATATAAACATCAACAGCGGTACAGAAAAAACCAAATTTATGTTAAGCTATAATAATACCGGACAAGAGGGTATTATGTCAAAACATGGTTACAACAAAAACAGTCTTCGCTTAAAAATCAATCATCAGCTGTGGAAAGGTGTACGTACAGATTTTAGTGCCAACTTTTTAGATACCAAAGTTGAAGGTGGTGGTTCTTTAGCTGGGGCTTTAAAAATGACCATCCTGCAACCGGTTACTGGTGGAAACTTGTATACCAATGAACAATTAATAGGAACAGACGTAAGTGATGATATGCTGGCTTATGATTCTCAATACGATGTATTTAACCCAATCATAAACAACAATGCGGTTACCAATCTTAGGAGAAACCGTCAGTTTTCTACAAATGCCGGAATTGAATTCGATATCATGAAAGACCTGACCTTTCGCTCAGCAGGTAGTTATTCCTGGAGGCAGGTACGCTCTGATTATTGGGATGATGGCAATACCAAAACAGCCCAAAACAATGGTGGCCCTTACGGATCCCGAAACAACAGCGAAAGATATACCTGGCAAATTACTAATACGCTTAACTGGGGTCACGATTTTAGCGGGCATCAGATAAATATGCTTTTGGGACAGGAAACCAATTATAGTCAATACATGAACTTGGATAATGCCTATTATGAATTTCCTGAAAACAATTTCGAATTGAATGATGTAGGTATGGCTTCCAATGTTAAAAATACCTACGATTCGGGTTTAAGCCGAAACGACCTGACTTCCTTTTTTGGCCGGGGATCTTATAGCTACAAAGGCAAGTATATTGCCAATTTCACCTTACGTGCCGATGGTTCATCCAAATTCGGACCGGATAACCGTTGGGCATATTTCCCTTCGGCAGCTGCGGCATGGCGTATTTCAGAAGAAAAATTCATGTCGAACCATGAGGTCATCAATAATTTAAAACTTCGTATAGGTTACGGTACTTCAGGCAATTGCGATATTGAGAATAATATGTACGCTACCAATTACGGATCGGGAAGTTATGCCATTAATAATACCAATTTCCCTACCCTGGTACCCGGAAGTATAGTAGGTAATCCCAAAGTAAAATGGGAAAAAACCGTATCAACCAATATAGGTCTTGATGTCGATTTTTTCAAGAGCCGTATCAGTTTGGCTATGGATTTATATAATAATGAATCGAACGACCTGTTGATTCAAAACAGTGTCCCTCCTTCTACCGGTTATACCTCTCAATTCCAAAATATTGGTGCTGTACGCAACCAGGGTGTCGAACTTATACTCAATACCGCCAACATCAGTACGGCAAACTTTAAATGGAATACCAGTTTTAACATCGCTTTTAACAAATCTAAGGTACTTTCCATTTACGGCCGGGGTTCTGACGATTTTTTCCTCAAGAATTATAATAGCCGTATAGATTATAAGATAAAAGTTGGCGAACCGCTCGGGCAGTTTTACGGTTATAAATACGCAGGGGTATATACTACAGATGATTTTACTCAAAATGCAGATGGAACATATGCCTTGAAAAATGGCGTAGCACGTTTAAAAGGTGGCAACGTTGCCAATATTAAGCCGGGTGATGTTAAATATATGACTACTGCGGGAAGTACAGACGCAAACGGTAATCCGGTATGGTCTACTGCAGATCGTACCGTAATTGGTAATGCCCAACCCAAATACCAGGGTGGGATAACCAATACATTTACTTATAAAGGATTCGACTTAACCGTGTTCATGAATTTTTCTGTTGGCAACCAGGTATTCAATATGAGTTCGCAACGCTTCATTGGTCCGTATCTGCCCAATCAGAACACATTGGATGTGATGGGCAATCGTTTTACATTGATTGACCCGGTTACCGGAAAACAAACCACAAATTTAAGCAGGCTTGCCGAACTCAATCCTCAGCAACATGATCCAAAAGCAATGTGGAGCCTCAATTCGAATAATAAAATAGCCATTACCGATGCCTTGGATTATTACCTGGAAGATGGTTCTTTCCTTCGTTTGAACACCATCACTTTAGGATATGCCCTTCCTAAAAATTTACTCAACAAGGTTAAAATTAAAAATGCACGCGTGTATTGCACACTCAATAACATACATACATTCAGCAATTACAGTGGCTACGATCCGGAAGTGTCAGCAACATCGAGTTTGTTAACCATGGGTGTTGATGACTCCGCTTATCCAAGAGCAAAAAGTGTCGTATTTGGTCTCAATCTAACCCTTTAATTAAGCATTGATCATGAAAAGAATATTAAATATAACCTATATAACCGTATTTATTCTATCGCTAACTTCATGCAAGAAATTTTTAGACTTGCCTTCAAAAGAAAAGTTTGATAGTGAAACCATTTTTGAAACGGTCGGCAAAGCGGAAATGGTTGTTGTGGGCTGTTATTCCCAAACCTTCAACCGGGAATTTTATTATCAATTGGGAATGGGTACAGATGAGTGTTTCTCAACCGAGGGGGAAACCAACAGTAAAAACCAGGTGGCCAATTATGTATATACACCCGCCAATATACCTACCTCTACCTATACAGCCATGTATGCTGGTATAGAATATGCAAATGTTGCCATTAAAGGTCTGCAGGAAATGAAAGCATCCTCTGATGCGGAACAAACCAAAATCAATATGTTACTGGGTGAAGTATATGCCATTCGTGCGATGAATTATATGAATATTGTTCGTTTTTTTGGTGATGTTCCCTATTCAACTACTTCTGCAGCTCAGTCGGGTATTTTTATCTCTTCGAGGGTAAGTCGTGATGTTATTTATGATGGCTGTGTTGCCGATTTACAGAAAGCGATAGAGCTATTGCCCTGGAAAAGTACTGGTATGGTACCAACACCGGAACGCTTCACTAAGAATTCGGCGTATGGTATACTAGCCCGTGTAGCCCTTTATGCGGCAGGTTATTCGCTGCGTTGGGATTTAAATACTTATGCGGCTTCTTCTGTAAAGATTGCCCAACGTCCGGATGCGGCCCGTATTAAAGAGCTTTATAAAATAGCAGCTGATGCTTGCAAAGCTGTTATTGATCGTGGAGAGAATACTTTACTTCCCAGTTATGAAACCGTTTTCCGCAATCTCATTACCAGAAAATACAATAACGAATCTATGCTGGAATATGGCCAATATGGGAATGATAATAATGAATCGGCTAGCGGATATACCAATGGGATTTACGCACATACCAACTCTATGTTTGGTAAAAGCCAGCCTGCTATGGCCGTAACGCCAACCTATTGGTATGATTTTGCAGCAGGTGATACCCGTCGGGATGTAACCATCTGTAATTATTCGATTGCGGCCGATAATGGACGTGAAATGAACGCTTACACCAGTAATACTATTGGTAAATTCAGGGTAAACTGGAGCGACCAGCTTGGTACAGCAATCAATAAACGCGATATTAACTGGCCGGTACTTCGTTATTCGGATGTTCTTTTAATGTATGCTGAAGCATTGAACGAGTATAACAATAGCCCTACCGCCGAGGCCAAATCAGCCTTTGAACAGGTTCGCTCTCGTGGTTTTGGAGGAGATGCTTCTAAAATTGGCGCTACCCCAACAGATTATCAGGGTTTCAGAAATGCGATTATTGATGAGCGCAAATTTGAGTTTGGTTTTGAATCTTTGAGAAGAACAGATCTCGCCCGCTGGGGAATTTTGTATGAAACACTCGTTAATACCAAACAAAAATTAATCAGGATGGCCAATAAAACAGACGAATACGCCAATATTGATCTTTATCGTGTTTATAAAAGAGAGAAAGCTAGCAAATTTGAAGACAATGTAGTGGCTATTCCTTATACCGCTTATAAGCAATTATCAAGTGCAGATTCTACCCAATTGGCTAAGAGCGGAAACGTTGTTTTGAGAATGCATGGAGCATCCATATTGAATTCGCAAGGCGTATTAACGGCAAATGCCGTTTTGGTTACCAATCTTTTCCGTGGCCTGGAGAAGGATAAAGTAGAACTTTTACCTTTTGCCACCTCAATTATAGATGTTAATTCTGGTTTAAAAGGACAACAACATCCTAAATATTAAGTTTACCTATTAGCAAAGAACTGAAAACTATTACATGGTTTTCAGTTCTTTAAATAAATATCCCTCTTGCCATGCCACAGGTCTGTGCCAACTCAGGGCTTCTTCATCAATTTTAGTCTTTTTTGTTGTCTTTCGCGACTTTAAATGTCTGATAGAATTCTCCTTTTAACCATTGGATTTTATTAACATCATACATGGATGGTGCAATAATGTAATTTCCTGTTTCGCTATCGAGAATTACCACAATATGGTCATGTACTTCTGTTTGAAACCTGCCGCTGCTTTGATTCTGAGTATTTTTGAAACTGATGGCGGTAAACATCAAGCCTGCTCCCAAAAAACCCAGTAAAAGGGATTTTGTGTCTAATGTAATTTTCATATTCTTAAGATTTATTTGTGTGTGAAAATCAAAATAGAAAATTTTATCTGAAAATTAGTTTATGGTTTCAGTTCTATCAGAAATATTGCAATTTAGGAAAGGTTATTCCGCTATATTTAAGAGAAACTTCTTTACCTGGCCGTTTTGAGATGTTAGCTTTTTATCACAATCCCGAACGACAGATAAATAAGATTTGAAATCTTTTTCATCTATGCGACAGGATGCCCTGCGGAACATCCCGCCGAGCAGGGGAATATTATTTTCATCGTCTATAGTTTAAAATACTGTAATGGTTCATGAATGGAGATCTAATTGATCTTAAGCAATCATATGAAGTGCATTAACTACTTCTTATTTTCTTTATCATAAAACTCAAAAAAGTCTTTCAAACGGAATATCTTGGCCTGGAAAGCATAATCCTGGCTAATGCGGTTGTAGTTCTGGAACGATGGTGCCTTATCATCAATATTGCCCTTACCCATTGTGACATCGGGTATAAACAAAGCCGAAGTTACTTCAGGCTCACCCAGCAGGGAATATATTTCGCGACCCTCTATCTGGTAAGGCTTAAACTGGTCGCTCAAATCTTTCTCCGTATAAATCATATTGTAAATAACATATTTGGATTTTGTTGGATTAATAATACCGTACTCTATGTTTTCAATATTGAGCTCTTGATTATTAATTCCATGTTCTTTACAACTGATGTGGTGGATGCCCTGCGTTATAGATATTTTTTCATAACTATTGGCCGGTACGGTATAGCTTTTGTCGTCAATTGTTACGTTTATTGCTTGTGTGGTCGGATTATCAATCAAAGTAGAACCAGTTAGCTTAGCTTTCAATACCAGGTCATAATAACCGTATCCACCCATCAGTACTACAATGAGCAGTATAGGTAACAGTGATTTCAACGTTAATTTCTTTTTTTCGTTATTTTGTGTCATTGTTATTCATTTTTATTATCGATGAATTGTATTTGCTTTTATCGTCTGTAGGTGATGGCTTCATAACTTGTGTTGAACAGTTTTTTACTTTCTACTGTTTTCTGAAAAGTTCCTCCTGATATAATATCTTCCGCAATTTGCTTCAATATAGGATGGTTATTAAAGGGCAGGATGCTGATCAGCACTTCCCCACTCCTGCCATACAATGTGAGTGTATTCATTCTTTGGGCATTTAATGCTACTATAAAAATATCAGTAAAGGGAATGATCCTATCCTGCTGTTTTTTACGGCTAATGGTAAGCTGACTGCCATCTGTAACAATATGCACTTTCGGGTATACAAGCCTTATGAGTAAGAATACAGGTGCTATAACTATTATGCCCGTCAAAAAACCTACGAATTTGGCACTGCCAAAATTATCCACTGCATTTGCAAGCTCAAAGAACCCGCCAAAAACAAAGGATGCAATAAGCACAACAATAACCATATATATTAATGCAAAGGCAATTCCTTTTCCTGGGTTTACTTCAAGATATTGATAGGTTTTCATTATTTTTCTGAATTTTATTTAGCGTATGTGATAAAATTATTGGCATCTGTACATAGCCTTTATCTTTGCGGGAAGAAAACCGCCTCCATTCATAATCCATTTTTCCAATTCTAACTACTTAGATGTGGGTACTTGGCGTAAAGCTTGTCTTTAAAATATTTCCCCATTAATTTGAACTGAGCAATAGCATCAAAGCCATTGCGCTCGAAGGCCATTACGGAATCGGGATAACGCTCTATGGCATCGTAATAGATCAGATCTATTTTTTCACTGTCGATGTCAATGGTTATCTTGTGGCTATTCCGGCCTACAATAGAACCCATACGGGCTACCTTTTCGGTACCGCTAATGCTAGCAACAGCAGCGTTGAGCAGACGGTTTCGGTCGAGTATGAGGTGTTCTTTAGCTTCGCCTTCTTCAAAAAAAAGATAATGCAGCTCATCGCCACTGAGTACGAGGTAAGAGGCGTTGTCGGCCTCGTTGTAACGTGCCTTAACACCCACAACTGCCCAGGCTACGGTCTTTGCAGCGGTCATGGCTGCTGATTTCGCCTTATCGGAAAGGCTTGCAATATAGGCGCATTGGGTAAAAGCATCTACAGGTGCACCTTGTAACTGTTTGCTGATGGCCGCAAACCTGGAAGACAGAAATTCGTCCATTATCTGCGGAGCTTGGCTGTAGGCTTCCGGGTTGTCGTACTTTTGCAAGGCTTCCTTGCGCTTTTTCATCATAAAATAAATAAATGCACCGTAGGCTACAATGGCAATAGCCACGATGGTAATAATAAGTGGTAATGACATAATAGTTGTTGTTTTGTATGTTTATAAACGGTTTGTAGGGATAGTTTTTCCCTTGTCCTCTTTATCTTCTTTATCCCGGAGCACAAAGATGAAGCCTGCAAGGCCTAATACAACTGTAATAATAGCCCCTGCAACCTTGCCGAAGATGGCTACCATTGTTCCCGCAACAATGATGTTCAGGATGAACTGCCTTCCATTAAGGCTGTCGAAATTGTAGATCGTATTGGCAAAGTACAGGAATACGCCCAGTACTATAAGTGCCGGAAAGATTTTTGTAAAATCGAGTTTCATAATTGATTGATATGTAAATTGATAAATTGTTTTAATTTCTTTTGGTTCATTTTTATAATTATTAAAAAATTTTCCAAATGAACAAGATTTCTTCTATTTCATTCAAAACCATTTACAATTCGCTGGACTTCGTTTACAATTCGCTTGAAATAGCCTGGAATATAGGTCCGGAACAATATGCGAGGAGCCAATTCAATCAGAATTGGCTCCTGTGATACCTTTTATAATTGGTCATCTCATTGCTTTGATCATAAAATATACTTTTGAATGATCCTGGTTTACAATTCGCTTAAAAAAAATTGTTTTTGGTTTATGAGGACAAGAAACAAGGTGGTGGAATTGTGTAACAGCCTTCTTGTGTTAGGCAATGGTGCTTGCTATTATACGTATTGTTTGTTTATTTTCTTTTCAGGATTTATACAAGTTAAATACAGGCAAATCAAGAAAAACCACTCCAAAGGTTTCATTAACATATAGGTTATGTTTGAGCCTGTTCTTGAATTGATTTTTGTTGATATATTATAACCGTATTTATCATAATTTTTTCTGATAAAATGATGAATCGTTGGAGAAAAATCTGTTATCATTTCTTCAAAAGCATTAGCGATTTGCAGTTGTCTGTTTACTATAATAATATTTCCATGTCTTTTTCCCAGGCAAATTGGTTTCACAATCTTTGGATTCCCTTTTGCCGCGACAGTACATAAATAGTGACCTTTATGATCGAGAATTGGTGGATGCATTTTTTGAGAAAAAGTCCAGGTCGTGGTATCTGTAAATGTTTTCACAATGGAATTAGCGTCTTGTCCAACCAAAATCAAAATAAGTGTTACTAAGAGAAAAACCGGGAATAAAAAAATAATAGCCCAAACCGACTCGTCAAATTTCCTTGCTAAAAAATTATTGATATCATTCAGGAATGGTGTTTTGTATATCCTCTCTTTTGCCACTATTTTCTCCTCGTTTATTATTTTTTCAATAAGCATAATGCTGATCAGTAAGCAAATGGGTGGACTAAAAATAAAAAAGAATGTTCCATCATCTCCCTTGTACATATCAACACTTTCGGTATTATGCCCCATAACCTGCAAAAGGATAGCCACATTTATTATGGCACCGATGAATAAAAAAATTAGAGATAAAACGAGCGTTAACGGTGGTAAACTTCGTCCTTTTGTCCAAATTAAGAAAGCCGAAACATTAAATGCGATAAAGTAAAAAATTAAGGTAGCAATATGTTTCCCGCCAAATGGGATATAACAAGTGTCAACCGGGTCAATTGCTTCGTAATATTGATTACCATGAAATAATAGTCCCAATCCAAACAGTATAAGCGAAAGCAGGTAAACAACAAAAAAAACTATACCCATTATGGAAATGTTTTTTTTAAATTTCTTTAAACCAGCTATACACAGAAATAAAGATGATAAGAATAGAATAACTAATAAAATTGCCACTTCCATTTATCTAATGTTCAACTTTAGGTAATACTCGTATGGTATTTTCAATTTAATAAAAATAAGTCAGTTCAATTTAGATGCAAAAACCATTTACAATTCGCTGGGCTTTATTTATGATTCGTTTCTGGCTAATCTTTCCATTTATTGATCCAGTTTTTCTCTATTTCATTAATTATTTCAGTATCAGGTGCATAATTGGGATTGGGAATATACCAATCTAACCGGGTATAAAAATCCTGCAGTTCCTTGTTTTGAAAAATATATCCTCTTCTTGCAAAAGGTAGATTTTTTAAAATTTTTCGCTCTGATTCATTTTTGGCTTCGTTTATATTATCTTGTTGATAGTAAGAAAATGGAATGTAGTTAAGTCCTTCAGTGCCTATATTGTTTATTGAATACAGGAACAATTCAGCAATCGGTTTAAAATTCTTTTTCTGAAAAATGATATTCCCTTTCTGAATAAAAAATTTCAAAGCATCATTTTCAATAAAACTATTTTTAATCCCTTTTACATTTTCGGTTTTACCAATCCCATTAATCAACCAGTCTTTACTACCGGTATAAAAATTTTTATCTATACTAAAGGTTTCAAATTCACCCATATCAACAATGAGTGTAAAATCATCAATCTGTTTGTTCCCCCATCGGTTTGCAGCAGTAAGTACATATTCAAAGTCATAATTATAGTCTATAGAACCCGACAAATCATAATTGTATGTATGCTTAATGATATTTATTCCTTTTTTGAAATGGGCGTTAAAATGATATACATAGTAAAAATCAACTTCGTTTACATTGTGTATGTTATTTTTAATCGTATTCAGATCCTTACTCTTAATTATTCCGTTTTTTGCATACAATGAATCGCTCACATAGGCAATGTCATAGTTCAAAATCTTATTATTGAGTTCTACTGTAAAATCTCTCATATAAGGATGTAATCCATTTTTTGGCGTACCATCTACATCTCCCGATGGAGAGAAAGCCTCGAAACCCACCATTATATTTTTATCTGCTTTGGGGTTGAAAAATTCATAATAGACCGTAACTTCAATAAATTGATTCCTGACCTTTTTTAAGGTTAAAATTTCCTTTTTTACAGTAATGTCTGTTTCTGAAACGGGAATTAATTGATTGCCTTTGGCAAAGAAAGCGCCATCGTTGGCATAACTGATGCTGCTAATTATTGTAATTAAGACACAAGTCAATAAATATTTCATTTTTTTATTTTTATACTCTTGTTCACCAAGTAAATAAGCTGATGGTTTCACTTTAATAAAAATAGATCAATACTGTTTAAATACGCAAACCATTTACAATTCGCCGGGCTTGGTTTACAATTCGTAGTTTTATAAGGCTGCAGCTGTTTATGCCAGAACCGGATTTTCAACCAAGGGTAATTTGGCAAACCGGATTACTTCTATGCTTGGGAAACCAAAATCCTCAACTACTTTACCTAAAATCAGATAACAGCCTGTACCCCTGAAAGGATATACAGGTGTATTGTTGGGAAAATGTGTGGTATCAAAGAAATTGCCCTCAGCATCCAAAAATGTCCCAAACCACATTTTTTTATTGTTTTTGGTATGTACAGTCTTTTCACATACATACAGGCCTACCATTTTAACTGTTTGGCCAACGTATTGGATCAGGTTATCCGTTCGTACATCTCCCCTGTAATTGGTTTTCAACAGGTCGAACATAGAAAGCGATAAGGGGAAGCCCAGAAGTTCCAGTTCATGATAGGCATCTTCAAGTTTGGTGTTGATTAGTTCCGGTAAAACATAATGCTTACCTTCTACCTGGAAAAGTTCAGCGTTGTTACTGGGTTTAACTTTAGTGCCCAACAGCATGTGTACTTCCCAGAGCAGGGCTTTTTTACTTTTGCCCGTAAATCTCAGGGCACCAACCCTGATCAGGATTATGGTCTGCTCCAGCCCTATCCCAGTTCGTTTCACAAAATCTTCCAGGCTAAGAAATGCGCCATTGCGCCTACGTTCTTCCGGGATCAGTTCTATAAATTTTCCTTCCAGCCCTTGTATTCCGATAAAACCCAAATGGGCATCATTGCCTTTAATAGATACCTCTGCTATACTTATATTTACACAAGGGAGATGAACTTTTGCCCCTGTTTTTTGCAGTTCATGTACGTATAGCCACCTGCTATAAAACCCACCATAATTGTTTAACACTGCAACCATAAATTCCCTGGGGTAATAGGTTTTTAAGAACAGGCTCTGGTAACTTTCTACCGCGAAACTTGCCGAATGTGCTTTGCTGAAACTATAACCTGCGAAGGAGGAAACCTGTCGCCATACCTCATGGGTAATATCTTCTGGTCTGCCCAATGCTTTTGCTCCTTTATGAAACTTTTCTACCAGCTTATCAAACTCTATCCTTGAACGGTATTTACCACTCATTCCTCTGCGTAGAATATCCGCATCGGTACCGTCCATCCCCGCATAATGAATACAGATCTTGATTACATCTTCCTGGTATACCATTACACCAAAAGTTTCTTTCAGCTGTTCTTCCATTACAGGGTGCAGGTAATCTACATATTCAGGGTGATGATAATTCCGGATATAGGCCTTCATCATCCCCGATTGTGCTACACCCGGCCTGATGATGGAGCTTGCCGCTACCAATGTCAGATAATCTTCACAGCCCAGCTTGGTCAGCAGCTGCCGCATTGCCGGAGATTCTATGTAAAAACAACCAATACTATTTCCTGATTTTAGTTTGTTGTTCAGGTTGGCATCTTTCATAAACACTTTCACCTGGTGGATGTCTATCTTTTGCTGCTGGTTTTCTTCAACAAGTCTGACCGCTTCTTTGATGTGCCCTATTCCCCGCTGGCTTAAAATATCGTATTTATCATAACCGATTGCCTCCGCCTCGTACATATCCCATTGTACAGTGGGCATTCCTTTTGGTGGCAAATCTAAAGCGGTGTAATAGGTAATGGGTTCTTCAGAGATCAATACGCCCCCAGCATGGATACTGCGCTGGTTGGGCATCTCTCCCATCAATTGGTAAATGGCCATGATCTTTTTAAAGGTAGCATTGTCTCTGTTTACCGTAGCCTTAGATGGATCGGTAAAACCATCGATCTCTGTCTTTGGCAAACCCATTACCTTACCGATCTCCCGGATTACCGAACGGTCTTTAAAGGTACTCATCGTTCCCAGCAATGCGGTATGCTCTTTTCCATATCGCTTAAAGATATAATCCTGTACGTCCTCTCTTTCGTCCCAGCTGTAATCAATATCAAAATCGGGTGGACTGGTTCGTTCCGCATTCAGAAAACGTTCAAAATACAGATCGAGTTCCATCGGGTCAACATCGGTAATCCGCAGGCAAAAGGCAACGGTACTGTTTGCCCCTGATCCTCTGCCCACATGGTAATAGCCTTTAGCCATAGAGTAACGGATAATGTCCCAGGTAATCAGGAAATAGGAACAGAAGCCCAGATCATTAATAACCTTCAATTCATTTTTTATTTTTTCAAACGCTTTCTTATTGTTTTTTCCATAACGATAAACCATCCCTTCCGTCGCCAGTTTTTCCAGCAAAGCTTTATCATCCTCTTTATTTCCGGTAAAAGTTTTACGGTTTAGCCGTATTTTTCCCTGCTCATAGTCCATTACACAATCATCCAGCAGCTTTCGGGTGTTGTCTGGTATATAGGCATATTTGCTGAATCTGGCTTCCAGTTCTCCCAAAGGCAGGAACCTGTCGGTGTTGCTGCATTTATCTTCCGGTCTCACCATTGTAAGCAAAGTATTCAAATCTATCCCTCTCAGATATTCATGCAAACGGTATTCAATTCTATCGGCCACAAAAACAGGTTGTAATACAATCAGCTTATCTTTTATTTTTTCGATGTTCTTTCCATGAAGACTGTGCAGTTCATCAAAACGGATTCCGATATATTCATTTTCATTTAATGTTTGAGTTTCAATATCCCTACCATAAGGATAGATTACTACTGCGTGCTGAAATACCTTTGCTTTATCCGGCAACTCTTTTTGTTGCAGGTTATGTTCGGTCAGAAAATCATTCAGTTCCTTCATGCCTTCCCTGTTCCTGGCAATTCCGATATAGAGCAGCTTCTTATCCTTTCTGAACTCCATACCACCAATGGGCCTGATGCCATTTTGGTTACATTCCCTCATGAACTCCATGACTCCGGTCGAATTGTTTATGTCGGTAAGTACCATTTGCCTTATGCCCAGAGCAGCCGCTTCTGCTACCAGTTTCTTAATGGACATGGTGCCATAGCGCAGGCTGTATTGGGAATGGACATTAAGGTACATGGCTTATATATCAATATCCAGAACGGATGCCCTTGTTACTGCTTGCTGTCCAAAACGCTTCCGGATCTTATCCATTGCCTGAACCAGACTGTATTGCTCCTGCGATTCGCTGTACATATCGATCTGTTCAAATCCATTTACCAGGTTGGAAAGGCGTACCCCAACCAATCGCAACAACATTCGTTTGGTATACACTTGTTTAAAAAGCTCCTTTGCCTTTTGGATCAGCGTAGTATCCAATGAGGTGTAGGGAATAGATGCCTGTTTGGTCACATCTTCAAAATTTGAGTACCTGATGGTTATGGTAATACAGGCCGCAAGTTTGTTTTTTTCCCGGAGCTGAAAAGCAATGTCCATCACCATTGAGGTAAGCAGGTTATTGATGGTTTCCACATCAATCGTATCTGCCTTGAATGTACACTGTGTACCTATACTTTTTTGTTCGGCATAAGGAATTACGAGACTGTGATCGATACCCTTTGCCTTTTGTAAGAGAGACAACCCATTCTTGCCCAAAATACTATTCATCTGGTCTGGATGGATCTGAGACAGGGTCTGAATCTTTTTGATGCCCATATCACTCAGTTTCATAAAGGTCTTTTCTCCCAGTCCTGGAATCTTTTTAATAGAAAGAGGGTTTAAGAAGGGCTGTACCTCCAACTGTTCCACATTTTTTTCTCCATTGGGCTTGCACTCATTAGTGGCCATTTTGGATATTGTTTTATTTATAGATAACCCAAAGGAGATTGGAAGGTGTAGTTCCTTCATAATGGTCTCACGGAGTTCATGGGCATATTTCATGCAGCCATAAAACCTATCCATGCCCGTCATGTCGATATAATGCTCATCGATACTGGCCTTTTCAAAAAGCGGAACCTTTTCCTTGATGATGGCCGTAATCTCATGGGAGGCTTCTGAATAGGCATCCATATTGCCCTTAATGAAAATGGCATGTGGACACAGCATTTTTGCCATGCGTGAAGGCATAGCCGAATGCACACCAAATTTCCTGGCTTCATAACTGCATGAAGTCACTACGCCCCGATCAGATATACCACCAATAATGACAGGTTTTCCTATTAAGTTTTTGTTTTTCCTTACCTCTACCGATACGAAAAAAGCATCCTGATCCATATGAATGATGTGCCTTCCCTCTTTCATGAAATGAATGATTTAACAGGGCAAATCTAGACTAAAAATCTGATCATTTCAAATAAATTACTAAAAAAATTAGCATAAAAATTGCTAATTGCAGAGCCCTTAAGCAGAGACCTGAGTTTTCAGAAAAGGATGGAAATTGATCTGTTGAAACTTAAGCTAGAGGAAATAAGTTGCCCCCTGCTGATTTGAATTTAATTCACAATCTCCCTGAATTAATCGACTGAGAGAAATATATTACGCCAACTTTCTTGTATACGCTTATATTTATTGATTTAATTTTAGGGCTTGTTTTTATGGAAGGAAAAAGGATGAATTAAATAATCTCATTATTTCTTTTTAACATAAAATCAATTTCATTTTGTGTTTCAGGCATCTTTGGAAAATCAGACAAATCTAAATTCAAAGCATCAGCAAGACATTGATTAATCAAACTGGCATTTGTAAACATTACTTTTAACTTGTTGTTTTCTTCAATAAGCTGTAAAATTTGATTTGCCGTAGATCCGAAGGCTTTCAGCCAGCCATCCAATGTAGCTCTGTTAATTTTTAATTCCTCGCAAATTATCTTAGGTTTTTTACCTAAATAATAACTTTGAACAACAAATAAAATATCAGGGACAGAGATTTTATTTTTATTCATTTTTTATTCAAACAATTTAAATTCGAAAAAAAATATTCTTGTATTTATAATCATTTACTAAAAGGAATTAGTTTTTGATCGTTTCGAAAATGGAGTCAATCGAAGACTGATTTCAAAATCTCCATTGGTATATCCCTGTAAATTTGAAGTATTAGTGGTATACATCACATTAATTCTTAGTGCAGGCCCCGATACACCAGCGCCAAAAGTTAAACTGTTTGTACTGTGATACATGCTAAACATATTGAGTCCATATCCTTTTTCTGAAGGCGTAAAATCGACCAGTAGTCCTGCATCTATTATTTTTTTATATCCGTGCACGCCCCTATAACTTGCTTTAGGCTCTAATACTCCAAAATTTGTTTTTGTCCGATAACTAATCGCAGAATAGAATAGAGCAAAATCAGCCGTATTATATAAATCTTTTTTTAGCACTTGTTTAATATTTGGCATTGCAAATTCAGCATTAAGTGTTTTACTTGTATACGCTATACCAAAATTACCATCCAAATATTTTGATCTATCATTAACAGCATTAACATCGATATCTCCGATATCTCCCTTTAAACGATTCAGATCTATAGCATAATCACTAAGGCTCATTGATAAACCAAAATTTAATTTTTGGTCCTCATTATCAAGTGGAAGGTGATAGGCATATGCTAAGGAAAGTGTAGTATAGCGAAGCAAACCAGCCTTATCATTTACAAGACTTAATCCGACACCACTCTTTGAATCTAAACCAGCATCGAGAGTAATAGCCTGCATTTTAGGTGCACCCGGCACAGATGAAAACTGTTGCTTAATTGCAGTGAATATTTGCAAATCAGTATTAATACCAGCGAAAGATGGGTTATTAAGATAGCTGTTATGAAAGTGAGAAGATCCAAAAGGATTTAACTGTGCATATAATTTTTCACTGCTAAAGCTTATGGTCAAAAAAACAATCCCCAGAATGTATATATTGGAAAATTTCATTTAAATTTTGTTTAAATTTTAAAATTGTGCGGACTGATTAAATCAGTCCGCAATTAATTTATTTTCTGTTAATAATGGTTATAAACCCTTTAAACGGTGCTCCTTTTCCATAATCAAGAATATAGTAATAAGTATCCTCTGCTAATGGCTGGCCATTTAAAGTTCCATTCCAATTGTTTTGATAATTTTTGGTTTCGTAAATAATTCTTCCACCTCGATCGAAGATTCTGATTTGATTATTTGGATAAATCTCTATATTCTTGATAACCAGATAATCATTAACTCCATCACCATTTGGTGTAAGTACATTATTTGCATCAATAATTCCTGTACTAATCGTTAAATTCAGCACTTTTCCTTTCGGGCTCTCATTTCCTGCTACATCTGTGGCTGTAGCTGTAATCTGATGTAATCCAATTTCAAGATCAACTGTAGGAATGATAAACCATTTTCCATCGGCACCTGTTATGCCTGTTCCAATTATATGATTGTTTTCATCATAAAGTTTAATGACAGATCCAGGTTCTGCTGTTCCAACCATTGGTGGACGCTTATCTACAGAGGTGGTTGTGCCATCCACTAATGCTGGTCCTGTTGGTGCCAAAGGAGCTACAGTATCTACCACAACAGCTACCGGTGTACTCTCTGCCGAGGTGCTTCCTGAAGGATCAGTAACTGTGGTGGTGATCGTATGTGGACCTTCCGGTAATGGCGTGCTTGGAGTATAAGTCCAGGTACCATCAGGGTTGGTCGTGGTTGTACCTACCGGCGTGCCATCAACAATTACAGTTACTACTGAGCCTGGCTCTGCTGTACCTGTTACTGTTGGGGTATTATCTGTAACAGTTGTGCCCGTTACAGGACCTGTTACCACAGCTGGTGCTGGTGCAGCTGTGTCAA
>Ga0160465_100157_pt1 | contig 58248 bp, 50 predicted proteins | sample HID1971K_E11MG_FD_108209 | JGI IMG/M metagenome (GOLD analysis project Ga0160465, IMG submission 108209) | Enriched millipede-associated microbial communities from UW Madison campus, WI, USA - HID1971K_E11 MG | ecosystem: Host-associated > Arthropoda: Insects > Digestive system > Unclassified ...
CAATGAGGGGGATTGCTTCAGAAGCTGTGCAACCTCGCAATGACGATAAAAAATAAATAATGAACCTACTCATATATAAAACCCTCGAAGAATTAAATCAGGATTTAGCCGATTATGTAATCAAAATTGCCGAACTGGCGATTGAAGAGAACGATCGATTCAACTTTGTACTTACTGGTGGAAGTTCTCCAAAAGAACTTTATAAAACTTTAGCTACAGCTTGTAAAGACAGGATTGATTGGGAAAAAGTTTATTTCTTTTTCGGTGATGAACGAAATGTTCCTGCCGATGATGAGAATTACAATGGCCTAATGGCTAAAAAAACACTTTTTGATGAATTAGGAATTCTTCCAGATCATATCTTTTATGTGGATACAACACTAGCACCAGAAAAAGCAGCTATTGAATACAAAAAGGCATTGGATAAGCACTTTAATGGGAATGATATTATTTTTGATCTAATCCTATTGGGTATGGGTGACGATGCACACACAGCATCTATTTTTCCTCATACCACTTTAGTAAAAGAGGAAGAGGTTACGGTATCTTCTGTATTTGTAGAAAAGTTAAACACCTATCGCATCAGTTTAACAGCACCTTTAATTAACAAAGCTGAAAATGTGGCCTTTCTTGTTTTTGGAGAGAACAAAGCTGAAGCCTTAAAACATGTGATTGGTGATGATCAAAAAGATGTAGATACTTATCCAGCCCAATTAATTGATCCGATAGACGGAAAATTAACCTGGTTTGTAGATGAAGCAGCGACTAATTTGCTGGAAGAATAGCTTAGTCATCGGATGAATATAAGCTTGTTGCAGATATTCATCTGATAACTTCAAAACTTGCAAATTCAAAGATCTTTAGCGGTTTGTCATCGGATGAATATAAACATGCTGCAGATATTCATCTGGTGACTTCAAAAACTCTCAACATTTCAAAAATCTATAACGGTTAGTCATCGGATGAATATAGGCTTATTGCAGATATTCATCCGATGACTTCAAAAATTAAAAACCAATGATCAATAACCAACTATCAGATTTTTTAAATGGAAAAACGGAATATACTTTAGCGTTATTCCGTTTTTTTATTGATGAATTTAATGAAATTGGTCAGGTTACTTTGCGGCCAACAAAATCAATGATTGCTATTGAAGCCAGGCACAAGTTTGCGTACATTACCCAATTGGGCAAAAACTTTATCCACATCGTCTTCCCTTTTGACCAGCCATTTGAAGATAATCTATGTTTCAGTAAAATTGCCCAGGTGCCAGGTACACCACAATATAATCACCATCTGAGAATCTATTTTAAGGAAGACATAAATGATGAAGTTAAAAATTTCATGAAAATGGCTTTTGAACTTGGAAACCGGGGAAATTAATCCAGTTTTTCCTCAATCAATAATTTGATAATACCATCAGCCATACCCACTTTAGGGACATAAATTTGCTTTATTCCCGTCCATTTCATTAAAGTTAAGTAGATTTCACAGGCCGGAATAATAACGTCTGCCCTATCCGGATTTAAACCTAAGATATTAATTCTTTCCTTTAATGAATAGCTGGTTAATTTGTTATACATCGAGTTTAACTTCTGCAAAGATAAAGGTGCATTTTCCTTCTCATCAGACATGCGAAAGAGCTTATTAATGTTTCCACCGGTTCCAATTCCGGCCAAATGTTTATGGGTCTTGGTGTTTTCTTTTACCCAATCCTTCATCTCCTCCCAGGTTTCTTCTTTATCCTGGTTGTCGAGCATTCTGATTGTACCGATATTAAAAGACCTTGATGCCTCTGGAACCCCTTTTACAAAAACAGATAATTCAGTACTTCCTCCACCAACATCAATATATAAATAGGTTTTATTCGCATCCAGCTCCTCCTCAATATGATTTGCATAGATAATATTGGCTTCTCGTTGCCCCTCAATAATTTCCAGATCTAAATCGGTTTCATTTTTGATCAGCTTAACAAGATCGGTACCATTTTTAGCTTCACGCATAGCAGATGTGGCACAAGCTAAATATTCCGTAACATGATAAACTTCCATCAAATTTTTAAAGGCAAGCATCGCCTTCACCAGATCCGATGATTTTTTAGGAGAAATATGTTGATCTAAAAAAGCATCATCCCCCAAACGTAAAGGAACACGTATAAGTGTATTTTTTTTGTATTTATATTTTCCGTCTTGTTTACTAATATCTGCAATAAGTAGCCTCACCGCATTTGAGCCGATATCTATAGCTGCGTATCTTAACATGTTTATTATTGATGCTTGGTTTTTAAATAGTTATAAATATCAATTTGCGCCCTTATTTTTTTACTTAATCTATTTTTATGGTATTTATTATTGTTCAGGGCATTTATTTGTCTAGATTTGGTATTATCCTGCAACTGAAGATCGATAATATCCTGGATTTCCTGCTTAACATTGGGATCTAAAACGGGAAAACCAACTTCTACTCTATGTTCGAAATTGCGACTCATTAAATCGGCAGAGGAAAGGTACATATCGTTCTTACCATTGTTACTGAAAATATAAACGCGGGCATGTTCCAGAAATTTATCGATTATACTAATGGCCGTAATATTTTCGCTAAAACCTTTAAGTCCAGGAACCAGGCAACAGATGCCTCTTACTATTAATTGAATTTTAACCCCTGCATTACTGGCCTCATATAGTTTTGAAATAATTCCTTCATCTGCTAAGCTATTTACTTTTAATAAGATGTAAGCGATTTTACCTTGCTTGGCATTCCTGATTTCGCGATTAATGAAATTGGTTAATTTAGATCTGCTTTCTAATGGAGAAACAATTAAATGTTTAAAACCTTTGGTTACTGTTCGCTTGTTCAAGGCATCAAATAACTTCACTAAATCATTGGTAATCTCTTTTTTAGCCGTGAATATACTATGATCACAATATAAACCTGCCGTTTTTTCATTGAAATTACCAGTGGCTAAATTGGCATAATAAACAGGCTTATCTTTTTCAATACGCTTTACCAAACAAATTTTAGAATGTACTTTATAATCCGTTAAACCATAATTAACTTTTACGCCTTCTTCCATTAAACGGGTTGTCCAAAAGATATTGGCCTGCTCATCAAAACGGGCTTTAAGTTCTAATACAACAGAAATGGCCTTACCATTTTTTGCTGCATTGATCAATGCATTTATGACTTTGGAGTTTTCTGCCAATCGATATAGGGTAATTTGTATCTCCGTAACTTTTGGATCAATGGCAGCTTCCCGAAGAAAAAGAATAATATAATCGTACGATTGATAAGGCAGATTTACAAGATAATCGCGATGAGCAATCTTATTAAAAACACTTTCTGTTCTGTGCAGGCCATATACTTTTAAAGGGGGACTTGGTGCATATTCTAAATTTTTACCACCAACATTTGGAAAAGCGATAAAGTCTCCGAATTTATGATAACGATTACCAGGTATCAAACTTTCAGCTTCAAGCTTAAGCTTATTAACCAAAACCGTCAACATATTTAAAGGCATGGCCGAATCATAAAGTAAACGCATGGGTTTGCCTTTCTTACGCTTTTCCAAACTGCTTTTTAAATCATCAATAAATTTATCACTGATGTTTTTATCAATATCCAACTCGGCATCCCGGGTAAGTTGTATAGAATAGGCCTCCAAATGATTATAATTGAACACATAAAAAATGTCGTCCAGGCAATAACGAATAATGTCTTCGGCAAGAATAATAAATTTCAGATCGTTCGTTTCCGGTAAAATCAAAAAACGAGGTAAACTTGGTGGCATTTCTATAAGCGCATATTTTTCTTTAAGCTTGCCATCTTCTCTGGATAACTTTACGAAAAAATATAAGAAACGGTCTTTAAGCTCTGGAAATGGCTTATCCATATCCAGCATAATGGGAACCAGATTGGATAAAATTTTATCTCTGAAATGATTTTTAACAAACTCACCCCTACTTACATTAAGTTGGGTATCATTTAAAATAAATATCCTGTTTTGAGCAAGCTCATTAATTAATGTAGCCTGGAAAAGCTGATCGAATTTGCGCTCTTGCTTAACAACGGTATTTTTTATCTCATTAAGGATTTTTTTTGGGTTGTACCCTAATAATGCTTTGGCTTTTTCATTTAAATTGGTTAGCCTGGTCATGGTAGCTACCCGTACCCGGTAAAACTCTTCGAGGTTGGAAGAAAATATGGATAGAAATTTTATGCGTTCAATAAGTGGTACGCTTTCGTCGGCTGCTTCCTGTAGCACACGTTCATTAAAGTATAACCAACTTATTTCGCGGTTTAAAAATGGTATCTTTTTCTTCTTGCTCATTTAAAAAAATAAAAATCCCTGTAAAAACAGGGATATTCAAAACTGCATAATAATTTGTTAAATTGATGTTAATTCATCAGCATATTAATGTTAACAAATTTATTTTTTTATTACTGGTTTGGCAATCTTTTTTGATGCAGAAACTGTTTTTGTTGTGGGCTTTTTCACTACTGATTTCTGATCAGTTTGAGTTGCCGGTTTTGCGACTGATTTTTTAGCAGGAGTAATTTTAGGTGTGGTAATAACAGCTGATTTTTTCGTGACTGCAGTTGTTTTAGTAACAGGTTTGGCTGCAACCGTTTTTTTTACTGCAGTAATTCTTGGCGATTTAACAACAGGTTTCGCAAGAACTTTTTCCGCTTTAGCTTCAGTAGCAATTGCAGCAACCCTAACACTCTGCGTAACTGGTTTAGCCTTAGCAACCGCCTTTTTAACAACCTTTTGGGCGGATTTTTCTGCTTTATTAATAACTTTAACTATTGGCTTTTTGATTATTTTTTTTGCAGATTTAACCGGGATTATCAAATCTTCAAATTTATTTTTTTTAAAGAGCTTTTTTGCCACACGTTTACTTGCTTTAGCCACTTCTGCACCAATCTCTGAAGTATCATGACCTAAACTTTTTATAACATTCAAAAATTGGTCAGTTAACGATTGACGCAATTGCTTCTTAACCGTTTTTTTAGTGTTCTTTTTTTGAGAATTGGTTTTAGTGGTTTTCATAATATTTTTCGTTTTTTTGTGGATGCCTATTAATTTATTAATAAATCTACTTATTTTTTTACTTTAAAACTAAAACCATGCCTTCTTTTGATATTGTAAGTAAAGTTGATGCGCAAACACTTGATAATGCGATTAACAATGCCAAAAAAGAAATTTTAAACCGTTATGATTTTAATGGTTCTAAAAGCACGATTGATTTGGACAAAAAAACAAATATTGTAACCATTGTTACTGAAGATGATATGCGTTTAAAAGCCATACAAGATTCTATTATATCCAGGATGATGAAACAGAACCTGGATCCTAAAAGTTTGGATTTTGGGAAAGACGAACAAGCATCAGGCAATATGATCCGTAAGGAAATAACTATTAAGGAAGGTTTAGATAAAGAAGCAGCCAAAAAAGTGGTTGCTAAAATAAAAGCCAGCGGATTAAAAGTACAGCCCTCTATAATGGATGATCAGGTTAGGGTTACAGCAAAGAAAATTGATGATCTGCAAGCTGTAATTAACCTTTGTCGAAACGAAGACTTCGGGCAGCCTTTGCAGTATATTAATATGCGTAATTAGGAATAGGATTAAAAGATTTTAGGATTTTCAAGATCCATCCAGACTTTAATGATGCTTTTTAAACAGGATTAAAGGATTATATGATTTCAAGATGTTGATTCAATCAAGTGGTTTAGGTTTTATTTTTTTCCACCCCTACTAGTTTGATTATTGTTTATTGGATATTGGCAATTTAAACAGGATAAAGGATTGTAAATTCACATAAATAAGCATAATAACTTATTAGATTATTAAAAATAAGTGTAAAACAAGCATCATTTTTAATATATTTTCATTATTTCGAGAAATTAAAATTAACTTTCGCCGTTAAAGACAAAAATACATAAATGAATAAGAGTAGAATTTTTAAAACGCTACTGAGCGTTGCATTTGTAAGTGCTGCACCGTTTTTGGCCAATGCACAAAAACCGAACTGGCAAAATCTGGATCTTAAAACGGATACCACGTTTGGAATCAGTACAGAAAAAGCATATAAAGAACTTTTAAAAGGAAAGAAATCTACAAGAGTTATTGTTGCTGTTAATGATGGTGGTGTAGAGGCCCAGCATGAGGATTTAAAACGCATCATGTGGGTTAACAAAAAAGAAGTTGCTGGTAATGGTAAAGACGATGATAAAAACGGTTATGTTGATGATATTAACGGCTGGAACTTTATCGGCGGGCCCAAAGAATCTATCAATTATGAAACTTTAGAATTAACCCGTTTAGTTCGCAGAGATCAGGCCAGATTTGCAAATACAACCGATCAAAGTGTTGCAGAAAAAGATAAACAAGATTTTGAAGCATTTAAAAGTCAGAGAGCTGATTTAGAAAAACAACTTGCTCAGGCTAAAGCAAATCTTGCAGGAATCACAGGTTTCAAAAATGCGTTAGATGCTGTTGTTAAAAAAATTGGCAAAGAAAATCCAAGTGCTGAGGATATTGCAAACTTCAAACCATCAACACCAGTTGAAGGACGTATTCAAAATGTGCTGGCAGATCAATTAAAGAATGGCAGCTTTTCAGAATTTTACAACGATCAAATTGTTGAAGGTGTAAATTACTATACTCGACAAGCCGATTATAATTTAAATTTAGATTATAATCCCAGAAGTATTGTAGGTGATGATCCAAATAACAGCAAAGAGAAATTTTATGGAAATAATGATGTAGCCGGTCCGGATGCAACACATGGAACCCATGTTTCGGGTATCATTGCTGCCGACAGAACCAATAAATTGGGTGTTATGGGCGTTGCTGATAATGTAGTGATTATGGGTGTCCGCTGTACACCAAATGGTGATGAGCGCGATAAAGATGTTGCCAATGCCATTCGTTATGCAGTTGATAATGGAGCTAAGGTAATTAATATGAGTTTTGGTAAGGCATATAGCTGGGATAAAGAGGCTGTAGATGCCGCTGTGAAATATGCCGTTTCAAAAGATGTGCTTTTAGTTCATGCAGCAGGTAATGATAACAAAGATCTAGAAGTAGAAAACAATTTTCCAACCAGCAAGTATTTAGATGGAACTGTTGCAAGTTCCTGGATTACTGTTGGTGCATCGGGACCTAAAGATGATGAGACTTTAAAAGCAAGTTTCTCTAACTTTGGAAAAACACAGGTTGATGTTTTTGCTCCAGGGGTAAAAATCAATTCTACAGTACCGGGTTCGAAATATAAAGAAGAAAATGGTACCAGTATGGCCTCTCCTGTTGTAGCTGGTTTAGCCGCTTTAATTCGTTCATATTATCCTAAATTAACGGCTGTACAGGTTAAAGACATCATCATGAAATCTGTAGTTAAGGTTAACCACAATATAGAGTATAAAAAAGGCGAAGAAAAAGTTTCAGTTCCTTTTGCTGATCTATGTGTGAGTGGTGGAATTGTGAATGCCTATAATGCATTAAAATTAGCTGCAACCTATAAAAAATAAAAAAGAACTAATTTCTCGTAAACAATAAAGGCGAACCAAACGGTTCGCCTTTATTGTTTAAACTGAATTTATTGCTGCACCTCTTCTCCTGAACAACTTATATCGTAACCATATCAATTACAAAACGATATTTTACATCACTACTTAAAACTCTTTCGTATGCTTCATTAACATAGTTGATATTAATAACTTCTACTTCAGAAACGATACCATTTTCCGCACAAAAATCCAGCATTTCCTGGGTTTCTTCAATTCCACCAATGCTTGATGCTGTTAAACTTTTATTGCCTTGCATTAATGCAAAACCAGAAAACTGTATAGGTTCTGCCGGTAAGCCCACACAAATATGAACTCCGTTTATGTTCAGCAATTTAAAATACGCTTCATAATCATGCAGCGCCGAAACAGAATCGATAATAAAATCGAAATATCTGTCATATTTTTGAACCTGCTCCAGATCTTTCGTTACACAGAAATGATGTGCACCTAATTTTTTTGCATCTTGTTCTTTAGAGGGAGAGGTACTCAAAACCGTTACCTCAGCGCCAAAAGCTACCGCAAATTTAACAGCCATGTGTCCTAAACCACCTAAACCTAAAACCGCAACTTTATGTCCTTTGGTTATTCCCCATCGCTTAATGGGTGAGTAAGTTGTAATTCCTGCACACAACAAAGGTGCAACCCCACTTAATGGCAATCGATCAGAAATCCTGACAACAAATTCTTCCGTGCAAACAATCTTGTTCGAATAACCTCCGTAAACAGGTGTAATCTTATCACGTTCTACACTATTGTAAGTCCAAACAGTTTCGCCTTTTTCACAAAATTGCTCTTGTCCACCTTTACAGGTTAGACATTCTTTACAGCTATCAACCATACAGCCAATACCTGCCAAATCGCCAATTTTAAATTTCGAAACTTGAGAACCAACCTCTGTAATGCGACCTACAATTTCATGTCCGGGAACCATTGGATATCTTGCCGGCCCCCATTCACTTCGTACCTGGTGGATATCCGAGTGACAAATTCCACTAAATAAAATTTCTATCAGTACATCTTTTGGCCCTACATTTCTTCTTTCAAAATTCCAGGGAGCCAGTTTATCCGTTTTGCTGTGAACAGCATATCCTTTAGCAGCTATCATATATGTTTATGTTTTGTTCAAATCTAAATAAATTGCGAGGTACGAAGTAACCTTATAGCGTTAGTAATTTGTAAAAAAAAAGTATTTGTTTGAATATCAAACAAGATAATTTTTATGCTAAAATTTTATCCGGAGTAATTGGTAAGGTTCTGATCCGTTTACCCATTGCATTAAATACCGCATTTGCAACAGCTGCAGAAAATCCAATCAAAGCGATTTCCCCCATGCCCTTTGCACCCATTGGATTAACTAACGGGTCTGGTTTATCAATAAAATTCACATCAATTTCTGGTACATCTGCATTTACGGGAACATGATAATCTGCAAAATTATTGTTGATGTATCTTCCAAAACGATGGTCTATAATAGCCTCTTCTGTCAATGCCATACCAATTCCACCAACTGCACCACCAACCATTTGGCTACGAGCTGTTTTCGGGCTGATGATTTTACCAGAATCTCCTATAGAAACTATTTTACTCACTTTCACTACCCCAGTTAAACTATGAACCTTAACTTGTACAAAGTGAATGGAAAAAGAATACATTGAATAATTATCACGTTCTTTTCCTGCCTGACTTTCTTTGGTGACTTCTATAGATGGCAGATTGTTCTTTTTGAGGACATCTGAAAAATTTGAACTCGCATCCATATTCGATTTTATTGCCAGTTCTGCAATTGTTGATTTTAAAGAAACACATACATCATTTACAGCAGAGCCAACTGTAGAAAGTGTGGCCGATCCACCTTGACTTGGTGCAGGTGGTAAAGAAGAATCACCTAATTCAAAAGTAATTTTATTCACCGGGATTCCTAAAAGTTTACTGGCAATTAATGTCATTCCAGTGCCCGTACCTGGACCAATATCACTGGTTGCACTTTGCAATAAAAGTGATCCATCCGATTTCAAAATTCCTTTTACACTTGCCTTGCCTCGATTTGCATTAAATACACCAACACTTACACCATACCCAATTTGCCATGAACCATCCCAAATACTTCCAGGTTTATTTTTTCTGTTGTTCCAGCCAATCTTATCTGCACCGATACGATAAGCTTCCTTAATATTTTTACTGGAAAAGGGTTTATTTTTCTGCTGATCCATTTCCGGATCGTTCTTAATTCTAAAATCCAGCGGGTCCATATCTAAGGCATGAGCCATTTCATCTATGGCACTTTCCAGGGCAAATGCACCTGTAGCTTCTCCTGGTCCACGCATCCAGATTGGTACGCCCAAATCTACCGGCACAATGGCATAAGAAGTATTTACGTTATCGCACTGGTACATAAATTTCGACATATTGACCACGCCCTCCGTAAAATTATCGTAAGTGGCAGTTTCACCAAAAGCGGTATGGGTAATCCCGGTAAGTTTTCCATCTTTTGTAGCACCTAGGCCTACTTTTTGTATTGCCGCAGGGCGATTACCAACCATAGTAAACATCTGCATCCGGGTAATGACCAACTTTACTGGCTTTCCAATGTGTTTAGATGCCATAACCGTTGCGATTTCCAAAGGCCAGGTTCTCAATGCCATCCCAAAGCCTCCACCAACAAATTCGGAATTTACCTGGATGTTTTCTGCCGGGATTTTGAAAACATTGGCAATCGTGTTTTGAGTGGCTTTTACACCTTGAGTTTTAGCATAAACCCTAACTTGGTTATTTGGTCGCCAATCTGCAATAATCCCATGCAATTCCATAGGATTATGGGTTTCTATGGGCAACATATATTTTGCTTCTATTTTAACCTCAGCAGTTTGATAAGCATTTTCTATTCCTCTTTTATAATCTGGTTGACCTTGAAATTTCTTCGCTTTCGGATCATTTAACGCTTTTTCAAAATCGGTATTAAAATCTTCTTTAGCATAAGTAGCTTTAACAAGGGATGCTGCATAAGTTGCTCTTTCGAAAGTATTGGCTACCACTATTGCAATAGGTTGCCCGTTATAGAAAATTTTATCCGTGTAAAAAATTTTCATCGGCGATCCACCTTCTTGTTCATATAAAGGTGCTGATGGCTTATTCAAATGTGAAATTACAGCAAGAACGCCAGGCGCTTTTTCAGTAGCTTTAGTATCCAGGGAAATGATTTTACCTTTTGTAATGGTACTCGTTACCAAAACACCATATGTTAAGCCTGGCACTTCATATTCTGCAAAGTATTTGGCTTTTCCGGTAACCTTGTAAATTCCATCTACGCGGTCGTTATCATCTTTAAAAAATAGATTTTCCATACTTACGCTTTAGATTTTGCAAGATTTAAGGCTTCAATGATTGTATTTGGAGCGAGTTTAAGCTTGAAGTTATTTTCGCCAAAACCCCTGGCATCCATCATGGCCAGTTTTGCCGCCTGTTCAAAATTATCCTTTGTCGCTTCCTTTCCTTTTAAGAAATTTTCTGCTGAATTTAACTTCCAGGGTTTGTGGGCTACACCACCCATTGCCAGACAAATGTTCTTGATTTTATCACCTTGAAGTTCTAAGCCAGCAGCTACGGAAACCAATGCAAATGCATAGGACGCTCTATCGCGCACCTTTAGATAATGAACATTCTTGGTTAGATTATTTAAAGGAATTTCAACACGGACAATCATTTCATCAGCTTTTAAATTGGTATCCAACTGGGGCGTTTCTCCTGGTAAACGGTGAAAGTCTTTAAATAAAAGCCGATGTTCTCCCTTTGAATTGGCTACCACAACCTCTGCATCCAAAGCCGCCAAAGCAACGCACATATCACTTGGGTGTACGGCGATACATCTTTCTGAAGTTCCGAAGATTGCATGCATACGATTAAAACCGCCTATAGCACCGCAACCTGATCCGGGTTGGCGTTTATTACAGGGCATTTCCGTATCATAAAAATAACCGCAACGTGTACGCTGCATTATGTTTCCACCTACAGTGGCCACATTTCTAAGCTGTGCTGATGCGCCCGCTTGAAGTGCCATCGAAAGCAGTGGAAGTTTTTCTTTTATCAAAGGATGTTCCGCAACTGCAGAATTAGAAGCCAAGGCACCTATATGGATTTTGTTTCCAACCTGTTCAATTTGTTTAAGTGGCACATGGTTAATATCGATTAATTTTTCTGGAGACAGAACTCCCCTTTTCATTAAATCTATCAAGTTTGTACCTCCTGCAATAAACTTGGAGTTTTTATCTTTCAACAATAAAGTTAATGCAGATTTTGAACTTGTTGTTCTCAAATATTGGAAATTAATCATATCTGTGCTCCCTCCTTCTTAACTTCAACAATTGCATCAACTATGTTTGGATAAGCCCCACATCTACAAATATTTCCACTCATATACTCAATGATCTCTTCTCTGGAATTTGCATGTCCTTCACGGATACAGGCAACAGCAGACATGATTTGTCCCGGTGTACAATAACCGCATTGGAAACCATCATGTTTAATAAAGGCTTTCTGCATGGGGTGCAACTCTTCCCCTTTGGCTAAGCCTTCTATAGTCGTAATTTTCTTCCCCTCATTCATTACAGCCAGACTTAAACAGGAATTAACTCTTATACCATCTATATGAACGGTACAAGCGCCACATTGACCATGATCGCAACCTTTTTTAGTCCCTGTTAAGTGCAATTCTTCACGAAGAAAATCCAGGAGTGTTACCCTGGGTTCTATTGAAGTTTTGTAGACTTTGTTATTAACGGTCAGATTTAAAGGAATCTTTTCAAAAAGTTCCGCAAAGTGCTCATCTGCCTGGTTTTCGGCTGCTTTTACAGCAATTGAAGGTGTTAGGGCAATCGCGGTCATTACTGAACTTTTCTTAAGGAAATCACGTCTGCTATCGCTCAACTTATTTTTACTATCAGATGATTGCATAAATAATGATTTAGAAATGGATTGTTTGTTCTAAGTTCGACAATCTATTATTGAAAACCCAGTACATTGGAAATTTAGAACAATTCTATAAAGGTAAAAGGCTAAAGATTCTATGGTGGAAGGTTCAAAAGCAGGGCGAAAATTGAATCTTAAAATAATTTTCATAATGTGCTTTCAATGTATATTTTTATCGGATGGAAAATGTAAAACCAATACCCGATTTATCAGCAGAAGAACAACGTGTTTTAGGATCACTTATTGAGAAAAGCAGAACTACACCCGATTATTATCCAATGACTTTGAATGGTTTAACTGCGGCCTGTAATCAAAAGAGTTCGAGAAATCCTGTTGTAAATTATGATGAAGAAACTGTTACATTAACCTTAAACCAGCTTAAAATAAAAGGCCTGATTTCTACTGCTACAGGTGGTTCGAGCAGGGCAACGAAATACAAGCATAACTTAGCTATCGTTTATCCTTTGGTTCCATCAGAACTGGCCATAATTTGTCTTTTGCTTTTACGTGGGCCATTAACACCTGGAGAAATCAATAGCAATTCCGGCAGGTTATATGAGTTTGAAAGTATTGAAGAAGTTTCTGAACAATTACAGAAATTAGCAGAAGCAGAACCTGCTTTTGTAAAACAGCTGCCTAAAAAAACCGGACAAAAAGAGGCCCGATTTATTCATTTATTGGGAGAGCAAGTAGAAGAAACATTTGAAACTGCAGCTGAAAAAACCACAAATCAGTCGAATGAAGAATTGGAAAATCGCGTTGCTAAATTAGAACAGGAATTGGAAGATCTAAAAGAATTGGTAAATTTATTGATGAATAAGTAATATAGAAAGAAGAGTTACCAACTCTGCTAACCGATATATTATCAGAGTTGGTAACTTTAATGGCTTTTTTGCGAAACTTGCGAAGTTCCTCTACCCGAAAACCCTGCTAAACCTCTCAAGTTTATCCCTTTTTCCATTTAATGGTACAGCCAACGGCTTTGGTTGAAGCAATTAATGGTTTTTTGCCTGTTGATAATTCATTAATTGCATTTTTCACATAATTGATCTTGCTGGCATTCTCATCCTCCGGATCGTTATCAATTGCACCAATATATTCAACAACATTTCCCTTAGCTGTTTTATTCAGGATAAAAATATGTGGTGTTCTGACTGCGCCAAATTGCCTGGTAACCACATGATTTGGATCTAACAGATAAGGGTACTGAAAATTCTTTTCTTTAGCTAAAGCCTGCATTTTTTCAAAACTTTCTGCAGGCACAGCTCCGGCATCATTTGGATTAATGGCAATAACCGGGTAACCTTTTGCTGCATAAACTGCATTTAATTTTGAAATCCGATCCTGGTAAGCCTGAGCAACAGGACAAGTGTTGCAGGTAAAAACAATAATAAAACCCTTAGCATTTTTGTAATCTGAAAGGGCTACAGATTTATTATTCACATTTTTCAGTGAAAAATCCTTTACTGCATCACCTATTTTATAACCTTCAGTTTGTGCAGATACAACACCTGACATCAGCATAAAACCAATTAGAAATAATGTTTTCATAACCATCTTATTTTAAGTTTAACAAAGTATTTCTCAATTCTGTTTCTGTAAATTCCCTTTCGTAAAACTGTCTCTTTTTATTGTTTACAAATAATGTAGCGGGTATTGCCCCTGTCCATTTTTGATCTACCCGCTCAATATATTGCTGTTGGTCGGGTTCATTTAATAAATAAACTTCAGCGTTTATCTTGTTATTTTTCACAAAAGGAATTACTTCCTTTTGTAATTTCGATTTAAAGTCCAAACTAACCAGTAACACTTTTACTGGTTTTTTTAAATTCGCAACACGTAATTTTTCAAAATTCGGTAACTCTGCAACACATGGCGAACACCAGGTTGCCCAGAAATTTATAACATAAGTAGTGTCTTTCCCCTTGGAAATGCGCTTGTCCAGCTCATCCAAAGTTAATAGTTTCACCTGTGCAGTAACCGAATAAGTAATTAAAGATAAACAGATTACAAAAAATATACGCATAAGTTTATAACGAAAATCAATCAACTTGGTTTGAATTAATTTTATATTAATTAACAGAGCCTGATTTCACTAAAACTCTCTGGTAAGCAGGTAAATTCAAATCATCAACAATAACACCTCTGTTTGTACTTGCGTGTACAAAAAAGCCATTATTTAGATAAACCCCAACATGGTCTACATTATTACCTCCAAAAGAAAAAAATACCAAGTCACCTTCTTTTAAGCTACTTACATTTTTACGATTAACAACGTTAGCTTGGTCGCGAGATATTCTTGGTAAAGTTACTCCATAGATTTCTTTTTCAAGTAAGAAAGCAAAACCTGAACAATCGATACCATTTTTATCTAAACCTCCGAAACGATATTTTACTCCTGTCCAATCGTTAATGAAATGATAAAGTTGTTTGTTCTTTAGGCTTGCCAAAACATCCGCAGCTCTTGCTGCTTTGTTATCATTTTTTACGGTATATTTTCGTGTGCCGCAGGATGATATGATTAGCATGAAAGCTATTAGGTAAATGGTATAAGGTTTAAGGTTTAGGGTTCTATCCATATTTTGAGGTATCAGGGTACAAGGCTTGAAGGTTTAGGTTCTATCCATAATTTATGAGAGCCATCAGGTAGAGGGTATAAGGTTTAGGGTACTATCCCTAATTTAGAGGTAGAAGGTAATAAGGCTTGAGGTTTAGTGACGAGTAAATACCTTAAACCCTACACCTTTAACCTTTAACCTTAAACCCTACACCTTACGCCTTACGCCTTTAACCTTATACCTATTTTAATTCTTTATCAATCTCTGTATCTCGTCTAGCTTAAGCAAAGCCTCGACCGGTGTTAATGCGTTTACATCCAAATTATTCAGCGTATCGCGGATTTTAACCAACACTGGGTCATCAATAGCGAACATTTGCAATTGATAGGCCTGGTTTTGAACTTTCTTAATGCTATCCTTAATGCTTTGCCCCTCAGTCCTGTCAATCTCCAGTTTTTTTAATATTTCGTTGGCACGATGAATCAATTTGGGCGGCATACCAGCCATTTTTGCTACATGGATACCGAAACTGTGCTCACTTCCTCCAGGAATCAATTTTCTTAAAAAGATAACCTTATTGCTCGTTTCTTTAATCGAAACATTAAAGTTCTTGACGCGTGGCATGGTATTCGCCAATTCATTTAATTCATGGTAATGTGTAGCAAACAAGGTTTTTGGACGGGATTCTGGATGTTGATGCAAAAATTCAGCAATTGCCCAGGCAATGGAAATTCCATCATAAGTACTCGTTCCTCGACCGATCTCATCCAGTAAAATCAAACTGTCGTCTGAGATGTTGTTCAGGATGCTTGCAGTCTCATTCATTTCCACCATGAACGTACTTTCTCCAGATGATAAATTATCGGATGCACCCACACGAGTGAAAATCTTATCAACCAAACCAATATCCGCCGCTTTTGCAGGAACGAACGAGCCCATTTGCGCCATCAAAACAATTAATCCGGTTTGCCTTAAAATGGCCGATTTACCCGACATGTTGGGACCCGTAATGATTATGATTTGTTGGCTCTCTGTATCCAGATATACATCATTGGTGATATACTCCTGCCCTACAGGCAATTGCTTTTCAATAACCGGATGCCGCCCGCCTTTAATGTCCAGAACTTTTGTTGCAGAAATGGTAGGTTTAGTATAATGGTTTTTAGTAGCCAGGCTTGCAAAGCACAATAAACAATCCAATTGGGCAATCAGGAACGAATTAAGTTGAATGGGCTTAATGTAACTTGCTGTTTCGTACATCAATTCGTTATACAAGCGAACTTCTATTTGTTGTATTTTTTCCTCAGCACCTAAAATCTGGTCTTCATATTCTTTCAGTTCAGGTGTGATGTACCGCTCTGCATTAACCAAGGTTTGTTTACGGATCCAGCCCTCAGGCACTTTGTCTTTATGTGTATGTGTAACTTCTAAATAGTATCCAAAAACATTGTTAAAAGCTATTTTTAATGATGGTATCCCTGTTGCTTCTGCTTCACGTTTTTGAATTTGAACCAGGTAATCCTTACCCCCAAAAGCGATTTTACGCAAACGGTCTAGATCTTCATCAATGCCATCGGCAATTACATTTCCTTTTATTAATAAAGCTGGTGGTTCAGGTTGAAGTTCTCTTTCAATCCTTTCCCGGATAGCCAAACAAGGATTCAGTTGATCAGCTATTTTAGTTAAAAAAGGATTTTTAGAATCGGCTGCTAGCTTTTTAACTGACTCGATATGTGTTAAGGCTCGTTTGAGCTGAACCAACTCCCGGGGGCCCACACGTTGCAAGCCCACCTTAGAAATCAATCGCTCTAAATCACCTATTTGTTTAATATGTGAAAGAAATTCCTGTTGAAGTTCTTCCTGCTGCACAAAAAACTCCACCATACCTAAACGTTCCTCAATAGGCTTAAGCTCTTTCAATGGCATAATAATCCATTTTTGGAGCAAACGAGCGCCCATTGGTGTACAGGTATGATCTAAAATATCAAATAAGGTAACGGCATTATCATTGGCTGAACTAACCAATTCCAGGTTTCGAATGGTGAACCGATCCAGCCACATGTATTTATCTTCTTCAATCCGGCTAATCGAAGTAATGTGCTGTAAATTGCGATGCTCTGTCTCACCCAAATAATGCAAAATGACACCAGCGGCTACAATTCCGCTTTGCAAACGTTCAATGCCAAATCCTTTTAATGAGGATACTTCGAAATGTTTGGTTAAAGTTTCATTGGCATAATCAGGGGTGTAAGACCATTCATCTAAACCAAAAGTGTAAAACCGATCGCCAAATTGTTCCAAAAAGACCTGACGTTTAGATTTTTGAAAAATCACTTCAGTAGGTTTAAAACCTTGCAGCAATTTATCAATATAATCGGCATTTCCCTGTGCAATCAAAAATTCCCCTGTAGAGATATCTAAAAATGAAACCCCAATCTGCGTTTTATCAAAGAAAACCGATGCCAGATAATTGTTCGATTTTTGGTTTACAATGTTATCGCCATAAGCCACACCAGGGGTTACCAATTCGGTTACACCACGTTTAACAATGGTTTTGGTCGATTTTGGGTCTTCCAGCTGGTCGCAAATGGCTACACGCTGCCCTGCCCTAACCAATTTCGATAAATAGTTATCTAAAGAATGATGTGGAAAACCGGCCAGTTCCAAAGCACCTCCATTTGGGCCAGTACCTCTCCTGGTTAATACAATACCTAAAATTTGAGCGGTTTTAACGGCATCTTCGCCAAAGGTTTCATAAAAATCGCCAACCCTAAACAATAACAATGCGCCTGGATACTTTGCCTTAATGGCGTTGTATTGTTGCATTAATGGGGTTTCTTTAGTCGTATCTTTAGCCAAAATTGAAATTAATTTACAAAAGCCATAAAGATAATACGATTAAGTGGTTATGTAGCTGTTTTGTTGAAAAGTTGAAAGATTGTTGGGGAAAACAGGGTTGAAATGTTGCAAAGTTGGAATGTTTTAAGGTTTTCAGGCAAATTGGTTATTGGTATTAACCATTAAGGAATTAAGAGTCATTAAGTCTTAAGTTTTGCCCAGAGAAATATCTTAATTTTCCTCAATACCTTAATTGGTTTATTTTTTGTTTTTCAATACTTAGCTAAATTTCACAAAGCCTCTATATAGGCCAAAAACAACTCCAATGCCTTTTTCCGGTCCTCTGTAACTTCAAACTGAAGTTTATGATGAAGATAATCATCCAAATCGAAATCTGAGTTTGGAGGCAATTCTTCCAGCAATTCTTTTCTATGCTCCAAACCGAATTTTAAAGCGGCATTAAACTCATCCTTAAAGTTTTGGTCTATCTCACGATTGGCAACCCAGGCAGCGTACATAAAAGGCAATCCTGTAAATTTTTTCCACTCTTCACCCATGTCATAAGCGAAAGCATAATCTTCTTTTCTACCGAAGGTTCTATCGCCAATTAACACAATAGCATCCGTTTCAGCAGATTGGTCTGTGGTACATTCTATATCCTGTTTCCAGTAAAACTTAAGCAATACTTTAGCGAGGTTGTTGGATGTTCTGGAATGGGTATCCAGTTTTAAGGTTTTGATCTCATGAACAGGAACATCACTAAAAATGAAAACCGAATTTACTGCGCCATCACTGCCAATACAATAATCAGCAATGATATTCGCGTTAGGGATTAAAGGAATTGCGGCAACTGGTATTAAACCTATATCTACCTGACCATTAATCACTTTAGTTGCACAATCTGAAGGGATATCTAAACTTAAATCTATTTTATTTATAATATCCGAATGTTTTATTCCGTATATAAAAGCTTTGGTGTTGGTATAGGCAACAGCCGAAATTTTAATCTTATCCAAGGTGTTATTCTAATATTTTTATTAATGCTTTGTCATTCTGACAGAAGGAAGAATCCCATCATGTAAATCACAAAACTTAGTTCTGTTCGCCTTGGTTCGGTTCTCCACAAACCAATTAGTTTACCTTTTGTTTCTTGTGATATGAATTGGGGCATGTCGTATTTTTATGTTTATTATAATATTATGTCACGATTTGTCATATTTTAAAATCTGACAGCACTTTAAAGAGATACTTCGTTTCTTAGTAAGACAATATGTTTAATTAAACAGTCTGTAAATTTTCCAAATGAGCCACATTATTAAAATCCAATACTACAAACTTTCCTTCTTCGAAACCTACTTTATATAAAACTGTATTTTGATGTGGAAAATCGGTCATTTCATTTAAAGGTTTTCCTGTTAACAAACACAAGAAAATACGCATTGCCCTACCATGCATACAAAGTAAAACTTTTTTTTCTTCAGGTCTGGTCATCAGGATGCGCATGGGCTCTTTTAAACGCTCATACACATCCTGAACACTTTCTCCTCCCTCAAAATGAGCAGTAAAATTACCATCCTCCCAGCATTGTAACATATTTCTAAAGGCTTCACGGGCTTCTTCAGTATTTGGTTGTCCTTCCCATATACCCCAGGCCAATTCATCCAAACCAGATAATTTTTCCCAAGGCAAACCAGAATCAATAAATTTCTGCACGGTTTGCCAGGTACGTTTTAAATCAGAGGTATAAATCTTATCGAATGGAACCTCTTTATATAATTGGTAAAAAGCTTCTGCCTGTGCCCTGCCTAAATCATTTAAATCCGCATTAATGCCTCTGCCCTGTACTATGCCTTGCCTATTGAGTTCTGTTTCGCCGTGGCGTATGATGTATATTTCTTTGACCATTACTAGGATTAATATGATTTACTATGATTAAAGGTTTGTAGAATATCAAGATTTTAGAATTCGCCTTAAGACAGTTTTGAAATCTTATCTTAAAAATCCTATAATCCCACTAATCCTGATTCACGACAGGTAATTTATAATATTGTGGTTTTTTATCTTCTTCAAAAACTACATTTTCAAAATCAGTAACCACATTATATAAGGTATCGCGTTCTATAGCTTTGCGACCAACCTGTTTGATCAGGTTAACCAGTTCGTGTGTACTCATTGCAGGATTTTGTTCTTCAGCTCCTGCCATCGAGTAGATTTTTGTCGTATCATCCAAAGTACCATCAATGTCATCAACCCCATAATTTAAAGATAACTGTGCGGTTTCACGACTAATCATCGCCCAATACGCTTTAATGTGGTCGAAATTATCCATATAAATACGGGCAATTGCATAATTCCTTAAATCTTCGATCACGGAAGATTCAGGCACATTTGACATTTGATTGTGCTGATTTCTGAATTTCAAGGGAATAAAAGTTTGGAAACCACCTGTTCTATCCTGTAGTTCGCGAAGTTTTTCCATATGATCTACACGGTGCCAATATTTTTCGATATGTCCGTAAAGCATGGTCGCATTACTTCGCATACCCAATTTATGCCATTCTTCATGTATATCCAACCATTGCTGACCAGTGCATTTATCTTTTGCAATTTGTTCTCTAACCTCAGGGTGGAAAATTTCTGCACCACCACCAGGTATAGATTCTAATCCAGCCTCTTTCATCAACCGCATACCTGTTGCATAATCGATTTTAGCTTTCTTGAAAATATAATGGTATTCAACAGGTGTTAAAGCCTTTACATGTAAATCCGGGCGGTGTTTTTTAATTGCGCTAAACAGTGCAGAATAAAAATCGACATCATACTGAGGCAACACACCCCCAACAATGTGCACTTCCGTTACAGGCTCGTCATCGTATTTTTTAACAATATCGAGCATCTCCTCCATCGTTAATGCCCAACCTTCTTCTTTTTGCTTAATCAGGCGGGAATAAGAACAGAATTTGCAGTCGTAAACACAAAGATTGGTCGGTTCTAAATGGAAATTGCGATTGAAATAAGTTTTATCGCCATGCTTTTGTTCTCTGATAAAATTAGCCAAAACACCCAGGTAACCTAATTCTGCATGTTCATAAAGATAAACACCTTCATCAAAAGTAATGCGTTCCCGATGGAAAACTTTATGTGCTATATTTTGTAGTTCAGTTGATAATGATGTATCAGCTAATATTTTTTCAACTTGCTCAGTTGTGTTCATTCCTGACTTATTTTGAACAAAAATACAATAATGAGGGGATTTGAAAATCATTTTCTTGCAACAAACGCCTTTTGTCAGTGTTCTACATAATTTTTAACCACAGATATTCACAGATGGGCATAGATATAAGACCGAAAGTCAGATATACAGATCATTTATATTTTTTTTAGAAATAAAAATAATCTGTGTTAATCCATTTTTATCTGTGGTTGAATTCATTTTAATCTACATATTTTACAAACAAAAAAAGCACCTCTTTTCAGAAGTGCTTTACAATTATGTTTTTTTTTACTTTTTAATTAGTTGCCGGTGAAAATGTTAACACAATGTTAGCCGTTTTACCGCCAAATTCAATTGGTGATTTTAATACCATATTGGTACTTGATAATTCTGTTAAAACCAGACGGTAGCCTTCAGTAACGTTTTTGGCTTTATCACCTTCAAATATTTTCTTGAATTGAAAAGTTTGCTCTTTAGGTGTTGCAGACCAGAAAATGGTTTGCATAACCGAACCACAAGTACTTGAAGCTGGTAAAGTATATGAACCATTACCACTGTTGGTTAAATGCCAAGTACTGCCTTGAAAACATTTGTATGATTTCTCTCCAAATAACCCTTGAACAGCGCCATCAGGCAAACCTTCTAAAGCAATATTGCTTACAACCCAATCCCGCACTACTGTACCTCTGCTACCAGTCATACCAGCGGTTACTCTTTTTGCCGTATTACAGCTTTGTAACATTACTAAAGTAGAACATGCTATTGCTATAGCTATAAATAATTTTTTCATCTTTTGTTTAATTTAAATTTCGTCAAACTAAACACATAAATCTTGCCAAAACAATCTTCAAACAAAAATTACCGTCAAATTATTAAATTGCAGACCTAAATCTTTAAGTAAAATTAAATCAACCATGAAACCCGAAACCCTTGCTATTCACGCTTCTAATCTTATAAAAAGTGCAACAGGCGATGTTACTCAACCAATTAGTTTATCTACAACTTTTTTTCGTGATGAGCATGGCGGTTATCCGGGCGGGCACATGTATAACCGGGTAAGTAATCCAAATAGGTCTGCTTTAGAAAACACTTTGGCAAAATTGGAATTTGGTGAGGATGCAGCTGCGTTTTCATCTGGTAATGCGGCTGGAATGGCTTTATTTCAGGCCTTGAAACCCGGTAGTCATATTATTGCGCCTGATGATATGTATTGGGGTTTAAAAAAACAGTTATTAACCATTTTTGCTGGTATCTTAGAATTCGATTTTATAGATCAGACTGATTTAAATCTGGTACAGGCATCCATAAAACCGAACACTAAACTCATTTGGAGCGAAACTCCATCCAATCCATTATTAAAGATTACCGACATAGAAGAAATTGCTAAAATTGCCAAAACGGCTCGTATTACATTTACTTGCGACAGCACTTTTGCTTCGCCAATTCTACAAAACCCAATCCTTTTAGGTGCAGACATTGTGATGCATAGCAGTACCAAATACCTGGGTGGACATAGTGATATTTTGGGCGGCATTCTGGTTACGGCTAAAAATGATGATTTATGGACAGCCATTAAAAACGTGCAGCAAACAGGTGGTGCCGTTCCTGCTCCATTCGACTGCTTTTTACTTTGCCGAAGTATAAAAACCCTGGCTTACCGGATTAAAGGCCATTGCGAAAACGGGAAAAAACTGGCACAGTACCTAAACAATCACCCAAAAGTTGACGCTGTTTTTTATCCCGGACTGGAAAGTCATCCACAATATGAAATTGCAAAAAAACAGATGAAAGATTTTGGTGGTATGTTATCTTTTTTGGTTAAAGGCGATGCTGAAACGGCTAAAACAGTAGTTAATAAAGTTAAGCTTTTCGCCCAGGCAACCAGTCTTGGTGGTGTAGAAAGTTTAATTGAGCACCGTTATTCTATTGAGGGCCCGGATAGTAAAACACCTCAAACTTTAATTCGCATTTCAGTTGGTTTAGAACATATTGATGATATCATCGAAGATTTAGAGCAAGCGCTAAATTAAAATCCCAATTTTCGTCAATTGCAAAGCACGAAGTAATCTTAGTAAGATTTACTTCGTGCCTTCCAATAACATTGTACTAAATGATAAATTTTTCTGCTTTCTCTAAAACCGTTTTTAACCCGGCAGAATTTTTACCCCCTGCAGTTGCATAAAATGGCTGCCCACCGCCCCCGCCTTGAATTTCTTTAGCCAATTCTCTAACGATGTTCGATGCATTCAAACCTTTATCTTTTACCAAATTATCTGATAACATTACCGTAACCCCAGGTTTGCCATCGATTTCCGTAGTAAAAACCAGGAATAAATTGTCAACAATGTCCTTAATTGCAAAAGCAAGATTTTTAATTGCATCTGCGCTAGGTAAATCAATGTGTGCTGAAATAAAAGTTATCCCCTTAATGGTTTTGGTGTGGTGATGAATAACTTCATGCTTGAGGTCATTTACCCGTTCAATGGTAGATTTTTCAATCTCTTTTTTAAGTTTGGCATTTTCATCAAGCAAAGCCTGAACAGATGCGGCCAAATCTTTACTGCCATTCAATAAAGTTTTTAAATGTGCGATTTCCTTCCTTTGGTCTAAGAAATATTGTTCGGCCTTATCTGCTGTAATGGCTTCAATACGACGAACGCCTGCTGCAACAGCACTTTCTGAAATAATTTTGAATGAACCAATTTGTCCGGTTGCCTTTACATGTGTACCACCGCAAAGTTCTTTAGAGAAATGATCATCAAAGGTTATCATGCGAACAAAATCTCCATACTTTTCGCCAAACAATGCAGTTACACCACTTTCAATAGCATCATGATATGGAACGTTTCTTTGTTCTTTTAATTTGATATTGGCTCTGATTTTCTGATTTACAATCACTTCGATTTGTGCCAATTCCTCATCAGTCACTTTAGCAAAATGAGAAAAATCAAAACGTAAATAATCAGCATTAACCAATGAACCTTTTTGATTTACATGCTTGCCCAAAACTTGTTTAAGTGCTGCGTGTAATAAATGTGTAGCCGAATGGTTATCTTCAGTTAAAACACGTTTATCTTCATCAACAACAGCCCAGAATTTACCTTCCAAATGATCTGGCAGTAAATCTGCATAATGAACAGTTAAGCCATTTTCTTTTTTGGTATCTGTAATATCAACCCAAAACTGGCGACTGTGGTCTTCCAAACGACCTGTATCTCCTACCTGACCACCACTTTCCGCATAAAAAGGCGTTTGACGCAAAACGATTTGATATTGCTCCTTACCTTTTGCTTTAACCTTACGATATTTTAATATTTCAGTCTCGATTTCTAAATCATCATAACCCACAAATTCGCTTTGATCATCCGCATTTACAATAATCCAATCGCTTGTATCAATTGTGGTAGCCGCACGACTATCATCTTTCTGTTTTTTAAGTGCTTGCTCATAACCAACTAAATCGATACTCCAACCCTTTTCTTTAGCCATTAATTCAGTTAAATCGATGGGAAAACCAAAAGTATCTGATAATTCAAATGCAAAACTGCCTTCAATTACATTATTGCTTGCCTGATATTTCTCGAAACGTTGAATACCGGTAGACAAGGTCCTCAAAAAAGAAACCTCTTCTTCTAAAACCACTTTCTGAACAAAATCCTGTTGTGAAATCAATTCATCAAAAACACCTTTAAATTGCTCTGCCAATAGCGGAACCAGTTGATTCAGAAAAGGTTCTTTGAAGTTTAAAAATGTATAAGCATAACGCACAGCACGACGCAAAATCCTGCGGATAACATAACCCGCTTTATTATTCGATGGCAATTGTCCGTCGGCAATTACAAATGAAATGGCACGGATATGGTCAGCCATAACACGCATTGCAATGTCTGTTTTCTCATCCGCACCATATTTAATGCCTGATTTTTCAGCAATAAACTGGATTAATGGTTGAAAAATATCCGTATCGTAATTAGAGGCTTTTTCTTGTAAAACACGAACCAAACGTTCAAAGCCCATTCCAGTATCCACATGCTTAGCTGGTAAACTTTGCAGAGAACCATCTTTTAAGCGATTGAATTGCATAAATACATTGTTCCAAATCTCAATAACCTGGGGATGGTCTGCATTTACCAAGGTAGCGCCATCAACTAAAGCTTTTTCCTCATCGGTACGGCAATCTACATGAATTTCAGAACAAGGACCACAAGGACCGGTATCGCCCATTTCCCAGAAATTATCCTTTTTATTTCCAGGTAAGATGTGCCTTTCATCAACATATTGTTTCCAAAGGTCATAAGCTTCCTGATCTTTCTCTAAGCCTTCTTTCTCGTCACCTTCAAAATAAGTAACATATAATTTTTCTTTCGGAATTTTATAAACTTCGGTCAACAATTCCCAACTCCAGGCAATCGCATCTTTTTTGAAATAATCTCCAAAACTCCAATTGCCAAGCATTTCGAACATGGTATGGTGATAGGTATCGATACCAACTTCTTCCAGATCGTTATGCTTTCCTGACACACGTAAGCAACGCTGGGTATCCGCAACACGGGCATATTTAATCGCGGCTTCACCTAAAAACAAATCTTTGAATTGGTTCATCCCCGCATTGGTAAACATTAACGTTGGGTCGTTTTTTACCACAATTGGTGCCGATGGAACAATATGATGCTGTTTCTGTTGGAAAAATTCTAGAAATGCCTGTCTAATCTCTTTTGCTGTCATTAAGTGTAATTATTGGAGGAACAAAATTAAAATTTTATTGCGTTAATAAGGAAAAATCGAGGTATATTTGAATACTTTAATTAATCGATATAAAACATTCATAATCAAGCACAAGCTATGCCTTACAAAGAAAGAGACATCAACAAAATGTATTACACCATGGGCGAAGTGACTGAAATGTTTAACGTAAACGCATCCCAAATCCGTTTTTACGAAAAAGAATTTGATATCCTTCAGCCTAAGAAAAACAAGAAAGGTAATCGCCTTTTTACACCCGAAGACATCGAAAATCTAAAGATTATTTTTAACCTGGTTGATGAAAAAGGCTTTACGTTAAAAGGTGCGAAAGACTATTTAAAAAACAATAAAGGCGATGTTAAAGAAAATCAAAAAATTATCGATTCTTTAGAAAAGTTAAAAGGCTTTCTGGTGAATCTGGCGCAAGAACTTTAACCCCTCACTTAATTGCTTTTAACCATCTTAGACATCTAAGAAAATTTTAGCGATACTTATGTTTCTCCTATGGGTAATCTCCAACACCCATCTGTATGTGTTATTTTACATATTTTATTAAATAATATACTTTTATAATAAGAAAATTCTTACATTAGAATACCAGACAATAATTACCCCTATTTTTTAAATTGGTTAAACGCTCTTTTATGAAAATATGGCATGTATTATTGTTAATTATCCTTTCCTGTAATCCATTATTTGCCCAAAACAATTTGGGCCCACGTTTAACCGCGATGGGTAATAATGGCACCGCTATAATGGATGTTTGGGCTCTGCAGGCTAATGCAGCTGGAATAACAGACCTGGAACGACCAACTATTTCTTTAAATTACATTAAACATCTTTTTAGTGATGAGATTAGTACACAAGCGTTAGTCGCTGTTGTTCCTTTCAAAAATAATTATGTCGGATTAAGTTTCCAGCGATATGGTTTTTCGGAATACAATGACAGTAAAATTGGTTTCACGTATGCCAAAAAATTTGGAAATAAACTATCTGCAGCTACAAATGTAAACTATCATCAACTAAAAATCGCCAATTACGGTTCATCCACAGGATTTTCTATTGATGTTGGTGTTCTGTATCAATTTGATCAACAATTTGTCTTTGGGGCTTTCGTGAGTAATCCTTCCAAACAAAAATTTAGCAGTGCAGAAGTGGTTGCCCAAATACCAACTTCCTTCAATGTTGGAGCAAGCTACCTGGCATCAGATAAAGTACTGATTGCAACAACTATTAACAAGTTTCTGGATCAACCTATAGATGTAAAACTTGGTATTGATTATAAAATAATGGATTTATTAAGTCTGCGTGGTGGTTTAAGTGCCAAACCTTTCAAGCAATACGCAGGCTTTGGCCTGAATTACAAAAAATTTCTGTTGGATATGGCAACCACTTATGATGCCAACCTCGGTTATGCACCACAAATTGCGATTGGGTATGCATTTTAGAATTCTAACCATATGTTTTGTAATGATTGGATTCATTGCAAATGCACAAATCGCTGAGCAGGAAATAGATGTTCGCGATATATTAGAAAGTGTTGTCGAAAATCTTCCTGATGATTACGATATAACTGAATTGATTGAAGTGCTGACGAAGTTGCGTAAACATCCTATAAATTTAAATAAAACTACAGTCGAAGAACTGAAAACTTTGGTTTTTCTTTCGCCCTTACAAATCAGTAATTTCTTTAATCACATTAAGGAAAATGGAAAATTTGTTGATGTTTTAGAACTTCAAACTATTGATGGATTTGATACCAGAACCATTCAAAGCCTGCTCCCATTTGTAACACTTAACGCCAATACAGAATATGAAAAACTAACATTTAAGAACATAATAAATTTAGGCGAAAATGATTTGGTGATACGCTATGCCCAAACTTTGCAGAAGCAGAAAGGCTTTACCGACTTGCCAGGAAATAGATATTTAGGTTCTCCTGAAAGATTTCAAGCCCGATACAGATATAATTATGGGACCATAGTTTCAGCTGCAATTACAATAGATAAAGATGCAGGCGAAAAGTTTATTGGAAAACCTTTTGATTTCTTTTCAGGTAACGTTTCTCTATTTAAACTGGGCCGGGTAAAGAAATTAGTTGTTGGCGATTATGCTTTGCAATTCGGGCAGGGTTTAACTTTATGGTCAGGGTTTTCTTTTGGAAAAGGGCCTGATGTGACCAGTATCGCGAAGAAAGATTTGGGATTAAAACCATATACATCAGCGAACGAATATTCATTTTTCAGAGGTACCTCAGCTACTATTAATCTTTATAAAAATATTGATATTACTCCTTTTGTGTCTTTTAGAAAGCTGGATGCCAGTCAGGATATAGATTTTGATGAAAATCTGGTTCAATCAACCATTAATCAAACAGGCTTACATCGAACGCCATCTGAAATTGAAAATAAAAGTTCATTGAGTCAAAGGATTTTTGGCGCTGCAATTCAATACACCAAAAACGAATTAAGCATTGGGGCAATTGTTTATCAAAGTAAATACGGAGAGAATTTTGTAACGCAACCTGCCGTTTATGACAGATTTAGTTTTTCCGGAAATTCATTAACCAATATCGGCCTACATTACAATTATACCTATAAAAATATTTACTTTTTTGGAGAGGCTGGCAAAAGCTTAAACAGCGGTTTAGCTTATATAAATGGTGCACTGATTAGTTTATCTTCAACAGTTTCAGCTGCTGTAACTTATCGGAATTATGCAAAAGATTATCATAATTTTTTCAATCAATCGGCGGCAGAATCAAGTGAAGCAACCAATGAAAAAGGGCTTTATGCGGGTCTGAATATCATACCCAATAAACGTTGGGCATTTTCTGTTTATGGAGATTATTTTCAATTTCCCTGGTTGAAATACCGTGTAGATGCACCATCAAAAGGTTATGAAATTTTAAGTCAGGCGGTTTATACGCCAAGTAAAACCTTTAAAGTTTTGGTTCGGTTCAAAACAGAGAATAAGCAGCAAAATACCGATTTGGATGTACCAATTAATTTTTTGGATGATATAAAAAAAGAAGGTTATCGTTTAGAACTGAATTGGCAATTGAATAAAAAATTTAGTTTCCAAAACCGGGCAGAGGTTTCTCAATATAAAAAAGGTGATGCAAATCCTGAGTTTGGTTATCTGATTTATCAGGATGTTAATTATGCTCCAATGTTTTCCAGATTTTCTGGAAACCTACGGATTGCTTATTTCAATACACCAAGCTACAACAGTCGTATTTATACCTATGAAGACGATGTTTTATACAGTTCTGCCTTCGGTATGTATAGCGGAAAAGGTTTCAGAACTTATCTAAACCTAAAATATAAGCTTGCAAAAAAGCTAAATGTTTGGACGAGATATGCCATGTTCATTTATAAAGATGTAGAAACGGTTGGTTCTTATCTCGATGAAATCCAAGGCAGTAAAAAATCTGAATTAAAGATTCAATTGAGATATCAATTCTAAAATATGTTTAAAGCAGAATATATTTTTGCCAGGATTCTACTTCCATTCATTATAGGTATTGGTATTTTTTATTTCTTCCCAAACCATCAATTGATTAATGTTTTGGGGATTATAACATCAGCAATTTCCCTATTCATTTTATTCATCAACATCGTTTATAAAAAACTGAATGCCTATCGGTTTAAAGGAATAACAGGTATTTTAATATTTACTTTTTTCTTCGTTCTTGGCGGGTTACTTTGCTTGTTAAACAACGAAAAACTTAAATCGGTTTACTTCGCTAATAAAAATTACAATTATCTAAAGGCTTGGGTAAATGCTGAACCAGAGCAAACAAGTGATATTCTTCGTTTCAAAGCCAGAATTATTTCGGGTTATGAGCATAATCAGCCATTAAAGCTAAACGGACAGATACTTTTAGCATTAAAACTGGATAGCTTAAATCCTGTTAAACTTAAATACGGAGACGAGATTATTATATCTGCAAAATATTCAGAAATCGAACCTCCATATAATCCATTCGAATTCGATTTTAAAGCCTGGCTTGCCGGCCAGAACATTTACCATCAAACTTTCATTAATCAGGATAATTTAATCAAGACAAATAGAAATATTGGAAATCCGATTATAAAATTCGCTTTAGATTTACGAGAAAAGCAAATTATTAAATACAGAAAACTGATTAAGAACAATGAAGCTTTTGCTGTAGCATCAACACTAATTCTCGGTTATCGGGCTGATTTGAGTAAAGAAACATTAGCCGCCTATTCCAAAACAGGCACCATTCATGCCCTATCTGTTTCAGGTGCACATGTGGCAATCATATATTTAGTACTGGATTTTGCTTTGATGTTTCTAAACAGACATAGAGCACTAAAAATCATTAAGCTCATTTTAATTTGTGGCTTAATTTGGGGATATGCTTTAATAACCGGATTATCGTCATCGGTTGTCCGTTCAGCCATAATGATTACCATTTTTATTGTGGCTAAAACTTTTTCAAAAAACAAAAACGGATATAATATTTTAGCTTTTTCGGCATTCTGTCAATTGCTTTACAATCCTTTTTTAATCTGGGATGTAGGCTTCCAACTTTCCTATCTGGCTGTTTTTGGATTGATCTATCTCCAACCTAAAATCTATAACATCCTCTATGTAAAAAATAAATGGCTGGATAAACTTTGGAATTTTACGGCACTTTCTCTTGCAGCCCAGCTCGTTACATTTCCATTAAGCATTTACTATTTCCATCAATTCCCACTCTACTTTTTGTTCGGAAATTTATTCATTACCATACCATTGGTTTTGATGATGTATTTGGGCATTTTGATATTGATTCCGGGTTTAAGCTTTTTGGCGCCAGTTTTTGAATGGATTATTAATCTCAGCAACGATGTTCTTCGATGGATTTCCAATTTGCCTTTCTCAACAATTTCTTCCCTTTGGATAAACTTACCAGAGTTTATTTTATTGAGCCTGGCATTGAGTTTATTCATATATAGTTTAGCTAAATTCAATAAAAGATTTTTATTCGCATCGTTATCTGTATTTATAGTCTACCAGATTTTTATTATCGCTGATGATTTAAAGGTGATGAATCAAAAAAAAATTATCTTCTTTACTTTGAGGAAAAACTATGCGGCTGCTTTTATTAAAGGAAAACAGACTGTTTTACTTACTGATTTAAATCCGGGAGATAAAAACTATCAGTTCTTTATAAAACCAGCTTTAGAGCAATCTCAGATAGATAAAATTGATTTCATCAGTCTAAAACAGGATACCATTCTTCATCAATTTATTAAGAAAGATAGGCAAATCATCTTCGATAAATATAAAATCTTATTGGTTGATGAATCGTTAAACTATAAGAATTTAGATATCCAAGGTCAATTTTCGGGCTTATGGCTGCACAACAATACCAAGTTTAATCTGGATAAGCTGACGCCTAACCTCCAATATAAATCCATATTAATCGATGCCAGCAATAAAGATTATAAAACAGCGGCTTTTAAGGCTTTCGCTGAAAAAATTAAGGTAGGTACTCATATTTTAAAGAAAAATAAGGCATATTTGGTCGACTTAAACCATTAATATGAATAATCTGGTTTTATACGATGTTGAGGATAGAATAGCAACAATAACGATAAATCGTCCTGAAAAACGGAATGCTTTAAACCCCCGATTAATTTCTGAATTAACTGAAGCTTTTATAGAGGCATCAGAAGATAATTTGGTTAAAGTAATTATTTTAAAGGCTAATGGTGATGTTTTTAGTGCTGGCGCCGATTTAGAATATCTTCAACAATTACAGCATAATAATTTTGAAGAAAACGTCGCGGATTCAAATCATCTGAAAAAGCTCTTTACAACCATATATTATCTCCCTAAAATCGTAATTGCACAAATTGAAGGACATGCCATTGCTGGTGGTTGTGGTTTGGCTACAATATGTGATATTATTTTTGCTACTCCAGAAAGTAATTTCGGTTACACTGAAGTTAAAATTGGTTTTGTCCCTGCAATTGTTTCCTGCTTTTTAATGCAAAAAGTAAATGAAACCATAGCCAAGGAAATATTGTTAACAGGTAAAATATTTACTGCCGAACAAGCGCTGAAATATAAACTGATCAACTTTGTAACACAATCATCAGAAATTCATCAAAAGGTAAAAGAATTTGCATTAAGTTTGTGTAAAGAAAGTTCTGGTAATGCGTTAACTATCACAAAACAACTGATTTCCAAAACAACAAACCCATCATTAGAAAAAAGTTTAGAAGCCGCGGTACAAATTAACGCCCGGGTAAGAGAGAGCGAAGACTTCAAAAAAGGCATAGCCTCTTTTCTAAATAAGGAAAAAATTAACTGGTAATAACAAAAACTAAAAATAGAAACATGTTCAAATCAATCAAAACAAGCGTTGTAGCTTTAATCCTGGTAAGTACTGCAATTATAGCCCATGCGCAAAAGAAAATTGCTGAAGGTACAATCATCTATGGCTTGGAATATAAATTAACCGAGGAACAAAAATCGGCATTGGGAGGGCAGGAACCACCAGCAGAATTGAAGGTTAAATTCAACAATGGTTTAACCAAAATCGAAATGGAACAAGGACCCGCATTAATCGGTATTATTTCCGATAATAATGAAAAAACCGGTCTACTTTTGATCGATGTTCCAATTGCCCAAAAACAATTCGCTGTTAAACAAAGCAAAGAAGACATTGAAAAAATCATGGGTGCAATGCCTAAATATTCTGATTTTAAAGCTACAGGCGAAAAACAAACAGTTGCCGGATATAAAGCAGAAAAATATACTTTTAAAGATGATAAAGGAGCTTCACATGAATTATGGGCCACAAAGGATATCGAATTACCAAACGTTGGTTCACAAAACTATTTCCCTGGTTTAGCCGCTTTTCCTGTAAAATATACAATCATGCAAAGAGGCATTGAAACTACAACAACTCTAAAATCAATTGCTGAAGGTAAAGTAGGTGTTATCTCTAAAGAAGTTCCAAGTGGCTATGAAGTAGTTACAATGGAAGATTTAGCAAAAATGCAGGGTGGTGGTAAATAATTAAGTATTTCAAAATTCCAAATATCTAAGGCTTTTTAACTGCCGGCTTTTTATTTTAAATTTGAGCCAAAAGTTAAAAAGCTTTTTTTATAAAAATTTTATGATAAAAAATCTATTATTCAAATTATTGGTTATTTGCCTTACCCTTTGCTCTTTAGTTGATGCGAAAGCTCAAGGCATAAATTGGGCAAAAGATGGCAACTCATATTACCAAATAGTTGATGACGAAATTGTTTCAGTTGCATTGCCTAAGAACGAAAGAAAAACAATTATTTATGCATCACTATTAACACCATCCGGAAAAGACAGTCCGATTGACGTAAGAAGTTTTCAACTATCAGATGATGGAACAAAAGCTTTGATTTATACCAATAGCAAAAAAGTTTGGCGTTATGATACCCGAGGTGATTATTGGCTGGCTGATCTTAAAACCAACAAGCTTGTTCAAATTGGAAAAGATAAGCCCTCATCATCATTAATGTTTGCAAAAATATCGCCTGATGGCAGCAAGGTAGCCTATGTAAGTAAACATAATCTTTATGTTGAAAATGTTGACGGGACTGATTCAAAGCCATTAACTACTGATGGAACTGAACGTCTGATTAACGGCACATTTGATTGGGTTTACGAAGAAGAATTTGATTGCAGAGATGGTTTTAGGTGGAGTCCAGACAGTAAATCTATTGCCTACTGGCAAATTGATGCCAGGAAGATCAAGAATTTTTTAATGATCGATAATACCGATTCAATCTATTCTTATACCATACCTGTTGAATATCCGAAGGTTGGAGAAAATCCCTCTGCCTGTAAGGTTGGTGTAGTTGATGTTACAACTGCTAAAACAAACTGGTTAGGTGTTCCTGGTGATAATATTCAGCATTATATTCCTCGTATGCAGTGGATTCCAAATAGTGATGAAATTATTTTACAGCAGCTTAATCGGGAACAAAATGAAAGCAAATTATTTGTTTGTAATGCAAAAACAGGTGCATCAAAAGTAATTTATACGGAGAGCGCTAAAGCCTGGATTGATGCCAACGATGAATGGAAATGGTTAAATGATAATAAAGAATTTACTATCGTAACTGAAAAAGATGGGTGGAAACATTTGTATAGAATTAGCCGTGATGGCAAAAAAGAAACTTTGGTGACTAAAGGCGATTATGATGTTATTGATGTTAAATTAATTGATGAAAAAAATAATTTGGCTTATTTCTTAGCCTCACCAACTAATGCAACGCAAAAATATTTGTACAAAACCAAATTGGATGGCAAGGGCAAATTGGAAATGGTCACCCCTTCTATCCTGCCAGGTACACATAATTACGATATTTCTCCTAATGGAGCCTTTGCCAGTCATGCATACAACAGTTCTGTAGTTAGACCGGTAATGGAATGGATGAATTTTACAGCTGGTAATCCGCTTACTATGGATGGTAGCATAACCAGTCAGTTGGCCAAACAAGAAGCTCTAAAAAATAAAGTTGAGTTTTTTAAAGTCACCACTGAAGATGGAATCGAAATGGATGGCTGGATGAAAAAACCTGACAACTTTAATTCTGATAAAAAATATCCGGTTGTATTTTATGTTTATGGAGAGCCTGCCTCCCAAACCGCAGCTGATACTTATGGAGCGGGAAGAAACCCATTATATGCCGGCGATATGGCCAAAGATGGTTATATTTATATTTCTATGGATAATAGAGGTGCACCTGTTCCGAAAGGAAGTACCTGGCGCAAAAGTATTTACAAAAACATCGGTACTTTAAACATCCGTGACCAGGCAATGGCCGCGAAAAAATTATTAGCGACTCATCCTTTTATGGATAAAGATCGTGTGGCCGTTTGGGGCTGGAGTGGTGGAGGTTCATCTACCTTAAATCTCTTGTTCCAATACCCTGAAATTTATAAAACAGGTATAGCAATTGCCGCAGTTGGAAATCAATTAACCTACGATAATATTTACCAGGAACGTTATATGGGTACTCCATTTCCTAGTAAAGAGGCTTATGTTAAAGGTTCACCAATAACTTATGCTAAAAACTTAAAAGGCAATTTATTGTATATCCATGGTACTGGTGATGATAACGTACATTATCAAAATGCAGAAATGCTGATTAACGAATTAGTTAAAAATAGAAAAGTTTTTCAGTTAATGAGTTATCCAAATCGTACACATAGCATTAATGAAGGTGAAGGAACGAGTGAACATTTGTCATTAACATATACCAAATTTTTAAAGGAAAATTGCCCTCCCGGTGCAAAATAAGAATTTTTAAAGAGCAGCTTGCAGGGCTGCTTTTTTTATGATATATAGAGTTGTGTAAGCATGGCGGTAACTATTGCAACACCAAAGCTTAACAGTGTTCCTATTAAAACGTATTCTGTTAGTTTAATATCCTGAGCTTCTTTCAAATCTCCAAAACGGAATATAGATTTTGCAGCAAGCAAAAAACCTACTGCTTCGAAATGATTGGTTAAAACAAATAGAAAAATAAGCATGCGTTCCAATATTCCAATATATTTCCCTGCATTTTGTAATGATTGTGCATCTTCCTCCCTATTCTCAGGTATCCATTTGGCTATAAGTACACGCATGATTATGGAAACCGGCATTGTTAAAAACATCAGTCCTGCAATAATTATCCAGGTATTTGTTTCATTGAAAAAGTTTGTATTAAGCTTTCCTCCATATAGAATATGCCAAATCAGAATGATGGATGTAAAATGTAATATTTGATCTGTAAAAAATAATATTCTTGAATTCTTATTATTCTGGAGTAACAACTTTAAAGCATCAATCAGTAAATGAATTATACCTATTGATAATGCCAATTTCCAAACATTAAAGCTTAGAAAAACAATAAATATCAAAACGGCATGAATACCAACATGAAGATATAATTTCCCTGATTTTAGCTTTTTGCTTTCTTTTTCTTTTACCCAGGAATTTGGTTGTAAAAAGAAATCACCTATTAAATGAGCGAGGATTATTTTAATCAGGTAAATATCCATTATTTCAAATCATTTGGTTCAATTTTTTACGATACAGTTTATCCATTTCCATAATCTCCGAATAATGTGCACGTTTTAAGGCTTCACTAACAGAAGATTGTGTTCTACCAGAAATAGCAGCCAATTCACTTTGCAGTACATTTTCGTTTTCCAAAGCATGTTTTACCATTTCAGCAGCAGCAACACCCCAACTATCCATTGCAATTAAAGATAATTTTATTAAAACGTTAATTTCCTCATCAAAATCAGTAAAGTCTGTTTTGATGGCTAAATTGACTTTTCCTTGTTTCAAGGTATCAAAAGCATATCCAGAATTAATAAAAGCATCACCACTCGCCTCCGTAAGCTTAACCTTTCTAGTTTTAACAGCCCCTAAGCCGATGCCCATCCTTGCATCAGCAGCTTTATTAACCCTTATACAAGCTTTTAAATAAACCGCACTTTTAATGGCATCCTCAGCTTTTACTTCAAGCTGAAAACTATCTCCACGATAGATTTCCCATTTGCTATCTTTACCGGAAATCCTTTTTAATGCAGCCTTTAGGCTACTCATCCAGGTTTCTTTCAACTTTCTTGAACCTACAATATCACCTGTTATAATGCAAATCATTAGTACAATATCCGATTAAATAATCAAATATCAAAATTCAATATCGGTCAATTAGCCGATATTTTAATTTATCGGGTATTTAACCGATATTTTAATTTATCGGGTATTTAACCGATAAAGATTAAAAACCAATGGGCTGATTTATTGTTTAGAAACTATGGCATTAATTACATTTACCAAAAAAGGAATTTATTGTAAACAGGGTGATTTTTATATAGATCCTTGGTTGCCTGTAGATTATGCCATTACAACGCACGGCCATAGCGACCATGTTCGATTTGGAAACAAACATTACCTCTGCCATACATTAACAAGACCCATTATCAAGTATCGGATCAGTGAAGACTTAAATGTAGAAACTTTAGATTATGGTGAAAGTATTGTCAGGAATGGTGTAAACATTTCTTTTTTTCCCTCAGGACATATCATTGGTTCGGTTCAGGTTCGATTGGAATATAAAGGAGAAATCTGTGTGATTTCCGGTGATTATAAAATTGAAGAAGATGGAATCAGTGATGGTTTTGAAACTGTAAAATGCCATAGTTTTGTATCTGAGAGCACTTTCGGTTTGACTGTTTACAAATGGCAAAAACAAGACATTGTTTTTAACGGAATCAAAAGCTGGATAAGAGATAACATCAATCAACAAAAAACAAGTGTACTTGTTGCCTATAGTTTAGGTAAAGCACAACGTCTGATTAAAAATCTGGCAGGAGATATTCCCATTTATGTACACTATGGCATTGCCAACTTAAATGAAGTGATTATAAATTCAGGGGTAAACTTGCCAAAAACCATCAGGATTACTCCGGAAACTACAAAAAATGAATTACAAAATGGAATCGTAATTGTACCACCCGTAATGAGAGATAGTAAATGGATTAAAAATTTGAGTCATCCCGTAACTGGTATTTGTTCAGGCTGGATGCAGGTTCGGGCACATCGCCGCTGGCAAAGTGCTGATGCTGGTTTTGCCTTAAGTGATCATGCGGATTGGCCGGGTTTAATGGAGGCAATAACGGCCACAGGTGCAGAGAAAGTTCACGTTACACACGGTTTTACTGCAGCTTTTAGTCGATTTCTAAATGATAACGGAATTGAGGCTGCTGAGGTTACAACTAAATTTGGTCAGGAAGAAGACGAAGAAAGCCGAGTAGATTTAGTTGAACAAAACGAAACCAGAATCTAAATTATGAAACGTTTTGCACAACTGATACAACAACTGGAACTTAGCAATAAAACCAACGATAAGATTGCAGCATTGGTTAATTATTTTAATCAGGCTGATAACAAGGATAAAGTTTGGGTGATTGCTTTATTTACTGAAAAAAAGCCCAAACGGCCAGTTAAAGCTTCGTTACTCAAATACTGGGCTATTGAGGTTACACAAACACCTGATTGGTTATTTACAGAAAGTCATCACAATGTCGGCGATTTAAGTGAAACTATTGCCCTGCTGCTTCCACCCGCTGAAAAAGCATCAGATTACCCCTTACATAAATGGATAGAAGACCTGCACAAATTGGAGGGTAAAGATGAAGTAATTAAAAAGGAGTTTATTTTAAACGCCTGGAATCATCTCGATACTCAGGAACGTTTCATATTCAACAAATTAATATCAGGTAATTTCAGAATTGGTGTTTCAAACAAAATGCTGGTTAATGCTATTGCAAAGCAAAGCAGTTTGGATAGTGCACAGATTATGCATAGCATTATGGGCAAATGGAATCCCTATGAAATTACATTTACAGAATTGATCAATGGAATCCATGTAAATACAGATAACTCCTGGCCTTACCCTTTTTGTCTTGCTTATGCCTTGGAAAGTGAACCTATGAATTTAGGTAGTATTACAGATTGGCAGGCAGAATGGAAATGGGATGGTATTCGTGGACAAATCGTAAAACGTAATGGTGAATTATTCATCTGGTCGCGCGGCGAAGAATTGGTAACGGAACAATTTCCAGAATTACATTTTCTGCAGGATACCTTGCCGGATGGGCTTGTTTTAGACGGTGAAATTTTAGCAGTTCAGAACAAAAAAGTCTTATCATTCAACATTCTACAACAACGTTTAAATCGTAAAACGATAAATAAAAAACAGTTGGAAGATGCTCCTGTTGGTTTCTTTGTTTATGACCTTATTGAATTTGGAACCAAAGATTTTAGAGAAGAACCATTGAATACCCGCCGAAAAATTTTGGAACAAATAATTAATGATCTTTACGATAGCCCTGTAATTTTATCTCCGGTTATAAACTGTAATTCATGGAAAGAATTGGCAGAATTGAGACAAACCTCACGCTCGGTTAATAGCGAAGGCATTATGCTTAAAAAACTAAATTCTCATTATCATAGCGGCCGTAAACGTGGCGATTGGTGGAAATGGAAAATCAATCCCTATACGGTTGATGCTGTTATGATTTACGCTCAAAAAGGTAGCGGACGAAGGGCAAATTTCTTTACCGATTATACTTTTGCCGTTCGAGATGGAGAAAATCTGATCACAATAGCCAAAGCTTATTCAGGTTTAACGGTTAAAGAAATTAAAGAAGTAAATTCGTTTGTAACTAGAAATGCAATTGAAAAATTTGGCCCTGTTCGTACGGTAAAACCAGAACTGGTGTTTGAAATTGCTTTTGAAGGTATTGCAGAAAGCAAGCGCCACAAAGCTGGTTTAGCCTTGCGTTTTCCTCGTATATTACGATGGAGAAAAGATAAAAAAGTTGATGAAATTAATACGTTGGAGGATTTAAGACAATTATTAAAATCAACATTATAATTCATAAACATGGATCAAACTAAAACCAAAGGCTATAAAACAATTAAGCAATGGCTTAAAGCCAATGGTCAAAAACCCTTTAAATTTCAGGAAGATGCCTGGCAATATTATTTAAATGGCTACAGTGGTCTGGTTAATGCACCTACAGGTTTTGGAAAAACATTCTCTTTATTTCTTGCTGTCACAATCGAAGCTCTGAATGAACCTTCGATCCAGAATAAAAAAAATAATAAAGACCGTTTAAAACTGATATGGCTTACCCCTCTTCGCTCCCTGGCTAAGGATATTGCAAGGGCAATGAGAGAAACTTTGTTGGAACTGGAACTTGATTGGCACGTTGGTGTCCGTAATGGAGATACATCTCAAACAGAGAAACTTCAACAGAAAAAATCAATGCCGGAGATTTTACTGATTACACCTGAAAGTTTACATCTTTTGCTTGCTCAAAAAGGTTCATCAACGTTATTTAAAAGTCTTAAATGTATTGTTGCTGATGAATGACATGAACTTTTAGGTAGCAAACGTGGTGTATTGGTTGAGCTTGCCCTTTCCAGAATTAAGGGATTACAGAAGGCCAGAAAAAATCAATTTTTAAGAATATGGGGCATTTCGGCAACTATTGGAAATATTAATGAGGCTTTAGATGTTTTGATACCCGACAAAAACACTAAAAGAATTATCGTTAAAGCAGATCTGGAAAAGAAAATCTTAATCAAATCCATCTTGCCAGATGATATTGAAACACTACCCTGGGCCGGACATCTCGGATTGAAATTAGCACACAAGCTTTTACCCATTATCAAGAAAAGCAAAACGACTTTAATCTTTATCAATACCCGAGGGCAGTCGGAAATGTGGTATCAACATCTACTGAATATCGAACCTGAACTAGCTGGTAGAATCGCTATCCATCATGGTTCGATAGATTTCGAATTGCGAAACTGGATTGAAGATGCTTTACATACAGGTCTGCTCAAGGCAGTAATCGCCACCTCTTCCTTGGATCTTGGTGTAGATTTTAAACCTGTTGATACTGTTATACAAGTGGGTTCGCCGAAGGGTGTTGCCCGCTTTTTGCAAAGAGCTGGCCGTTCAGGACATTCGCCATACGAAACTTCCAAAATATATTTCTTGCCTACACATGCCTTAGAACTGGTTGAGGCTGCTGCAATCAAAGAGGCGGCTAAAACTAATGACATCGAAAGTCGGGAACCTTTTATTATGGTTTTTGATACACTCATCCAATATTTGGTTACTCTAGCTATTGGTGATGGTTTTGATGATAAAATCATTTATAAGGAAATCAAAAACACACATGCCTTTAAACTTATTCTTGAGGAAGAATGGGTTTGGGTTATGCAGTTCATCACTTCTGGCGGTGATAGTTTAAGCGCTTACAATGAATTTAAAAAAGTAACCAAAGATGAAGATGGCCTTTGGAAAGTTAAGAGCAGACAATTGGCCATGCGTCATCGTTTGCATATTGGCACTATTGTAAGCGATGCGATGCTAAAAGTAAAATTCATCACAGGGGGTTATATTGGCATGATTGAAGAATATTTTGTTACCAGACTTAAAGCAGGCGATAATTTCAGATTGGCGGGTCGTGTTCTGGAATTTATCCAGGTTAAAGATATGATGGTGCTTGTTCGAATAAGTAAACAAAAGAATGCCATTTCGCCCAGTTGGAATGGTGGTCGTTTGCCCTTGTCCTCAAATTTAGGTGCTGTACTCCGTAAAAAATATAATGAAGCACTTGATAAAACACATCAGGATGAAGAATTGGATACAGTGTATCCTTTGTTTCTGTTACAAGAAAAGCGTTCGCATGTTCCCCGAAATGATGAATTATTAATAGAACTTATCCATAATAAAGAAGGATTTCATCTTTATGCTTATCCCTTTGAAGGACGCCTGGTTCATGAGGTCTTAGCCGCTTTGGTTGCCTATCGGTTAAGTAAATTGTTGCCGATCAGTTTTTCTCTTGCCATGAACGATTATGGTTTTGAGTTATTAAGCGAAACCGAAATACCTATGGATGAATCTATTGCGTATGGGGTTTTTTCAACCAAAAACTTAACGGAAGATATTAAATTGAGCATCAACTCAACAGAAATGGCAAAGAGAAAGTTTCGGGATATTGCTTGTATTTCAGGACTTGTTTTTCAAGGTTATCCAGGAAAATATATTGCAAATAAACATTTACAATCATCTGCAGGTTTATTTTTTAATGTTTTTAGTGATTACGATAAACATAATTTACTTTTACGGCAGGCTTACGATGAAGTTTTTTACCAGCAATTGGAAGAGCCGAGGTTGGCTGCTGCCTTGCAACGAATTCAAGAGAGCAGGATTATTATAACCAATCCAAAAAGTTTCACCCCATTATCTTTCCCAATTAAGGTAGATAGTTTACGGGAGAATATGAGCTCAGAAGAACTGGAACAAAGAATTTTCAGAATGAAAGCCGAATCTGAAAAAATAAAATAAAGATTCCAAAATAGAATGACCATAACAATCCAGGCTGAAGAATTGGTTTTAGATAAAGAAAGGGCTTTATATATACCAAAGTATCAACTCTTAGCCATTAGCGATTTACATCTGGGTAAATCGGCACATTTCCGACGAGCGGGATTACAGGTCCCATCAACAATTACTCAAAGTGATTTACAACGATTGGATATATTGATCAAAAAATACAATCCAATCACTTTGCTGGTCACTGGTGATATGTTCCATCATGGTTTAAATACCGATATAGCAGATTTTTCAGCATGGAGAAAACAACATCAAAATCTAGATTTCTTATTGGTAAAGGGTAATCATGATAGGCTCTCTAACACAGATTATGCTGAAATGAATATTGAAATACATGAGCCCAGTTTTTGCTTAGGCCCTTTTTGTTTTATTCATGATGCACCAAAGTACACTGATGAACAGCTCTACCCAATCAGTGGGCACATTCATCCCGGGGTTTCCGTTATAGGTAAAGCCAGGCAGCGCCTTAAATTTCCATGTTTTTATTTCGGAAATGATTATGCCATTTTACCTGCCTTCAGTTTGTTTACCGGGCTTTATAGCATCCGGCCTAAAACAGGTGAACGTATTTTTGCAATAACACCAAAAAATGTAATTGAGGTTTAATATACTCTACTTTTAGCATGCCGAGTTAGAAAATCAACCCTGATTCTTAATCCTTAGAGAGGCTTGCGCTTAACTTTAAGATAGGTGGCAACATAATGAAACTTATATGCTTTATAGGGAAAAAACCAATAAATTTATAACCCTGTAAATATAGGATGATATTTAAGTTTATATTTTTATTAAGAACTTAAACAAATTAATTTTAATTGATTTAAATTCAGCATTATGGATTTTTAATTTTAACTTTTGAATTTAGATTTTATGCCATATTAAGCACTTATGGGCAGTTCTGCCTTCAAAGCACCAACCCAATTTTCGAAAAGTTTTTTTTCGATTTTTATCACTTCGGTGGCATGATGTTCCCAAATTGGAGAAAACTCAACCAGTTGGTTTATCATTTCTTCCAAATGCCCTTCCTCTTCCAATATGATCGATTTAACATTTACCTTGCTTTTTTCATCATCCAAAACCGATTGATAAACAGGATACAGTTCATCAGCACGGACTTCGATAGCATAGGTAACAAAAAGATAAGCGGCAAACTTTAAATCGTAGCCCGAAAGGTTAAATTTAGCTTTTAAGTAGCGGCAAACCGCAATATCCAAGGCATGAAGATAATATTTTGTATGATTTGGGGAAAGCAATTCGGCATTGCCATAAGTCTTACAAAGCGCCTCATCAATCTTGGAAATTTGTTTTTTCAAATAGTAAGCGTGACGATGCTCTTCCGCTGCATGTTTCAGGATAATCAGATTTACATTTTCTTTATGTTCTGATGCAGAAATTTTTTTCGCACCTGCATTTTCCATATAAGACAAGGTATTTAACCATTTGGCATGCAATATCTTATCACTTACTATCGTCTTTAAAATCGAATCCAACATCCTTTATTGTTCAATTGATAAATTGTTTTATTGTTGATATTGCCAACTGACAACTAATAACCGCAAACTGATTATATTTCCCTATTAAAATCCCAGCCTTCTAAATAGTCGGCTACACGACGCACAAACATTCCGCCTAAAGAACCATCAACAACCCTGTGGTCGTAAGATAAAGAAAGAAACATCATGTGACGAATCGCAATCACATCACCGTATTCAGTTTCCAAAACAGCAGGTTTCTTTTTAATAGCCCCTACCGCTAAAATGGCAACTTGTGGCTGGTTGATAATCGGCGTACCCATTACATTTCCAAAAGTACCCACATTGGTTAAGGTAAAAGTTCCGGCCTGAGTTTCATCTGGTTTTAATTTGGAATTTCTTGCCCTGCCTGCTAAATCGTTTACAGCCTTGGTTAAGCCAACCAAATTTAACTGGTCGGCATTTCTAATTACCGGAACAATTAAATTTCCATTTGGCATAGCAGCAGCCATGCCAATGTTGATGTCGCGTTTTTTAATGATCTGCGTTCCATTAACCGATACATTAATCATTGGAAAATCCTTTATTGCTTTTGCAACAGCCTCCACAAATATCGGCGTGAAAGTTATTTTTTCATTCTCGCGTTTCTCGAAACTGTTTTTCACTTTATTTCGCCATAGAACCAAATTGGTTACATCGGCCTCAACAAATGAAGTTACATGTGGGGAAGTGGTTTTACTCATCACCATGTGATCGGCAATAAGCTTACGCATCCTATCCATCTCAATAACTTCATCGCCACCATTAATACTGGTTGTCGAAGTTTTATTTGCAACAGCCACTTGGACAGAAGCAGCTGCAGGTTTATTTTCTATAATTGGCGCAGCAACTGGCTGAACACTATTTTTATTGGAAATATAATTTAATAAATCATCTTTATTTAGACGACCATCCGCACCAGAACCTTTAATTGAATCCAGTTCTTCTATTGATATATTTTCCTGGGCAGCAATACTTTTTACCAAAGGAGAATAAAAGCGTTCTGAAGATGCAAAATTAGCTTGAGGAGCTACTGTTTCTTTAGGCAATTGTGCGATGCCAGGAATCACCACTTCAGTTTTCTCTTCAGCTACAGCAGTAGTTGATTCTTCTGTTTTTGTATCACTTCCACCCTCAGTTTCTATAATGGCAATAACATCTCCCACCTGTGCAACTTCATCTTCTTTAAATAATTGTTTTACCAGTTTGCCAGCAACAGGTGATGGCACTTCAGAATCTACCTTATCAGTAGCGATTTCCAAAACGGTATCATCCAAATCAATCGAATCTCCAGGTTGTTTTACCCATTTAATTACGGTTGCTTCCGCAACACTCTCACCCATTTTTGGTAACAATAATTCGTATTGAGCCATATTAAATTACAATATATTATATTGGTTTTGCGACAAAAATACGGTTTTTATTTGTTGCTCTATGCTTCTTTAAGTAGATTTAATAACATAGTTAAAGCAGATATAGCCGCACGTTCGATATTTTGAATACGTTTATTGCTGAAATTAAACACTTTAGCTACAGTTTTGTTCTTACTGGAAATAGCTATCCAAACTGTACCAACGGGCTTATCCTCTGTTCCGCCATCAGGGCCAGCAATACCGCTTACCGCAATTGAATAATCTGTTTTAAAATATTTAACAGCTCCTTCAGCCATTTCTACTACAGTTTGTTCGCTAACAGCACCGAAAGTAGTTAATGTACTTTCTTTTACACCAAGAATGGATTCTTTCAACTCGTAGGCATACGCCACTGCCCCACCCACATAAACTGAGGAACAACCGGGATGTTGTGTAATTAAATGAGCAATATATCCACCTGTGCAACTTTCGGCTGTAGATAAGGTTACACCTCTGGTTTTCATAATATCCAGGATTGCCTTTTCTAATGGAATATCATCATCAACCACTACAAACTTTTCTATTTTTGATATGATTTGTTGAGCATAGGTTTCTATCTCAGCCTTTAAAGCCATTTCATTTTCGCCTTTGGCGGATAAACGCAAACGCACCTGACCAAGTTTTGGCAGATAGGCCAGTTTAATATGTGGAGGCAAATTGTCTTCAATTTCCTCAATTTCTTTAGCTAGAAACGATTCGCCAATATTTGCTGTTAAAATGGTTTTATGAACAATTGAAGGAAGTTTGAACCTACTTTTAATTCTCGGTAAAATCTCTTCGTCCATTAAATACATCATTTCGAAAGGAACACCAGGCATAGAAACAAAAATCTTATCATTTTGCTCAAACCACATACAAGGTGCAGTTCCATTTTTATTTATGATCACTTCACAACCTTCAGGCACATCCGCTTGCTGCATGTTGATATCAAGCAAGGGGCGTTTATATTTCTCAAAAATCTGGCGGACAACTTCCAACGCTCCCTCATCTCTTCTAAAGCCCATATTGAAATATTTAGCAAGTGTTACCTTGGTAATATCATCTTTAGTTGGCCCCAATCCACCAGTAATCAGAATTAAATCAGCACGTTTTTCGGCCTGCTCTAAAGCATCCGTTATATGCTGTTCTTCATCAGAAACTGAAGTAATTTGTTTGACTGAAACGCCAATTAAATTTAATTGTTTAGCCATCCAGGCTGAATTGGTATCAACAATTTGGCCAATGAGAATTTCATCGCCTATGGTTATAATTTCGGCTAACATGTATTTTCTAATAGGTATTGTAATAGCCTTGTCGTTTGCTTAATTTTAAATCCTGAAGGATTGATGCCTTAACTTTTAAGGTTAGAGAATAACTTTTATAAGCTCCATACGGAACCCAGTTTACACTCATATCCCAACAATGTAAATCGCGGTAAATGCCAATATTCATTGGTGTTAAGCCATTATTTTGAAAATCATAACCAGAATTAAAGGTTACCTTCCATTTTGGTGTTAAATTTAAATCTCCATTAAAATTTAGGGTATTACTAAGGGTACTTCTTCCTAAATCATTTGAATACTGGAAACTATAAGAAAACGAAAAATTCCATGGAATGTTAAAATCAACGAAAGCATTTGGATCACGGCTTATTGCAGCCAATTGTTCAGATTGTAATGGTGACAAGCCTTTTTTATTGGCTACATCCTCCAGTTTATCATTAGTTTCATTTTTCTTTTTTAATGCCTCCGGATTCAGGCTATAATCAAAAGAAAATCCGATCGAGGTTAATCTTGGTAGTTTGCCTCCTCTTCTCCAGGTGTATGTATCACTTTTAGTATAAGTTACTACACCACTAACCGGATCGATGGTTTCATCAAGCGCATAAGGATCGAAAGTTCCGTTATAATTTATACCCAGTTTATCAGTAAATTGAGATCTTCCGCTAAAGCTTAAATTAGACAGTTTATTTCTGGGTGCAATGAAATTATAGGATCCGTTTATGCTTAATCCCTGTATAATTGGGATTTTTCGCTCTCCTGTTCCAGTGGTATCCTTGCTTGATTTTACTTTCAATTCAACAGTATTATCCAAGCCAAAACCAATAGCTGCCGATTTACTTGAAAAAGAACCTGGGAATGCACTATTTTCGAAAATGGAATAGGTTAAGGCTTTCCCGTAAGGGTCTATAATTGGAGCATTGTTTTGATCACGTGCTTCTAAAAATGGACCGCTTCCCGCTCTGGTAAAGTCTGGAGAATAACTAAAAGATACATTTGGAGTCATTACATGCCTCATCGCTTTAATATTTCCAAGGTTTTTAAATTCCTTTTTACCATAAATTTTAGTCGACATACTGGTAGATAAGTTATAACTACCTGCTCTTTTAAATCCACTTACCGTATCGGTTCTGATAGAATAACTGCCATCAGAGAATGTAGTATATCTGTTTCTCGTGGTTTGAAAATTCCAAACTTCATTATAAGTACCTCCCATACTGAAGTTTAAATATTTTAGCGCAGTGAAAGACATACTTACAGGTATAGTGTGAGCAAATCCAGTTTTCAAGCGCTTTAAACCATCGTTTTCAAACAACAAACTATCTTTGGTACTGATGCTGTTATTGCCTTGCAGACCATAACCAACTGTTATTCTTTGATACCATTTCTGTTCACCTACACGGGTTTTAGAATCAAATGGGTTAAAAGTTGGAACATTGAATGTTGCTTGTGGCAATCTTACAGATATATCTTTGGTGCTAAGCGTTTGATCGCTCCCAAGAGCCAGTGAATAATTAATTCCGTTAGGGTAAGATTTTGCATAACTGATACTACTACTCATTGTATTGGTTGCAATAGCTCCCTGATCGTAACTCATATTGGCTGCAGTTGCAGAAAAGTATGTACTTGATCCTAAATTTACACTGGCACTAAATGTTGTTCCTGGTCTTGCATTTGCATTTTGACTATGAGACCATGTCAGGTGAAAAACTTTAGCCGGATTCCTAAAAGCCTCTGTTCCTTCAAGACCATTTTTTGTACTGGAATAATTAAAATTTATATTGCCATTATATTTATATCTTTTAGTATAATTACTTAATAAACTTGTTTCGTATGAACCATTGGTATATATACTTCCTAAAACTTTAGCATCCCAATAATCATTAAGACCTATATAATACCCCCCATTCTGCAAAAAGAATCCACGTGTTGCATCCTCACCGGGTTGGGGCAAAATGACACCTGAAGTTCGTTTGTTGGGTTTCGGAAAAAAAGCAAATGGCAAACCTAGAGGTGTTGGAACATCTTCTATAATCATATAAACGGGCCCGGTTACAATCTGCTTCTCAGTTACCACTCCTTTAGATATCATTAAACCAAAATGTGGATGCGGTAAATTACAGGTACTGTACATTACATTTTTTATGTGCAGTTCATCATCTATTTGTTTTTTACTTTGTCCGCCCGAAAAGAAACCACCTTCTTGTTCAGAAAAAACGCTAAAAACTTTGGCTCTTGTTGTTTCGGTATTATAATAAAGTGAATCTGCTATTGCAGAACCTTCGGCACCCGATTTAAAAATGGGTTTACCAACATATCGACCTGTTTTTGGATCTTTTTTTCCACTCGCAAATATGGTATTGTTCTTTTTATCATATTTAATATAGTCCGCATCCAACTCAAAATCGCCATAAATTACTCTGGCATTTCCGTATAAATAAACGATACTTTTATCCTTACTAAAACTAACAGAATCTTCAGCTTTATATTCAACTTTCTGATCTAAATCACTATTGTTCTTCGTTTTAACTTTAGTTGTATCTTTCTTTAAAGTATCTTGCTGAATAACTTGTTGCAATGAAAAATGAGAAAATGCGTTAGCTTTACCAACAACTAGTGTTAATAAAATGACAAAAATTAGTAAAATAGAGTTGCTTAGAAGTTTCAAATTCGTATTTGAATGTTATTTTTGCACAAATGTTTAATCAAAAACGTTCAAAATTAGTGAAAAATATACCATTGATGTACCTTAAAACCATTTTAGCGCTCATTATTTGTTTAGCCTTATCCAATACGATTGATAATCAAGCTTTTGCACAAGAATATAAAATAAAAACAATTGTAATAGATGCCGGACATGGTGGCAAAGACGGTGCTACCCATGGCGTATATTCAAAAGAAAAAGATGTTGCCTTGAAAACCGCACTGAATCTGGGTAAAGCGCTTCAGGATAGCATTAAAGATATTAAGGTAATCTACACCAGACAAACTGATGTTTTTATTCCCCTATACGAACGTATTAACATTGCCAATAATGCAAAGGCAGATCTTTTTATATCCATACACTTAAATGACATGCCGCTTAGGGTTTCGCGTGTGGTAGATTATTACAAAAAAGTTAGAGGTAAAAAAGTTCCTGTTTATCGTACAATAACATCTAAAAGCACATCCACTAGAGGGACCGAAACTTTTGTATCCGGTACTCGTCGTTTAGGAGAGCAAGACGAAGTAATCAAAAGGGAGAATGCTTCTATATTTTTAGAGGATAATTATCAGAAAAATTATGAAGGTTTTATAGCCAATACACCTGAAAACGATATTATGCTTTCTTTAATGAAACAAACAAATCGGGAAAGGAGTTTAAAATTTGCGTCTATGCTGCAACAGGAATATGTTAATGTAGGCCGGGTTAATCGGGGCGTTCAAGAAAAAAGCTTAGCTGTACTGGCCCGTGCAGCAATGCCTGCCGTATTAACCGAAATTGGTTTTGTTAGTAATCCGGAAGAAGAGGATTACATGAATTCGCCTGAAGGTCAAAACGAAATTGTTAATGGTATTATCAAAGCAATTAAAAATTATAAACATATAGTTGAAACCTCATTCTAATCCTCCCCCTAAATGAAGATTAAACTTCTATTTGCAATATTCTTTTTAACCGCAACTATTGGAACACAAAATGTTAAAGCCCAGGGATATAAAATTAAGACTATTGTTGTAGATCCGGGACATGGGGGTAGAAAGCCTGGTGCATCGGGAAATTTTTCAAAAGAAAAAGATGTTTCCTTAAAAATAGGCTTAAAATTAGGCAAAAAAATAAAGAGTGAATTGCCTGAGATAAAAGTAATTTATACCCGAACAAAAGATATTGACGTAGATTTATACCGGAGAGCAGAAATTGCGAATGATGCGAATGCCGATCTTTTTATATCCGTACACTGCAATTCAATGCCAGCAGGAAATAAACATATAAAAGGTGTTGAAACCCTGGTGGCCGGCTCACACAGGTTAAAAGAGCAAGATGCAGCCATCCGTGAGAATGCCGATATTAAATTGGAAAAGAATTATAAAAGTAAATATGATGGTTATGACCCTAATAATCCAAGTACTTTTATACTTTTATCTTTATTAAAAAATACGTTTCGGGATAAAAGCATTAAATTCGCAAAATTAATTCAGAACAATTACATCAACAGGAACAAAAGACCAAGCCGGGGAGTTAAAGAACAAGGTGTTTTAGTATTACAAAGATGTGGTATGCCGGCGATATTAACTGAGGTTGGATTTATATCAAATACTCAGGAAGAAAAATATATAAACTCGGAAAAGGGACAAAATGAAATTGTAGATGCAATAATTTCGGCAATAAAAACTTATAAAAAAAACATAGAGGTTAAATGATGTAGGCATTGAAAATAATATAACAATTCAGTACTTGTAGCATTTTAAACAAAAACAACCTATGAAATCTGTATAAGCAAAGCTCAAAATCAGCAAAAAGCTTAAGCAAACTTCATAACCCAAAAACAATCATAAACTGATGAAAATTAAGAACGAAACCAAAGTAGGTATTTTAGCTGCATTCGCCATCGCTTTATTAATTATTGGATATAATTTTTTAAAAGGAAATTCAATTTTTTCCAGCGAAACAAATTTACTTGCAAGATATTCGAGAGTTGATGGTTTAACAGTATCAAAGCCGGTTTTAATAAACGGATATCAAATTGGCCGCGTTGCCAAACTTCAGTTAGAACCAAGCGGTACTATTTTAGCTACCCTGAGCATTAACAGCAAATATGAAATTCCTGAAAACAGTATCGCCAAATTGGAAGGGACTGATCTTTTGGGCAGCAAAGCCATTGTTATGGAATTGGGCAACTCAAAAAAAATGGCTGAAGATGGTTTTACATTGAATGCCAATGTAGAAAAAGGTCTGATGGAACAAGTTCAACCAGTACAAAAAAAGGCTGAACTCATCATAACTAAAATGGATTCGATTTTGAGTAGCGTTAACTCTATTTTAAATCCTAATTTCCAGAAAAATGTAGATAAAAGCTTTAACAGCATTGCAGGTACTTTAGCGTCTTTAGAAACAACCTCTAAAAAGGTTGATGGCTTAGTGGGTTCTGAAAGTGCACGGATAGAGGCTATTTTCAAGAATGTTGAGGGAATAACAGCTAATTTAAATAACAACAATAAAAAAATCACTGATATTTTAACCAACATTAATACAGTAACCGATAAATTTGCTGCAGCCAATTTTAAGCAAACCTTAGATAACGCAAACAATGCAATTGCAGATTTACAAGGCGTAATTTCAAACATCAAGGATGGCAAAGGAAGTCTGGGACTTTTATTAAATGATGCTAAAATGTATGACAACTTGAATAACGCATCAAAAAATCTGGATGAATTAATGATAGATCTAAAAGCAAATCCAAAACGTTATGTACACTTCTCTGTATTTGGAGGTGGCAATAAAAAGGACAAGTAGACTTAAAAAGACTTAAGATTTAAGGCGTAAGGTAAAATATCTTACGCTTTTTTTATTTTTGAAAAGCAGAGATTGTTCTGTTTGGGTAAATTTGCTCCAGCTTTTTGTTATATCTTTTAGTAAAAAACAAAAGGATGCCACTTCAATCTGGTTTATCAAGTTTAGCCTGTATTTACAACTGAAAGGTTTTTCCTTCAAGGGCCAGTTCTGTATTCTCGAAAACCGATTGTGCTTCTTCCAGGAGCATTTGTAAAGTTTTATACCTGGAAGAAAAATGTCCAATCAATAATTTTTTCACTTGATTCATTTTAGCTATCTCTCCTGCCTGTAATGCTGTTGTATGATATGTTTCATTTGCTCTATCCAACAAATCGTGCATAAAAGTGGCTTCATGGTATAAAGTATCGCAACCTTTTATTTCAGGAAAATAACTATCATCAAATAAAGTGTCAGAACAATAAGCATAATTTCTTGGAGGTTCGGCAGGTACGGTGTAATCCTCGCTTAATAGGATATCTCCATTAGGCAGTTCCACATCTATTCCTTTTTTCAATGCTGTATAATAGGCTACCGGAACCTTATCTGCTTTTTCTTTAATCAGTTTTCTTTGTCTTTTTTTCTGTTCAAAAATAAATCCTGTACAGGGAATCCGATGATTTAAAATTATGCTCTTAACGATTAAATCTCCATTTTCAAATATTTTAGTAGAGGTGTTTGGCTCTATCGGATGAAATTCTATTGGGTACCTTAATGTTGTATCAGAATATTTAAACTGAATGGCTAATATTTCCAATAAGGCTTCAGGACCAAAAATTTGAATCGGTTTAATACGGCCGTTCAAATGCAGGCTGGAAAGTAATCCGATTAATCCAAAATAATGATCACCATGCAAATGACTGATGAAAACATAATCAATTCTGGCTGCTTTTAAATTAAAACGGATAAGTTGTTGCTGAGTTCCCTCACCACAATCAATCAAATAATATTTCTCATTACAATTTAAAAGCTGTGCTGTTGGATTCCGATTAAAAACTGGTGTTGCCGAACTGCTTCCTAAAATTGTAACTTCAAACTTCATTATTATAAAGATATAAAAAGCCTCGTAGAATTTTGTACACTACGAGGCTCATCAATTATTTCAACAAGTAATTATTTATCGCCTCTAAATTCTTTCTCTAACTCTTCCATAAAAATGAAATCAGTTGCCTCATCCATTGTATTTACAAAAGTAACCGATTGAAATATATTCGAAAGTTCAATTATTGATGCAATTTTATCATTAATTCCGGTTACAATAAACAAGCCACCGGCAGTTTTGCAAAGCCTGTCTCCCACCAATAAACAACTCAAATCCTGGGCATCAGCACATTCTTTAACACAGCTTAAATCAACAATAATATTCTTGAACCCTTCTGCATTAAGTAAATATAATTCAGATTTCAATCCAGGCGTATTATCATTTGTAAACTTAGGTTCTTCTAACTTTAAGGTTACATATTTATCGTGTTTATCTACTGAAAATTTCATATCTATGCTTCATTTATTTTACTAATGTATAAATTTCTTTCGAATTAAAGTTTTTCTATTGCCTTTAAAACATTGTTCTCGATACGACTTGAAATAGAATCTGCATCAGCTTTAATAAATTGCTCTCCAACAATTTGTTCATAAAGTTCAATGTAACGTTCAGAAATAGACCCAACTATTTCTGGTGTCATTTCTGGCACTTCTTGTCCATCTTTACCCTGAAAACCATTTTCAATTAACCACTTTCTTACAAATTCTTTTGAAAGTTGTTTCTGTGGTTCATTATTGTTCTGGCGTTTTTCATATCCATCGGCATAAAAATAACGAGAAGAATCTGGTGTATGAATTTCATCAATCAAATAAATAACACCATCAGCAGAACCAAATTCATATTTAGTATCCACTAAAATTAAACCACTTTTAGCTGCAATCTCCGTTCCACGTTGATATAAAGCATATGTATATTCTTCCAGCTTTTCGTAATCAGTTAAAGAAACAATGCCTTTAGCTAAAATATCTTCCTTCGAAATATCTTCATCATGTCCTACAGATGCTTTAGTGGTTGGTGTTATGATGGGTTGAGGAAGTTTATCATTTTCTTTTAGTCCATCAGGTAAAGAAACCCCACATACAGATCGTTTACCTTCATTGTACTCACGCCATGCATGGCCTGCAAGATAACCTCTGATAACCATTTCCACTTTAAATGGCTCACAAATACGACCGATAGTAACCATCGGATCCGGTACATCTAAAACCCAATTTGGAACAATGTCTTGTGTGGCAGATAAAAATTTAGCTGCTATTTGATTTAAAACCTGGCCTTTAAAGGGAATCGCCTCTGGTAAAACTACATCAAATGCAGATATACGGTCAGATACAACCATCACCATAAATTTATCAGCTATGGTGTACACATCACGTACTTTACCTTTATAAAAATTGCTTTGATCTGGAAAATTGAAATGAGTTTCTTTTAGTGCTTTCATGAGGGCATAAAAATAGGAAAAAAGTCTGAAAGTCGGAGATTGGAAGACCAAAGTCCAAAGATAAAATGTCTGAAATTAAACTCCGGACTCCGACTACTGACTTTCCAACTTATTGAATATCCCCGTATGCTTTTAAAATGTCTTTTACCAATTTATGCCTTACCACATCTTCTCCGCTCAAATAAATAACATCTATGCCTTTTATTCCTTCCAATATCCTTAAACCGTTGTATAGGCCCGACATTTGTTTTTTTGGCAAATCTACTTGGGTAACATCACCAGTTACAATAAATTTAGCAGTTGGCCCCATACGAGTCAAAAACATTTTCAATTGCATATCTGTAGCATTTTGAGCCTCATCCAATATTACAAAGCAATTATCTAAAGTTCGGCCACGCATAAAAGCCAAAGGCGCGATTTCGATTGTGCGATTTTCTATATAAAACTTTAGTTTCTCGGCAGGAATCATATCATCCAAAGCATCATAAAGCGGCCTTAAATATGGGTCTATTTTTTCTTTTAAATCTCCTGGTAAAAAGCCCAGGTTCTCTCCTGCCTCAACCGCTGGTCTGGTTAAAATAATGCGTTTAATTTCTTTGTTTTTGAGTGCTCTAACAGCTAAAGCTACAGCAGTATACGTTTTTCCCGTTCCTGCAGGACCAATAGCAAATAGAATATCATTCTTACCAATACTACTAACCATTTTACGCTGATTTGCAGTTCTTGCTTTAACCAACAATCCATTGGTACCAAAAACAATTACCTCTCCACCACCACCAGTTGGTTCTGCAATTTCTTTTTTAGCGACACCATTAGCCTTGGCTCCTAAAATAGATTCTACATCATTGTTGGTTAACGAGCTATATGTTTCCAGTTGTCCAACAAGCCGATTAAACTTATCTTCGAATGCTTTAAGTTCCTGTTCATCACCGAGAACTTTAACATCACTACCTCTCGCCACGATTTTTAATTTGGCAAAAGCTCCTTTAATCATTTCGTAATTTTCGTTGTTCGGCCCCCAAAATTGAGCAGGATTTACGGTATCCAGAGTTAATTTTAATTCGTTCAAGCTTATAGTATTTTTTAAGTTTTCGGGATTATATTTAATTTAAATTTGAATATTTGCAGACGCTTAAGTCTATACACAAGAATAAGCATAATTAATGAATTTTTAATGGGGATAATTACTTTAACAACAGATTTAGGTTCAAAAGATTTTTACCAGTCGGCCTTAAAAGGTAGCCTGTTAAGCCTTATGCCTAACGCTATTTTAGTAGATATTACCCACGAAGTTCCTTCATTCAACATCTCTTATGCAGCTTTTGTTTTAAAAAATGCTTATCCCTATTTTCCAAAGAATACGGTTCATCTAATTGGTATCGATTCGGTTTATAGCGAAAACACAAAATACATTGCGGTAAAACATAAAGATCATTATTTCGTGGGTGCTGATAATGGAATTTTTTCCTTGTTGTTTGATGATCTTCCTGAAGATGTTGTAGAGCTAAATATTATGCAGGATTTGAAATATCTTCATTTTCCATTGGTTGATATTTTTGTAAAAGCTGCTACCCATCTGGCAAAGGGTGGTAAATTGAAAGATATCGGTTTACCTGTTGTAGAGATTGAACAAAAGATGCTTTTACACCCTGTTATTGAGCGGGATATTATTCGTGGAAGTGTGGTTTATATTGATACTTTTTGCAATGTAATAACCAATATTACAAAAGATTTGTTTACCAAAATCCAAAAGAACCGGGATTTTACCTTATATTTCAGAAAGAGCGAAACCATTACTCAATTAAGCTGGCATTATAACGAGGTTCCTGAGGGTGAAAAACTTTGTCTTTTTGGAATTAGCAACCATTTAGAAATAGCTATTAACAAAGGCAAAGCAAGTGGATTGTTAGGTTTACATTTGGGCGATATTGTTCGGGTTGAGTTTCATCCTTAACCGAGCTAAAGATTAAAGACTAAAGAGCAAAGATTAAAGACTAAAGAGCAAAGATTAAAGACTAAAGAGCAAAGATTAAAGAGCAAAGATTAAAGACTAAAGAGCAAAGATTAAAGCTAAAATACTTTAGGGCCTATAATATTTCTATAGCAAAAAACATCTGTGTTTATCTGTGAACATCCGTGGCAAAAAATTAAAACAACTTTCTCTGATTTACGTTTAATAGCACATGAAGAAATATTTTTGCTCGCTCTTAATTCTATTACTACATTTCCAGTCTTTTGCCCAACAAGATACATCTGCTTATCAAGCGCAAAGAGTTAAAATCAACTCCTTATTGGCTGAACGCAGCGCAAAATTTGGCCAATATGATGAAAGCCTAAACCAGCGTACAGGGATTTTTGGCTGGCAAACAAAACGTGATATCAAAAACTCGAATGAAATACTTCGCCAAATTGTTTTAAATGACAATAACATTTTTAAAGAACTGAAAGTGTTAATGGAGTACAAAGATTTGCAAAATCAGCAAAAAAATGCAGATGCCGATTATTCAACAGAACGTATAAACAATTATATGCAAACCATAAAAAAACTCCAGGACCAGAATGCTGAGCTAAAAAATGAAGTTTTAGTAAATACAAATGGGAAAAACATTTCCATTTATATTATTGCATTTTTGATTTTAATCATGGTTGGCGGAAGTTACTTTTTCTTCAAAAAGCTAAAAGGAATCTAAAAAAGTATTTTTTAATTCATTCATTAAATAGATGTGTTAATAAACCAACTAAAAACTTTGGTTCTACCCAGGTTGATTTTGGTGGCATTATCCTATTGGCATCTGCAATATTAATAATCTGTTCAACAGAAATAGGAAAAAGAGCAAATGCAACAGCATAATCTTCATTATTTATCTTTTTTTCTAATTCTGTTAACGGTGTATTGCCACCCTCAAATTCGATCCTTGAATCTGTTCTCGGATTTTTAATATTTAAGATGGGTTCTAGCAGATATTTTTGTAAAATACTAACATCCAGAACATCCACCGGGTCACTATTATAAGTTCCGGGTTTAGCGATTAACTTATACCAACCGGATTTCAGACACATACCAAATTCGTGTAATGTTGTGGCTTTTATTGCTTGTTTTTGTTTCTCAATATAAAATGATGCTGAAATTGCAGTTAAAAAATCTTCCTCATTTAATCCTGATAAATCTTTAACCAACCTATTATATTCCAGTACCCTTATTTGCTGAGTATTCATATATATAGTAGAGAAAAAGTTATGGCCGGCATGTTCATTTTTGGATAAAGAAAATTTATTGGCCTTCATTTTTGCAATAGATGCAATTCTATGATGTCCATCGGCAATGTAAACTGAAGACATCAAGGCAAAAGTATCAACAATCATTTTCAATTCATTTATATTGGTAATCAGCCAAATGCTATGTCTTGTTGAATCTTTGTAATCGAATTCTATATCGGGTTTTTGATTTATATAATGATCAATCAACTCATCAATAACTACATTTGGGGGGTAAGTAATTAAAACAGGATTGGCATCCAAGCCTGTTTGTTCCAGATATTCGGTCAGTAACCTTTCCCTACTTTCTACCGTATGCTCATGCTTTTTAATATTTCCTGCCAGATAATCATTAATATTGGTTAATGTCCATATCCCCACTTGTGTTAAACCATTATTTTTTACCCGATAAATATAAATTGCAGGTTTATCTGCCTGGATTAAGGTCTTGTTATCTAAAAAACTTTCCAGGTTTTCACTGATATTTTTATAAATAATTTCTTGTGCTGAACCACGCATAAAAAGATTAGCTGATTTGGGATTGATCAGATTAAAAAAGCTGTTGACCTTTTTCGATGCAATAAGATTAGCTTCGTTTACCCCATAATATTCTAACGGCCTGGTAACTACATCCGTTAGCAAATCAGAAGATGGTATTAAAGCTTTAAATGGCTTAATACTTGGCATAAAGTTTATAAATGGTTGTGCGAAGATAGGGTTGTTATTTCAAAATATAATCATTGATTAATAAAATAACACATTCCTTTTCACATAGTTTACACTTTGTGAAGGCTCAACTGGAACTTAGATTAACGTGAGTTATGGGTCTTATTTTAAAAAATAGACGGTTTTCTATCGAGCCAAGAATAAGAGCAAAGGCCTGCATAAAGATTTACCAGGGCATTAATTGGGCTACGATGCCTGGAGTGTTC
>Ga0160465_100160_pt1 | contig 57341 bp, 54 predicted proteins | sample HID1971K_E11MG_FD_108209 | JGI IMG/M metagenome (GOLD analysis project Ga0160465, IMG submission 108209) | Enriched millipede-associated microbial communities from UW Madison campus, WI, USA - HID1971K_E11 MG | ecosystem: Host-associated > Arthropoda: Insects > Digestive system > Unclassified ...
CCAGTAATGCAGTCCGGATTGCGATTTTTGGATACTTTTTATTCTAAAGCCGGGGTACGTGTCTCCACGTACCTCTGAAATGTAAAACTATCTTATTCATTTTTAAACAGTTCCTTAGTTTTCTAAGCTTATTCCTTTATGTTTCCAATAACTTGCTGCACCCATCAGAGCAGCTTCTTCTCCCAGTAATGCAGTCCGGATTGCGATTTCCGGATACTTTTTATTCATGATCTCCAGAAGTGGTTCTTTAAAATAGGAGAAACTTTTCGCAATATTTCCACCTATCACAATAGCCTGCGTGGGCGAAATAGCAATAAACTCTATCAGAAAGCTGGCCAGGTTATGACTAAATTCATCAAAAATGAGCTTTACATTTGGATCGTTTTCCATCAGACCAGATAATTCCCGAACCCCGGTTATTTTTTTGCCACTTATTTCTAAATACCGGTTGGTAAACCATCTTGTAGATAAGTAATCTTCAGCGATACCGGTTTTGAAAGGTAAATTCCACAAATTAGCATCTGAAGCGCTTTCATTTTCATATATGCAAGTGCCTAAACCAGTTCCTAAAGTAAGGCCTATTACTTTTTCAAATCCATTGGCTGCTCCGCCAAATACTTCTCCTTGTAAAAAAGAGGCCGCATCATTAATCAGTATAATCTCTTCCGGTTGGTGCTGCAATTTTTCTGAAAGCAAGTTTTTTATATTTAAACCATATAAATTTTCGTACTTGTCCTGGTTTTTAATTAAGCAGATTCCATGCTCATAATCAAAGGGGCCCGGAATGGCCAAACTTACCTTATTGACCTGGTGTTCTTTTCCGGCATCAATGATCGCCCCTGCCCATATCTTAATAATATCTTCGGATGAAGCATGAGAATCTACTTTTGTCCTGACTATGGTACCAGGCAAAATGATCTTTTTTTCAAGATCTACCAATCCCGCAGTGATGTGTGTTCCGCCGATATCAGCTCCAATAGCTAATGCATCATTTATCATCTGTTAAAAAATATTTTGTAACCTATTATATCCTACTGATTAATGAATAAAGATGGGTTCTTCTGCCTCTTTATCTTTCCAATCCTTTTCAATTTGTTCCAATGATTTCCCTTTCGTTTCAGGAAGTAATTTATATACAGCGATAAAAGCTACCAAACAGAAAAAAGCAAAGAACCAGAACGTGCCTGCACTACCAATTTTATTTAATAAGATAGGCGTAATTTGTCCTACGATGGTATCCGCTACCCACATCACCATAATACTGATGGCCAATGCCCTACCCCTAATTGCACTAGGAAAAATTTCTGATGCAACCACAAATTTTAATGGACCGATGGAAAAAGCAAAACAGGCCAAAAAAGCCAATACACAAATGAGCAACCAGATACTTGTAATGGCATTGTAATAAAAACAAATGCCGGTTAATATTAGCGTAATGGTAGCCCCTGCCGTACCAAAAAGATATAAGGGCCGCCTACCCCAGCTATCTACTTTCCAAATCGCGAATAATGTAAAAAGCATATTGGCCAGACCAAAAATAATCTGGCTAATTAGTGAATTGCTTAAAGAGATACCTGCATTACTGAGAATGCTTGGACCATAATAAATAATCGCGTTAATGCCACTGAACTGTGAAAACAACGGGAGCAGAATACCAATTAGTAAAGCCTTACGCATACCCGGAGCAAACAATTCTTTATAGGAAGCTTTCTCTTTGCTGGTTTTTAGTTTTGCCTGTTCCTGCTGAATTTCTTCAGGTGTTTGATTGGTTATTCTACTGATAATAGATATACCCTCTGCTGTTCGTCCTTTTTGAATTAACCATCTTGGGCTTTCCGGAATAACCAATAGCCCAAACAAAAACAATACAGCAGGTATAACACCTAATCCCAGCATTCCACGCCATACTTCTGCATTAAAGATATGGTTCAAAGCTGTATCCCCGGGGGCATTTGCCGAAACTCCATTTAATAAAGCCGCATTGCTGAGGTAAGCTACCAGGATTCCGAAGGTGAGTGCAAATTGATAATAAGTTACCAATCGTCCTCTGATGGCCGACGGAGCAATTTCGGAAATGTAAAGCGGAACCACATTTGAAGCAATACCTATCCCGATACCACCAATTAACCGGAATGTGATTACGCCGGGTAAACTGGGCATTAAAGCACAGCCTAAAGCCGATAACACAAAAAGGATTGCGGTTAAGATTAATGGTTTTTTACGCCCCAAACGGTCACTAAGCTCGCCTGAAAATGCCACACCAATAATGCAACCCACTAATGCTGATGACACAAACCAGCCTTCTTGCGCGGCTGTTAATGTAAATTGTTTTTGTACCAGTGGCAAAACGCCCGATATTACGGCCATATCAAAACCAAACAGGAAGCCACCCAAAGAAGCGACAAGCGTAATGGTTAACAGGCTGATTTTTTTTTGGTTACTCATAGATTTATATTGTGGTTTAGTTTTTTATTTATTCAGGTTCAATTTAGACGACATGGATGGCGGGGCATCGCTTGGTTTACTACCCCAGTTTTGGTTTGGCTCCGATCCCATTTCCAACACAAGTTTGCCTCCATCAACCAAATCGGCATGATAGAACCAGGGTTTATTTAAGGCCTTTCCATCAAGACTGGCAGATTGTATATACCGATTGGTTACTGAAGTATTACGGGCTTCGATTACAAAGTTTTTTCCTGAATAATACTTATCATCCAAAGCAATGGTAATTTTCGTAAAAATAGGACTTCCTATTTCATAAAATGGCTTTGAAGCAACACCTCCATCAGTTTGGAACAAACCCATAGCAGCCATTACATACCAGGCACCCATTTGTCCTTCATCTTCATCGCCCAGCCAACCATGGAAAGGTGTTGATCCATAATATCTGTCCATGATTTCTCTGGTCCATTTTTGTGTTAACCAGGGTTTACCTGAATAATTAAACAGCCAGGCGGCCTGCATATTCGGCTGGTTACCATGGTTTACCGGAACAAGATCATACAAATCGCCTTCTGCATTGAAATTATATTTAACAGACTTTTCAAATCCTTCATTGAGGCGATTGTTAAACTCATCAACCCCCATCAGGTTGAGGATACCCTGCACATCGTGTGGATTGAAAAAGCTATACTGCCAAGCATTTCCTTCCAGATAACCTGGCCCACTAAAATTTGTGCAACAGAAGGGACTCCAATCTTTAACCCAACTGCCATCCCGGTTTTTCATACGGATATATTTTGTTTCAGGATCAAATACATTTTTGTAATTGCCTGCACGCTTCAAAAATAGCGCATAATCTTTTTTGTTACCCAATGCTTTGGCCATTTGTGCAACACACCAATCATCATAAGCATATTCCAGGGTATTGGAAACCTGCCCTTCTTCATTGGGTACATAGCCCAGTTTCATGTAAGAATCAAAATATCGATTGCCGGCAAAACCATTTTCAGGTGTTCTTAAGCCTGGTGTAGTTTGTTGATGAATCATCGCTTTATAAGCGGTTTGGACATCAAAATCTCGAATACCCTTTTGGTAAGCGCCTACAATGAGTGGAATCTCATGTGAAGCTTCCATAATACCAGAATATTCTATTCCGGCAGGACCTTTAGGGAGCCAGCCACCTGTTTTATAAATTTCTATAAGTGATTTTGCCCAATTGCTGGTTAAATCTGGGTTAACCAATGCCCATAACTGGTTTAAATTCCAAAAAGTGTTCCACAGGGCATCTGAGCCATAAACAGGGGAACTGGCCTGGCGCACTTTTTCATTTACATCTACATATTTGCCATTAACATCACTCCAGGTGGTACGGGCAACATACGATCTGTAAAAATTACTGTAAAACTTTTTCTTATTTTCTTCTGTACCACCCTCTACTTTTATTTTGCTTAATAAGCCATTCCAAACATTTCTCGCGTTGTTTTTAACGGCATCAAAACTCCAGTTAAAGGGATTCATTTCGGTCTCCAGGTTAAGCCTTGCCTGTTCTATACTCACTAAGGAAATACCAGTTTGCATCAGGATGGTGTCGCCAGCATTCACACTAAAATCAGCGAATGCACCTAACCTGCCTTTTCCCGAAACTTCTTTCAGATGCTTTTGCACTTTGTTTCCATTCCAACCACCAAAATTTTTAATTGGCTTGTTAAAACGGACTACAAAATGAACGGTATATTCGTTCCAACTCCATTTCTGATGCGAATATCCTTCTATTTCCGTATCGGATATTCGGGTGATTTTGGCATCCAGTATATCAGTCTTTGCTTCACCAGGGATATCCAGATCTAACAGGATATGGGCATCTTCATGTGCTTCAGGGTAAGTAAATCTAAAAAACCCCGCCCTTGTAGTGCTGGTTAATTCGGTACGGATGTTTCCATTCATTAGGGTTACTCCATAATACCCCGGACTGGCTACTTCAGTAGCTTTATCTATCCTGGATCGATATCCTGAAGTCCATCCGGTGGTGGGCGCATCGGCCGGACCACGGAAAGTACTTAAAATGCCAGCTGTTGGCATAACAGAAAGCCCAACCATAGTCCAGGAATGGATGTGACTAAAACCACCGATATTATGCAGTGAATATTCGTAACCTGATTTCCAGACTTCTCCCTGGTTATCAGGACTCAGTTGAACCATACCAAAAGGCATTGTTACGCCGGGATTTAACATCCACCTGGATTCTGATGTACCCAATAATGGATCTGCATAATCAACCGGTTCTTTTTCTTGTGCACGTATAGAAAAAAGACTGGCATTTAGCAGCACAAATAACAATGATCCTTTTAGATTTAATCTCATAACAACATTTAGATTAACTTATCGGAAGATTTATTTCTTCTTTAACAAATGCTTTGATCACTTTTGCTCTTCCCTGCCCTGTATTGGTTAAGGTATAACTTTTTGCCGAAGCAGGCACTACAAAAGTTTCAGCATAATAAAAACCTAAACCTGCTCCATCTGGCGTTTGAACTGTAATGGTTGTACCTTCCACAAGCATTAAAATGTGGCAAACATTATCCGTTTGAATGGTTACACTGGAATCAAAGTCAATACGATGAATATCATAAAAGTGCTCGGCATGTGTAGGAAGATGGATCAATTCCCAATCCTGACCCTTTTCGATTACGGCAGGTTTAGAAATCAGTTCATTTTTAACACGTTCTCCCTTACATTCAAACTTTAGATTTTTAAAGGCGTGATCGATATTGATTGGACGCGGATGACCATCAAGCCCCATGCGTAGCCAATCGTACATTTTAAAAGTAAAAATATAAGGTGTCGCACTAATTTCGAGCACTAAATTATCTGCTCCTGCACTATGTACTGTTCCATTTGGGATTAAAAACAAATCGTGTTTTTTAGCGGTATGAACCTGAACATATTTTGTAATATCAATCTCCTTGCTAAATTCCTGACTATCTTCTAATGCTTTTTCAAATTTATTGGGGTCAATATCCTCTTGAAAACCCAAATACACTTTGGCATCTTCTTTACAATCCAGGATATAATAAGTTTCATCTTGGGTAATATTCTCGCCAAATTCTTTACGGATATAAGATAGAGAAGGGTGACATTGAATAGATAGATTTCCTCCGTCGAAAGTATCCAGGAAATCGAACCTTATCGGAAATTCTGTTCCGAATATTTCGGCGTGTTTACCCAATACAGCCTTGTGCTCTTTGAACATTAAAAAATCAAAAGAAACTTCCAGTAAATTCCCTCCACTTTCGAATACTACACCGTTTTCGGGAACAATTAATTCAAAAGACCAGGCATAGTTTATTTCGTCCTTATTTAGTCCCTCAAAACGTTCTTTCATCCAATGGCCTCCCCAGGCGCCAGCTGCAAACCATGGACGTACCCTAAACACCGATTTACTCAATTCTTCTAAACCTTTCAACAAATCGGCGCTAAACATCCAGTTCAGGGAATTTTTCCATTGGGCATCCGCTACAATAGCAATATCGTTTAAAATACGCTGTTTATGGACATTCAAAATTACCCAATCTACAAAGTACGAACGCTTATACATCTCTGATTGGTCTTCTATCTTATCATTTCCAAAATTGGGTGCAGCTCCCGCCCTGGTTCTATATTGTATTTCATTTTTGGGAAGCTCCAGGTAAATAATGGGCGCATTCCATTTTAATAAAGCCGAACCGATGCCTATCACAATATTAATATCGAACCCATTATCAGGCGATAAGCTGGAAAATTGATCGACATGAAAAAAATCTGTGATATCTAAATCACATCTTTTTCCCCAAACACTTTTTGGCTCTCCCAGAAAAGGCTCTACCAGTTGCTGAATTTCAGCACTGCCTTTCATTTGGTCAGCCATACAGATCCATTTTACAGATAAGCCCCTTTTCTGAAATTCTTTTTCCAGTAATTCCTGTACATCATCCCAAAAAATACCGATGTAGCCATCAATTTTTACATTTTTTTGCTCAATGATCCAGGTAGCCAGGGATTCGTACCCATTAAAAATTTGTCCTTGTTTTAAGGTATGATAAGGATATATATCATAACCTGTATCTACTCTTTTCCTACCTTTAATATTTTGAGGTAAAATTGTTTCAGCACTTAGTCTCCAATTATTAATAACAGATTTGCTTTCGTCCAATACATTAGTATTCTCTTCCATATATAACGTGTTTTTCTAGATTTAATCAAATGTACATATGTACATACATATTTCCTAATATTTTTTATATTTAACTAATTACGACAAATACATTCATTTATCCCAATGCTTGACTTAAAACATAATTCATTCATAAGCAGCCTAATACTCTATTCTAAAACTATTTATACCATATGGAAGCATGGTGATGTTTCCTGTGGTTTTCTCCATTGCCTTTTCATCAAACTGGCAATTAAAAATTGCTTTAGGCATTCTTGCAAGCCATTTCAGTTTTAAATGTTCTGTTTGGTTCGAAACAGATTTTAAGCGTAAAATAATAGCCTTGTTATCCTCACTTTTTTTCAGCGTTGATATCATAATTTTTGGATTATCTATTGAAAGTAATGAATTTAAAATCGGATTTTGAGCTGATTCTACTGCAATTAATGGGCGGTTTTGCTCCATTCCAAAGCGATTTGCAAGTACGGGATCATAAGAGCCATTATGCGGCAAGATCATATATCTTGAACTAATAATTCCGCCTTGTTCCAAAGGAAAGTTAGTATCCCAATGGTTATTAATCGGCCAGGAAAAAATTGTTTGTGTATTCGGAACCTTTTTAATCCAGTCATTGGCTTGTCTTGCACCATCCAGAATTGTTCCTGTAATTTTATCGAGTTCAACAATTGGAGCCTCAATGGCCGTCCAGGTTACCCCGTAATCCCGGTTAGAGATATCGATCCATCTTTGAAAGGTAAACCAATTTTTGTTGGAATAAGGGATCTGATCCTGCTCCGGAATCATTACCCCAAACGGGATATCCATTCGAACAGTTCCGGAAGGAATATTGAAAGCAAACCCGTAATGAATGCCTTCTTTTTTCCTTGTAGGTATCTTATCAATAGTATTAATCAATTCTATATAGGGCTGGTTTTTAATCACCCTGATTTCGCGGCTTAGCCAGTTGCAACTTTCAGCCTGAGCACTTATTAATAAGGAGGCCACCAAAGGCCCATTCTCCTTTACTTTTATAGAAATCGAGCTGGCCCTTGAAACTTCGCTTAAAGTTGAGCTTGGTTGTCCATTTTTTACCCCAGCTAAATAATTATAGCCGTTCATTCCAAAAAATGAAGTTGTATCTACATATTGGCGATTGTGTTTAAGATCAATAAGGCTCTTAATATTCCCGGTTTTGTGATCCACTGTAACAGAAAACCATTCATTTTGAATTTGATTTTTTCCATTAATCATTTTAGTTGCAGAATGGATTTTGCCGGGCAAAATTTTATAAAATTGAGATCCCAATGCTGGCACTTTTTCGGTTAAAAACACCAGTTCTCCTGTAGACAGGCGTTGAGATGGCATCACCTTATTTTGATCGTTAACCACCCTATCCCCAATTTTACTCTGGGCCACGGAAAGTGTAATTATCCCATCTCTGGGCCATGAAAGTGTATTGATTACCGCAAAACCTACGCTGCCATCTTTTTTTATAGGTTGAAGTGCCAGGTCGATGAGCGCTTTACTTTGTTGCTCTGCATGCTCAAAAAAAGCAGCTTTATTCCCTTCTACTTCCTTAGCTAATGGTGCTTTTGGATCCTGATATCCCCAGGTATGTTCGGCAGACAACAAAAGATTCTCCCATGCATTATTGAAATTTTTAATGGGCACTGTACGATGTACATTTATAAGCGGCCATAAAATTTCTGCCTGCACAAGATTTTCTTTTCCACGCCTTCCCATCCCAACCCGGTTTGCATCCGAACCTAAACCCTGAGTCCAGAATTCGCTGAGATCGCCTTTATATTCAGGAATTATATTTTTATATTTTTCCTCGTATGCGGCAAGAATAGCTTTAGTGCCAGAAATGATCAGCTTAGGATAGGCATATTTTTCATTCCATAGTTTAACGGCCATCGGCAGGTCCGCATCTATCAGGCAATTATCCGCCATAGACCAGGTCATGGCAAAAATATCGTAAGGGGCTTGCTGCCTTTCGAGCTTTTCAGTTTCATTAAAAATAAAGGGATCAATAAAATCTGCCAGGGGATCATTGGTGTTTAAACGATCGTACTCACTTGTAAAGGCCTGAATTTTCCCTAAGCCATATTTTCTTCCTTTGGCTCTAAAACCATACCCATAAGAAGTTGCCTGTAAATAGAATATGCGATTTTTCCCGTCGTTTGATTTCCAATAGAAAGGTTTATTTTCCCATTTTTGGCGCAAATCAAAATAATTTGGAAAGCTAAAAAATCCCTTTATGCCATTTTGGGCTGCTGCTTGTACAAGCCCCCAGGAGGCCCCCGGATTATCCATCTGAACCATGGTGGTAATGGGCGTACCTGTTAAATGTTCGATTTGATGATTATTTTTAAATATCCGGAGCAATTCTTCGTCTGAACAGGTACTCGTATTTATATTGGAATGTGCACCATCCACCTGTATCCATCCCCGTTTAACCGCTTCTCTAAATGATTTTTTCTGTATGGGACTGGCTTTTTCCAGATAGCTGCTTACTACCCAGGTGGCTTCCGGATTCCATACAAATCTTGCGCCTTCCGGGTAATGTTGTGTTTTATTGGCAATATCAATTCCTACATCAATGTTTCTTACATGCAGATCTTCAACCACCTGCTGTAAATTGGTATAACCAACATCAACATGCGAATGTGGATATATATAGACTGTCCATTGTTTTTTAGCAGGAATATGAATTGTTTCATTATACTTTTCCTTATCGGTAAACAGGGTAATATTTGCTTGTGCGGGATCTGTTCCTACATTAGCCGGTAAAAGAACCGATAACGAATCGCTTGTTGTTTTAAATAAAATTTCCGAAGATTCTGTTACGCCGCCACATACTACAGAAAGCTTTGCTTTATTTCCTGCTTTAACCTGATTAAAATAAAGTACAACCTCACGTCCCGCTTTACCATCTGTACGATATTTATACCAGGGTTTTACCGAGTAAGTAAAGTTAAAAGCATCCTTTTTGAAAAGATTTTTGTCTGTTGGTTTATTATTATCACCATGATCATAAGCGAAACTTATTGTAGTGAATGGTATGCCAATAGCAAGGCAAAGCTTAAACAAATAAGTCTTCATAATTAGCTTAAAACAAGGATTTGTCTTAGAAACTGTTTAAAGTTCATTTCTTCTTTTACCTGTCAGCCTGAGTTTATCGAAGGCAAGCTACCTTAACGCATTTCGACAAGCTCAATGTGACATCCTATGCATTTATTTACTGAAATTTAGAAGCTGTTAATATTCATTTCTACTTTTTACTTAACCGCCTGAGTTTATCGAAAGAAATCTGCCTTAAACGCATTTCGACAAGCTCAATGTGACAGTTTGTAAAATGAAATGCAGGGACTAAAAATTAGTCCCTTGCATAACAGCTAAATTGATAGTAATCAATTTCTTATTTTCCTCTATGGAATAGTTACCGATTTAATCGTGCTGTAATTATAAAGTCTCGAACCTATTCTGGCCCCAACTCTTAAAAAAATCTCTCTGCCTTTAGGCAATACAGGACTTGCTATAGTATTGGTTACATTCAGCGCCGGGATTGCTGGCCTGCTGAACAGGGTAAAATTGGTATTTCCAACATATTGCGTATTATTAAGGTATAGTACACAATCGTTAATAGCATCCTGATATGAAGCATTGGCTGTACCTCTGACTATGGTATATTGTGCGTTAATTTTGCCGGTTGCCGCATCATAAGTTGGTTCGCCTACCCATTCTATACGAAGAAAAGGTTCAACAGAAAAATTAACTTCTGTTTCACCGCCCTTAACCTCTACCGTTTTTGGCGTAGAAGGGGGCACAAATGCGCCTTCCGGTGTCATGTTATAAGTTGCGGCAAAAAGTTTCGTGTTTATAAAACTGCCATCTTGTTTAGACCCTAAATATTGAGGAGTAGCTGTTGGACTGTAACTTACCTCTACCAGTTTAATCCGGGTTCCTGCTGTCATGCCCCCATCAGTAGTGGTCACTTCGGTCTGAATTGGTTTTCCCGTTCCGGCATCTGTTACAATTCCTTTAACGGTTTGGTCAGGAGCAGCATAATTGTCTAATTTGGAACATGCACTTGCGGTTAATATAGCAAGGCCTATCGCGATATAATATGTTATTCTTTTCATCTGTGATTTTTTATTAAATTACCATCCAGGATTTTGTACAAGATTTAAACTTTTAGCAATTGCCGCGGTAGGAATTTGATTATAATACCACCTGGTTTGAAAAGTATAGCTTACACCACGCTCCTCATTTCTTACATCCAAAATGTACTTACTTTGATCTTGCAACATAATGGGTACGAGTGCTTTGTAAATGGTATTGTTTTGCTCTAGATCGGCAATACGCCATCTCCTCAAATCCCAAATGGTTTTATTTTCAAAGGCCAGCTCTCTTCTGCGCTCCATCCGGATATCGTTAATGCTATTGATGGCGCTATAAAGAGAGGCACCAGCACGTTCCCTTATTGAGTTGGTTAAGGTTAAAGCCTCAGTAGCGTAAGTACCGCCCTGCCCTAAAAGAGACAATTCATAAGCAGCTTCTGCCTTATTCAATACAATTTCTCCATACCGGAATTCAATAAATTGCTGGTCTGAACGATTAGGCAATGTTTCTGCCTGAGGCTTTTCAGGACTTAAATATTTTCTGACATAAAAACCGGTATAGGTACCTCCCGTAGCATTGGCACCAATTGAAGTGTAAATACCGCTCGCTCCAGACCTGGTGATCTTTGTGCCGTTTGAAAGTGTTACCAAATTTGCAGCATCAAGATTTGCGGCTACAGTTGCCGATCCCAAAAGTGTAGTAGGATAAGCTGTGCTACCATTTCCAGGAGTTAAATCGCTCAAACCTCCCGCTGAAGATCCGTTAAAAACACCTCTGCGTACCTCGATCTGCACGCTTTTGAATAAATCGCCCGGCAAAATCACGGTAGCTCTTAACCTTGGCTCCGCATTGGCGAAAATATCCATAGTGTTGGTATAAGTCAAATATTTACCACCGGCATCCATGGTTTGGATCGTTCCATCAGCATTTTTTGGAAATCCTTCGTACATTTCTACCAGGTTTAAAGTTGGCAGGGTCTCTGATGAATAGTTTCCTTGTGGCCCCTCCCATTGCTTAGGTACATTTAACGCATCATACATGTGGGTTAAATCGGGGTATTTAAATTGCCTCGCAAAAATAGATTCTTTATTACTGGCCGAATTGTCGAGAAATAAGCTTACAAAGTTTTGGTATTGGGCTTCCTTATCAGTTGCCAACCATTTATTTTTATATAACGCGTATTTGCCATTTAATAAATTCGCCGCATCGTAAGAAGCTTTAAAATAGGTAACCGCCTTTGAGGCCTGAATACCACACAAACGTACTCCTCCGGTAGTCAGATCAATTTTATTATATTTCGCGATGGTTCCGGCATATAACATTGCTCTTGATTTTAAAGCTGCCGCGACATATTTATTCGCCCTGTTAGATTTATTGGTTTCAGGTAAGGTGGTATATACCACATCCAATTCTTTAGCGATAAAATCCCAGATGGCTTCTTCACTTGAACGGGGAATTTTAAGTTCTTCAATTTCCGAAACAAGTTCAGAGATGGTTTCTCCCGGTCTTGTCAATAACTTATCAACCAGTGGCACACCACCATAGCGTTTAACTAAAGAAAAATAAGTGAAAGCCCGGATAAATTGAGCTTCAGCTATCCACATTTGAACCTGCTCAGCCTTATGGTTACTCGCATAAGTGGGCATAGTGGCAATAAAATAGTTACAATCACGAATTAGGGAATAGGCTGCACTCCAATAATTATGAGTTTCGGTAACGTTGCCTAAATCTCTGCTCACGGCCTCGCCACTAATGGCATGGGGCGAACCAACCTGGTTGGTTTGGTTGAAGGCGCCAACAGGGTGATATTTAAAATCCTCAATGGGCATGGTGTAATACATCCTGGCTATAAAGGCATCAACACCAGCTTCGGTTGTAAAAATATCCTGGTCCTGAACGATGTTTACAGGTGGTACATCGAGTTTCTGGCAAGCTGTGAATGACGTAATCAGTACAGCAAATAATATATATAATTTTTTCATCTTTTATTTATTTTTTTTTCTGAGGTGATGGAGCTATCATGATTTTGTAGACATCAGCTTGCCGGGTTTGGAAAAATAATGATGGTTTCATGGCTTTATTATAATTTAAGGTTAAGGCCAAAAGTGAATTTTTTATCTAATGGATAAGTATAACCGTATTCATTACGACCATTAGAATCACCTGCCGGGTGCTCAGGATCCAAAAATTTCAAATCGGTAACGGTAAGCAAGTTAAAGGCATTGGCATAAAACCTTAATCCTTTCACACCTATTTTTTTGAACCATTTTTGTGGCAGGTTATAACCCAATTCAATGGTTTTGATCCTGAAATATTTGGCATTTTGCGCGTTGGACAGGGTATTGGTATAAGGCACTGTTCCGGTATAAGCATAATAACCAGGTACCCATTTGGTGTTTGGGTCAAATGGATCCGCGTTAGGATCTTCCGGGTGATACCTGTCCAGGAATTGGCTTAACGCATTACCTCCGGCCCAAAGTGGTGTATTCAATTGCTCAAAATAAGATATATATACGTTTCCGGCGCCGCTGATTGTTGTACTGAAATCCCAGTTTTTATAAGCGGCATTGATGGTTAATCCATAGGTTAAAGTAGGTAAGCTTGCGGTAGAACTAGAACTGGATATGGCTGAGGTAGAAATAGGATGCGAATCCTGCGAACTGATTACCCCATCCCCGTTCCAGTCTTCATACCTGTAATCGCCCACAACAGTATTCCTGGACGCGTAAACCGGACTATCTTTAATCGCCTGGTAATTTTCGAACTGGCCATTGGTACCATAACCCCAGTATATGTTATTCCAGCGATTTGCTGTAAAGTTGCTGTTCTCCCAGTTCAGGTAAGAGTTTCCGGCTGGTGCCTGTACACGGGTTGTATTCATGGTACGGGTAATACCCATTGTACCTTTAACGCTATAAAAGAACGCACCCAATTGGTTGCGATGGTTAATCTCCAAATCAATACCTCTTGAGCGGTCGCCATTCAGGTTCTCTTGTGGAAAGCCTACACCCACAACATCCGGCAAACTATTAACCTGGGTTCCCAATAAACCCGTCCGGTTTCGTACAAAATAATCGATTGAAAACCCGAATAATCCATTCCACATTTCAGCATCAACCCCTACATCCAACTGTTTCGACTTAAACCAGGTAATGATTGGATTAGCCAAACCCTTACTGGAAACACCGGTAACGTATACCCCATTAAACACCGAACCCGTATTTGGATAGTTATAACCTGTAATGAACTGGTAGGCAGCAGCCGAGTCGTCTCCCTGCGCGCCATAAGAAGCACGAACCTTAAAGTTGTTCACAAATTTAAGCGGAGATTCTTTCCAGAATTTTTCTTCAGATAAACGATAACCTACTGAAGAATAAGGGAAAAATCCCCATTGTTCATTTACCGCGAATTTTGATGAACCATCAGCTCTGAAACCTGCTTCAGCTAAATATTTCCCCTTATAATCATAAGTAAACTTACCTACATAAGAAGCGGTTTGATTATTAAAAAGATTCAGCTGATTAGTTGTCATGGAGCCCTGCTGATCGGTAGTAGAACCAGCCAATAGCTGATCAACCGGAATGGTCAGGTTTCTTTGGGCAAAAAAGTTGTCTCCTTTTAAGGTATTTCTCTCATACAATGCAAGCGCGCTTATATTATGCGAACCAAATGACCTGGCATAATTAGCAGATGCCTGGAACAACAGGGATGGATACTCATAGAACTCTCTCCTCAGGGTAGAAGGAGAAAATTGAGCTTCTGGCGCGTAAGTATCTGTTGCAGCAGTATAAGTATAAAGGTTATAAGTTTTGGTATAATATTTATTGGTCGCTATTTGATAATCATAACTAAACAAACCTTTTAAGCTCAGGCCTTTTAAAAATGGCGCCTCATAGTTTAAACTGGTGGTTGATTGGAACCACTTGTTCTGGATATTTCGGTAACCACTTATATCGGCATTGGCATGCGCATAAGCATTTAAAGAACTTGGAACCTTTGCTAAATAAGCAGGATTGTTATTGGCAAAAATCGGCTCTGTTGGTGCCTGATACCAGGTACTTCTGAATACCCAATAGGCATCTTCTTTTAATTGGTTTTTCTGATCAACAATACCAGTCAGGTTCACATCAAACGTTAAATTTTTTGTTAGCTTGGTTGTTAAATTTGCCCGAAGATTATAACGGTTATAGTTTAAATCGCCAGATTTGAAAAAGCCTTCCTGATCCTGCACACCCAAACTTGCGAAGTAGTTGGTATTTTCATTACCCCCAGAAGCGCTGATATCATGTTGGGATTGAGGTGCGGTGGTTCTTAAAACGGCACCATTCCAATCAGAGGCAATCTTGGTTCCATTTTGATATGCGGTAAAATCTGCCGGGCTAAAGCGTATTGGCCCTTTGTTATAGCCACCTGTACCTCCTAAGTGAAGAGAATACTCATTTGCCAGGGTCATGTATTCGAAAACATCAACCGATTTAGGCAAAAAGGAAGGCTTTTGGAGCGAGTAAGAACCATTATAATTGAGTTCAACACCTCCTTTCTTACCTTTTTTCGTGGTAATTAAAACTACCCCATTTGCCGAACGCACCCCATAAATAGCTGCAGACGCATCTTTCAAAACCGTAATACTCTCGATATCTTCGGCGCTTAAACGAGAAAAGTTGTTTCTAACTACCCCATCAACTACTACCAATGGCGAACCTAAACCCCTAACATCAAACGAAGTATTCATTGCTCCAGGCTCACTACTGTTCTGTACGACACGTACCCCAGCAATTTTACCGGTTAACATATTTTGTACGTTCTCGTTCTTAGTGGTTACAATTTCCTTTGCGGTTACAGCTGATACCGCACCTGTCAAGGTCGCTTTCTTTTGCTGACCGTATCCAACAACCACCACTTCATCTAAATCAGAAGCACTGACTATTAAGGTTACTGAAATCCGGGTTTGATTTCCTAACACTACTTCTTTTGATTTAAAGCCAAGCATACGGAAAACCAGCGTTTCACCTGGATTTGCAGTGACGGAAAATTTTCCATCTGAATCTGTACTTGACATAGTATTAGTGCCCTTTACCGCAACACTTGCTCCCGGAAGCCCAATCCCCTTGTCATCAGTTACGGTTCCCTGTATTTTTACAGCGTTTTGAGCAAAAGCCGAAACAGATATACCTATGCAAATCATAAAAGTAATGCAGGACCTTAGCGAAGGCCTGAGCCCTTTCCGACTAAAAGCCGAACATGTTAGGGACAAATAGCACAAAAGCAAAACATTAGAATGGCTTCTATTTTGCATTGTGAAATAGTTATGTAAAAATTTCATAAAAATAATGCTAATTCTTGTTGTTGGTTTGGAATGGGTTTCAATCTGAGACCCTTAATTTCAGGTGTTATGAAATATACAATCTCATTTCCTGTTTTTGAAAAATGTTAAGGAATATCATCGATATAGAAAATATTTAACAACACTTCTCCTCTTCTTTTTGAATAAGATGTTACTGGTTTCATAATTAACGAATTAAAAGTTTATACAATGGTTATGTACAAACATATAAACATTTAAAATAAAAACAAATTTTTTTTTGCTTTACCTAAATTTATTTTTAATTAGATTAGTAACTTTTTAAATAGCTTCCTTTGTTAAATGAAACTTTCTATTGATCATAAAAGCCATATACCTTTACACATACAGGCAGAAGAATTGTTACGCGATCTGATCAAAGACCCGCAATACGCAACAAAATTTCTTCCAAATGAAGTAGACATGGCCAAACAGCTGGCCATATCCCGAACAACTTTAAGGCAGGCTTTAAATAAATTGGTATATGAAGGATTATTGATCAGAAAGAAAGGAATAGGAACCAAGGTTGCTGAAGTTTCAGTGAGCTCAAAATCAAACAATTGGCTAAGTTTTTCTCAAGAAATGCAAGCCAGGGGAATTCCCATAAAAAATTTTGAGCTACACATCAGTTGGGTTCATCCGGATGAAAAACTTGCCCATTTTTTTGATATCAGTGTAGATAAGAAAGTACTTAAATTAGAAAGATTGAGGGGACGTGCTGAAGGTCCTTTTGTATATTTTATTTCTTATTTCCACCCCAGGGTTGGTTTAACGGGCGAAGAGGATTTTAAACGCCCTCTTTATGAAATCCTGGAGAAAGATCATTCTGTTATTGCAAATCTGTCTAAAGAAGAAATCAGTGCTAAAGCAGCAGATAAATTTATCAGTTCAAAATTAGAGGTAGAGTCAGGAAGTCCGATACTTTTTAGAAAACGATATGTTTTTGATCAGGGAGACAGACCTATTGAATTTAATCTGGGTTATTATAGGGCAGATAGCTTTGTGTACACTGTTGAAAGCAGAAGAGACTGATTTTTAACATGAGTTTTGGATGTGTATCAATAACTGGAATTCCAAAATTCACGTTAATTAAGTAAAAAGTCTGTCATTGCGAGGCACCTTAACGCATCATTGCGAGGAACGAAGTTCCAAAGGAATCCCTTTGGGACAATCTCCCTTTTTACGAAACAACACAAAAACACACCAGTACTCAATTAAAGGCTTGCCTGCGAATATGGGGGTTGCTTCGGAAGTTATGCAACCTCGCGATGACGAAACCACAGCTTCATGCCATTAAAAACGATGAATAATCTTAAAGCAGGTAGTAGGGTTAATCATGCACACTAACCACTATTGGATAATGATCTGAAGGTAATTTGCCATTAAACGTGTTGGTTAAAATGCCATAACGTTTTACTTTAAATTGTTTGGTTACAAAAATATGATCGATACGGGCGTTGCTCTTATTATTTCCAATCTTAAAACCATTAAAAGTAGCATCTGTTGCCAGTTTAACAGGAGATAAAATAAAACAGTCTTTTAACAGCCCGGATTCGTTTAACGTTACATAAGCTTCAGAATTTTGGTTTGCGTTAAAATCTCCGGTTAAAATGGTAGGTGTATTACCCGTCATTTGTTTCATTTTGTTCATAATGAGTTTGGCACTTTCTTTACGGGCCAAAACACCCACATGATCCATATGTACATTAAAAAAATTAAATACGAAACCCGTTTTGATCTCTTTAAATTGCGCCCAGGTACAAACACGGGTTAATGCCGCGTCCCAGCCTACATTAGGCTTTTCGGTATCGGTTGGCGAAAGCCAAAAGTTACCGCTTTTTAATAGCTTAAATTTAGCCGTTTTATAATATATGGCCGAGTGTTCGCCTTTTTGCCCGCCATCACGGCCAACTCCAATCCATTTATAACCAGGTAAACTATCCTGCAGGTTATTTAACATGTGATGAAAACCTTCCTGTACTCCAAAAACATCCAGCTCATTAAACTTAATGATTTGTGCTATAACAGGATAACGTAAAGCCCAGCCATTGCCTGCAACAGAATCTGCTTTATTATCATAGCGCAGGTTATAACTGCCAATATTCATTTGCTGCGCATAAACGGATCCCGTTACTGCTAATAAGATTACGGTTAATAAGGTAAGTCGTTTCATAATTTAAGCTTTTTACTTTTCATATTTAACTAACTGAAAAACAATTATTTAATCACAAAATAACTGCTATTAGCAAATATAATTTGAGTTGCTTTTAGAGATTATCTTTATTCTTTGTTCTTTATTCTTTATACTTTATTCTTTACTCTTTGCTCTTTATTCTTTGCTCTTTATTCTTTACTCTTTATACTTTATTTGCAATGCTTTTAGTTTTTCTTTCAAAGCTTTAACGCGTTCTGCTTGCTTAGGGTCGTTATACAAATTATACATTTCTTTGGGGTCTTTTTTAAGGTCGTATAGTTCCCAGGAATTTACCGGATCGTAGAAATGAATAAGCTTATAGCGTTTGGTCCGGATGCCGTAATGCCTGGTAAGCCCGAAAGACTTTTCGTAATAATGGTAGTACACCTCTTTTCTCCAATCTTTATCCTTGCCTGTAGTAAGGAGTTTTTTCATGGATACGCCCTGCATATCTCCAGGAATACTGATACCCGAAAGATCCAGCAAGGTTGGCGCAAGATCTAAATTAAGTGTATAATCGTTCGTTTCTTTTCCACCTCTAAATCCGTTAGGGTAACGAATCATCATTGGGGTTCTGAAAGATTCCTGGTACATGAAACGTTTATCGTACAAACCATGCTCACCGAGATAAAATCCCTGGTCGGAAAGATATACTACGATGGTATTTTTAGCCATATTGTTGTCGTCAAGATATTGAAGTACCCGGCCAATATTATCATCAAGGGAATTTACGGTCCTCAGGTAATCTTCCATATATCTTTGAAACTGAAATCTGACTATTTCATCCTTTGTTTTAAGCGTTTTAAATTCATTGTATTCTTTCTGATATGCGGCATCCCAAACTTTTCTTTCATCGGGTTTTAAACGTTCAATTTCTCTCTGATATTCAGCTGGTGCCCAATCATTTACTTTATTTATCGGGCAGGTATCACAAGGAATTTTAGTATCGTAACGGATATCCAGGTGATCTTTCATGGTCACGTTTTGTATTTGTAAGGCCTTCCTATCCTTGTAGTCATCATAAAAATTAGCAGGCAAAGGATATTTTTGATCATTAAACTTATCCAGGTATTTCAGCGGAGGCATTACATTACGATGTGGCGCTTTATGGTGCAACATCATAAAAAAAGGTGCCTCATCTTTATTTTGATCAATCCAGTTTAAGGCCATATCGGTAATTATATCGGTAACATAACCGGTATAAACGGTATCCTTCCCATTCTTTATAAATTTAGGATTATAATAATTGCCCTGATCTGGTAAGATATTCCAGTAATCGAATCCGGTTGGGGTGCTGAATAAATGCCACTTACCCACTATTGCAGTACGATAGCCATTTTCTCTATATATTTTTGGAAGTGTTTGCTGTTTACCATTAAAATAAGTTCCATTGTCTTTCATCCCATTTAGGTGAGAGTATTTCCCGGTGAGGATAACGGCCCGACTTGGACTACATACAGAATTGGTTACAGCGGCCTCTTTCATTAACATACCTTCTTTTGCAATTCTATCTATATTGGGCGTGTTAATTAATTTTGAACCATATGCACTGATGGCCTGGTAAGCATGATCGTCAGATACGATAAGGATTACATTAGGCCTGGTTATTTTATTGTTTTTTTGGCCATATGTTAAGGGGATAAAGAAAATGCTCACCAAATAACATAATGGTATTGTTTTAAAGAAGTGCCTGGAATTGCTCATAATTAATTGGCTCTTTTTGAAATATACTGCTGAATATATGATAATATGTATATACATACAAAAGTATAATTTTAAGGCTTTTATGCAAATAATTATCAGATATATTCAAAAGTCACTGCTGAATGATGACTTAAAATAGAGCAGAAACCCAAAAGGATTTATAATCCAACTTATCTAATCACTCTTGCGCATAGCGCATTTGAGCTAATAATAAACAAGGATTTGCGAGGCTATAAAACAAATTTACAGATTAGAAATCTGTTTTTATTACGAGTTCGGGATGCCTTACAGAACATCCCGAACAGCCGATGACTTAAAATAGAGCAGAAACCCCAAAAGGATTTATAACCCAACTTATCTAATCACTCTTGCACATAGCGCATTTGAGCTAATAATAAACAAGGATTTGCGAGGCTATAAAACAAATTACAGATTAGAAATCTGTTTTTATTACAAGTTCGGGATGCCTTACAGAACATCCCGAACAGCCGCAGCGCTTACTTCGGTTAAGTTACTTTATTGGTCACTTACTTCATAAATACATGTTGCGCAATAGCCATATTTAGAATTTGATATTTCCTCTCAATTCTCCTCCAGGTATAGTTGAACTGTGAACATTTAAATACCATTTACCAGCCAATAACTGGTTTACTTCCGCATCAGTCAGGGCACGGGTTTCCCCCGACATACTTCCTGAACTTGCAGTTGTAAATCCAGTGATTCCAATAACTACTGCTGAGCTTTTAGTATCTGACCCATCTTCCGCACCATGGAAGTGCATATTTGTTGTTGTAGCCGTTGATGAGCCAAGTTGCCAGGTAAAGCTATAGGTTATGATTTTTGTAGTTGGGTCAAATGTAATTTGGCCTGTTCCCGTTCCTGTACTGGTATTCGCAGGAACTTCCTGAGCACCTGAAAGGGTAATGGTGGTTTTCTTTTTAAGATCAACGGGTTCTTCATCTTTATCCTTTTTACAAGCAGAAAAAGAAAAAAGAAAAATGAATACTACTGCCATTGCAGTAAAAATCCGGGTAATTGATTTTTTTTTCATGATAGATAAAGTTTTGTATATGTATGTTACGTTAAAACTTTCTGAAAAGTTGCCGGGTATCGAGTAAAAATAATTAATGAATCCCCTTACCCCTTCCCTGTTATCACTTTAACACTTATTGATAAGTTTTTTTTGGAACTTATTCTAATACCTTGCTGCTATTCTGACTGTAAAAACAATTTTTATGCATTTTCCAAAGCAGCAATATCAAATTTCTTCATTTTCATAAAAGCGGCAGTTACTTTCTCTGCTCTTGAGGGGTCGCCCATCAACTGTCCAAGATTAGAGGGGATCACTTGCCACCATACTCCAAATTGGTCCTTACACCAACCACACATACTTTCTTCTCCTTCCTGGGTAAATGCATTCCAAAAATAATCTATTTCTTTCTGGGTGTCGCATTCTATTACATTGGAAATACCTTCCGTAAAGGTGAAAGGCTGAGGAACACCGCTATCCATGGCCATAAATACTTTTCCATTTAAGTTAAACTGGGCATGCATTATCTGCCCTTTGGTAGCTCCTGATTCATATTTTAATATGCCTGTTATACTGGAATTTTTGAATAAGGAAGTATAGAAATTAATGGCTTGTTCTGCCTGGCCCTGATGTTCTCCACAAAATAAAAATGTGGGCACAAAGTTGTCTCCTGTATTTTTTATATCGCCCAGGGCCAGTTGCCAGGAGATACCGAATTTATCCTGCACCCAGCCATATCTCTCACTCCAGTCGTATTTATCCAGTGGCATAAAAACGAAACCACCTTCAGATAGTGTATCCCAGGTTTTATTTAAAACCCCGGCATCTTCGAAGGTTATAAAAAAGGAAGTGGCTGCGCTTGGCTTAAATTGAGCGCCCCCGTTCAGCGCCATAAATTTCATATCCTCCAAATGGAAAATAACGACCATTGGATTTTCAGAAACGATTTTTGAATGCCGAAATGTATTGCAGTAAAATGTTGCTGCCTCTTTTGCATTACCATCAAACCAGAGACATGGATATATCGAATTGTTCATCATTATTTTGAAATTTAAGAATTATTTATTTTTTGATACAAGTTACCTATTCATCATTTGGGTTTATTGATAAACCCAGTAATTGAATAAAAGTTTATTAATCTTTATAAATCAACAACAGAAACGTTGACAAAATTTGTTTTTTCATGGCTTGATTTTTTTATTCTAAAAGTATTTAAATCCTAATTCAAAATTAACCTTGTTTCTGAAAATTAAACAATGAGATACAGGACAATTTATAGGGTGATTTATGACGGGCATTTGAAGGAATATAATGTTTTGCTTCTAAATCAGTTTTTTTAATAGTTTTACAACCATTATGGTAATCAGACGAGCAATATTAAATGATGTGGAACAAGTGATGCAACTGGTAAAGGCCGTAGTACCACTGATGAATGCTGCAGGCAATATGCAATGGGATGACACCTACCCCAACCCGGCTGTTTTCGGGAAAGACATTAATCTTGAGCAGCTTTGGGTAGCCGAAATTGATGGAGACATCACAGGGATTGCTGCAATAACCACCGATCAGGAGCCTGAGTATGCACAGGTAGGCTGGGATATTAATGAGCCAGCCATTGTGACCCATCGCCTGGCTGTACATCCGCAACACCAAGGTAAAGGTATTGCCGCAGCACTCTTGTACCAAGCTGAACGCAATGCTGTTGCCCGCAACATCAATGTACTGCGTATAGATACGAATATCATGAACCAGGCAACCCAAAAGCTGTTTCCCAAGCTGGGCTATGTTTTTGCCGGTGAGATTGGGCTGAGTTTCAGACCGGGTTTAAGGTTTTATTGTTACGAGAAACGCCTGGGTTGAGTGCAAAGGCAAAAAACTGAAAAAACCAAATAGTTGACTTCTCAGCACATTTGATAAAGGGGATTACTTGTTATTGGTAGTTTTTAATTCTTTTTTTAAGTGGATATATTTCACATCACACTCCGCTAATTTCACATAATAATTCATAGCATTTCCAGAATTCTGAATCGTAATTTCGCCTTCATAAATTAAACCGTTTAAATCTGTTGGCAATTCTACCTCCTTTTCAACCTCGTTTTCATTTTCATCAGCTTCTATTGCGCCTTCATATTCACTCCATTCTATTCCTTTAAAGTTTATATAATACCCATCTTTTCTTTCATTTAATTCCAAGGAAATTCCTCCGGATAAGTTTCTTTCTGTTGTTATTAGTTTGTATTTATAGTCACCATCTGCTTTAAAAATGGTAATGGTCAAATCGCACTTTGAAGGCTCATCCTTAAATGTATAAGTTCCTTCAATGTCGAAAATAAACTTGTTTACTCGATCAGTCTTTATTTTTCCTGCCTGATTAACAATGCTGTCTGTTTTTGTTTTGGTATAAACTTTACTTAAACCAGCGCTGTTTTTATCCACTGCATCGTAAGCTGTATTGGCTTTTCTATCCTTGCAGGAAATACATGATAAAAGAAGTACAACTATTAAATTCCTAAGCATACCTGATTTTATACTATTATTATGAATATATTTTTGGGTTTTGTACCTATACATTTCTTTTTGCTTAGAAAATTTGTTGTCCATCTTCAGGAGTTTCCATGGGTCTTCGCCCCAGAATATCCTCATCATTATAACCTGTATGCTGACCGGCTATGCATTACTAACGGGTCACAAACCCAAATTTTTATTTGAAGCTTATGCAAGTCTAAAGGATAACGCCAATTACAAGTAAAAATCTTACGAATCGGCGCCAGCCATAATCAACTGTTCAACTATTTCGTTGTAACCTTTTTCTGAAGCGTAATGCAATGCAGAATGTTCATCGTTATCCTTTTCGTTTACATTGGCTCCGTTGTCGATAAGTAATGTAATAACATCATTAAAGCCACAAATAGAAGCCACGATAAGCGGGGTTTCTCCTTCGTTGTTTTTGCTGTTGATGTCCATACCTTTTTCGATAAGCAGTTTGGCGATTTCCTTGTTTCCACGACCACTGCTGTAGTGCAGAACTGTGTTTCCGTCTAAACGTTTCAACCGCATATCGGCTTCGGCATTTAGCAACAGCTCCGTTACCCGCAAATTATTTTGCATACAAGCCATTACCAATGCACTATCACCTTGGTCATTAACCGAGTTAACATTTATCAAATTTATTTTTAATAGTTCACTAACCACTTCTGCTTCGTTGTTCCATACGGCTTGATGAAGTGCAGTATTTCCCGAGCTGTTTTTATCGTCGGTTTCGCCAAACAATAAGGCAACGGTGTCTCGCAAGCCTCTGCTGGTTGCATAATCCAAAGCACTGTGACCGTCGTTGTCTTTAATGTTTTTATCAGCTCCTTTAGAAAGCAAAAATTTGGTAAACTCGGTTCTGCCTTCCGCCAGTGAATAAATCAACGCTGTTTTTCCCTCTTTGTCAGTAGCGTTGATATCAGCTCCGTTATCAAGCAAAACCGTTACAATCTCCTTATTTCCGCTTTGCGAAACAATATGTAAAGGTGTGGCACTTTGGTTATTTGCCAGGTTGATATCGGCTCCGCTTTCAACCAGAATTTTTACAATGTCTCGTGCACCTTTTTGGCAAGAATAGAACAAAGCCGTATTGCCCATAGCATCCCGTTTGTCGAGGTTTATTCCTCCTTTTTTGAGCAAGGTTTGCACAATTGCTTTTTGATTATTTTTGCAAGCATTTAAAAAAATAGTATCCATGGTTCTTTGTATAAGCTGTATAGTTATTAGATTTTTTTGTGATTACATTCTTTCCAGCAGCCAAGCTACCAGTGGTTCTTTATTTTGCTCCAAAGCATAATCTAAAGCAGATTTTCCTGAATTATCTTTTGCATCAATTAATAGGTTTCCGAATTCGGCCAATAACTCACAATAGGTTTTAGCCACCGATTTATCTAAATTGTTTACGGCATATATTAGTGCTGTTTTTCCATTTTTGTCACGCGCTTCGGTAGAAGCACCTTGCTCCAAAAGTGTTATAAGGTTTTTTTCCGCCCTTTTGCTATCGCCCAAACACAGAAACATCAGTGCCGAAATTCCTTCTCTGTTGGTTTTGTTTACATCAGCATTTGAATAGATTACTTCTTCAATCAACACTGTTGAAATGGTATTGCCGTTATAAACTTGCTGGTCGTCCGCATATTTAGCAGATAGCGTGAGAAGCGTGTTTTCTTCATCATCCAAAAGTGAATTAATATCAAAACCGGCTTCTAAATACGATTTTAAAATCTTCGGAAAGGTCTTGTTCCGGAACTGTTCAAAATTAGTATTGACACCCGAAACCGGCGTGTATAAGTACCTGAAAGGATGCCAGGATTTGCTATCAGAAAGCTCAGGATCTGCACCGTTTTTTAATAACATATCCGTAACCTCAAGGTTGTGTTTTGTCATGGCTATGGATAGTGGCGTCATGCCATTAAAGCTATCACCTTCTTTGTCATATACTTCGTTTACATTTTCTCCAATTTGAATAAGCGCATTTAAGGCAACAAGGTCGTTTTTGGCACAAGCCTGATAAACGTTCATTCCTCCTGCCTGAAAATAAAGTGCTGCAGTTTCTTGGTTCGATAAATCAACCCCCTTTAAAATGGCACCAATTATCTTTGATTGATAACTAATGGCAACATCAACTGCTGTTTCTGCTTCATTATTTTTTTGATATGGGTCTGCACCAAATTCCATTGCCAATAAAGCAAAGGTGATGAATTGGTTGAACCTTGCCTGGTTTACGTTAAAATGCCATTCCAATTCTGATCTTTCTTCTACATGTCTTTGATTGTTCGGGTCAAAATTTGGGTCATTATAATTAGCCTGCAATTTTTCCTGTGCATTTTCGAAAGACCAAACTGCCTGCGAAGAACACTGTGCCACGATATGCAATAAGGTATTGCCATTCCGGTCTGTAAAGTCCGTTTTCGCAGCTATTTCCGCGTAAGCTTGTAGCATTTCATAATATCCTACTTTAGCGCCAAGTAGTAAAGCGGTTTCTCCGTAGCTGTTTTTGCGCATCGGGCTAACCTTTGCCTCCAGCAATTTTTTGGCACATTCGTATATTTTTTGTTCGGCTATAAAATAATTATAGGCATTTTGAGGCTGTGCCAATAGATGCAATAAGGTATTTCCGTCTGGGTCTTCTATGCCAGCCGTGCGCCAACCTTGTGCAATCAGATAGTCAATCATTTCTGCATTGGCAAAGCCGCAAACCTGCCTCCACACATCTAGTTGTTGTTCTTCTGTGGCATCAGCAATGGCTGTTTTGTATAGTTCGTTTATCTCCGAAAGTTCTTTCCCTTGTAAATAAGCTTGTTCAATTTGGTATAAATTCATATTTCTTTTAGGTATTTATCTTAGTTTTTGCTATTGCCAATGCTTCCTGTACATTTTTACATTTATCCATTTCCGGCAATGCAGAAAGGCGTACCACTTCCTGCCAATTTTGAAGTTCCAAATGAACATCAACCAAAAGTCTGCGTATGCGCAACTTCACGATGGCATTGTTTAGCACAGCCGCAGTTTCATTTAATGCAAGGTGATGATGACTGTTTTTATATTCTTGAATTAATAATTCTGATGGTAAATTATTTATCGAATGATCTGAAACCGAAGGAATAGCAATTTGCGATAATGCTTCTCCTAATAAAGTGATGGCTTTTGAATATTCTTTTGCAGAATAATGGCAAAGCGCCATGTTGTAAAATAAAGAAACCGGCTTGTCTTTTGTGATTTGATATAAATGTTCAAACACCGTGTATGCGAAAGTCCATTGGGAAGTGTTGATACACGTTATCCCATGTTCTAATAATTTGTCGGCCCCGATCGATGTGTTTGTTGCTGTTTTGTTGTTAATGAACATTTTTAATCTTTTTAAGTATCTGCAATATCTTCGATTTTTCTTACCACAAACTTGAATTCTAAACCATGTTCTCTATTTATATATAGTGTACAGAAAGGCGCATGGTTTGATTGAAATGCTGCTTATAAAATCCCCTCTTCCTGTTGTTTTAAATGCATGCAGTCCATAGCTCATCTTGCAGTAGTGCTATTCTTCTTTACATTCATAAACATAGCCCCCACCACAAGAAAAATAAATGGAATTGTTTGCAAGGGTAATCCCCGAAACATTTCCGGCTCCTTTAAGCTTCATTTCAAAGTTTAATGCTCCCGTATTTTTGTCCAGTACAATCAGTTTACTATCGTCATTGAGAAACATGACATTTTCTCCTTTGATTACCGGAACGGTTTGTATGCCAGCATTTGATTTAAACTTCCATTTTGTTTCTTGTGGAGAAGAAATCTGGTAGCAATAAAAAAATCCTTTCTCGTCTCCGAAATAAATATTTCCCTTGTCCATTATTACCTCCCTGATTGAGCTTTGTTCTCCTGTATCTATAGCCATTTTTAGTTGTCCGGAACTCAAATCATAAAAATTTATTAAACCGTGGCCATAAGCAAGCACAAAGTTTTCAAAAACTTTAGGGTTGAATAAATACGTTTTGGGTTCATGATGCGACCACTTTATCAATCCATCTTCTAAACTCAAACAAAACAGATCGTTTGCTATACTGTTATAAATTAGTCCATTGTGGATTGCAGGGATATAAGAATGTCCGCTATTTGGTTGTTTCCAGACCTCTTTTCCATCTTTGATGTCAAGACACCAGGTTGAAGTCGCCCTTGCCTGAATTCCCGAAAAAACTATTTTCTTGTCAAACTCATTTGATACCGGACCTATGTTGCTTTCTTGTGTTGTAAAACCCCATATTTGTTGCCCGTTGTTTAGATCAAAACAACAGATCTGCCCATCCATACAACTTGCAACCAATGTGTTATGGGTGCTAATTAAGATGTTGTTAATAACATGATTGTGTTGATACTCCCAAATGAGCTCAAATTTATCTAAGGACAAACATTGTATTTTACTTTCAACAAATCCTTTTTTGTCATATACGAATACTACATAAAGTTTGTCTTCCCAAATTATAGGCTGTCTTGGTTTATTATTCCGTTCTCCTTTTAGTCTGTATTCCTGGAGTGTTTTTATCTTCATATGTTTTTGCAATTATTGTTAACGTTGGGCTTTGAGACGGTGTATTTTTATGCACCAGATCCTATTTCTGATTACGTTCTCTAATTCTACTTTATTTTTATTCCCAAATAAATATCTTTCTCCTATCAGCTCCAAATCCATTTACAATTCGCCGGGTTTGGATTACGATTCGCAACTGTTAGAAAGATTTTTGGGCTGTCGCTCGCATATCCCGCAGCCAGGATGGTTATTGAGCTTTATTAATCGCAGCAGCAAGGGCAGTTACAATATATTGAGCTGGCGATTTTCGTTACAAAAGTTGAATAGAATTACTGCTGTTCGCATATAACACTTCAGCCCGAATATAAAGCCGATGTTAGTGGTCGTATTCTTTAACTGTTAAATACAGCCACTTTTCTATTGCACTAAGCCAATAAAATTTGCGTAGCCAAATAACTACACGTATATTTATAGTCAAATAGCTACGCGATGAAACGAAGCAGGATGATTCCTCTCCTACCGGGATGTATGCGGAGTTTCATCCGACCCATTTAAACATTAAAAATATACGGATGAATTTAAGACGAGATGTATTTCAGGCTATAGCAGACCCCACCAGAAGGGCCATATTGTTCCTGGTGGCCTCACAATCCATGACAGCCGGCGCCATAGCGGCAAACTTCGACACCGCCAGGCCTACGGTTTCCAAACACCTGCAAATCCTCACCGAGTGCCAATTGCTGGAACAGGAGCAAAACGGCAGAGAAATACACTATCACTTCAACCCAAAAAAAATGAAAGAAATAGCAGACTTCATTGAACCCTTCCGCAACATGTGGGAGGATAGGTTTAATAAATTGGAAACCATAATGAAAAACTATAAATCAAAAAAATAGCATACTATGGAACGAAAAACAAAGATCCATGCCGAAGAGGGTAAGCAAGAATTGGTGATCACCAGGGAATTTGATTTGCCCCTGGAATTATTGTTTAAAGCCTATACAGAACCTGATATTGTGGAGCAATGGATGGGAACTAAAGTGCTGAAACTGGAAAACAAACAACACGGTGGTTGGCAATTTGAAAAAAGAGATACCGAGGAAAACGTGGTATTTCGGGCCAATGGGGTCATTCACGAGTTTGTTCCGAATCTGAAAATCACACGGACATTTGAAATGGAAAATACGCCTTTTCCCGCTCAGCTGGAGTTCCTGGAATTTGAACAACTTACGGACAACACCAGTAAACTCCATATGCACATCATATATCGATCAGTTGCCCTCAGAGATCAGATCCTGGCTTTACCCTTTGCTCAGGGTATCAATATGGCACATAACCGTTTGCAAGACCTCCTTAACTCATTAAAATAATCGTTATGACAAAGAGAAATAAAATCATCTATTGGATTGCTACGATCTGGCTGACATTAGGCATGCTATCAACCGGAATAGTACAATTAATTAAAATGAAAGAAGAGGTAGATATGATGGTGCATTTGGGCTATCCCATCTATTTTCTAACTATAATCGGTATCTGGAAAATCTTGGGCGTTATAACAGTGCTTATCCCTAAATTTCCCTTGTTAAAGGAATGGGCTTATGCAGGCTTCTTTTTTGCCATGTCGGGTGCTGTATTTTCTCACTTAGCTACTGGAGATGATGCCAAGGATTTCTTTGGACCAGTATTATTACTAATCCTAACTGTGGTATCCTGGTATTTCAGACCTGCGGATAGAAAAAATATTTCAGTTAATTTTAATAAATGAATAGCATGAATCCTAAGGTTGATTTTTATTTTAGTAAAGCCAAATGGCAGGAAGAACTGGAGCAATTGAGAATGATCGTTCTGGACTGTGGGCTGACCGAAGAATTGAAGTGGGGCTCTCCTTGCTACACGTTTCAGAAAAGTAACATCGTTTTAATACATGTGTTTAAAGAATACTGTGCACTTTTATTTTTCAAAGGTGCCTTGTTACAGGATACCCATAATATTCTGATCCAACAAACGGAGCATGTACAGGCAGCGCGCCAGATCCGGTTCAGCAATGTTGGGAAAATAGTGGAGCTGACCCCCATCCTGAAAGCCTATATTTATGAAGCCATTGAAGTGGAAAAAGCCGGTTTGAAAGTCGTGTTAAAAAAGACAGAAGACTTCTTCGTTCCTGAAGAATTTGAAAAGAAACTGGATAAAATACCTGCTTTGAAAATTGCTTTTGAGGCATTAACGCCAGGACGACAAAGAGCTTACCTTTTTTATTTTGCGCAGCCCAAACAATCCAAAACCCGGGTGTCAAGAGTTGAAAAATGTATGCAGCAAATTTTTGAGGGAAAGGGGTTGAATGATTAATACATTTGATGATAAAATAAATGAACAACGTTTTATCAAATCATCTGAAAATGGAAAAAGCAAATAACGACACAACCAACAGAGCGCTATGTATTACAAGAACGTTACCTGCCCCCATTGATTTAGTTTGGGAAGTATGGACCAATCGGAAACATATCGCAAATTGGTGGGGTCCGAGGGGATTTACCAATACCATTCATAAAATGGACGTAATGGCAGGTGCTGAATGGCATTTGACGATGCAGAGTCCTGAAGGAAAAAAATATCCCAATAAAAGCGTGTTCATAGAAATTGTGCCCTTTAAAAAAATTGTGTTTCAGCACTTTAACCCCAATTATATGGCCACCATTGTTTTTGAGCCTAAAGAAAAAGAGACTTTAATGGAATGGACGATGCTGTTTGAAACAACTGAATTGTTTGAAACCGTAGTTAAAGTTTTTAAAGCCGATGAAGGCTTGCATCAAAATGCAGAAAAATTGGAAAATTATTTAAAACAGAAAATACAGTAATTTAGACCGAGGTAATACCGGTTTCTTTTTTATTAATCGGAAGCGGTATTTCAAACCTGCGGATAGAAAAATGATTTTCAACAGAGATAATACAAAATAATATAAAAGCATGAACAACATGAAAAGTAATAAAAGACAGTTATCACCGGAAGAAGGTGAAGCATTACTCAACGTATTGAAAGCCCGTTTTGAGAAGAACAAGAACCGCCATAAAGATATTGAATGGGCCAAAGTACAGGCAAAACTGGAAGTCAATCCAGATAAACTGTGGTCGCTCGATGAAATGGAAATAACCGGAGGTGAACCGGATGTTGTGGGTCATGATAAAAAGACGGGGGAATACATTTTTTATGATTGTTCTGCAGAAAGCCCTAAAGGTCGCAGAAGCATTTGTTACGACCGCCAGGCACTGGAGGCGAGGAAAGAACATAAACCAAAAGACAACGCTATGGATGTGGCAGTTGCCATGGGTATTGAGCTGTTAACGGAAGAAGAATACCGGGAGCTGCAGCAATTGGGAGCATTCGATTTGAAAACGTCGAGTTGGATCATAACACCTGCTCATATCAGAAAACTCGGAGGCGCCCTCTTTTGTGATCGTCGTTACGACCATGTTTTCGTGTATCACAACGGTGCAGAATCTTACTATGCAGCCAGGGGGTTCCGTGGCTCGCTAAGGGTCTGAATTTTGCACAGAGAGCTAAATTTGAATTTGAGAACGGATCACTTGAGAAAGAATTTGCCATAGTAAATAAAAAGAAGTAATAATTTAAAAAATAACATCAACGATACAATTATGAACATGTTTGCAAAAAATGAGGCGAAATCAGTAGAAGAATATCTTTTAAGAGTACCAGAAGATCGTAAGAAAGATTTTGATTTTATCCATGATTTTATCCAAAAAACGGTTCCGGAACTAAAGCCCTATTTTGCTTCCAATATGATAGGCTATGGCTCGTTTCAATACCTTGATTCCAAAAAGCAAAAAAGAGATTGGCCGATAATTTCATTGGCGAATCAAAAGAACTATATAAGTATGTATGTGTGTGCCCTTGTCGGGGAGCAATATGCGGCAGAAAAATATGAAAAAGAGCTTGGTAAGGTTAATGTGGGAAGAAGTTGTATCAGATTTAAGAAAATTGAGGATGTGAATTTTGATACTCTTAAAATTGTACTAAAAATCTGCGAAGAAAGTCCTGGGGTTTTGGGTGCCACTATAGTGCAGAAATAGTTAACATGGCTACTGTATTGGAAAGGCTATCAGCAGGAATAGTTCAATCGAACTGGCAGAACACATGAGACATTGATCTGTACATTTGTATAGCATCTTTTTGAGAAAACACTATTTTTACAACATGAGGCAGATACTAACCGAAGAATATTTTTCTGCACCCCTTTGGCAGATAGTTTTATTTCGTACTCTGAGCCTTATTGTTTTCATATTGGGGATTAATGTACTCATGATTAAAGATGCCAGGGATCTTATTTTTCTGGTTCCTTTGATTTTTCTGGTTGCCGTTTCGATGTTTTTTTATACACGGCTAAAACTTATTATTTCAAATGAAAGCATCCGCTTTGTCGGTTGGTTAAAGCCGCACCACATTGTCTGGACTAATATTAAAAAAGTAGATATGATCAGGCTCGGCAAATATAAAACCCCAACAGCAACGATATACTATACTAACAGAAAGCTGGATCTGCACAGGGGTTTCTATCTCCAATTGAAATTCAACAGGATTTTATCACTATTGGAAACAAAAATTGATCCGGGACTATTTACGGAAAGATACCGTGAAATTCGTTCTCAGATCAATTAGAGGTGATTAATGTAACGCACTTTATGGCTAAACTCACAAAGCTCAATTTCTTAGCTCTTGATATATGCTTTTAACAGGACCATTATTTCTCCATTAAAATAATAGTCACTGTATTTGTCCTGGACATCCTCTCGGACCTTTTCTTTATCTGCTGGATAAATCTCATTCTTATCAACAACATATACCTCTGGCCCTTTAAATGCATAAGCAAAGCCATATACAGCCATTTTTCTCGTTACGGCATCAAATTCATAATCAGAGAACCAGTTCTCCGATATGTTAGAAATTCCCCATTTCCCTATCTTCTGTACAGCGAAGCAGTCTTCATGCAACCAAATAATATCCTGATAATCATCAAGCGGAATAAGCCAGTTTGGATGCACTGCATTCCCATCAAAAATGCCTTTCTGATCTCCTTTTTGGGCCAGAATAAAATCAGTTGTTTTCTGATTTCTATAAGCCAACAGATCACCAAGCGCATCATACTCATAAGGTAGAATAACACTTTGTTGCTGTAAGCCCAATGCGCCATATTTTTTACCCTTTCTCAAAATGAGTGCATTTGGAAAATTCGTTTGCCTGATAATCTTTTCGAAACCTTTTTCAAGCATTGAGCCATCCCTGCCAAACAGCATTGCCTGGTTTGAGTCCTTGTGTGGGTTAATCAAAAGATAGCCTTCCCCAAGGTATTCGATGGCAGAATGTATCCATATTTTTCATCTTTAAGTATCACAGCGAGATTTTCGCCAGCAAATCCATAAAACTCATCATAAATAGGTTCAACAAGCACTTTCCCATCAGCATCTTTTAAACCCCAAAGCCCATTCTGCTGAAAATGTTCTACTTCAGCATAAGCCTGATCATGGTCATTTACTTCTTGCTCAAAGATGTGTTTTAAACCATAATCATAATCAGGATAATTCAACAAGGACTTAAAATCACTAAAGCCAAGTACAGACTCCCTGTTAAATAAAGAAATATCCATAAGTAAAATATCATCGTTTTCAATAGCCCTGGTAATTACCGCATTATTAGTTGCAATGTTTTTCAAGAGCTCGTTAGCCTGCTGCTGGTGCCCCTGGTCGCTCATATTGAACACATCCCAGGCATCAACATGAAAATACTGTTGTTTCAGCTTATCTAAAAACTCAAACAGGGATTGTTTGGCGAGTTGAAAGTTCTCGATATCATCTATCAATTCATCCTGATGCCGCTCTAAAAATTCGTAAAAAAGTTTGAGGTTATTTATCCCTTCCCGGGTACTATAATAAAGTCCATAATTTTCAGGATCGGTATGCGTATTGTAAATATTACCGGACACAAAACCATTGGCAATCAATAAAGGCTGCAGCAATAATGGGACATCATAGCCCCATTCGGTCAACATAAAATTGGATTGCCTGACTTGTTCAGGTGCAGTGATATTATAAATATAGACTCGATGTGACATTTATTCTTTTTCAGGTTTACTTTAGTTGTTAAAAATTGTGCCATTTAAACTCTTGTATTACTACCTGAAACCGAACATATTTCAAATCAGATCAAACTAGGCGCAAAGAAGACTACTTTATTCTGTTCTTTTAATCATAAGCCCGTATTGAACTCTATTTATATCTTTTTGACTCATTGAAGCTCCAGTTGAAATTCTCCTGGAAACAAGAGGAATAAGGATATTTTATTGTACTGCAACAGCATGAGCTTGTGCAGCTCCAGTCGTTTGCAGAACCACCTCTTTCCCATTTTTCCAATATTTAGCGACATCCTTTGTTCCATTATATTCATACCCAACAACAAACACATCATCGTTTAGTATTGCAATACCATTGGCATATGTATGTTTTGTGCCATCACTTACGATTGTGCTTACACCATTTTTCCAATATTTGGCTACATCAGCTGTTCCTATAAACTCATTCCCTGCAATATATACATTGTCGCCGGAAATAGCCATGCACGAAGCAAATGATTCAGAAGCACCCGAATTGACACTGAGCCTCGTACCAATACCATTATTCCAATATTTAGGGTAATATACTACCCCATCAGTTTCATATCCAGTCACATAAACAGAATTGCCCTTTAATGCTATCCCACGACTATAGCTGTCATTGATACCATCCCCAAGGTTTACAGCCACTCCGTTCTTCCAATATTTAGCAATACTTTTCGTACCATTATACTCCTGTCCGCATACATACACATCATTGCCGGATATGGTTATGGCAAAAGCATAGTTGTCCTTAGTACCGTCCGAAAGCACTACTGCCTCTCCGTTTTTCCAGTATTTGGCGACATATTTTAAACCGTTAGATTCATATCCGGCCACATATACATCATTAACCGAGATAACGATACCTCTTGCATAAGCATTTTGAGCTCCGTTAGTAAGCGATACCGCAGTTGTATTTTTCCAATATTTGGCGATCTTTTTACTGCCATTATCCTCATGTCCTGCCACATAAACATCACTCCCTGATAAAGCTATGGCATAATCATTAGTATTTAATACGCCATTGCTAAGAGTTACAGCTTCTCCATTGACCCAATATTTAGCTGTACGGATGCTTCCTGTAAGTTCATGACCTGCTACACTACATATACATCTGTCTCTATGGGTATTGATGGCTTTTTGTCTTTTTTACAGGAAATGAAAAGGAACATGCCTGAAATCACCATCAACAACAATCCCGAAATGGATATACTTATAATTCTGTTCATTTTGAATGTTGTTTAAATCAGTTATTCAATGTCCCGTTTTTCATAAGTAATCGCATATCTACGTAATAAATCTCCGTCATTATTTTTCACTTCATAGGTAGTGATATTTCCCTGATCGTCCCGGGTGCTGGTAAAAAAATACCTGACGGGTCCTGGAAGATTAAAACCTCCGATTTCATTTTTACTAAAAGCAAAATGCTCCATCGCATGGTGAAAAGGCCTTGGGTCTGTTCCACCTGCCAAATGATCGGAAAAAATTGCAAAAGCCATCTGTACCCTGTCTTCTTTGAATACACCGTTTCCACTTAAATAGTTGACATCAAGAAATGTTGTGCTGCCTGCACTATTTGTTATTTTTTTCAGGTTGTTATTTGCATCCCAAAAGTAGAGTTGGAAAGAAATAGCATACGAGCTATTCACAGGATTATAGGTAACCGGATAGGTTGTGCTATTAAATTTATACTCCACAAGAATGTCATCGTCATATCTAAACTCATATATGTATCCATAATTACGGCCTAATGCGGTGTTTAATACATCCATATCGGCCCGTGTGACCAAATCCAGCTCATTATAAGCAAATGTAGTTTTATAGGTAAGTATACCTATTTTAAACTCAAAGTTATTTATTCGGTTCTTTTGGTCGTACCCGAATGTAGATTCTCTGATAGCTCCGCCAGTGGGAAATGTGAGTTGGACAGTCTTTACAAAGTAGCCTTGCGGTTTAGGTTCTGGATTGTTTTTTTTGCTACAGGAGATGATCGTTGTGCCTATAAGGCATACGCATACAATAGCAATCTTTATAAATGTTTTCATAATGCTAGTTATAAAATTGATTTTGGTTATTTATTCGTTCGGATAAACTCCACTCTTCGGTTCTGAGCCTTACCTTCTGAAGTTTCATTATTCCCTATAGGTTGTGAGGTACCTTTGCCTTCAGTTTTTATACGTTTATTATCAATACCAGAAGATTTGCTCAGATAAATAGCTACTGCTTCCGCCCGCTGTGCAGAAAGTTTCCTGTTCAATGCATCGCCACCGTCATTATCTGTATGGCCAATTATATCGATCTTCATAGCTGGGTTTTCTTTCAGCACATCGCCAATCTCTTTTAGTATTCCGTATGATTCAGGTTTGATTACTGCCGAACCGGAATTGAAATAAATACCTGTAGTGCTGTATTTGCCATTTTTTAATAACTGGCTCCGGGCATCTAGTCCAGCCTCGGCAATCCTTACATTACTCACGTAAAAACCTTCTTTAGGCTTAGGTATTAATTCAGCTGCGCGAAAATGGAAATTATTAAGCAGGCTAAGGGGTTCAAAAGCTTTCGGTAAATCAAACAGCTTATTTTCATTCATATATAACCTGATGCGTTGTTTATTTATAGCCATGCTGACATGGATTACTTTCCCTGCTATTTTATTGGCAGGCCAGGCCTGGGTAGTTTCCCTACCAGAATAAAGACTGGTAGAATAGCCTATATTATTATCTACTGAGGGTGGGATACGGAAATAAAAAACCTTTTTATGTTTGATGGATTCTTTAGCCGGATTTTTGACTTCCGTAAAACCAAAGGTAATGGGAGGCCTGGTTACGCCAGAAGGATAATACAGATCAAATTCTATACTGAAGTTTTCGGGCAATGAGCTCCTGAATTCTGGAAAGCTCAATGTATTGTCAGGTATTTTTAACCATCTACCATTCAAACCATTTATGGTTACGATCTCACCTGAACCATTGGTATTCCATTTGGCAGGAAAATCACCGATAGCATCTACACCAAAATCATCATAAAACAGAATCTTTTCTCCCGGAACAAAATCATATTTAGATGAAGAAGCAAAATTTTGATTGTTATTAACCTTGCCATTCGTACTTTCTTCGACCTTATCTAATCCTTTGTCAATCGTCTGGTCTGTTTTGCGCTCAATACGCTGTTTTACTTTCCGTTCAATCTTTTTACCAAGATTTTCAAAAATCTGCCCGGAACTACTTATGGAACTGCCCAAAATAATTGAAAACAGTACCATAATTTTAAAGTTATTTGCCATTGTTACAATTGTTATCTAGTCAATAAAGTATAAAACCATTTTGATCAAACACCTATCCCGCAGCATTATCAAATAAATGCTACAGGTAGTTAATTGTAAAATTAAAAGGAAATAGCCGGACAGCATTGTAAAAAAGCCCAAATCTAAGCGTTCAGAAAATCTCCAGATTCCATATCAGAAACATGACCGGAAAGATTCTGCTGACTCAAATGTATCTGCGATGGCGTATAGCCAAAGAAATGTCTGAATTCGTGGATAAAATGGGATTGGTCGAAATAACCATATCGGTAAACCAGTTCCTGCCAGTCTGTGCTGGATGTATCTTTTAAGAACCTGTTGACCTGGTTAAATCGGATAACCCTACTGAACATTTTAGGAGATAATCCTACCTGTTGTTTAAAATGATGTTCCAATGAGCTTTTGGACATGTTGGCAAGGCTACATAACTCCTTAATAGGAAGGTTCCCATTGTTAATCATGATTTTCTGGCAGGCAAATGCTATTCTTCCTGTTTGAAGCTTTTCATTCTTTTGTAACTGCATAATCAACCAACCTTCAAGTAGTTTCAGAACATATAGTGGATTAGCAACATGATCTTCCATTTTTCGGCAGAGCGCGTTTATCTCCACAGTCAGAATATCGGAAACCAGGGTGCATTCATTGATCAGCAAATGTTGTGGTATACCCAGGAGCTGAAAAGCACCATACGGTTTAAACATTACGTAGAGCATTGATGCCGAAGAAACATTTAGGTGGTGGTAGTGATCAAGTTGTCCGGTAAAATTGAACCGGACATTATAATATTTATCAAGCTGAGTATTGTGCAAAAAATGTTCCTCATTCAGAATAAAGTTGAGTACTCCATGTCCCACTGGGAAAAGATCGAGTTCCATCCGCTCCTGTTCGCCACCTACAATAGAATGCATATATACCTGGATGTAAGGTTGCAGAGCAGGATGTGGTCTATAAACGGTAGTATGCATTTAATAAAAATACGTATTAAATCATAGTTTTTAGATGAAAATAGATTTTCTCATTGTGAATAAATGATAAAGATAAGTGTCTCATTGACTCATTTGTGTGATTCATATATTGCCAACCGATGTTGCGCGTTCGTTATTTTTTCAGTTTAATGTTTTTCCACGTACTTATCGCCCATTCGTAATCTTCTTTTTCGTCAAAATATATCGCAATTTGTAGAACTTTTTTGTCAATTATTGAAAATCCATAAATTACAGAATATACTTTTTGTTCGTCATTTTCTTCTATTAAATATCCTATTCTCGAAACTTCATTGTCAGAAAACTCAAATTTGTCTTGCGTTTTAGATTTTGTTTGATCTCTATTGTCAATGTCTTGTTTATACTCTTCATATAGTTTTTGCTTATTTTTCTCCGAATTCCATATGATTAGTCTAACAGATTTGTCTCCTGTGGTATAAAATAAAGTTCCGTCTTCTTCAATTTTTCGCTCAAAGAGATTGTTAATTTCAATTATCCATTCGTTTGTAAGTCTATGAGTAGTAATATAGTCATCTTCCAAATCAAAATCAGTAACCTTATACCATTCAGAACTGTCTTCTGTTCTTTCATAAACAGAGCCAATTCCTTTTAATAAAATTTCTTCAATTGAAGGGTCAATGTTCAGAATAGTTGAAGGATTGTATATTCCAATGTTGTCAGGATTGTCATTATATTCTTCGGTTTCAAATCCGGTAAAAATTCTCCAACCGCTATCTTCGGGTCTGCTTCTTTTTTCACGATACATAAATCGTGGTTTTATATTTTCATCAACTACCATCTTGGAAACCATAAGTCCTCCAATTGGTGGAAAGTTGTCAAAATTCTTTTCGTCTTTGCTTTGTTTCTTTTTAAAAAAGTTCATATGGTTCGGTTTTTCTATAATGACACACAACTCGTAAAATATGCACAACTTATTGGTTAGATGCGCAGTTGTTGTTGCTCTTGTAAAAATATAATGAGCAATTAAATCATATCAAACCATTTACAATTCGCTGGGTTTCATTTACAAATCGTTAAAAATTAAGTTTTTTTACTCCTCAATTTCAAAAAATTCTATCAAGAAATCGTTAAATGAATTCCAATGTTTGTCAAATTTTCCGTTCATCAAATTATTTAAATTTGCATCCTCTACAAGAATTACACTGTCGGTTGATTTGTCGTAAATCGAAAAACCTTTTCGAATGCGCTGGTCAATGATGTGGCAGATCACGAAATAAGATTTACCTGAACCCTGTATTCCCGCAACCAGCAGCCCCCGAAAGGGGTTGATGAAAGATATATACTGAATGTGTTTTGGGTCTTCATATTTTTTTGTCCTTTTGTGTCCTCTTTTTCTATCGACTTTTTAAATCCGCTATACAAAGGGGCACAAGGTGCATCAAAAATAATTTAAACAACTGAAAAACAGTCATTTATACCTTAACCAGAGACAATAATACAAGTTAATATCAGGGTGTAGAATAGGGCATAAATTCCTTGATATATTATGCCCTAAATTGATTTTGATAAAAACGAAAAAACCCTCTAAATATTACAATTTAGAGGGTTTTTGATAGAATTTGATATCTATGTTGTCGGGGTGGCAGGATTCGAACCTACGACCTCCACATCCCAAATGTGGCGCGATACCGGGCTACGCTACACCCCGAACTGGTATCTGTTTTAAATAGCAAAATGTAAAATAACTGCTTATTTGATGGCGCAAAGATAGTATTTTGTAACTATCCCACAAAAATAACTTCAATAAAAATTATATCAAATTGTGTAACAGCAATTTATAAAAAAAACAAAATACCATCCCCTATCGATCTGGTCAATTTCTTTGAACATTTGAAATACTTGTGCACAATTATGAAACCTATTATCATAGATTTGACGGGTAAAAAATTCAGAAAAAAGAGTTGGTCTCACGCTTTAAAATAACTTCTGTAATAAGGTGTCTTTTCTTTGAGCTGATACCTCTACCTCTGTTCCATCAGAAAGTTCTAAGGTTCCACCATCGCCTTTACGGTATTTAACAACATAAGATAGATTAATTATTACAGAACGATTAATGCGGATAAAAGATTCTTCGGTTAATAAAGTTTCATATTCTTTAAGGGTTTTAGAAACCACTATTTTCTTACCACCGGCTAGTATAAAAACACTGTAATTGCTCATGGCTTCAACTCTCATGATATTGAATTTATCAACAATATAAACGCCTTCAGCTGTTGTCAAAGCCAATCTGTTGCTATTAATTTTTTCTTTTTTTAACGATTTGTAGGCAGATTTTTCAACGACACGTTTCCGCAACCGGGTAATGGCCATTTTCAATTCCTCTTCATCAATTGGTTTAAGGAGATAATCAACCGCACTTAAACGAAGTGCTTCTAAGGTATAACTATCGTATGCTGTAGTAAAGATCACTTCAAAATCAAAACTACCCAAACGTTCCAGAAACTGAAAACCATTCATCCCCGGCATTTCCACATCCAAAAAAAGTACATCCGGCTTCAACTCATTAATGGAATTCAGCGCTTTGGCAGGCTGATTAAATATGCCTATAACCTGCAGTTCATCCTCAAAAAATTCCAATTTCCGGCTAAGCAGCTTGCTACCCTTAACCTCATCATCTAATATCGCTGCCTTTAACATGGCTTAATTTTTATGGTTAAATCTCGTTTATTTTTTTTGTTAAACAAATTAATCTATTCATGAAAACAGTACTTAATTGACCTGTTGACTCAAATTGGGCTTGAAATCTTTCAGATAAATATTAAGTTCTGCACCAAATTCCTTTTCCGTGGTCGTAATCGTAACCAGTTTCGTTTCACCGGGTTTACCAAAAACTCTTTTAAAGGGATGGCTACCAATAAACGAAGTGCCCATGCTATTTATAGGCACGCTTTGGGTTGCTAATAGTTTTTGGCGTACGATGATCGGTTTTTGTGTTTGAATTTGTGCCTTTGTTATCTGGCTTAAACACATGAATAGAATAATGGTTAAATTTCTCATGGCTTACTTTTTTGTTTCGCTAAATAACACATAAGCGTTTCCCGAGCTTGTTTCCATCTCTGATTTATTGTTCAACCTCAGCCCAATTTGAATATGAAAATCTGCCATATATACTTGCTAATCAATATTTACCGGGTGTATTTTATCATAAACATTGATGAATACCGTCTTTTCATCAACAGTCGCTTTTATCGTAAATTTTTCTTCCCAAAATACACAAAAACCACTATTAAAATATCGGTAACTTAACACCAATTCACGCCATCGTAAATTAAAAAGTGTACTTAATACCTATGCCTCCGTTTTCGGCAGAAAAGCCAACACTATTGCTAATGATATATGCAGGTTGCCAATCGGCACTGATGGCTACTGGCAATCCTTTAAACTTGTATTCAAGTCCAACAATACCTGCTACCCCAAAAGTAGTTACCGGATCTCCATACCCATCTTTCCAACTGAAGTGGTTTACATGACCACCTCCACCTGCATACCAGCGTAAACCCTGCAGACTATTAATATCTCCATAATACTCGTACAAACCGGTAAATGCAATGTTACTTCCTAAACCTCCTGCTCCATTATATCTTAAAATACCCTCGATCGCTGATTTTTCATTAAGAAAGAATTTTCCGGTAAGCGAAACACCGTAAATAAATTTTAATCCTAAAGCGGCTTTGTAACTGCTCGAATTTATATTTACCTTACTTGGTTTAGTCATTTTAGGGGCAGGTTTGTTGGCCTCAGTTTGTTCTCCGGTTTTTGCCAGTGCTTTTGTGGGTGTTGTTTTTGTGTTGCTTACAATTGTCTTTTTAGCAGGAGCAGTTTTTTTCGTTTGGGCCTGTGTTGATAATCCGATCGTGCCAAGCATGCTTAACATGATGATAAATAATTTTTTCATAATGGGTTGTTTTACGGGTTATATTAAAATTTAAAGTTTTGCATTAATCTTTAATTGGTTTTGTTAAATGATCCATATAAACGGGTGTCTTTATTATTTTCGAACTGCCATTTTGATATAAAATAGGAGATTTCCAATTTTCCATCAATCAATACAAAAAAGCTTTTTATATTACCATTTGCCGAGTAGCCGGCAATACCGTTTATTGGTGTATAATATCTGTCTATTTTATTTCCAGCAATGCTTTCTGTGTATATGTTACTGTTGTTATTGAATTTTAAACTTGCGGTATATTGAAACGCGCCCGCAATTATTGGTTTAAATGTGCCCTCATAGGTATTCAGATTTAGCTGATTACCAATAGGTAGTTTTACAAGACTGTAGGTTTCTATCGATTTATCTTCACTGGTAAGACCGATTATTTTTTCATCGGCATTGCTAATTTTAAAGGTATAGCTAAGGCCGTGTGTTATTTTTAGCTCACCATTGGTATAGATGTAAGTAGATTTGGTTTCTTCGCCCCCAAAATCAGCATACAGATTAACTTTGGCGTTGTCGGAAAATGTAAAGAGGAAAGGAATTAATACGCCATTTTTTTCGTACTTACCCGCGATACAGTATTTTGTAATATCTATATCGGATATTGGTTTATCTTTTTTACATGCAGCAAATAAGATAATTGCAATTAAGAGGAAGCGTATTTTTGTGGTGTTGTTTATTAATTTTTCCATGTTTTTGAATTATTTTATTTTTAAAACCTTTTACTACTTAATACCAGCTCTTAGGTAAAGATTAAGTATCTTTCAAAACCTTGTTAACATTTAATTGCTTACCGGTAATTTCATCTAAAAAAAAATTTCGGTTAACAATCTGATTACCAACACATTGTCACAAAAAAATAACAGAACTAAAATTTCGTTGCGGATGATAATCCGTGTTCCCTGGATTCTCTTTTGTGGTTGGTAACCATGATGGCCTCATATCTTAATCTTAAATGAATATTTTCTGATTTGCTTAAACAAACTTATAGAGCTTATACTCCATATTTTATTACAATGCGTGAATCTTGCTTATTAATGCGTGAACAAGATTTTATAATGAGCGAACTAAAAAGTCAATAATCCTACCCTGGTCTGCAACAACAAAAAGAGACCAAAGCATTATGGATGCGCTATTGAATATTTCTCTGTTCATCTCAATTTTTGTTTTGTCTATGTAAATCGTTAAGGTCAAAAAATATAGCATACTCTGAATAAAGACTATTGGATAGAAATAGTAAAAAACAACCGTTTTTATGAGCCATAAGAAATGTCGAAAATTTTAAGTTTTTTTTATCACTAAAGGTTCACCCTTTATTAAACATTTTTCCAATTTGCTTAAACAAGCTTACATACCTTTAGAAATGACATGATTGGAGGGTGGATTCTAATGAGCGAGGAATATTTTTGAGATGAGCAATGTAATAATAGCGCTGAGACATTAGCACCCTTTTCCGGCATCTATTTTATTGGTTGAGCGAATAGGCAGTTTTAATGAGTGGAAAGACAATTTGGCCTAGTTTAGCTTAAGAATACTTGGCATATTTATGTGTTACTTTGAAAAACAAAAAGAAGCAACTCAATAAAGAAACGATCTTGAAAGAGATATATAATGCTGCCTTATCAAATATTGCAGGTATCTATTTAGCAAATCAAATTAGCTGCTGTGTTAAATATTATTAGCAACGTACTACATCATAAAAGTTACCCAATGTATAGCAACATATTTACTATCTTGTATTTAAGAACAACTATAAAAATAACTTAAAAACCAATCAGGTATAACCTCATAATTTATCTCAACAATGAAATCACTAAAAAAAACGATCGCAACAGCTCAGGCTAAAGCACAAGTTGGCACCGTTAATGCTAAAACAGCTAAAAAAATTAACCTTACACACAATGTCAACTTCCCAATAGAAAAGGATATTAATTTTGAAGATTTTGAAATCAGAATAACTGTAAAAGGGAATGAAATTGTGACCAAATTCCTAAATAAAGGAGTGCTTAACGCATCCCAGATTGTTCTGGTAAAACCAAAACCAAGTCCCCCGCCACTAACTCCTACAGAGATTATAAATGCAATAGAACGCATACGTTTAAATTTATCTCTCAAAAAATAGTGATGACCTCCACAAGATTTTTTTTAATTATAGCATTATTATTAATTCATTTCTTGGGTTTTTCACAAAGCAGGTATAGATCTTTAGTAAACTCAGCTGCTGATAGCACTCAGCACAGCAAATATGCTGCTGCTATTCAATTATTATTAAAAGCTAAAACTTTAAAAGGAAAAGATACAGCCTATTCTGAAAGAATAAATATGCATCTGGGCAGTAATTATGAAGCAATTAACAAAATAGATTCCAGTATTTACTATTATGGTGAAGCCGTTAAATTTTGCGAAAGTAAAAAAGATTATGCTGCCCTATCCTTTCTATTTAGTCGATTGGCAAGTATAGAATTAAGTTTTATGGGAAGATATGGTAATGCCATCAACTATTTTAAAAAACAATTGGCTTATGATAAAATCTTAAAAGATAGCACCAGTATATTTGAATGTTTAAACAATTTAGGTTTATCTTATAAAAGTGCTAATGAATATGATCAAGCACTCTTTTATTTCAATAAAGTTACTACCAGCAATTCCACCCACAATAGTTCAAAAAACAATGCATTACTTTTTACCGCAGACACTTATTCTTTGCAAAAAAAATACCCCATTGCTTTAGCCTATTATGACAAAGCCATAAAAGTTTTAACAATAGCTAATGATAGCACCGCGTTGTGTACCGCATTCGCCAATAAAGGCGATTGCTTAATGCAACAAAACAAATTTGAGGAAAGTTTAATCAGTTTAAAAAAAGCACAGCAATTTATTACTCCATATATTACAAATACACACAAAGCTGTTCTATATTACAATTTTGCCCATGTGTACAGCAAACAAAAAAAATTTGATAAGGCTTTTTACTTCAAAAATTTAGAGAACATAACCAAAGACAGCATCAATACGGAGAGTATAGGCAATGCCATAGCCGAAATGAGTGCCAAATATGAACTCAGACAAAAACAGGATAGCTTATTCATCAATAAACAAAAATTAGTACTCGCCGATGCAAAAGCAAATGAAAAAGAACGGAATTTTATCATTTTATTGGTCGCTTTAATTGCTATTATCATCTTTTTTATCAGTATTTACCGCATCAGACAATTAAGGTTTAAAAACTCCTTACAACAAGAACAAGCAGCACAAAATGCATTGAAATTAATACATCAACATCAACTGTCTGAAAGTGAATTAAAGGCCATTCGTTCACAGATGAACCCGCACTTTATTTTCAATGTATTAAACTCGATTGAATCCTATATCATGGATAACGAAAAAAGAACGGCTTCCAGGTTAATACAAAAATTTGCATCATTGAGCAGATTGATCCTTGAAAATTCAACAAAAAGCTTAGTAAGCGGGGACAAGGAATGGAAAGCCTTAATGTTGTACACAGAGCTGGAAGCCATGCGTTATTCTGATGCTTTTACTTATACATTTACCCTTGAGGAAGGCATCCAGCTAAAAACCCTATATCTACCTCCAATGTTGATACAGCCTTTGATCGAAAATGCCATTTTACATGGACTGATCATTGATCCAAAACCAGATGCCCATCTATCTGTACAGCTAAACAAGCAGGATAACGGGATCTGTATAACCGTTGAAGACAATGGTATCGGAATCAAAAACAAAGTAGATACCTACACTGGAAATGGTATGAAAGAAAAGTCAATGGGCCTGGCTTCTATTAAGGAAAGAATTGATATGATCAATAAACAGCAACCTGGTAACAAGGCTAGTTTTACGATCAAAACCGGTACAGATGATAAAGGAACCATTGTGGTTATATGTTTACCTTTTTTTGATGGGACTCCTCAACTTGGTTAAGAGGTTTAAATATAATTTTAAACTATATGCAATCGATGTTTTATTTAAGAAATAAAAAAAGCAAAGTCTTATTACAAAAACAATCTTACAAGTTAATAATAGGATGCATAATAGGACATAAATTTCTTGATATATTATGTCCTGCTTTGATTTGAAATAAACGAAAAAACCCTCTAAACTGTAATATTTAGAGGGTTTTTGATAGAAATTGATATCTATGTTGTCGGGGTGGCAGGATGCTTAACCGACATTATAAGTATCTTATCTTCAATCATTTACAACCAAAAATATTATCAGGGTGCAGATTAAGGCATAATTCATTTTTAATCAAATCAGCTTAAACCATTTTATCAACTTGTTATCTATCTTTCAATAGCAAAATGTAAAATAACTGCTTGTTTTGATGTTTCAAAGATAATATTTTGTCGCCATCCCACAAAATAACTTTAATAAAAAGTTAGATTAAATTGTCTAACAGTATTTTATAAAAAATAAAACATCCTTTCTTACCGATGAGCAGGAATACTTTGAACATTTAAATCGCTTTTTATTGCTTATTGAGCCTATTATCGAGGATTTAGAGAGAAAAAAATTCATTTAATCAGAGGTTAGAAATCAAGGTGATTTAAGAATAGATCACCCTGACCAGATTATAATAGAACAAAAAATTTGGCAAATATGAAAAATTATAAGTAATGCTAAACTTGCCGTCATGACATTGAATAATTCAATCTGTTTTAGCCCTTCAACGAAGCTATGTCAATCACAAATCGATATTTGACATCACCTTTTTCTAAGTGCTCAAAAACGGCTAATCGTATGTCACAGTCATCAGTACATCGGCTTCTATCATATTGCTACTCACCTGGATCAGCCAGTCCAGCTCCCTTTGATCAAATCTGCCATTTCAATCAATTCTCATCATTTTCATATTATCAAATATCCTATCCTCGGCATAAGCTAAAGCCACCTTTTGGAAATCTGGCCAAACTTTCTTGGACAATTGTCTCACTCTAAGACCCAGCTGACGGACTCGATTAAAAAATTGAATTAACGTATATTTGAACTATGCCAACAATAATTGAACTAATAGAGGACTATCAAGAAGGAGATTTCCTGGACTTTAAAAAGGAGGAATACGGTAGATCAAAGAAACATGAATTAATTAAGGATGTGTTGGCTTTTGCGAACTCTGAACATGTTGGAGATAAATTTATCATCATAGGTTTAAAGAAAACCGGAGAAGAATTAGATTTTTTTGATATAGAACACCCCGAAGATTCATCTAATATCCAATCGATCATTCATGACAACATTAAACCAGACCTAAATATAGATTACAATCCGTATACTTATCAAAGCAGCAAGTTGGTCATACTTACCATCAAAAATCCCACCGATAAACCCTATTCGACAAAGAAAATTGTAGCCAATCCTACAGGCGGCGTCGCTTTGGCTGAAAACTCTTTCAAAATAAGAAAAGGAAGTAGGATCAAAGATATTTCCCGGGATGACCTGGACAAGATCTATTTTACTAAAATCAACCAAAAGCCTGATCTCAAAGGTAAAGTAACCATTACTTTTCGGCAAACAAATACCGATTCTCTTCAATTGGCAGCTATTGGAGATTATACGCTGCCCTCAGAAATAGAGTTGGAACGTTTACAGGAAAAAATAGCGGTCGCAGTTAACGATTTAGAGAACTGGAAAAATAGCACGATCAAGACCTCGTACTCTATAACTCAGCGAATACTGTCCCCTGAACAAAGACTTGAGTCCTTACAACTGGAGCAGCAAATGGTCAAAAATACCTTTGCTGGTAAGGATAAATATAAATTATTTGAAGAGCTAGGACATAAAATTCAATTTACTATTCACAATACAGGGGATTTTACTTTGCAAAAATCGACTGCACTAATTGAAATCCAAAACTATGATGGCTTAGAGATTGCTGATCAAATTTACAGTCCCGATGGTAATGATTACGACAGATGGTATCCACAGGTAAAAAGGAAAAAAGATACCGGTTATTCTATAACTGCAGACGTTTCGGAAATCAAACATAAGTTGCCTCACGAATTATTGCATCGTCCATTAAGAATGTTTTTTGCCGATACATTGAGAGGTCAAACCATAGTAATAAATATCACATTGCATGCGGAAAATTATCACGATGTTCTTACCTTCAAAAAATACATAGAAGTGGTCTAATCATGAGGATCATATATAAAAATCGGGGAGGTCAATACTTGCTATTTAAAGATAAATGACTTGATTTGGGTATTACGTGTAAAAGAAAATATGGACTATGAAAGCTAAAAAATTAGGCGTAATTGCCACGGATTTTTTGCCCTTTTCAAAACCGGTAGACTTCAAAAAATTTTTTCTCTATTGTGATGTTTTTGTTGCAGACATCAGTATTCTAGATTTGAGTTATCACAACTTTCCTGACCCAATGATCAAACAAGGCTTGCACCGTATGGGTCAGTGACGGTGCGGAATTCGAATCATTTTGTGGACGAATTGATTGAAATCGGGGGTTTTTCGAAAATTCTTGATGAGATTCTTTTGCCATCCTAGTTGGGCTTTTCATAACACTAGATAGGGATACTTTTGGGGTTTTCTCTAGTAAAATAGTTAAAACGAAATTTAAATTGTTAATCACACCAAGCGGATCTTATAACTATTGACTTCTATCATCTTTATCAATTAAGTACATTCTCCATGGCTTCCAGCGCTTTTATCCGGATGGAAGGTAGACGCACTTGTCTTGAAAACAAGTGTCTTTGGACGTACGGGTTCGAATCCCGTGTCGCCCACGGTGGCGGGGGATAAATTCAGTTCGCCACTCCTTTTTGAATTTATAGTCCCTAAAACGTACTATTTGCTATCAACAAATGCAGCTTCACTTAGTGTGTTTTCTATATTTTTTAAGTCAAGCAGTAATCTGGTGTCACCCAATGATTTTATCGTTTCAATGCTGTTTTTATGACAACGCTTTATTTTTTTCCCGCTGCCACACGGACAACTATTATTTCGTCCAATAAAAGATTTTGTCGTAATCCGTTGAAGTAAAGAAACAACAGCGCTTTTGTCTGGCAGATTATGTTCTTCAAGATAGTACTGAATTATGCCCTCTAAGTGGTGTGCATATTCTTTACCAGCATATTTGTCTTCTGCCAATTTATAAAGCTGATTAGCAAAATAAGGGTACACTTTATCGCTAATAAAAGAACAAATATTAATACCTAATTTAGACATCGCAATTAAATTATGCGAAACATCAATACAGCAAATCCCTTCGGGTGAAATATGCCAATCTATATCCCGTATTATAATTTCACTTTTTTCAACTAAGATTGGAACGCAATAGGGATAGCTTTGGGGAACTCCTATCACAATATTAAAGGTATTCCAATAAACACCTTCCGTATCACAGATATCAAGTTCCCCTGTAATAACCCAAGTCTTGTATTTAGTACTCCAAGAGTATTTCAGTTTAGGAAAACGTTCTTCAACAGTTACAAAATCCCGTTCAAATAAACTTTTATCTTTCATCATAAGTTATAGTAAGGCTTACTAGCCATTGCTATGGGCGCAAGATTTGCGGTATTTCGGTTGGGAATAACGGTCGCTTTGTTTTTTAACTGCAAATTACCATATAAATCGGTAGCAATAAAGTCCTGCCTTTTTAGAAACTTAAGCCAATCAAAGTCATATTGTGTATAGTAAAAGCTTTCCTCTGGTATCCGAAAAATATAACGATCATTTTCGTTCCCCGTTCTAGAGCATACTGGCAAATAATATTCATTAAATAAAGGGCTTTCCTTTTTGACATTATCCCCAATTACAATTCCATTACTTACCGCTTTTCCTTGCATTTTGCTTGCAAGACTGGTATGAAGACTACAGGTTGTTACCTCACTGATTTCGCCGATACCTGCCATGCCCCAAACTACATCTCGGTCGTAACCCAGGTCAATTCCGATTCTAGTATAAATGTTCTCTATGCCTTGTTCTAAAAAAAGATTTTTTAGGTCTTCTTTAACGAAGTAGGTAAATACACTCGAAAACTGTAAGGCCCGCTTAACGGCTAGTTCCCGTGTCATATTCTTACCTCCGAAATAAACGAACAAACCATCACCTTGCAGACGATGTACATATCCACCAAATATCAGGCATGTGTGAATAGCAGCTCGTTGGATTGTATTAGTAATAATCCAAACTGTACGTGGAGCATATTTTTTAAACAAATTTGTAGAGCCCTTAATATCAACAAACATCGATACAATGTAATGCTCTTCCATGCTCTCGGAGTGTTTCAAAGCTGCAAAATCTGGGTGTAATCCAAGGTGTTGTTCAAAATTTGGGGTAAGGCCGAGTTCGCGTGCGAAATTAGCAAGATTTGGTAGCAATCTTTTTTCAGGTACCTGTTGGTTGAATACTTTGAAGTCAAAGCCTTTTTGAAGGCTTCTTTCTGAGAAGGAAAGGTTCTCATTTAGCTTGCTAGATTTTGGATCCGCAGCTATTGCCTCGCGGATTGGTTTTAGATAATCGTCAAATATATGCATGGTATTTATTTTAAATTACAAATGATAAGTAGAACTAAAGGGATAAAGAGATAGAACTGGAGAGTAAATAACCTTCCAGCCAATTTTAATCTTTTGAATTTATTCGTTAGTCCGCAGGATAGTTGATGAACTTGCTCCCGTAGGTCAGTTAATTCATCTTCTTCTGTAAGTGTAATGCTGGATTTATTACAATACTGATCTTTGGTCATGCAAGAGATTGAACCAAAATAGTGTATTGAATCAGTGTTTGCCGTAAGAAACGGTGTAGAAGCCATAACTACTATAATCATAATCGCAAGTCCCAGCCCAATCACTACAAGCATCATTATATGTACAGGGGCTCCACAATTTACAAGGTTCATAACCGACGGATAAGCTGCCACAAGACCTCCAACAATAAAAGTGCTTAGCCCTAAAAAGACCGCACTTTTATTGTTAACACTATCATAATAGTGGTCAAAACGTTCTATACAGAATTTTAGTCTTTCTTTTTCCATTTGTTAGCCTTTTGTTGTAAGTGGGTCGTTACCATATGAATTCTTCTCTCTAAACTGCCCATGCCTATTTTGAATGGTCAACTCTGAACTATTATTAATTGCCTGTGTTCTTCCAGCAACAATAGCATCTTTTTGTGTATCAAAAATTTTGGTTACACGTTGGTTACCGGCACTCCTTGTTGCCCAGTCTTCGCCATGTTTCACGACGAATACGTTTTTGCTTTTTTTCATGTTTTTTTATTTATCTTTTGTGAATATATTACACCTTTTATAACCAAAAAGCGTTACCTAACGCTTTTTGGTAGAGAGGTTAGAATCCAAATGAACTGGGAAGAATTAAAAAACGAAAACACTGTTGATCTTGTAGAGTATATCAACTCTATAGACGACCCTGATTATAAAGAGTTAGGCGAAGCTGCGTTTATTACATTAACATTTAGATACCGTGAGGACCTTATCAAAAAATGCGTTGTGCTTGCCAGAAAATGGAAGAGGGATGATGACGATGGAATAGAACTCGCAAACAGGGTGTTTGCACGGTTCTTAAAATACCCTCGGTATCGTCATGGGGAATGTAAGAGCGGGGACGTTGATAAATGCTTTAAACGATATTTATATAAGATAGCTGATCGTGAAGTAATAGGTCTGTTCAACCCAAAAATCTCTCCATATGATGGAACTGAAACCGTAATTACTTCTTTGATTGACCCGGAAATGAATTACGAACCAGAGAAATTGAAAGCATTGATGGAATACGAGAAACGGTTGGATGAGATCTTTGCTAGACTAACCCAGAAACATAAAATTATTTATTTAACATATCTCTACTATGAAAAAGACGGTCATAATCTGCCAGGCGCCTTGTTAGCGGAATTAAGAGAGATTCTTGGAGGACTTTCTCAAACAACATTAAGGATATATAAAAAAGAAGCAATAGAACTTGTTAGAAAGGAGTTGCAAAATGCCTAAAATCAATGTTAATATAAACGAAGAAAACATCACTGAATGGCTTCATTCTGTCGGTTATTTTCTTCCAAGAAATGATAAGGAAGAAGCTAGGTTCGAAAAGCTCTATGCCGATATCGAATATAACTTGGATGTAAATGCCGTTAATCCTTTTTCAATCTTAAATGGCAGTTGGCAACCTAAATATATGATTCATCTGGATAATTCTGAACTTGACGAAGAAGTCTCCCAGTTAAGAATGGCAGCCAGAAAACATGATGATATTCCAGACGAAATATTCAAAAAAATGAAAAAGAACCAAGAAGGCAATGATCCATCAGATATCACCGAAGATTAAAAGTGAAATTTTAAAAGTAACTGATTTTCTTGCAGGACAGTTTCGAGATAAAAATGAAACAGATTTATCCGCTATATGTGCTGATGAAGGCATTAGAGTTTCGGTAGATAATTACGAAAAGTACTTTGATGGGATGTTGGTTTGGGATGGTAAAAAATTCAATATCCATCTGAATTCAGCAAAAGGAAATAATTTCGATACTAATCGAGGTCGTTTCACTTTATCCCATGAACTTGGTCATTACTTTTTAGAAGCACATAATTATGCCATAAAAAATGGCGAAATTAAACCCCATCCATCTAATATTTCATTATTTCATCATGAAAAAATGGAAGTTGAGGCAGACTATTTTGCTTCATGTCTTTTAATGCCCAGGGAGCGACTTCGCAATTTCACTGGTGGGAAAAAATTTTCACTTGATGTTATTAAGGATATAGCTGGCTCATTTAAAGTTAGCCTGACAGCTGCTTTAATAAGATTTGCAGAAGTGGGAACACATGGAATATTAGTTACTTTCTGCGAAAATAATCGTGTAAAGTGGTATTCTAAAAGCCAAGATTTTCCAGTACTAGCACATCGCTTCAAAGTTGGAGAAGCACCACCGCCAACAAGTGTCTTAGGGGAATCATTTCTAAAATCCGATGCTCAATATACAAGTATTCAAAACGTCGACTTAGAAGACTGGTTTTATGATCGGAAAGGAGCCCCAACTTGGCCTTTATATGAACAATGTTTTTATTCGGATGAATATGGATACGCAATTAGTATGGTCTGGTTTAAATAAGTTTAGGTCTAAAATTGTCTCCCGCAAGTGGGAAAATTATTTGGCTCAAACAATTGTTTTTTTTTAAAATATTATTCTAACCTTGTATTACTAATTTGACCAAACGCTAAACGCTCATGTTAAACCTTCTGAAAATAATGCCACTTTGTTGTATGCTTTATCCAATCTTCTTCTTGCCTTATTTCTGGCTTTTTCTACATATACGTTATTTACTAATATACCAAATTGCCAATCAAACTTAAGCAGAAGGGTTAAAAATCCTTTTCCCCTCAATGCTTGGATAATTTGACTAAAGCTTGGGATTACTAATTTAGTGATCTAATAAAATAAAATTATTCATTGTATCATCCAGGACAAGGGGTTCCTAATCTGACATGAATAAAGAAAATAATTAAAATCTCGCACTCACAAAAACCATCTAATCAAATATGAAAACGCGAACATTAAAAACTAATGGATTTGGCCAAAGGTTCAAAATCAAGCTGATACTTCTATTCATTAATATCGCACTCTTTAATGGTGCTTGCAAAAAAGAGCTTTATGACAATAGCATTGCTCCACCCTCCCAGAAGGATCGATTCCTAACCGAATTATATAATAATTTATTGAAAAATGATGCACAGTACCATATACTAGACCAATTGCAACCGTCTGACAAATTAGGGTGGGAACGAATGATGGTTAGGTACAAAGCTGGCAAAGCAGCTTCCTTTAACTACGTATTACCAGTTATACGCGAAGGCGAAACTACGGACAAGCTTCTTCAATTTTCCTTTTCCAGCGATAATAAATTAGTTAACATCAGTTTGCTTAGCTATAACAATAATTTAAGGTTGCCCATAGCAAGTGATCCCTTAAGCAGCAGCTATGTTAAAAATCAACAAACAGCTAACATTTTAGCCTGTATGTCTAAAGATGGCTTAGCTGTAAGTGATAAATTGTCCCAAAGAGCGTCATCTATCACCCCCCTTGACATGCAAAAGATAGCCACTCCTGAAAACGTAAAGCAGGCAAGGCCCCAAGCCTTAATGTCTCTTCCTAATAAAGCCGCTGGTAAGCCAGTCAGTACAAACGCTAATATTATGAATATAAATTACGGATCAGGCTGTGGAACTATAGTGAATTTTGATTTTTTATATAGCTATAATAAATGGGTTGATATTAACGAATATAATTTATACAAATACGCATACAATAGTTATGATTATAATCCTTTTGACGCTAGTGTAGCTCAGGATTTCCATAGGTATTTTAATGAATTTTTGACGAATTCGGAATACCCATATGAAGATCGTTCAACCAGTTATGCTAATGAGGTAATTTTTTTTAACCCAAACCAGGGATGGGGGGCGCATTTTGTCAGTCTTGTTCAGGAGGCATTGCAATATGCTGCACAGCAGACCGCATTTAGCCAAGGTCATAATATGTCTATAATCAACTATTATATTCCTAGAACTTCCTACAATTGTTATAGTAGTAGTGGTAGTGGTGGTGGTGGTATTGGCAGTGGTGACTCGTATGGGAATACACCATTAATTGAAATAGCTAAAGATAGCTTAGCGGCTAAATCTCCTTGTGCAAAAGTAAAAATACTTGATGAATTAGAAACAATAAAAGGTTACAATAAGATGGTGGAACCATTTCTACAAAAAGGATTAATGCCTACTATAACATGGAATGCCAATACTCAACCATGGACTAGTTCAAATTATAGTGGTGGAACAACTAATATTTCTTCAAGTTCAGGCCTTGGCATGAGTTCAGATATCAATTTAAACATTTCAATGCTGCAAAGTTCATCACAATTATTAATTGCTGCCGTGGCAATACATGAAACTTACCATGCATACGTTAATTATATGTTTGCAAATAATGTAGATGTAACATTGATTAATAAAAGCCAACCAAACTACATGGCTGGTTTATATCAGTATATTCAATATGAAAAAACAGGAAGTAGCAATAATTATACTGATCATTATAACATGCTTACTAGCCAATATGATAATATGACAGATATTCTTTTTGCTTATGGTAAGGGAAGCTATACTATGGATGAATGCCGGAAGGCTCTATTGTTTGGTATGAACAACCCTGGACCTGATCCCGAATTCGGACAAGCTCAATTTATAAATCAAGCTTATACTGATTTATTAAATAAATATGGCTATACTGCTACAGACGTTAATGATTTTCAATTAAGCCAGATTAATGCACCTGCAAATAAAAAATTGCCAACATCTGGTTGTCAATAAAAACCTTTATTATGAATAAGTTTATAAAAAATCTATCAATAATTTCCTTGTTCTTTCTTACAAAAGCTGGCTTTACTCAAGAAAAAAAACAACTTTATTTTTTAGCAGACACCATAAATGTAAGCCCGGAAAATAGAATTTTGGAAATCGGTAAAGAAGGAGCTGGTTATTACTATTTATTTTATTGTCAATGTTTACCCCCATATGGATATGGTTACAACTTAAGTTTTGGCTATTTAGACAAAAATAATGAGTTTTCTAAAACCACACTTAAAAAACCAAACTTCCAATATATAAGCTGGAAAGAACTATCTAAAATTATAACAAAAACAAAGCAAAAGTTTGATACTGAATATGATTTTTATATTACTGAACTAATGCCTAATAATAAGTATAAGACAAATAAAGTTAAACTTGTTATATATAAAGATCCTATTAGGGATTTTATTATTCTAGAGAAGAAACAATAAAGAAAACTTAGATAAAAGTATCTTTTATTAACTGATAACATATTTTAAATAACCAGAGGCAACGATGGACATAATGGAAAGAGCTATTTTCGTGCTATCCTGTAAATAAAAAGTATCCAAACTCCAAAACCTACAATAAATGCTTAGACAGACAAATTGAAGCTGTAAAAGACCCGACCAAAAAGCTAATAAATGCTTATTATCCAACATTTCGTCTATAGAGATGGAAAATAGCAGGCTAACAAATGTTAAGGAAAACCCTAATTTAACTTCTTCTTATATACCTTATCGGGCTTGTTCACAAAATATAAAAGCCCTTTTTCAGGTACCAATTTTATCGAACTCCCATAAGCCTGTGATATGGTCGTATCTATTTTGTTAAAGGTTCCAGCGTATGTACCAAAACCCGGAACTCTGGTAAAAGCGGTGTCTATCTTCCCGCTAATATCCGTATCAAAGTGTCCATCCTTATTAACGGATTTGTAGCGCCTAACATTTCTTACCTCAAATCCGTTGTCCTTTTCAGTAATGTATATACTATCCTTTGTATAGCCGATGTAGCTGCCATGATCATCCTCAAACGCACGCCCATAATTGCCTGTGATCTGTTCGGTAAGGGATTTTGAGCCTGTAACAGGGTCATTACAAGACAATAAGCTTAAAGTGAAGCCTATCATTCCAAGAGCAGATAAAAAAAATCTTTTCATAGCTTCTTATATTTAGGTTATTGAAAGTTAAATTAAGATTAAAAAACCAAGAAAGTGGTAACATCAACCATGCAAATGGATACAGATTATTTTTGGATATTATCCCAAATGCATTTTTTTTACATAGATGTTCCTTTTTGTTTTTCATTATCTGCTTGAGTTTGTTTTGTAGAAACCAGTTCTTCCTTTTTAGCTTGTTTTACTTCAATTTTCTCAAGCTCTGTAGCAAACAGCTCCTCTATATCCCGCTTAATCCGTAAGTAATTCTCCTGAACATCCTCCACAGACACCTGACTGACCACCGGTATCGCCTTATATCCCCTTTCCTCCCTGGCAATA
>Ga0160465_100166_pt1 | contig 54316 bp, 48 predicted proteins | sample HID1971K_E11MG_FD_108209 | JGI IMG/M metagenome (GOLD analysis project Ga0160465, IMG submission 108209) | Enriched millipede-associated microbial communities from UW Madison campus, WI, USA - HID1971K_E11 MG | ecosystem: Host-associated > Arthropoda: Insects > Digestive system > Unclassified ...
CGAGCACTGCATCGTCGGCATCACCGCCAACGAACAGCGCTGCCGTGAACTGGTCGAGCACTCGATCGGCCTGGTCACCGCCCTGAACCCGTACATCGGCTACGAAAACGCCACCCGTATCGCCCGCGTCGCCCTGGAAACCGGCCGCGGCGTGCTGGAACTGGTGCGCGAAGAGAAGCTGCTGGACGAAGCGATGCTCAACGACATCCTGCGTCCGGAAAACATGATCGCTCCACGTCTGGTTCCGCTGAAGGCGTAACCCGGCCGCTGCACACAGTCTCACCAGGTCGAGGGACTAGACACCTCTCAACCTTTCAAGGGCCCGAGCGCACGCTCCGGGCCCTTTTTTTCGCCTGCCGCTGCCCGGCACACAACTTGCTCCATAATGCCTCCCAGCCACACGGGATTACCGAGCATGCTGCACAGCCACCTGACTACCCTGAATGCGGTTTCGCTGATCCTCAACCTGTTCCGGGAAGACGGTTGCGAGGCGGCGGCGTTGCTGGCCGGCAGCGGCATTGGCCCGCACGACCTGGGGCACGCCGACGCACGCATCACCACCCAGCAGGAACTGCAGGTGTGCGCCAACGCGGTGGCGCGGCGCGAGGAGATCGGCCTGGAACTGGGGCAACGCATGCACGTGTCGTGCTACGGCATGCTGGGTTACGCACTGCTCTCCAGTGCCACTTTGGGTGACGCCTTGCGCCTGGCCCTGGAGTATCCGGCACTGCTGGGAACAGTCTTCCAGCTACGCCTGGTCGACGACGGCCAACGGGTCTGGTTCAGCGCCAGCGATTATCACGATAGCCCGGCACTGGCCGCGTTCAATGCCGAGTTCTGCCTGGTTTCACTGAAAGTCATCTGTGACGACCTGCTCGGCCGACCGCTGCCGTTGCTCGGCGCGCGCTTCGAGCATGCAAGGCCTGGCTACCACGCGCTGTATAGCCGTGCATTCCAATGCCCCGTGAGCTTTGCCGAAGAAGACAACGCCTTCGCCTTCGAGCGGCGCTGGCTCGACACCCCGTTGCCGCTGGCCGACCCGATTACCCACAAGGCCATGAGCGAACGCTGCCGGCGGCTGAACCTGGAGTTCACCGGGCGTCAGGCCTGGCTTGGGCGGATTCGCCAGCTGTTGCTGCAACAACTGGATGCTGCGCCGGGCCTTGAAGGCCTGGCGCGGCAGATGAACTGCTCGTCGCGGACCTTGCGTCGGCATTTGCAGGCACTGGGGAGCAGTTATCAACAGCTGCTCGATGACTTGCGCTTCGAACGGGCCAAGCAGTTGCTGGCGGATGAGCAGATGCCGATCTATCGGATAGCCGAGACATTGGGTTTCAGTGAAACCGCCAGTTTTCGGCATGCGTTTCAGCGTTGGAGCGGGGTTGCACCGAGCCAATTTCGGGGCTGACTGAACCGGCCCTATCGCCGGCAAGCGATAGGGCCGGAACGGGCCAGCGACCTTGGCCACATCGATCCCCTTTTGGCCGTTTGCATCGTTTTCCACTGGCAGATCGCCCATGAGAATGGGCCCACGCCTGTCCCTCCGGAGAACAACAAAATGCTGACAATCTATTCCGATGACCATCGCCTGCACCATGGCCGCTGCGAGCTGATCGACGGCAAGCTGATGCCTTGCTTCGAAATGCCTTCGCGCGCCGATCATGTGCTCGAGCAGGTAAAGAAGCGCAACCTCGGTGAGGTTCAAGGCCCGACCGACTTCGGCCGCGCGCCCTTGCAGCGCATCCACAGCGCCGACTACCTCGACTTCTTCGAAGGCGCCTGGGCCCGCTGGGCCGCGCTGGGTCACGATGGCGACCTGCTGCCCTTCACCTGGCCTGCGCGCACACTGCGCCAGGTGAAACCGACCGGTCTGCACGGCGAGCTGGGCTACTACAGCTTCGACGCCGGCGCCCCGATCACCGCCGGCACCTGGCAAGCCGCCTACAGCGCGGCGCAGGTGGCCCTCACCGCTCAAGCCGCGATCCAGCAAGGCGCCCATTCGGCCTTCGCCCTGTGCCGTCCACCAGGGCACCACGCCGCCGCCGAAGTCATGGGCGGCTATTGCTACCTGAACAATGCCGCCATCGCCGCCCAGGCCTTCCTCGACCAGGGCCGCGCCAAAGTGGCCATCCTCGATGTCGACTATCACCACGGCAACGGCACCCAGGACATCTTCTACCAGCGCAGTGACGTGTTCTTCGCCTCGATCCACGGCGACCCGCAGGCCGAATTCCCGTTCTTCCTGGGCTATGCCGACGAAACCGGTGAAGGCGCGGGCGAGGGCTGCAACATCAACTACCCGCTGCCGGCCGGCAGCGACTGGAAAGCCTGGAGCGCCGCGCTGGAAGACGCCTGTCAGCGAATCGCCGAGTACGATGCCGATGTGCTGGTGATCTCGCTGGGCGTGGACACCTTCAAGGACGACCCCATCTCCCAGTTCAAGCTGGACAGCCCGGACTACCTGGAAATGGGCAAGCGTATCGGGCAACTGGGCAAGCCGACCTTGTTCGTGATGGAAGGCGGCTACGCTGTGGAAGAAATCGGCATCAACGCCGTCAACGTGCTGGAAGGCTTCCAGCACGCCCAGCCAGGAGCCCGGTAATGGTCCGACTCAAGCGTCTGCTCGCCCCGTTCATCGCTGCCACCCTGTTCACCGGCGCCCTGCAGGCCCAGGCCGAACAGCGCACTCTGCGGGTGTACAACTGGTTCGACTACATCACCCCGCAGACCTTGACCGATTTCCAGAAAGACAGTGGCGTAAAGCTGGTCTACGACATCTTCGACACCAACGAGGCGCTGGAAGCCAAGCTGCTCACCGGCAACTCCGGCTATGACGTGGTGGTGCCGTCCAACGTGTTCCTCGCCAAGCAGATCGAGGCCGGGGTGTTCCAGCCGCTGGACCGTAGCAAGCTGCCGAACTGGCAGCACCTGGACCCCGCGCTGATGAAGCTGATCGAAGCCAACGACCCCGGCAACAAGTTCGCCGTGCCCTACATGTACGGCACCGTGCTGATCGGCTTCAACCCCGACAAGGTCAAGGCCGTGCTCGGCGACAATGCACCCGTGGACAGCTGGGACCTGATCTTCAAGGAAGAGAACATCGCCAAGCTCAAGCAGTGTGGCGTGGCGTTGCTCGACTCGCCTTCCGAGATCCTGCCGCTGGCCCTGCAGTACCTGGGCCTGGACCCCAACAGTGACAAGCCGGGCGACTACAAGAAAGCCGAAGCCTTGCTGATGAAGATTCGCCCGCACGTCACCTACTTCCATTCCTCGAAGTACATGGCGGATATCGCCAACGGCGACATCTGCGTCGCCGTCGGTTATTCCGGCAGCTTCTCCCAGGCCGCCAACCGGGCACGGGAGGCGAAGAACGGGGTGGTGGTGGACATGCGCCTGCCCAAGGAAGGCGCGCCGATCTGGTTCGACATGCTGTCGATTCCGAAGGGGGCCGCCAACCCGAAGGATGCGCATGCCTTCATCAACTACCTGCTGCGCCCGGAAGTGATTGCGCCGATCAGCGACTTTGTCGGGTATCCGAACCCGAACAAGGATGCGACCGAGAAAGTCAGCCCGGCGATTCGTAACAACCCGAACCTGTACCCGACAGCGGACGCGATGGCCAAGCTGTACACGCTCAAGCCATTGTCACGTGACGCTGAGCGGGCGCGGACGCGGGCCTGGACCAAGATCAAATCCGGGACTTGAACTGCGGGCTGCTGCGCAACTTAATCGCCGGCAAGCCGGCTCCCACCTGTACTGCGCTGCTCTGAAGGGTAGCAATCTTCCTGTGGGAGCCGGCTTGCCGGCGATGGGGCCGCTAGTTTCTCCAGGCCTTGCGCAAGCGCATCAACGCCTCGGCGATCTCCCCCTCCGGCACCGCCGCAAACCCAAGCACCAGCCCCGCACGCTTATCCACAGGCACTTCGCTATCCTCCAACCAGTAACTGCTCAGCGGATTCACCTCCACCCCCACCTCTTCAGCCTTGGCCACCAGCGCTTGCTCGCGTGCAAAGTTATCCACATCCACCTTGACATGCAGCCCGGCCGCCACCGCCGGCATCACCCCCAACCCCGGAACCTCCCCTGGCCAGCCCGCCTTCAGCACATTGCGCCGGCTCAATGCCGCCCGCCGCATGCGGCGGATATGCCGCTGGAAGTGCCCCTGGGCCATGAACTCGGCCATCACGCACTGCGTACCCACCTCGGAATGTCGCATCGCCAGCGCCCTGCCCTGACTGAAGGCCTGCACCAGCCGCGCCGGCAAGACCAGGTAGCCAAGGCGCAGCGCCGGGAAAGCGATCTTGCCGAAAGTCCCCACGTACAACACCCGCCCCTGACGGTCCAACGCTGCCAGCGGGGCCAATGGGGCACCGCTGTAGCGGTACTCGCCGTCATAGTCGTCTTCGATGATCCAGCCATCGCTTCGCTCGGCCCAGGCCAGCAATGCCAGGCGCCGCGCCAGACTCATGGTGACACCGGTCGGGTACTGGTGAGCGGGCGTGACATAGGCCAGCCGGCAATCCTGCAATTGCTCCAGGCGGCTGCAATCCATGCCTTCCTCGTCCACGGGGATACCCGTCACCTTGCCGCCAGTCACGGCAAAGGTGTGGCCGGCAGCCCGATAGCCTGGGTTTTCCACAGCCACGCGGTCGCCGGGCTGCAGCAGCAACTGTGCACAAAGGCTGATGGCCTGCTGTGCGCCACTGGTGATCACTATTTGATCAGCCGTACAGGACAGGCCTCGAGAGCGGCGCAGGTACGCCGCAACCAGTTCGCGCAGCCCTCGCTCGCCGGCAGGGTCACCGTAACCCAGTCGAGCAGGATCGGGATTGCGCCAGAAAGCCGCCTGCAGCTTGGCCCAGACATCGAACGGGAACAGGTCGAACGCTGGAATGCCGACGCGGAACGCCCGGGGCGCACCGCTCTTTGGTAGCGGCAAATGGTTACTTTTCAGACGCTGCAAAGGCTCGCTGGAAAGTGGGTTGCTGGATAAATCCTCAGTATTTTCTGACGAATTTGTGGATAAGCCTGTGGATAAACCCAGGGATAACCCTGTGGACAGTTGTGTGGATAGTTTTGCTTGTCGGCTGACGTAGGTGCCATCCCCTACCCGGCTTTCGATGTACCCCTCGGCATACAGTTGATCGTACGCACGCACCACGCTGTTGCGCGAAAGCGCCAAGGTAGCCGCCAGGTCGCGGGTGGCCGGCAGCCGCGTGCCGCTGCCAAGGCGCCCGTCCAGCACGCGCGCGCGCAGGGCCTCGTACAACTGTTGGGTCAACCCGCGACGACGGTCGAGAACGATCCCGGCAGGGTCGAAAGGCGACAGGAGTGGACGCTCGCTCATGGCATTGGACCTATGAAAATAGCCATCAATGGATCTTACTTTGAACCAATAGCCTGCCTAGGATGGAGCCATTCGACAAGGAACCTGCGCATGTACAACAGCAAACCTCACCAGGAGCACGACCTTCAACGCCTGCACCAGCACATGCTTGAGACTCGCCTGGCCGTACTGGTCAGTCACGGTGAAGGGGGCCTGCTGGCGACACACCTGCCGGTGCTGGTCGACACTGCCGAAGGGGAGTTCGGCACTGTCTACGCCCATCTGGCACGTGCCAACCGCCAATGGCAGGACCTGGAGCGCGGCGGCGAGGCATTGCTGGTGTTCCCGGGTGCCGATGCCTACGTCAGCCCCAGCTACTATCCAAGCAAGGCCGAGAACCCCAAGGTCGTACCGACCTGGAATTACCTGGCCGTGCATGCCTACGGCCCGGCCGAAGTGATCCACGACGCCGCACCGCTGCTCGACATTGTCAGCCGCCTGACCGACCGCCACGAACAAGGGCGAGCCGAGCCCTGGAACGTGGCCGACGCCCCTGCCGACTACATCGACGGCATGCTCCGCGCCATCGTCGGCATCCGCTTGCCCATCGCCCGCTTGCAAGGCGCACGCAAGCTCAGCCAGAACCGTTCGGCAGAGGACATTGCCGGGGTGCGCTACGGCCTGAGCGCCAGCCCTGATTTCCTCGACAACCAACTCGCGGCGCAGATGCGCCAACTCTGAAGGAAAAGCCCCATGCCCAGCGTTACCCTGCGCCCTGTCGGCGCCAACGACCATGCTGCCTGGCTCGCCCTGTGGCAGGCCTATCTGAACTTCTACGAAACCGAGTTGGCCGAACCAGTCAGCGCCAGCACCTGGCAGCGCCTGCTCGACCCCAACGAGCCGACGAACTCAGCCTTGGCCTGGGTCGATGGCAAGGCGGTGGGCATGGTCAACTGGATCTATCATCGCTCCAACTGGAGCATCGAGAACGCGTGCTACCTGCAGGACCTGTACGTGGACAGCAGCCAAAGGGGATTGGGCATCGGCCGCCAGCTGATCGAGTTCGTCTATGCCACTGCCAAGGCCGCCGGGTGCATCAAGGTGCACTGGCTGACCCACGAAACCAACGCTACGGCCATCAGCCTCTATGAACAGGTTGCCGAGCGGCCGGGCTTCATCCAATTTCGCAAAGGACTGTAGGCCGATCATGACTGACGGATTGAACTGGAAACCTGCCGTGATACCGCAGGCCGAGCCCATCGAGGGCCGCTTCATTCGCCTGGAAAAGCTCGACCCGGCGCGCCACGGCGACGATCTGTGGAACGCGCTGCAGGGTCCGGGCTCCGACCCCGTTATGTGGGACTACCTGCCTTATGGCCCGTTCAACGAGCGCGCAGCCTTCGACCGCTGGCTCGAGGGCAACGCCGCCGGCCGCGACCCGCTGTACTACACCGTCATCGACCGCGCCAGCGGCCAGGCCCAGGGTGTGCTCACACTGATGTCGATCGTGCCCGACCACGGCCGCATCGAGATCGGCCACATCGCCTTCGGTGCGCCCATGCAGCGCACCCCCAAGAGCACCGAGGCGGTGTATCTGCTGGCCAGACTCGGTTTCGAACTGGGCAACCGCCGGCTGGAATGGAAGTGCAATAACGCCAATGGCCGATCCAAGCGGGCGGCCGAGCGGTTCGGCTTCCAGTTCGAAGGGGTGTTTCGCAAGCATCTGGTGGTCAAGGACCATAACCGGGATACGGCGTGGTACTCGATTACCGATGATGAATGGCCGCAGGTGGCAGCGGGGTTTGAGCGTTGGTTGAGCGAGAAGAACCAGCAGCCAGGCGGGCAAGTCAGTAGCCTGGAGACCTGCCGAACTCAAGTCTGAAGTACATCTCAGGCGCCGGCCAGAGTTCAGATTACCTGGCGCTGGCGCCTGACAACGCCCATCTGCAGACCAAAGGGACGAAATACGGCATTCAAGGATTTGAGCGTAGGATTGCCTTCACCCAACTCGATCTGAATGAGCGTGCGCAGTGAGACTTTGCACATGCGGGCGAACTGAGCTTGCTGCAGGTTTGCAATGGTCACCCGCAGATGCCGCACTGCCGTACCCAACTCCCATGAGCCTTCAGCAATGCCGCGTTGAACGTCTTCGATGATCTGTGCACGCTGTTCTGGTGTCAGGCTCATAACAGCTCCCATGCCTTCATACGTTGTTCAAGCTGCCTCAATGCGATTGCTGGATGGTTCATGACGGTGTCCGGCAAACCTGATTCGCTGAGCAGATCCGGTAACGCCAGTAATCGGGCGGCATCCTGACGCAGTCGCTCGAAGACCCACTGCGGATCTATCAGGTCCGCGAGGCTGGCACACGCAGCCCGCCAGTCGATTTCACCTGCACGCTCGATACCGGCCGCCCATTTGGTAGTGCGTGTCACACCCTCCGCATCAAGAACCATCGGTGCCAGGTCGTAGATGGGTGCCAGTCTTAAACGTTCGGTCTCGCGTATGACAGCCATGTTCCTTCCATGATTGTCAGAATTGCCGAGAATCTTGTTGATAAGATCACGACGAAGGTAATCCGCGACCAGCTCAGTGGTCTGACTTCCTTGGCCTGCCTGTACCCAGAGCTTCACCAACCCCCTCAGAACTTCCCCATGGTCCATGCGGCTTCCCGGCTGCGTAACGCCGGCCAGTGAATAGATGGACTCAACAGGAAGCCGCTCAACACCTTGGTCATTCACTTTGCGGTCAAAGCGCACCATCCAGAGACTCGGTTTCACACCCACTTCCAAGGCCAGCTCATCCGTCGCCACCGTGTCGATACCAAGCCCTCGAAGCGCTCGGTAATACAGGTACTCGGCCCTCAGAATATCCTGGTCATTCTTCAAGGCCTGATTACGCGCAAACTTGATGAACCAGTGCTGGCTGGCCTGCCCATCGTCCAGAGCAGCATCCGGATAGAGCAAACCATCCTTGCCTTCTGTCATCAGCAATTTTGGCGCCTCGCCACCTGCGCCTGTGGCCCCACCAATGGCCGCTCCTTGCTCGTAGGCATATTCGAGAAAGCGTTGATCTCGACTGATCACATCCTGCCTGGTGAACCCCATCGGATCGTGCATATCAAGATGAGCCATCGACTCCTTGATTCGCAGATTACCGACCGGTGCCGGAGTACTTCTTGCCAAGAGGAATAGATCGTCGCTTATGCCATCGGGCTTTGCTCGCCCCAGATGCGCCATGAGAAACCGCTTTGCCGCACCCGATGGGGCGATGTCATGAATGAACGCCGGAGCTGCCGGTAGCAGGAAGCTGTCGAAATCCACGGGCAATCGTGCACTTACCGCCTTGGCAGAAAGACTCTCGTAGGCATCCAGGTTATTCCTTACATAGGAAGGCTCGTAGGCAATAGCACAGGGGCCCATGAAGCCTTGCTCTGGCTGCGCAAAGCTGAGAGTCATCGCATCCTGCCAAATGCCGTTGGCATGAACCTGAAGTGTAAGCGGGTACATAGATGGCCTGCTTTAGCGGATCACGTAACATGCAATATAGTGCATTCGAATCACGTAAAGCGGCCCATAATATGTAATAAATTGCATATTTCGTAGTCGGGCCATCGAGAAAATGCATTTTAATGCACAAAAAAAGGGGAGCATCCGCTCCCCTGAGGTAAACCGCTTGTAGATGAAGGCTTATGTCAGCCTTCGATCTCGATCAGGATCTCACCCGGCGTCACGCGATCGCCCTTGGCGACATGGATGGCCACGACCTTGCCGGCGATAGCCGCCTGCACTTCGGTTTCCATCTTCATCGCTTCGGTGATCAGCACGGCCTGGCCGGCCTTGACCACATCGCCTTCCTTGACCAGCACATCGACGATGTTGCCCGGCATGGTGGTGCTTATGTGACCCGGCGCGCTGGCCTGCTTGCGCTTGCTGCCGCCACCGCCGACGAACTCGTTGAGCGGCTCGAACACCACTTCTTCCGGCATGCCGTCGATCGACAGGTAGAAGTGACGCTTGCCTTCGGCCTTGACGCCCACGCCCGTGATATCGACGCGGTAGGTTTCACCGTGCACATCGATCACGAACTCGGTCGGTACGCCTTCACCACCATGGGCCGCTACCTTGCCGGCTTCCGGAATCGGCAGCAGGGCTTCAGGGGTCAGGGTGCCGGCTTCACGCTCCTCGAGGAACTTGCGGCCAATGTCCGGGAACATGGCGAAGGTCAGGACATCTTCCTCGCAACGGGCCAGGGCACCGATGTCGGCACGCAGCTTGGCCATTTCCGGCTTGAGCAGGTCGGCCGGACGCACGTCGATCACTTCTTCGCTGCCGATCGCCTGGCGGCGCAGCTGCTCGTTGACCACGCCCGGGGCCTTGCCGTAACCACCTTGCAGGTACAGCTTCACCTCGTTGGTGATGGTCTTGTAGCGCTCGCCGGCGAGCACGTTGAAGAAGGCCTGGGTACCGACGATCTGCGAGGTCGGGGTAACCAGCGGCGGGAAGCCGAGGTCTTCGCGAACGCGCGGGATCTCGGCCAGCACTTCGTTCATGCGGTTGAGGGCGCCCTGCTCCTTGAGCTGGTTGGCCAGGTTGGAAATCATGCCGCCCGGCACCTGGTTGACCTGCACGCGGGTGTCCACCGAGGTGAACTCGCTTTCGAACTGGTGGTACTTCTTGCGCACGGCGTAGAAGTACAGGCCGATTTCCTGCAGCAGTTCCAGGTCCAGACCGGTGTCGAACTCGCTGCCCTTGAGCGCGGCGACCATCGATTCGGTGCCCGGGTGGCTGGTGCCCCAGGCGAAACTGGAGATGGCGGTGTCGATGTGGTCGGCGCCGTTTTCCACCGCCTTGAGCTGGCACATGGCGGCCAGGCCAGCGGTGTCGTGGGAGTGGATGAACACCGGCAGCGACTGCTCGGCCTTCAGCGCCCTGACCAGCTCGCCGGTGGCGAACGGGGTCAGCAGGCCAGCCATGTCCTTGATCGCAATCGAATCGCAACCCATGGCTTCCATCTGCTTGGCCTGAGCTACAAAGGCATCGATGGTGTGCACGGGGCTGACGGTGTAGGCGATGGTGCCCTGGGCGTGCTTGCCGGCAGCCTTGACCGCTTCGATGGCCACACGCAGGTTGCGCACATCGTTCATGGCGTCGAAGATGCGGAACACGTCGATGCCGTTAACTGCAGCCTTGGCCACGAACGCCTTGACCACGTCGTCGCTGTAGTGGCGGTAGCCCAGCAGGTTCTGGCCACGCAGGAGCATCTGCAGGCGGGTGTTGGGCAGTGCGTTGCGCAGTTTGCGCAGGCGCTCCCACGGGTCTTCCTTGAGGAAGCGCACGCAGGCGTCGAAGGTGGCGCCACCCCAGACTTCCAGCGACCAGTAGCCGACCTTGTCGAGCTTGTCGCAGATCGGCAGCATGTCTTCGGTACGCATGCGGGTAGCCAGCAGGGACTGGTGGGCGTCGCGCAGGATCGTGTCGGTTACGTGAATTTTCTTGGACATTATGGGGTTCCTCACAGGCCTGCGTGGGCGGCGATGGCGGCGGCGATGGCCAGGGCCAGCTCTTCGGGTTTGCGCTTGATCGAGTAGTTGGTCAGTTCAGGGTGGCTTTCGACGAAGCTGGTGTTGAACTGGCCGCTACGGAATTCCGGATTGCGCAGGATTTCCTGGTAATACGCGGCGGTGGTCTTCACGCCTTGTACGCGCATGTCGTCCAGGGCCCGCAGGCCGCGGTCCATGGCTTCTTCCCAGGTCAATGCCCACACCACCAGTTTCAGGCACATGGAGTCATAGAACGGCGGAATGGTGTAACCGGTGTAGATCGCCGTGTCGGTACGCACGCCCGGGCCGCCGGGGGCGTAGTAGCGGGTGATCTTGCCGAAGCTCGGCAGGAAGTTGTTCTTCGGGTCTTCGGCGTTGATACGGAACTGCAACGCGTAGCCGCGGTGCTGGATGTCTTCCTGCTTGACCGACAGCGGCAGGCCCGAGGCGATACGGATCTGCTCGCGGACGATGTCGATACCGGTGATCTCTTCGGTGATGGTGTGTTCCACCTGCACCCGGGTGTTCATCTCCATGAAGTAGACCTCGCCATCGGCGAGCAGGAACTCCACGGTACCGGCGTTCTCGTAGTTCACCGCCTTGGCCGCGCGCACCGCCAGGTCGCCGATGTAGGCGCGCTGTTCGGGGGTCAGCTGAGGGCTCGGTGCAATTTCGATGAGTTTCTGGTTACGGCGCTGGATCGAGCAGTCGCGCTCGAACAGGTGCACGACGTTGCCAAAGCTGTCACCGAGAATCTGCGCCTCGATGTGCTTGGGGTTGACGATGCACTTTTCCAGGAACACTTCCGCCGAGCCGAAAGCCTTGGTAGCTTCGGAAATGACCCGCGGGAAATTCTGCTCCAGCTCTTCGCGGCTGTTGCAGCGGCGAATGCCGCGGCCGCCACCGCCGGAAGTGGCCTTGAGCATCACCGGGTAACCGATGCGCTCACCTTCGCTGAGGGCTTCATGGATGTCGGCAACGTTGCCTTCGGTACCTGGGGTCACCGGCACTCCGGCCTGGATCATGGTGCGACGCGCCTCGGTCTTGTCGCCCATGCGGCGAATGACGTCAGCGGCCGGGCCGATGAACTTGATCCCGCGTTCGGCGCAGATCTCTGCCAGTTCCGCGTTTTCCGACAGGAAACCGTAACCAGGGTGCAGGGCATCACAACCGGTTTCCACAGCAAGGTTGACCAGCTTGCGCGGGTTCAGGTAACCGGCCAGTGGCTCGGCACCGATGCTGTAGGCCTCATCGGCGCGCTTGACGTGCAAGGCGTGACGGTCGGCGTCGGAATAGATCGCGACAGAGCGAATGCCCATCTCGGCGCAGGCACGCACGATGCGGACTGCGATTTCACCCCGGTTGGCGATCAGGATTTTTTTTATCACTGGAGTCTTCCCAAAGCCGTAGGAACAGACGATCCGGTTCTACCGGTCGGCGCGTGACCAGATGTTGCTGGCCAGTCGCACATTCACCCTAGCGCTCTGGGTTGATAAACAAAAATCAATATTTGTTAGTGGCTGTATAAGCAAAAGCTTATAGTTTGGTTACAAGGTTTTGCCGGAGCCGGGATAAAAATGCGTAAGTCCTTGATGCGTATGACTTTGCGTCAATTGCAGATCTTCAACGAGGTGTGCGATCTACGCTCTTACAGCCGCGCAGCGGAGGAGATGGCGCTGACGCAACCCGCCGTAAGTCTACAGATCCGTCAGCTCGAAGAGCTGATCGGCCAGCCCTTGTTCGAATATGTGGGCAAGAAACTCTACCTGACCGAAGCTGCCGAGGCGCTGCAGCGGGCAAGCCACGACATCTTCGGGCGCCTGGAAAGCCTCGACATGCTGTTGTCGGACATGCAGGGCTCACTGCAAGGTCAGTTGAAGCTTGCAATCGAATCGAGCGCCAAGTACTTCGTGCCACACCTGTTCGCCGCCTTCAAGCAACGTCACCCGGAGGTCAACCTGACCCTGACCGTGGTCAACCGGGCCCAGGCGATCCGGCGGCTTTCCGACAACCGTGACGACCTGATCATCATGTCCATGGTGCCGCAGGACATGGGCCTGGAGTTCCTGCCGTTCCTCAACAACCCGATCGTCGCCGTGGCGCCGCCGGATCATCCGTTGAGCAAGCTCGACCAGCTGCGCCTGCAGGACCTGGAGCCTCATACCCTGTTGGTCCGTGAACAGGGTTCGGGCACCCGCAAGGCTTGCGAGGAGTACTTCAAGGACAAGCGCGTGCACTTTACCCAGACCCTGGAAGTCGCCTCGGCCGATGCCCAGCGCGAATGCGTGATCGCAGGCCTGGGCATCGCCTTGCTCACCCGCCACGCAGTGAACATGGAACTGGCCACGGGAATGCTCAAGGAGCTGCCAGTGGAAGAACTGCCGCTGTACCGCAGCTGGTGCGTGGTGCAGTCGAAAGCCAAGCGGCAGTCGCCGGTGGCCTTGGCCTTTCTGGCGTTCATCCGCAGCGAACGTGTGCTGATCAGCGCGCTTGTTGAGCGTTTTTCAGGGAAGTTGCCGTCGAAGCCTGCCACACCGTGAGCGCTTGCAGCTCCGGGTAGTCGGCAAGTTGACGCAGCAGCTGGCGCTGGTCGCAATAGCTTTCGATCGCCCGGCGGTACTCCATGCGGCGCTGATCTTTTTCCTGTTGCTTGCGAGCCTTGGCGCTTGGTTGGTAAGAGCCATCGAAGTCACGAGCCATTTTCTGTCTCCCTGATCGAGTGCGGGAGTTTCAGACTGGCTCGCAGGGTTTACCGTTTGGCTGTGAATCCGTGACAAAACCGTGAATATTCACGGCCTCGCTCACTCATCCATCGCCTTGATCGACTTCGGCGACAGGCGCAGGCTGCGCAAACTGCGCTTCACGCTCTTGAGGTGGTTGACCAGGCTCGGCCCGCGCGCCATGGCCACGCCCATCGCCAGGACGTCGATCACCACCAGGTGAGCGATACGCGAAGTCAGCGGGGTGTAGATCTCGGTGTCTTCATGCACATCGATCGCCAGGTTGACGGTCGACAGTTCCGCCAAAGGCGTCTGGCTCGGGCACAGGGTAATCAGGTTGGCGCCACTCTCACGCACCAGGTTGGCAGTGATCAGCAAATCCTTGGAGCGCCCCGACTGGGAAATGCACACGGCCACATCACCCGGCTTCAGCGTTACCGCCGACATTGCCTGCATGTGCGGGTCGGAATAAGCGGCCGCGTTGAGCAGCAGGCGGAAGAACTTGTGCTGGGCATCGGCAGCTACCGCACCTGAAGCGCCGAAGCCGTAGAACTCCACACGCTGCGCTTGGGCCATGGCCGACACAGCCTGCTGCAGGGCATGAGGATCAAGCTGCTCGCGCACTTCCATCAGCGTGTGCAGGGTCGTGTCGAAGATCTTCAGGCTGTAGTCGGCGACCGAGTCGTCTTCGTGGATGGCGAACTGACCAAAGCTCGCACCCGCCGCCAGACTTTGCGCCAGCTTCAGCTTGAGGTCCTGGAAGCCCGAGCAACCGATCGCCCGGCAAAAGCGCACGATGGTCGGCTCGCTGATGCCCACGCTGTGCGCCAGATCAGCCATGGAGCTGTGCATGACGGCAGCCGGATCAAGCAGCACGTGGTCCGCGACTTTGAGTTCCGATTTGCGCAGCAGATGGCGCGATTGGGCGATATGTTGCAACAGATTCACGGGCTGGACTCGGTTATGATCGGCTGGCCGGGATGTAGCTTTCTTGTAGTTATACTACATGGACGCCAACCCGCCCAGTTAAACGAACGTGGAGAGTGGTGGTTTGACGATTCCTTGCGACATCCTGGTGTTCGGCGGCACGGGTGATCTGGCCCTGCACAAGTTGCTGCCGGCGCTCTACCACCTGTATCGCGAGGGGCGCCTGGACATTGCCGTGCGCGTCATCGCCCTGGCGCGTCGCAACCTGTCGCGTGATGAGTACCTCAAGCTCGCCGAGCGCCATTGCCGGGCCCAGATTGCCCGCAGCGACTTCGACGAAGAAGTGTGGCGACGTTTTTCCGCGCGCCTGGACTACTTCCCGATGGACGCCTCGCAGAGTGCCGACTTCGGCCGCCTGGCACGCTTTCTCGGGGAGCCTGGCGGGCTCACCCGCATCTACTACCTCGCCACTGCCCCCAACCTGTTCGTACCCATTGCCAAGCACCTGCACATCGCCGGGCTGGCCGACAACGAAGCCCGCATCGTGCTGGAGAAACCCATCGGGCACTCGCAGGAATCGGCCATCGCCATCAACGAAGCGATCGGCAACGTGTTCGAGGAGAGCCAGGTATTTCGCATCGACCACTACCTGGGCAAAGAGACTGTGCAAAACCTCATGGCCCTGCGCTTTGCCAATGCCCTGCTCGAACCGGTGTGGCGCAATGGCCAGATCGACCATGTGCAGATCAGTGTGTGTGAAACCCTGGGTGTAGAGAACCGCGGCGGCTACTACGACCGGGCAGGCGCGACCCGCGACATGCTGCAGAACCACTTGTTGCAGCTACTGTGCCTGGTGGCCATGGAACCCCCTGCGCAATTCGAAGCCGAGGCCGTGCGCGACGAAAAAGTGAAGATTCTGCGCGCGCTGAAACCGATCAATGGCCAGGACGTGCAGGACAAGACCGTACGTGGCCAGTATGGTGCCGGACACATCGGGGGGCAGGAAGTGCCGGCCTATTACTTCGAAAAGGATGTGGACAACGACAGCGATACCGAAACCTTCGTCGCCGTGCAGGCGCACATCGACAACTGGCGCTGGGCCGGCGTGCCCTTCTACCTGCGTACTGGAAAACGCATGGCGCGGCGCTCGTCGCAGATCGTCATCCAGTTCAAGCCCGTACCCCATGAGCTGTTCAGCGGTGGTCAGGTCAACCAGCTTCTGATCCAGTTGCAACCAGACGAGCGCATCAGCCTGCGCATGATGACCAAGAGCCCTGGCAAGGGCATGCGCCTGGAACCTGTGGACCTCGACCTCAACCTGGCCCAGGTGTTTGGCCAGACACGCCGGTGGGAGGCTTACGAGCGCCTGTTGCTGGATGTGCTGGAGGGGGACTCTACGCTGTTCATGCGACGCGACGAAGTGGAAGCCGCTTGGGCCTGGGTCGACGCCATTCTCAAAGGCTGGGACGAGCACTTCCAGCCACCCCGCCACTATGCAGCCGGGAGCAATGGCCCTGATCAGGCAAACAGCCTGCTGGCCGGGCACGGCAGGCATTGGCATAGCTGAAACCATGCCCTCTCCACATACCTCCCTGCAGTAGCGAAAGTTGGCGCTACCTTCAACTGCAAAGGAGCTTCTCATGATCAAGGTCGACAATCTTTACGCCTACAACAACGAAGTACCAGGCCAGCCAATCTGCTTCGAGGTTCAGGGAACGGTCACCGTTGGCCACCCAGGCATCGAACCCGTTCTGGTGCAACCCAAGATTCGTCACAAGGGGGGCTGGGAAGTTCTCCAGCTGGAACTGGTGGACTCAGGCGAAGCGACGATTCAGGTCGTAACCGAGAAGAAAGTGTTTTTCAGGCGAGAGGGTGCCAGTGCGTGGAAAAGACTGGAAATCATTCATGACGGTGGTTCGCAAATGGTCGAGATCGGGCACCGCGTAGCCATCGAGTGAAGGCTGTTCATGCCGGACCCACATCAGGGTGTGGGTCTGGCATGGCGCGGAGCAACAAACGGATGAGCGACAGCACCTGAAGGTGAATATTCATACAGTAGGTGTTTGCCCCTTTACCGGCCTCCCCCTAGAATGGCCGGATGCACACAGACGACCTCTCCCTCCTGCTCAATTCCCTCAACGATGCCCAACGCCAGGCCGTCGCGGCCACGCTCGGGCGCCAGCTGGTGCTCGCGGGCGCCGGTTCCGGTAAAACCCGCGTGCTGGTGCACCGCATCGCCTGGCTGATCCAGGTGGAGCAGGCCTCGCCGCACTCGATCCTGTCGGTGACCTTCACCAACAAGGCGGCCGCCGAGATGCGCCAGCGGATCGAGCAACTGCTGGGCATCAACCCGGCGGGCATGTGGGTCGGCACCTTCCACGGCCTGGCGCACCGCCTGTTGCGCGCGCACTGGCAGGAAGCCCGCCTGGTACAGAACTTCCAGATTCTCGACAGCGATGACCAGCAGCGCCTGATCAAGCGGGTGATGCGCGAGCTCGGCCTGGACGAGCAGAAGTGGCCCGCGCGCCAGGCGCAGTGGTTCATCAACGGGCAGAAGGACGAGGGCCTGCGGCCACAGCATATCCAGGCCAGCGGCGACCTGTTCCTGCAGACCATGCGCGATGTCTATAGCGCCTACGAACAGGCCTGTGAGCGTGCCGGGGTCATCGACTTCTCCGAATTGCTGCTTCGCGCCCTCGACCTGTGGCGCGACCATCCTGGCCTGTTGGAGCACTACCAGCGGCGCTTCCGCCACCTGCTGGTCGACGAGTTCCAGGACACCAACGCCGTGCAGTACGCCTGGTTGCGCCTGCTGGCAGGCAAGCAGGGCGGCAGCCTGATGGCGGTGGGCGACGACGACCAGTCGATCTACGGCTGGCGCGGTGCCAAGATCGAGAACATCCACCAATACACTGCCGACTTCCCCGACGCCGAGATGATCCGCCTGGAGCAGAACTACCGCTCCACTGGCGGCATCCTCAAGGCTGCCAACGCCCTCATCGCCAACAACAGTGGGCGCCTGGGCAAGGAGCTGTGGACCGACCTGGGCGAAGGCGAGCCGCTGACGCTGTACGCCGCCTATAACGAGCACGACGAAGCCCGTTATGTGGTGGAAACCATCGAGAGCCTGATCAAGGGTGGCAGTTCGCGCAGCGATGTCGCCATCCTGTATCGCTCCAACGCCCAGTCGCGGGTGCTGGAAGAGGCCCTGCTGCGCGAGCGCATCCCCTACCGCATCTATGGTGGCCAGCGCTTCTTCGAGCGTGCCGAGATCAAGAACGCAATGGCCTACCTGCGCCTGCTCGAAGGCCGCGGCAACGACGCGGCGCTGGAGCGGGTGATCAACGTGCCACCCCGTGGCATTGGCGAAAAAACCGTCGAAGCCATCCGCGAGCATGCCCGCCACAGCCAGCTGTCGATGTGGGAGGCCATGTGTCAGCTGATTGCCGCCAAGGCACTCAAAGGCCGTGCAGCCAGTGCGCTGGGCGCCTTCATCGAGTTGATCGAGAACCTGGCCGGCAAGGTCGCGGACATGCCCTTGCACACGATGACCCAAACGGTCATCGAGCAGTCCGGGCTGATCATTTATCACCAGGAAGAGAAAGGTGAGAAAGGCCAGGCACGGGTAGAAAACCTTGAGGAACTGGTCAGCGCCGCGCGCAACTTCGAAGCCAGCGAAGACGACGCCGACCTTTCGCCGCTGTCGGCCTTCCTCGGCCATGCCTCGCTGGAAGCGGGCGAAGCCCAGGCCGACGAGCACGAAGACAGCATCCAGCTCATGACCCTGCACAGCGCCAAGGGCCTGGAATTCCCCTATGTATTCCTGGTGGGCATGGAAGAAGGCCTGTTCCCGCACAAGATGAGCCTGGAAGAACCCGGCCGCCTGGAAGAGGAGCGCCGCCTGGCCTACGTGGGCATTACCCGCGCCATGCGCCAGCTGATCATGACCTACGCCGAGACGCGGCGCCTTTATGGCAGCGAGACCTACAACAAGGTATCGCGCTTCGTCAGGGAAATTCCGGCGGGGTTGGTCCAGGAAGTACGCTTGTCCAACAGCGTCAGCCGCCCGTTCGGTGGCGCGCAAACCAGTACCAGCAGCTTGTTCGCCAATGCCAGCATTCCGCAGACCACCTTCAGTCTCGGCCAGCGCGTGCAACATTCGGTATTTGGTGAAGGGGTCATCCTCAACTTCGAGGGGTCTGGCGCCCAGGCTCGGGTGCAGGTCAACTTTGCCGAAGGCAGCAAGTGGCTGATGCTGGGGTATGCCAAGCTCGAGGCCATCTGAGGCCTTGATGCCGCTATCGCCGGCATGCCGGCTCCCACGGGGGCCGGCTCGGTCAGGCTCGTAACCTTCAGGCAAAAGCTCGAAACATTATGTCGCTGGTCATGTGCCGTGGAACCTGTGCACCATGACGCGCGTGCAATCCACAACAGGGGAAATCCCACTTATGCAACGTTTTCTTAGCATCGCACTGGCGCTCTGCGTCGGCCTGACGCTGAGCCTGGACGCCAACGCCAAACGTTTCGGCGGCGGCAAGAGTTCGGGCTCCGCGCCTATCCACCAGACCCGCCAGGCCACGCCAACCACGCCTGCCGCCGCGCCGACCGCTCCAGGCCGCGCACCGGCCGCTGCCAGCGGTGCTTCGCGCTGGCTGGGCCCACTGGCCGGCCTCGCCGCCGGTGGCCTGCTGGCATCCATGTTCATGGGTGACGGCTTCGAGGGCTTCCAGATCATGGACTTCCTGATCGTCGCACTCATCGCCTTCCTGGTGTTCCGCTTCATTGCCGCGCGTCGCCGCCAGCAGCAGCCGCAAATGGCCGCACCTGGCCATGCGCCGTTCCAGCGCGAAGCTCACGCGCAGCCTGCCCAGCCGTCGATCTTCGGAGGTTCAGCCGCACCTGCCGCCGCTGCCGCTCCGGTCATCAAAGCGCCGGCCTGGTTCAACGAGCAGAGCTTCCTGGCAGCCGCCCGCAGCCACTTCCAGTCGCTGCAGCAGCACTGGGATGCCAACGAGATGGACAAGATCGCCGAGTTCGTCACCCCGCAGATGCTCGAGTTCCTCAAGCGTGAGCGTGCTGACCTGGGTGATGGCTTCCAGTCCACCTACATCGACGACCTCGATGTGCAACTGGATGGTGTCGACGATCGCGCCGACCGTACCGACGCCACCCTGACCTTCCGTGGCGTGTCGAAGACCTCGCGCTTCGACCAGGGCGAAGCCTTCAGCGAAAGCTGGCACATGGTTCGCGCCCAGGGCGAGAACCAGCCTTGGCTGGTCGCCGGTATCCGTCAGAACGGTTAACCGTCGCACGTTGCACAAAAAACCCCGGGCTTGTCCCGGGGTTTTTGCTTTTGCCAGAGCGGCCTACTAGGGTATAACGCGCAGCGTTGTCATCAAGGTCAGAGGATGTGAGCCGTGGAAGAAGTGATCGAACAACTCCGTGAAGCCAATGAACCCGTACCGGTGCCGCTGGAACTTCCCGATGAAGATCAACTGGTCGAGATCGAGGAACAGTTGTTCATCAACATTCCGTTCGTGTTCAAAGAGTTCCTGCTGACCGTCAGCGATGTGGTGTACGGCTCGCTCGAGCCGGTCACCGCCACCGACCCACAGTCGCACACCTACCTGCCCGACGTGGCAGCCAATGCCTGGGATGCCGGTGTTCCGCGTGACCTGATCCCGCTGTGCCAGGATGGCGACAACTACTACTGCGTCGAGGAAGACGGCACCGTGGTGTTGTGGGATGGCGACGAAGAAAGCGTCGGTGAGGACAGCTGGGAATCAGTGTGGCACTGGGCACGGGATGTCTGGCTGGAAAGCTGATCGAGAACCAATTGCAAAAAATGATGGCCTCAAGCCATCTTCAATCGTAGAATCGCCAGGCTTTCTGCTCCTGGCGACATCGCTACCGCTCCATCCCCTCGGACTTCGATGAACGCTCGCGCAGAGGGCATGCCCTCAATGCGTATGGTCGCGGCTGTTCTCAAGGGTTTCCAGCAAAGCGATCTGCATGCGCGAATGTACGCGAATGAACCAGCGCCACAGCAATGCCACCACTGCCGCCGCCACCACTGCGATGATCAGCAACAGCTCGTTGGTCGGCAGAATGCTCGCGGACAGCGCAGACAGCAGCAGGAAAATCACCAGCAGCGACAACAGCGGAATCACCTCGGCAACCACGCGGCGCACCCGCTGGGTATGCCGCCCGGCCATTTCCGGCTTGACCCCCATTTCCGCCAGCAACATCGACAGCGCCTTGAGCTTGCGGTACGCCGCGATCAGAAACGGCAGCGACAACAACAGGGCCGCCCCCCAGATCACAGCCTTCTGCTGGCTCACATCACTGACCCATTCAGTGAGCCAATCGCCGATGCGTCCAGCGAAATAGCCACCGCTGAAGAAGATCGCAATGACCAGCGCCAGGTTCACACCCACCTGCAACAGGATGCGCCGGATCATTGCCGCCAGCATGGCACTCTCGCCTTGCGGTTGAATGCTGCGCAGCCATTCGCCATAGAGCGACAGCACGCGCGACAGCCGGCTCGGCATTACCCTGCCAAGCTTCAGTGAAAGCGGATCAGCCGCGCGGATGAGGTACGGCGTCAGCAGCGTGGTGATAGCCGAAACAGCCACTGCCACCGGATAGAGGAAGTCGCTGGTCACCTGAAGGGTCATGCCCAATGCCGCGATGATGAAGGAGAATTCGCCAATCTGTGAAAGCCCCATGCCCACGCGCAACGAAGTACGCCCGTCGTTGCCGGCGATGAATGCCCCCATGCCGCAGGAGAGCATCTTGCCCAGCACCACCGCCAGCGTAATGACCACGATCGGCCAGGCGTAATCGAGCAACACCTGCGGGTCGATCATCAAGCCGATGGCCACGAAGAAGATGGCGCTGAACAGGTCACGCACCGGCTCGATCAACCGCTCGATCTTCAACAGCTGCCGAGACTCGGCCATGATCGCACCGATCAGGAACGCACCCAGTACCATGCTGTACTCGAGCTTGACCACCAGCAGGCAAAAGCCGAAGCACAGGCCCAGCACGGTGATGAGCAACATTTCGTTGCTCTCGAACTTCGCCACATAGGCCAGCAGGCGCGGTACCAGCAAAATGCCGATGACCAGCGCGACGATCATGAACAGCGACAGCTTGCCCACGGTGGAGAACACTTCCCCGGAGCTGACCGAGCCGCTGACCGCGATACCCGATAGCAAGGCAATGATGCCGATGCCGAGAATGTCCTCGACGATCAGCACACCAAAGATCAGCTGGGCAAAACGCTCGTTCTTCATCTTCAGGTCGTTGAGCGCCTTGACGATGATGGTGGTCGAGGAAATCGCCAGGATGGCACCGAGGAACAGCGAATCCATGGTGTTCCAGCCGAACCAGCGGCCAATCTCGAAACCGATCCAGATCATCAGGACGATTTCCAGGAACGCCGCGATGAACGCCGTGGCCCCTACCTTGAACAACTTGCGCAGGCTGAACTCGAGCCCCAGGCAGAACATCAGGAAGATGACACCCAGCTCGGCCAGGGTCTTGATCGTGTCTTCGTCGTGGATAAGGCCGAATGGCGGGGTGTGCGGGCCGATGATGAAGCCGGCGACGATGTAGCCCAGTACCACAGGCTGCTTGAGGCGATGGAAGAGAATCGTCACCACCCCCGCGACCAGCATGATCACTGCCAAATCCTGGATGAAGCTGATGGCATGCATGGCGCGATTCTCCTTTCTCGATGCCCGCTGTCTCGCTGCGTCGGCAGACCACTCCTCTGCCAAGGCAAACCCGAGCGAGCAGCAAGTACATACTGTATTGAATGCAGGAAAGCCCATGTTGCATGGGCGTACTCAGGTTAACATCGCACCCCGCCGCAAAATGCCGGTGCAATATGTAGAAACAGATCGGCTGGTCAACGGCCTGTGAAGGCGTGATCGGCGTGACCATGCCGCGTCCGCCAACGTCCCGTACCAAAGGCAAACTTCATGAGGGGATACAGAAGTGTCAGCAGATAACGACCCCGATTGGCCCGATTCAGCGCAACCTCACCGTGAGCACACTATGGAACCTGGAAACGCCCAGCTGAGCATGACCGTCCTGATGACCCCGGACATGGCCAACTTTTCTGGCAACGTACATGGCGGCACCTTGCTCAAGTACCTCGACGAAGTGGCTTATGCCTGCGCGAGCCGTTATGCCGGCAGCTATGTGGTAACCCTGTCGGTCGACCAGGTGATCTTCCGCGAACCCGTGCATGTCGGCGAACTGGTGACCTTCCTCGCTTCGGTCAACTACACCGGCAACACCTCGATGGAAGTGGGTATCAAGGTGGTTACCGAAAACATCCGTGAGCGCTCGGTCCGCCATTCCAACAGCTGCTTCTTCACCATGGTCGCGGTGGACGACAACCGTCGGCCGGTGCCCGTCCCCCCGCGCCAGCCGCATTCGAGCGAAGAGAAGCGCCGCTTCCTGCAGGGCCAGCAGCGCCGCCAGATCCGTCAGGAACTGGAAAAGCGCTATCAGGACCTGAAGACCGATTCGATTTAAAACGCCAGGCGCTGCGCTTCGAAGCGCACGCGCGGATGGGCGATGCGATCCTGGGCCCGCACCAGCTGCAGTTCGTAGCTGGCACAGGCCTGGGTTTCCAGCAGCACCTCATGCACGGCGGCTGCGGTGAATTCGAATGCCTGCAACCAGCTGTCGCCGAGCAGCACGCGGGCCAGGAACAACCCCGAGGTCAGGTCGCCCACCCCCACCGGCTGGCGCGGAAACGCCAGCAGCGGGCGGCGCAGGTACCAACTCTCGTCGCGGGTCACCAGCAGCATCTCGAACATGTCCGCCGCCCGGTCCGGATAGGCCAGGTGCTTGACCAGCACCACTTGCGGGCCGCGCTCGAGCAAGCTGCGCGCCATGCTGACGCAATCCTCCAGTGATTGCGCCCGCCGGCCACAGAAGCTGTCCAGTTCCAGCTGGTTCGGGCAGAGGATGTCGGCCTGGGTGGCAGCCTCGTCGAGCAGGAACTCGCTGACCTCCTCAGGCACGATGCAGCCCTTTTCCGGATGGCCCATGACCGGGTCACACAGGTACAACGCCTTCGGGTTCACAGCCTTGATGCGCTGCACACCGGCGAGGATCGCTCGGCCCTGTTCGGCGCTGCCCAGGTAGCCAGACAGAACGGCATCGCAATGGCCCAGCTCACCGATGTTGGCAATGCCTTCCACCAACGCAGGAATTTGCGCCGGCGCAAGTACTTCACCCGCCCACTGGCCATACTGAGTGTGGTTGGAGAACTGCACGGTATTGAGCGGCCAGACATTGACCCCGATACGCTGCATGGGAAACACCGCGGCGCTGTTTCCGGCGTGGCCGAACACCACGTGAGACTGAATGGCGAGCAGATGCGGGGTACGTTTCATGCGCAAGATTTCCACGGTTGTTTCAAGGATTGAGCGTCGCGAAGTATGAACTCGAATGCCACCTGTACGACAGACCAGGGACACAGTTAAGCTGGTTCTACCTGTTTGGAGCATACGCAAATGTTGACCCTGGAAAATCTCTTCCTACTGATGCTGGTGGCCACTGCAGGCGCTTGGCTGTGGCACAACCATGGCCTGCGCGAAAAGGCCCTGGAGCGGGTCAAGCAGCACTGCGCCAAACTGGACCTGGAGCTGCTCGACGATGCCGTTGCGCTCAAGCGCGTCGCCTTCGTACGCGACGCCAACGGCCGCAAGCGCCTGGCGCGCGTGTACGCCTTCGAGTTCACCGTCACGGGCGAACAACGCCACCCTGGCACCGTGACCCAGTTCGGCGCCCACAGCATGCAGATCGAGCTGGCGCCCTACCCGTTCGAGATCAAGACGCCGCCCAGGGCCGACAACGTGATCGAAATGCAGCAGTGGCGCCAGGAGCACAATCGCTGGCACAACTGATCAGCGAACCCGGCACTGTTCCAGTGCCGCCTGTAGCGCCTGACGGGGCTGTGGCTGATCGAAGATCAGCTCGATGCGGCTGTCCCGGCGCCATTCGCTCGACTGCCATTCTGGCAGCTTGCCATCCAGGCCATTGAACGACTGCCAGCCCAGAGGGCTGTGGATAACCCCCTTGGCTCGGCGCCAACCGCAACTGCCCAGGAAGCTGCGCAAACGTTGCAAGTCAAAGCGCTGGCTCGGATGCCAGCGCCATCCAATACTCCAGCCACCCTCGCCGTTGCCAGCCATGCAGATGGGCTGAAGCGGATCTGTCCACAGGCTGCCGGGTAGCTCAGCAGAATTACCCACAGCCAAGTTATCAACAGAAACCCCTGGAGCATGCCCTGTGGATGAAGTGGGCAGATCGCTCAGGTCGAGCTGCCCGTGATCTGTCCAGAACCCTTTCCCAGCAGAAATATCCTTACTTATCAACAACCTGAAAGTTTCATCAACAGCCTCTCCCTTGTTCAGGACGATCAATGCAGCAGCGGCAAGCGCCTGTTGTTGAGCGTCGCAAAGGCGCTCCCCTCTGGCCAGCGCCTGAGCGTCCACCACCATGACCAGTGGTTGTACCGCCAGCACGCCAAGCCAAGGGGCTCGCCCAAGTTGATCCAGCAACTGCAAAGGGTGGCCGAGCCCTGAAGGCTCGATGAACAATCGGTCCGGGCGTGCCTTGCGCAACAGCCGACCCAGGCCGACCTGAAAGGGCATGCCATTGACGCAGCACAGGCATCCCCCAGCCACCTCGGCGATGGCAATGCCATCCTGGTCGCTGGCGAGCAATGCCGCATCGAGGCCGATCTGGCCGAACTCGTTGACCAATACCGCCCAACGCTCGGCCTCCGGGCGTTGAGCCATCAACTGGCGAATCAGGCTGGTCTTGCCTGCCCCCAAGGGGCCGGCAATGACATGAGTGGGGATGTTCTGCAGCATGCGATCACTTCGGGGTGGAGGTGCCCTCACTATGCCCCGTAACGCCCGCCAGTCAAGGTTGCGCGCGCGTTTGGATATCCACAGCGGATATCCACAGGCCTCAGACGACGTCCTGGTCATGCCAGGGCCCGAACGGGTCGGGCAGCTGGATCCAGGCCGTCCTGCCCAACGCCATCTCTTCGTCATTGAGCAGGCAGCCATCCAGCTCTGTGGATAACCTCGCGAAGTCGATATTTTGCCCGATGAACACCAGCTCTTGCCGGCAATCACCGCTCTCGCCGCTCCAGTGCCTGAGAATCTCCGCCGCGTCTTGCTCGTCCTGCGGCCAGTGCTCCCGAGGCACGAACCGCCACCAACGCCCCGCCAGCCCATGGCGCATCATGCCGCCCGCCTGCGACCAACTCCCGGCCTCCTGGTATTTGCTGGCCAACCAGAAGAAACCCTTCGAGCGCAACAGCCGGCCGTTGTCCCATTCGCTGTGGATAAAATCGAAAAAGCGTTGTGGGTGCAGCGGCCTGCGGGCTGTCCAGGTGGTTGCCGCAATGCCGTACTCTTCGGTTTCAGGTGCATGCTCACCGCGCAGTTCCCGCAACCAGCCTGGCGACTGCGCAGCTTGCTCGAAGTCGAACAAGCCTGTATCGAGAATCCGCTCCAGGGGCAACTGGCCCATGACCATCGGCATGATCTGCGCACGTGCATTGAGACTGCGCAATATGGCGGTGAGCTCTTCACGGTCGTGCTGGCTGATGAGGTCGATCTTGCTCAAGAGCAACACGTCCGCGAACTCGACCTGCTCGATCAGCAAGTCACTGATCGAGCGCTCGTCCTCTTCACCCAGGGTTTCACCACGGCTCGCCAGGCTGTCAGCTGCCTGATAGTCACGCAGGAAATTCAACCCATCGACCACGGTGACCAAGGTGTCCAGGCGCGCCATGTCGGACAGACTGCGGCCCTGCTCGTCGCGGAAGGTGAAGGTTTCGGCCACGGGCAACGGTTCGGCGATACCGGTGGACTCGATCAGCAAGTAATCGAAGCGACCCTCGCCGGCCAGTCGCGCGACCTCTTCCAGCAGGTCCTCTCGCAAGGTGCAGCAGATGCAACCGTTGCTCATCTCCACGAGCTTCTCTTCACCACGGTTCAGGCTGACATTGCGCTGCACCTCACTGGCGTCGATGTTGATTTCACTCATGTCGTTGACGATCACGGCGACCCGAAGGTCCTGACGATTGCGCAGTACATGATTGAGCAAGGTGCTTTTTCCGGCCCCGAGAAAGCCGGAAAGCACGGTGACGGGAAGGCGGTGGGGCATGGCGGAACCTCTCAGGCGGGGGCATTCGAAATGATGCATTGCACAATGTTATAAAGTAACAATACAATTTCGCCAAGCCGCATTCATCGATTCCAGCCTGGTACCACCATGAACAGCCTGACCCTTCCCGACATCGCCTCACAAACGCAGTCGCACGCACCACCTCTGGACTGGGTCGGGATGTGCGCAATTGCCCTGCCCATTCAATTTGAAGGGCGTCGGGTGGCGGCCATGGCCGATGCCGGCGTCAACCTGATAGATGGCCAGTCTCGGGGCATTCACATGTCCAGGCTGTATCTGGCCCTGGAACGCCTCGAACATCAGCCACTGACACCTTCCACTATCCGTGGCTTGCTGGAATCATTCATCACCAGTCATGAAGGGCTTTCTTCTGCAGCGCACTTGCGATTCGACTTCGATCACCTGTTGAAGCGACCTGCCTTGGTCAGCCCACTGGCGGGCTGGAAGCGCTATCAGGTCAGCATCGGAGCCAGGCTCGAAAACGAAATGTTCCACGTGGAACTATTTGTGCGAGTGCCTTATTCGTCGACGTGTCCTTGCTCCGCAGCACTGGCCCGACAGCTGGTCCAGCGACAGTTCGAAAAAGATTTCTCTGCAGAGGTTGTGGATCGGGAAACCATGCTGGCATGGCTTGGCAGTAGCAACGGTATAGTGGCGACGCCACACAGTCAGCGGAGTCAGGCGAGCGTCACGGTACGCTTGCGCGATAATTTCGATGCTCTACCGATTACTGATCTGATCGACACGATCGAAGCGGGTCTAGGCACGGCCGTTCAGACCGCAGTGAAGCGCGCTGACGAGCAGGCGTTCGCCTTGGCCAACGGTCAGAACCTGATGTTTTGTGAAGATGCCGCCCGCCGACTTCATCGAGCGCTGCAGGCGCTGGATTGGTCGACCGGCTTCACCCTTCGCGTGGAGCATGCAGAGAGCCTGCATGCCCACGACGCAGTCGCCAGCAGCCAGTGGCAATGGTAGGTATCAGCTGCGGGGCTTGACGGTTCCACAATCATTGCCAAGCCAGACGGCCCGGGTATTCATACTGCCCTGCTGCTGCACGCCAGATGCATTGAAGGTGCCGTTTACCTGGGTAGTGAATTCCTTGTCGCTCAAGAACGTCGCCTGACCTTTGCCCTGGGCCTTGGGGCAGCTGAACTCGAACTTCCATACGTTCCCGGTACGGTCGGTAATTTTCTGGGTGCAGCCAGACTGGGGATCTTGCAACGGAATATCGTTGGTCTGCACCTGCTCTTGCGTCAGGCACGAGCGAACGCCATTACCCCCGACCGTGATGCCCTGCTTGGCCAACACCCCTTCCATCATTGCCCGTTGCTCAGGCGGCAGGTTCTTCAACTGCCCCAGCATGAACTGCATGTCAGGCAACGGCTTGCCATCGACCTGCATGTTGCTGGTGGTCAGCTCCCACAGGCCAGGTTGCAACATCTGCGCATGCACCAGTGGGCTGCTCAGGCCAAGGGCAAGTGCCAGCAGTGGCAGACGTATCTTCATGAACCAACGCTCCTCGAAAAACCGGCCAACCGGCCGGGCTGAGCCTTAGACGCCAAATCCGCATTCAGGTTGCAACGCGGGTCTGTAACGTGTTCTGTTATCCGCTGTGTACTCGGCAAGCAGGATGCGTATGGATTACCACAGCCCCTACTTCTTCGGCTACGTGCTCGGCATCATTCATTTGCTTGGCATCATCGCGGCGTTGCATGCGGTGTTCACCGTGCGTACCGCCCAGGGCGCAATCGCCTGGGCCATGTCACTGTTCTTCATCCCCTACTTCACGTTGATTCCTTACCTGATCTTCGGCGCTCGCTCGTTCTACGCCTACATCCAGGCCCGGCGCCAGGCCAACCAGGAAATGCACGTGGCCATGGCCAACCTCAATTGGCGCCCGTGGGTGGAAGAGGCGCTCACGGCGCGGGAGTCGCAAAGCTATGCCGCCTTGCGCGCCATGCCGAAACTCGGCCGCATGCCCTGTCTGGCCAATAACCAAGTAAAGCTTCTGATTGATGGCCAGGCCACGTTCGATGCCATCTTCGACGCCATTGCCCAGGCACGGAAAGTGGTACTGGTACAGTTCTTCATCATCCACGACGACACCCTCGGCAAGGCCCTGCAGCAATTGCTGCTGCGCAAGGCGGCCGAGGGGGTGCAGGTATTCGTGCTGTATGACCGGGTCGGTAGCCATGCCCTGCCCACCAGCTACAGCCAGGTACTGCGTGAGGGGGGAGTGCAGATCCACGCCTTCGCCACCCGTCGCGGCTTGTTCAATCGCTTCCAGGTGAACTTCCGCAATCATCGCAAGATCGTCGTGGTCGATGGCATGTCCGGGTTCATTGGCGGGCACAATGTCGGGGACGAATACCTCGGCGCCCATCCCCATCTTTCACCCTGGCGCGATACCCATGTGCAGATCAGCGGCCCGGTGCTGGCCTGCCTGCAAGAGTCGTTCGCCGAGGACTGGTACTGGGCTGCCCGGCAACTGCCACCGCTGATCTTGCCGGACGCTTATCCTGACAACGGCGTGCTCTGCCAGGCACTGGCCAGCGGCCCTGCCGACCCCCAGGAAACCTGTTCGCTGTTCTTCCTCGAGGCCATCCATTCCGCCACGCGGCGGGTATGGATCACCAGCCCGTACTTCATCCCCGACGAGGCAGTGTTCGCGGCCATGCGGCTGGCCGTACTGCGCGGGGTAGATGTGCGCGTGCTGATACCGGCCCGCCCCGACCACCGCATCGTCTATGCCGCATCCAGTCTGTTCGCATTCGAGGCAGTCCGCGCAGGCGTGCGCATGTTCCGCTACCAGCCGGGCTTCCTGCATCAGAAGGTGGTGCTGGTGGACGACGAGGTCAGTGCGATCGGCAGTGCCAATCTGGACAACCGCTCGTTCCGGCTCAACTTCGAGATCACCCTGCTGACTGTGGACCGAGCATTTGCCGACAAGGTCGAGCGCATGTTGCTCGACGACTTCGAGCAGGCCAGGGAAATTACCGCAGAGGACAGCCGCGACACTCATCGCATCCAGCAACTCGGGATGCGCATCGCCAGGCTGATTTCACCGATCCTGTAACGAGACCGGGGCCGCTGATGCGGCCCCGGTTCATTGCGTCAGCGATACAGGTCTTCACGTGTCCACGGCAGGTCATGGTGCCCGTCGGCATAAGGTTTCACCGCCAGGATCTGATGCAGGTTGATCCACCCTTTCTGGAAGGCATAGGCACACCCCGCCAGGTACAGCCGCCAGATGCGCAGGGTTTTCTCCGGCACCAGCGCCGCCGCCTTGTGCAACTGGTTTTCCAGGTTCTCGCTCCAGTGGTTCAGGGTCTTGGCGTAATGCAAGCGCAGGCTCTCCACATCCACTACTTCCAGCCCCGCTTCACAGATGCTCGCCGTGATCATCGACAAGTGCGGCAACTCGCCATGGGGGAACACATAGCGGTCGATGAACTCACCCGCGCCCCGCCCGACCGGGCGGCCATCGATATGCTTGGCGGTGATACCGTGGTTCATCACCACACCGCCTTCACGCACGGCTGCGAACAGCTTCTGGCTGTACAGCGCCAGATTGGCATGCCCGACATGTTCGAACATGCCCACGCTGACCACCTTGTCGAAGCGACCATCCTGGGGCAGGTCACGGTAGTCGAGGATCTGCAGGTCGACCTTGTCGGCCAGCCCCTCATCCTTGACCCGCTTCCGACCCAGTTTGAGCTGCTCCTTGCTCAAGGTGATACCGAAGACCTTGGCGCCATACTCGCGCGCGGCGAAACGGGACAGCCCGCCCCACCCGCACCCCACATCGAGCAAGTACTCCCCCGCCTGCAGGCGCAACTTGCGGCACAGGTGGTCGAACTTGTCTTGCTGGGCCTGATCGAGGGTATTGTCCGGTTCGCGGAAGTAGGCGCAGGAATAGGCCATGTCCTGGTCGAGCCAGAGTTGATAGAACGTGTTGGATACATCGTAGTGATAGGAGATGGCCTCGGCATCAGTGGCCTTGTCGTGGGCCTGGCGCTGCGGCAGCGACTCTTCTTCCCCGGACAGCAGCGCCTCGCTGAGCTCGTCGCACACCCGAATGGCCTCGCCGATATCACCTTCCAGCTCCAGCTTGCCTTCGACGAAGGCCGCCCCAAGCTGGGCCATGCTCGGATGGGTCAGCTGAGTGATCAGCTGAGGCTCCTTGACCAGGAGGGTGACCTGCGGACTAGGCCCCAGGTCGAACTGGTTACCGTCCCATAGCTTGAGGCGCAGAGGCAGATGAAGACTCTGCAATGCCGGCGGGAGTTGCGCGAGCATGAACGACCCTCCTTTCCATTGTGGGCATGGCGCCTGTTGATTCGAACCCGTTCGAAAGAGAGTAGTTCATTCGTGCGCGCCTAACGCTAAACGCGACCATGGTCTAGAACCGAATGATCTTATCCGCGCAAGATTGTATACAATCAGCCCCGCTCAGCTTACCCTTGTGCCCCTCTCGCGCTTCTTCATCTGGAGTAGAAACCCATGAAATCCTATGACGTGGTGATCATCGGTGGCGGCCCTGGCGGCTACAACGCGGCCATTCGCGCCGGTCAGCTGGGCCTCAGTGTCGCCTGTGTGGAGGGTCGTTCGACCCTCGGCGGTACCTGCCTGAACGTCGGCTGCATGCCATCCAAGGCGTTGCTGCATGCTTCCGAGCTGTACGAGGCAGCCAGCGGTGCCGAGTTCGCCCACCTCGGTATCGAAGTGAAGCCCACCCTGAACCTCGCCCAGATGATGAAACAGAAGGACGAAAGCGTTACCGGCCTGACCAAGGGCATCGAGTACCTATTCCGCAAGAACAAGGTCGACTGGATCAAGGGCTGGGGCCGCCTGGACGGCGTCGGCAAGGTCATCGTCAAAGCCGAGGATGGCAGCGAAACCCCATTGCAGGCCAAGGACATCGTCATCGCCACCGGCTCCGAACCCACCCCCCTGCCCGGTGTGACCATCGACAACCAGCGCATCATCGACTCCACCGGTGCCCTTGCCCTCCCCCAGGTACCCAAGCACCTGGTGGTGATCGGTGCCGGTGTCATCGGCCTGGAGCTGGGCTCGGTGTGGCGTCGCCTGGGCAGCCAGGTCACCGTGATCGAATACCTCGACCGTATCTGCCCAGGTACCGATGAAGAAACCGCCAAGACCTTGCAGAAAGCCCTCGCCAAGCAAGGCATGACCTTCAAGCTTGGCAGCAAGGTGACGCAGGCCACGGCGACGGCCGAAGGTGTCAGCCTTGTCCTGGAGCCTGCCGCCGGTGGTACTGCCGAGACCCTGCAAGCCGACTATGTGCTCGTCGCCATCGGCCGCCGTCCTTACACCAAAGGCCTGAACCTGGAAAGCGTGGGGCTGCAGACCGACAAGCGCGGCATGCTCGACAACCAGCACCATCGCACCTCGGTCCCGGGCGTCTGGGTGATCGGCGATGTCACTTCCGGCCCGATGCTGGCGCACAAGGCAGAGGACGAAGCGGTGGCGTGCATCGAACGCATCGCAGGCAAACCGCATGAAGTGAACTACAACCTGATCCCAGGGGTGATCTACACCCGTCCGGAGCTGGCCACGGTCGGCAAGACCGAGGAACAGCTCAAGGCCGAGGGCCGTGCCTACAAGGTCGGCAAGTTCCCCTTCACCGCCAACAGCCGGGCCAAGATCAACCACGAGACCGAAGGCTTTGCCAAGGTCATCGCCGACGCCAACACCGATGAAGTGCTCGGTGTGCACCTGGTCGGCCCGAGCGTCAGCGAGATGATCGGCGAGTTCTGCGTGGCCATGGAGTTCTCGGCTTCCGCCGAGGACATCGCCCTCACCTGCCACCCGCACCCGACCCGCTCCGAGGCCTTGCGCCAGGCAGCGATGAACGTGGATGGCATGGCCATGCAGATCTGACCACGGCCACGCTGCAACTTGACGCTCCGCAAGGGGCGTCAGGTTGCCAGCAGCCCCGGCGATACCGACAATGGCCCCCGCCGCCCTGTCCAGAGATCGCCCATGCTGCCCCGCTTCGCTGCACTGATTTGCGCATTGAGCCTTGCCGGGTTCGCCCAGGCTGCCGCCACCCACTACCCGCTGACAATCGACAACTGTGGTGTACCGCAGACCTTTGCACAGGCACCCGAGCGCGCCGTCAGCATCGGCCAGGCCGGAACCGAGCTTCTGTATGCCCTGGGCTTGGGTAGCAAGCTTGCGGGCACCTCACTTTGGTTCAACGACGTACTCCCCGAGTTCAAATCGCAGAACGACAAGGTCGAGCGGCTCGCCAACAACGAGCCGAGCTTCGAGGCCGTTGTCAGCAAGCGTCCACAGCTGGTCACCGTGCAGTTCGAATGGATGGTCGGCCCCCAGGGCGCGGTGGGTACGCGCGAGCAGTTCAACGAGCTGAAGGTCCCGACCTACCTGCTGCCGTCCGACTGCGAAGGCAAGGACAACTTGGTCGGTGCCGACGGCACCCGTCTCCAGCCGTTTCGCATCGCCAGCCTCTACAAGAGTGTCAGCCAGCTGGCAGAAATCTTCGACGTCCAGGACCGTGGTGCTGAGTTGAACGCCGATCTCGCACATCGCCTGGATCGCGCCAGGCAGAAACTCGCCGGCAAGGACCTGTCGGAAACCTCCGCGTTGTTCTGGTTCTCCAGCGCAGACCTGCACACCGACCCCTACGTCGCCGGTCGCCAGGGCGTGGCCGATTTCATGCTGCAGACCCTAGGTGTGCGCAACGTCGTCGAGTCCCATGAAGAATGGCCAACCGTCGGTTGGGAAACCCTGGCCAAGGCCAATCCGACCTGGATCATCATCGCGCGCATGGACCGTCGTCGTTTCCCTGCAGACGATCACCGGAAAAAACTCGAATTCCTGCGAAGCGATCCCGTCACCCGTCAGATGGACGCGGTGAAGCAAGGCCGTATCGTCATCCTCGATGCCGATGCCATGCAGGCTGGCATCCGCCTGTTCCGAGGCCTTGAAACCCTGTCGAGCGCGTTCGCCACCGGCAAGGCGCCCGCCGATCAGTCGGCAGAAGCCAGTCTGACTCGCCACATGCCGTAGTGCCCCAAGTGCAAAGGCGCCAGCGGTTGCACATCGATGCGATGAAATGCCGTCACCGGGCACTGCAGCACATGCAGCATCGCCGCGCGGATGACCATCGGGTGCGTCACGGCAACCCAATGACCAGGCGCGGTGAAGCCGTCCAGCCAGCGGCCCACGCGCTGGCAAAGCTCAGCGATCGACTCGCCGCCATGCGGCGCTGATCCGGGGTCGGTCATCCATGCCTGGAGCAGGTCTGGCTCATCGCCTTGCAGTGTCTTCAGCGACATACCCTTCCAGCGCCCCAGATCGCAGTCACGCAGTGCCAACTCCACGGCAGGCTGCAGCCCCAGCAGGCTCGCCGTCTGCGTGGCACGTAGCTCTGGGCCGGTGACGCTGCTTGCCCCTGGTGGCAAGGCCAGGGGCTGCGCCGTGATGGGCTGGAGCCCTTCCCCATCCACGTGAAATCGGCCCAACCGCTGCGCTTGGGTCGGTGCATGGCAGATCAACGTGAGATGGGTGGCCTTCATGGCTGGACCTTAATGGACGCAAACCACGACAAGGTACATCAAACCGTGGCGCGCAGTGAGCGAGCGGCAGCGACCATGTTCACCAGAGCCGCTTCGGTCTCCGGCCAGGCGCGGGTTTTCAGGCCGCAGTCCGGGTTGACCCACAGGCGCTCGGCAGGAATACGCAGTGCAGCCTTGTTCAGCAGCTTGATGATCTCATCGGTGGTCGGCACCCGCGGCGAATGGATGTCGTAGACGCCCGGGCCGATCTCGTTCGGGTAGTCGAATTGCTCGAAAGCCTCCAGCAGCTCCATGTCCGAACGTGAGGTCTCGATGGTGATGACATCCGCGTCCATTGCCGCGATCGACTCGATCACATCGTTGAACTCGCTGTAGCACATGTGGGTGTGGATCTGCGTTTCGTCACGCACACCGGATGCGCACAGGCGGAAGGCTTCGGTTGCCCAGTCGAGGTAGCCGGCCCAGGCGCTCTTGCGCAGCGGTAGGCCTTCGCGGAAGGCGGCTTCATCGATCTGCACGATCTTGATCCCTGCGGCCTCCAGGTCGACCACCTCGTCGCGAATGGCCAGGGCAAGCTGGCGCGCCTGCACTTCGCGGCTCACGTCTTCGCGGGGGAAGGACCACATCAGCATGGTCACGGGCCCTGTCAGCATCCCCTTCATCACCTTGCTGGTCAGGCCTTGAGCGTACGTGATCCACTCCACCGTCATCGCCCTGGGGCGGCTCAGGTCGCCGAAGATCACGGCTGGCTTGACGCAGCGAGAGCCATAGCTCTGGACCCAGCCGAAGCGAGTGAAGACGTAACCGTCCAGCTGCTCGGCGAAATACTCGACCATGTCGTTGCGTTCCGCTTCACCGTGCACCAGCACATCCAGACCCAGGTTTTCCTGAATCTCCACGGCGTGGCGGATTTCGCTCTGCATGGCTTCGACATAGTCGCCCTCGGTCAGCTTGCCCTGCTTGAACGACTGCCGTGCGAGGCGGATCGCCGACGTCTGCGGGAAGGAGCCGATGGTGGTGGTCGGGTAGGCAGGCAGGCCCAGACCTGCGCGTTGCTTGGCGATACGCTGCGCGAAGGCCGACCGGCGCTGGCTGTCGGCTGGCGTGACGGCGGCCAGGCGAGCTTGCACCGCTGGCTTGTGAATCCGCGGCGAGGCCGCGCGGCTGGCCTGGGTGGCGCAGCTGCGTGCCACGGCGGCAATGACGTCGGCAGCACCCGGTTCGTTGACGGCCTTGGTCAGCACCGCGACTTCCTGGCACTTCTGCACGGCGAAGGCCAGCCAGCCCTTGAGCTCTGCGTCGAGCTTGTCTTCACGGGCCAGGTCGACCGGGCTGTGCAGCAGCGAGCAGGACGGCGCGACCCACAGACGATCACCCAGGCGTTCGGCGGCATCCTGCAGCAGGCCGGCGGCGTTCGCCAGGTCGCTGGCCCAGACGTTGCGGCCGTTGACCACGCCCAAGGAAAGCACTTTGTAGGCCGGCAGGCGATCGAGGATGGTCGGGTACTGCTCGGGAGCCCGCACGAGGTCGATGTGCAGGCCGTCCACCGGCAGGTTCGCCGCCAGGCCCAGGTTCTCTTCGAGCCCACCGAAGTAGGTAGCGATCAGCTTCTTGAGCGGCGCACGCTGCAGGATGTTGTAGACGCGCTCGTAGGCGTTTTTCCATTCCTGCGGAAGGTCCAGCACCAGGATCGGCTCGTCGATCTGGACCCACTCCACACCCTGGGTGGCCAGGCGGTTGAAAATCTCGTCGTAGAGAGGCAGCAGGCGCTCGACCAGCTCCAGCTTGTCGAAGTCGGCGCCTTTGGCCTTGCCGAGCCACAGGTAGGTCAGCGGGCCGATTACCACCGGCTTGACCGCATGGCCCAGCGCCTTGGCTTCGTCCACTTCTTCGAACAATTGCTCCCAGCTCAACGCGAACTGCTGGTCGGCCGTGAACTCAGGCACAAGATAGTGGTAGTTGGTGTCGAACCACTTGGTCATTTCCTGGGCATGGGCGCCACCGCAGCAGCTGTCGCTGCCCTTCGCTGCCACTGCCCCTCGGGCCATGTCGAACAAGGTTTTCAGCGTGGGCTTGGCGCCTTCATGGCCACGGAAACGCGGCGGAATCACGCCGAACGTCAGCGAGTGGGTGAGCACCTGGTCGTACCAGGCGAAATCGCCCACAGGGAGCAGCTCGATACCGGCGTCCTTCTGTACCTGCCAGTGCGCGGCACGCAGCTCACGCCCGACAGCGCGCAAACCGGCTTCGCTCAGCTCGCCTTTCCAGAATGCTTCCTGGGCGTGCTTGAGCTCTCGGTCACGGCCGATGCGCGGAAAGCCGAGGTTGTGTGCCAGTGCCATGGTGTCCTGTCCTTCTAGCGAAATATTCGATGAAGGGAATTGTCAGGATCTTGCCCTCATGAGACAAACTCATTTTTTTCGCGCACAACCTTAGAATTATTCATGACAACAACGCCAGATTGATTCCTCACCAAACAAGCAACCATCGCCGTTACACCAATGCCAAACAGATAGAGCGCTTGTCGGCCGGCATGCTCCATCATCGCCCCTGCAACCAGCGGCCCGATGGTCGCACCGATGCCAAAGGTCATCAGCAGCACCCCGGCCACCGAGACACGCAATTCCGGCTCCAGGTTGTCATTGGCATGGGCAACGCCCAGCGGGTACAAACAGAACTGCAAGAAACCGATGGCAGCCCCCGTCAACATGACCCACAGCTGCCCTGATGCCAGCCCGAAGGCCAGCGGCAAGTAGGCGATGCTCAGCAATGCAGCGGTAGCGCGGATCAAGGTGATGCGAGAAACATGATCCGACAGTTTGCCCAGCGGTAGTTGTGCCAGCAGCCCGGCGGCAATGCTGACGGCCATGAACTGCCCGACCTGCGCCGGAGTAAAGCCCAGTTGTGCAGCAAAGATCGGCGTCAGCCCATACAGGCAACCGTTGAGCAATCCCGAGGCAAGAATCGTGAACAACGATTGAGGAAGTCTGCGCAGGTACAGCATCGGCTTGATCCGGGCCTGGCTGATGTTGCTCGGCTGGGTGCCGTTGTGCAGGGCCACGGGAATCAAACCAATGGCAAAGGCCATGGCCACGCCCGTCAACGCCAAGGTGTCCAGGCCATCCCCAAGGCTGAGCATCAGTTGCCCTAGCATCATGCCGACATAGCTGGCCACCATGTACAGCGACATGGCGCCGCCTCGCCGGCCGACCGGTGCGCAGTCGTTGAGCCAGCTTTCGATGACCATCAACTGGCACATCATTGCCGCGCCAACGACAAATCGCAGGGCAAGCCACAGCAGCAAGCCATCACTGAGCTGGTGCGAGAGCACTGCAGTGACAATGACCCCGGCGCTCACCACAAAGGCTCGTGCATGGCCGACCAGGCCAATCAGCCAATAACCCGAGCGGGCTCCCAACACCATGCCCAGCGCGTTGCCAGCCATAAGCGCACCGCCCCATAGCTGCGCCACACCGGAGGCATCCAGGCGCAGGGCCAGGTAGGTCATCAGCAGGCTGGAACCCAGCTGCATCAACAAGGCAGCGACATAGATCGTGCCGAACCGTTTGGATAGTGCGAACAATTGGGTTCCCCAGACCAGGCCTGGTCGGTAGTCAGGCAAGGCCGTGGCGCTGTTTCCAATCACCCGGGTACACCACATAACCGAACAGCGCGTGGCCTGCATACACCAGCGCCGTGCCTTCGGGAATCCACAGCACCTGACCGGGCGACACGCGATACACCTCGCCGTTGGCCTGGAGCTCGAAACAGCCCTCAATGACAAAAATCACTTCGTCGTAGAGCACCGTCCAGGCCACTTCGGCACCTTCCCAGCGGGCAAAGCCGATGCCCAGGTTGGGCGACACTTCGTTGCTGATGGCGCGTGCTACCCACGCGTCACCTGGCGGGCCGCCCCGCTGGACAAAGTCCAGGTCCCGGTGGTCGACCAGACGCACCGGGCCTTTGCCGCTTGGCGCGCGGCTCATACTTCGCGCCTGCTGTTGAACGCTGCCCAGCGGATCCGGGTGCGCACACCCATGCCCAAGAACGGCTCAGGCGGGTTACGCGAAGGCATGCCAGTCACTGAGCGGATGTCACTCAATTGCCGGGAGTCCGCCCCCACTGCCATGTCCGCCAGCAGTGTTCCGGAAATGGTGCCCCAGGCCGCGCCCACGCCGTTGTCGCAGGCGGTGGCGTAAACACCGTCATCGAGCTGGCCGAAGTAGTTGGTAAAGTTGCGCGAGATCGCATAGACCCCGCCCCAGGTATGGGTGAACGGCACCTGTGCCAGTTGCGGATAGCGCGCCGCGAAGGCCTTGCGATGGTCCTCGCGGATCTTGTTGCGGGTGGCATCGGTGATGCTGCGTCCGTAGCGAGGGACATGCTTGTAGGTATTGCGGATGATCAGGCGCCGGTCCTGGGTCATTCTTACAGTAGTACCGGCGTGGTCAGCTGGGGTCAGGCCCCAGTCGGCCTGGGCGCCAACCGTCGCCATCTCGGCATCGCTCAGTGGCCGCGTCCAGCTGGCGAAGGTCATCACCGGCAGCAGCCGGTTGCGCAGGTAGCCGAACTCCTGGGTGAAAATGCTGGTGCCCAGCAATACCTGCGGAGTGCGGATCAGGCCGTTGTCGCCGCGCAACAGCCACTTGCCGCTGGGGTCTTTCTGAAGTGTGCGGATTGGCGACTCTTCAAGCACTTCGACGTTGCCGGGAAGTGAACCACCCAGGCCACGTACCAGGGCAGCAGGCTGCATCAGGAAGCAACCGGGCGTGTAAATGGCGCGGCTGTAGTAGCGGCTACCGAGTACACCGGCCAGTTCGTCACGCCCGACTACGCGATAGGGCTCGCCCAGGTCGGCCATCAGTTTTTCAAAGTGATCCAGATAACCCTCGCCACGTTCTCCCACCGCGCCCTGGTATTTGCCCGCATGGGACCACTGGCATTCGATGCTGTGACGGCCGATCAATGTCTGCAGCTGATCGATGGCTGAGCGGTTCAGGCCCAACAGGCGTTGTTTGTGCTGTGGGTCGGGATGTTCGAGGGCGAACTTGTGCGGCAGGTCGATGACGAAACCCGAGTTGCGCCCGGAGGCGCCGTAGGCAATTCGCTGGGCATCCACCAGAATGATACGCGCCTGCGGCAGGTGCTCGGCCAGGCGCCGTGCGGCGGCAAGCCCGGCAAAGCCGGCGCCGATCACCACATAGTCGGCGTTCTGTTCGCCACTCAGGCGCTTGCTCGGCGCAGGTTCTGGCAACGCGGCATACCAGCCGCAGCTGCGGTCATCGTGAGGCAGATTGACGATACTGTTCATGGTTCGGCCTCAGGCCACATTTTGTTGGGTGTCCTGGCAGCTTTGCAGCCAGGTATTTCGTTGCAGTTGTGCCTGACGGCCGAGCAGCACGAACCCGCGCAGGGCACCGGCGTGGTCGTGGAACGCAGCGCTCAGTCCATCGCTGGTTACATCGCAGCGCCATTGGCCCTCGCAGCCACCGGGAGGTGTCAGCAGGCACAGTGGGGCGACCGGGGTTTTCACCGTCACCGGCGCCAGTGGGTAGTGGACGGCGGTCGGTTGGCCCAGCAAGGTCTTGGCCAGGGCACGAATGCCTTCGTTGATCGGCGCGAGGTAGGGCAGCAACTGGCCGTTGATCTCGACGCAATCGCCCAAGGCATAGATGCCCGGTTGCGAGGTCTGTAGTTGTGCGTCGACCTTGATCCCGCGGCCGCAGTCCAGGCCGGCTTCCAGCGCCAGCTCAAGATTGGGGCGCAAGCCCACTGCACTGAGCACCAGGTCCGCAGCGACGACTTGACCGTCGGCCAAGGTCAGTCGGTAGCCATCGCTGCCCGGCTCGATGCACTGCAAGGTGGTGCGCAGGTTCCACTGCACCCCCAACCCGGATAGCGCTTGTTGCAGGTGCTGGCCGGCCGCCTCGGGGAGCAGGCGCTCCATGGGCCAGGCACCCAGGCCGACTACCCGCACCTGATAGCCATTGCTCGCAAGGTCGTTGGCAAACTCGCAGCCGATCAGACCGTCGCCCAGAATGGCCACGCTGCGCACGCCTTCAAGGCGTTGGCGGAACGCCTGGTAATCCTGCAGGTTGTTGACGCTGAGCAGTGCCTCGGCGCAGCCCTCGATAGGCAATCGCACGGCAGAGGCCCCACTGGCTAGCACCAGTTGGCCGTAGTCCATTTCGCCGAGGCTGGTGTACAAGCGCCGCGCCCGAGCATCGATGCGTTCGACTTTGCAGCCGGTATAGATACGAATGCCCAGCCGCTGTTCGATCGCAAGCGGCGTTTCGGTGGCCAGGGCTGCGGCGGTGCGGCCCTGGGCCAGGGCGATGGAGAGCGCAGGCTTGGAATAGAGATGCCCCGATTCCTGGGTCAGTACGCGAATCTCCAGTTGCGGGTCGGCCTTGCGCAGGGCCTGTGCCAGGCCGTAGCCGGCATGGCCGCTGCCGATGATGACCACTGGTTGTGCCGGGCGGGCCGCGACCACAGGCTGGGCCTGGATGACCGGCGCGGCAGCCACAGCTGCGATCGGGGTGCTGAGTTCGATCATTTCAAAGTCGGCCTTGCCGACCTTGCATTCAGGGCATAGCCAGTCTTCGGGCACATCCTCCCAGCGCGTGCCGGGGGCAATACCGTCGTCGGGCCAACCTTTGGCTTCGTCGTAGATCAGGCCACAGATGATGCAGAGCCAGGTTTTCATCGCGCTACCTCCTCACTCGCCCTTGATACGCACAGCCAGGTTCTTGGTCCTGACGTAGCTGTAGAGCGCCTCCTGGCCTTTTTCCCGTCCGAAGCCCGAGAGGCCGACGCCGCCAAACGGCGTTTCGATGCCACCGGCATACCATTCGTTGACGAACACCTGGCCGGCGCACAGTCGCCGCGCACAGCGCAGGGCGCGATTGAGATCCTGGGTGAACACGCCGGCCACCAGCCCGAACACGGTGCCGTTGGCAATGGCGATGGCCTCCTCTTCGTTGTCGAAGGGGATCACTGCCAGCACAGGGCCGAAGACTTCGGTCTGGGCAATCTCCATCTGCGCAGTCACATCGCGCAGTACGGTTGGCGCCATGTAGTGTCCGCGCAGGCCGCTAATGGCCTCGCCGCCGGTTGCGACCACCGCGCCTTGCTGCTGGGCACGTCGGCACAGGGCCTCGATGCCTTCGAGCTGACCGGCAGAAATCACTGGCGTGTGGTCGGGGTTGTCCTGGCCCAGGCCCACGGTCAGCCCCTCGGCCATCGCTACCACGTCAGCGACGACCTCGTCGTAGATCGAGCGATGTACCAGCAGGCGCGACATGGCCGAGCACACCTGGCCGGCATTGAAGAAGATGCCGCTTTTCACACTGTTGATCAGTTGCTCGCGATCGGCATCCGGGAACACCAGGGCCGCCGATTTGCCGCCCAGCTCCATGACGCTGGGAATCGCGTGTTCGGCGGCGCTGCGCAGAATGCTCTGGCCGGTGCCGACGGAACCTGTGAAGACGATCTGGTCGACATCGCGATGGCCGGCCAGGTAGGCACCCACTTCACGGCCACGGCCGCAGATCAGATTGACTGCACCCTGTGGCAGGCCGGCACGCTCGATGGCCTGCATCAGCACGCACAGGCCAAGTGGCGACAGCTCCGGCGACTTGATCACTACCGCGTTGCCGGCCGCCAGGGCTGGGGCCAGGGAGCGGGCGCAGATCGACACGGGGAAGTTCCACGGCACGATCTGCAGCGACACGCCCATGGGGTCGTAGACCGTGAAGTCCATGTAGCCGTCACCCAGCGGAATCGACTTGCCTTCGATCTTGTCGGCCATGCCGGCGTAGTACTCGAAGTAGCGCGCGGCCTCGACGAATTCGTCACGGGCATCGCGCAGGCTCTTGCCGTTTTCCTGGCACAGCACCCACGCGCCTTCGTCGGTGATTGCACGAATCTGCGCGGCAACCTCAAGCAACCAGGTCACCCGCTGAGCAGGGCGAACGCGGGTCAGAGCGTTGCTGTCGGCGCAGCGCCGGGCGGCCTGCAAAGCGCGTTCGGCGTCGGCCACACTGGCTTGGGCGATGGTCGCCACAGGTTCGCTGGTGCCAGGGTTGTGGATGCTCAGGTGCTGCTCACTGTCGGTCCACTGGCCGTCAATGAAGTTCAGCCAGTGCGGGGCTATCGGATGCATGGTGATCACCTCAGGCGCGTTGCGCGCAGTCAAGCAGTTGGCGGGCAGCCCACTTGTGGAAGTAGTGTGTCGGCAGGTCCATTTCCGGCGAGAACGCACCACCGCTGTAGCCAGGCGAGGAGCGGCCCATCTGCATGCCTTCGACCGAGGCGATGTCTTCGGCGAACACCACGCGCCAGGATTCCATTACCGCTTTGCGCGAGGCGTCGTAATGGCTGTCGAGCGCTTCGTCACCCACGTAGAACAAGCGCAGGTGCTCGATGGTTTTACCCGGCGCCACAGGCTCGAGCATCATGGCGAACGCATGGTCGGCCTGGATGCCCAGCAGCACGTTGGGGAAGAACGCCACGTACTCGGCGGTGCGCAGGCGGTCCTGTGGCCAAGATGGGAAGATCGGCAGATGGGTACCGGCAACGGCCGAGAGGTTGTAGGCGTGGCTGCCCTGTCCGGCGAACTCCTCGAACATGATGTTGTAGTGGTCTTCCAGGCGCGAGTAGCTGTTCAGGCTCGGGTGCACCCACGGCAGGTGGTAGGCCTCGCAGTAGTTCTCGACCGCCAGCTTCCAGTTGCAGTTGACCTCGATGCTCATGGCACCGCTGTTCGCTTCACGGCGCAGCAGACCCATGCCGTCGGTGCCCAGGAACTGGGTCCAGCGTTCGGTCAGCGGCTGCAGTTGTTCTTCAAGGGCCGGTGCGTCGCCAGACAGGTTGATGAACACCATGTCCATCCAGATCGTGGTGCGCAGCGCCTTCAGGCCGTGTTTCTCGCACGCGAAACGTTCGTCTTTGTGCTGATTGATTCCGCCGACGTGTGGGGTACCTTTGAGGCCGCCATTCAGGTCGTAGGTCCAGGAGTGGTAGGGGCAGCGGATCACACCCTGCACTTCACCCGCCTGTTGCACCAGTTTCACGCCGCGGTGGCTGCAGACGTTGTGGAACACCTGCACCAGGCCTTCGCGGTTGCGCATCATCAACAGCGGCAGGCCCATGAAATCGACCGGCTTGACGTAGCTGTTGGTCGGCAAGTCGCTGGCAAAACCGATACAGGCCCAGTTGCGCCCCAGCACCTCGTCGCGCTCAAGTTCGAAATAGCGCTGGTCGGTGTAGAACTCGTTGGTCAGGCCATGAGCTTCATGGATAGGCGCCAGAACGGTTTCCAGGGCGTGGACGGGAATAAGGCGGGAATCAGTCGATACGGTCATTTTTTGTTTTCTCTTGTTAGATGCACGGCAGGCAATGCCTTGATGCCTGGTGCCAGTTTCAGCAAGAGAAGGAGGGCGCGACAAACGATTTATTTCAACGCTATTTATCAGTTTTTATCATTAATGATTTATTCGCTGGCGATAGTAATGGCAAAGAAAAATTAGATGAATGGTCAGGCTTCGGACTTTTCAGATTAATGATTTTTGGTAATCAATTAATGATTAGAAATGGTTTGTCGAAGTGCGGGTAGTTCTCCCATTTTGATAGGGCCCAAGGGAGCGTGCCGCGCCTTGGGCCTGCGGGAAGACCGCCGCCAGGGATCCGGCACCTGCCTGTGGCAGCGGTTTTACCCAAACCGTGACATCAAACCCTTGAACAAAAACAATAGGGGATATCCAATGCGTGCCGAATCTGGCCTGCTCAAAGGCCTCAACCCCACCGTGACGATCTGGTCGTTACTGGCCGTTGTGGTCTTCGTGCTGTTTTGCGCCCTGTTTGCCGAACATGCAGCAGCGGCTTTTCAACGTGCCTCCGACTTCATCCTGCAGAACTTCAAATGGTTCTACCTGATCTCCGTAACGGGTGTCCTGGGGCTGCTGATCTATCTGATGTGCAGCAAGTTCGGGCAGATCAAGCTTGGGCGAGACGACGACAAACCCGAATTCAGCTTCGGCTCCTGGATCGCCATGTTGTTCAGTGGTGGCATGGGCATCGGCCTGATCTTCTGGTCGGTTGCCGAACCCATGTGGCATTACGCGGGCAACCCGTTCTCCACCGGCCTCACCGACGAAGCCGCCACCACAGCCATGCGTATCACCCTGTTCCACTGGGGCCTGCATCCCTGGGCCATTTTCACCATCGTCGGCCTGGGCCTTGCCTACTTTGCCTACCGCAAGGGCTTGCCGCTGAGCATGCGCTCGATCCTTTACCCACTGATCGGTGAGCGCATCTATGGGCCCATCGGACATGTGGTGGACATCCTTGCTGTGGTGATTACCGCGTTTGGTGTATCCCAGTCGCTGGGCCTGGGCGTGGTGCAAATGAACACCGGGCTGAGTCAGGTGTTCGACCTGCCCATCAGCCTGGGGGTCCAGATCACCCTGATCGTGCTCATAACCATGGTCACCACCGTATCGGTGATGGCCGGTGTGTCGCGTGGCATGAAGCGTCTCTCGGAATGGAACATGCTCTTGTCGGTGGTCCTGGTGGTGATGATCCTGCTGCTGGGGCCAACCCGCTACATCCTCAACCTGATGCTGGAAAGCACCGGCGACTATGCCAGCCATGTAGTGGGCCTGAGCTTCTGGAGCGATACCCAGAAAGACAGCGGCTGGCAGAACTGGTGGACGGCGTTCTACTGGCCGTGGTGGATGACCTGGGGCCCGTTTGTCGGTCTGTTCATCGCGCGAATTTCCAAAGGCCGCACCATTCGTGAACTGATCGCCGGCGCACTGTTGGTACCCACCCTGGTGACCATCATCTGGATGTCGGTGTTCGGCGGTGCCGCGCTCAAGGCTGAGCAGGTCGATCGTCATCACCACGCAGAACTGGTTGCCAGTGGTGAACTGCAGGGCGACAAGGCCAAGTTCGAAGGTGGCACGGTATTGCTGGCGACCAAGCAGGAAACCACCGCAGCCATGTTCACCCTGCTGCACAAGATCGACGCGGGTACCTTGGGCAAGGTGCTGAGCGTGCTGGTCTGTATCCTGCTGGCGACGTACTTCATCACCTCGGCCGACTCCGGCACCCAAGTGCTGTGTACGTTGAACTCCATGGGCAGTGCCAACCCGCCGCAGAGTATCCGCCTGCTATGGTGCATCCTGGAGGGTGCTATTGCCACGGCCCTGCTGATGGCGGGGGGGCTCAAGGCGATCCAGATGGCGAGCATCGCAGCAGGATTGCCGATTGCGGGCTTCATCCTGCTGATTAGTTACACCCTGATGCGCAGCTTGCGCCAGGAGATGGCTGACGGCCTGCTTGATACGCCGCCGGGTGGGCGCCTGCCTATCCCTGGGATGCTCCCGCAAGGCATCACCCCGGTGGCTGGGTCGTTGGCCAGCGGGGGGCTTGATATGGGGCTGACAGCGAAGAAAGCCAGCTGACCTCAACCCGCCCTGGAAGACACAAGACCGACAGCCATCCGCTGTCGGTCTTGTGTTTTGGGCTGGCTATTTCTGCACCGAAGGCAGGGCCATCAACCAGTCCCGGAACAGCCGCACGCTTTCACGAGGGCCTCGCTTGGCGGACGACTCCAGCAGGCAGAACTTAGCGTCGGTCTGCAGTACCACATCGTTGGGCTTGACCAGCGCACCAGTGCTCAACGCATCGTCCACCAGGTTGCCCCAGGCCAGGGCCACGCCTTGGCCACTGATCGCCGACTGGATCAGCATGCCGTAGCTGTTGATGTTGACGCGGTGCTTGGGCGTCATGGGCTCGTACCCCAGGCGCTTGAACCACTCGGGCCAACCTACCCAGTCGCGCTGGGAGTCTTCAAGCCATAGCCAGGTACACGACGACAACCCTTCGATGCTGCTCAGTTGCGAATGCCTGGCCAGATAGGCCGGGCTGCACACCAGGAAGATTTCTTCCGAGAACAGCGGCGTGACAGCCATGTCCTTGGGCGGTGGGTTGCAGTAGTACAGCGCCAGGTCGCTGTCGAGCCTGGCGTAATCCTTCACATGGTCGTGGGCGATGATCCGGAGGTCGATGTCTTCATGGGCGTTCTGGAATTCCGACACCTTGGGCAGCAACCACAGCGAAGCCATGGCGGTACTGGTGGCTACGGTGACTTGCTGGTTGCCTTGCCACTGGCGTATCTCGCCGGTGGCGCGGGCCAGGTGCAGCATGCATTCACGCACCGTTTCGTAATACTGAGTGCCGGTGGGGGTCAGGGCCATGCTACGGGTGGTACGGGTGAACAGTGCCTTGCCCAGGTAGTCCTCAAGAAGGCGAACCTGACGGCTGATTGCACCTTGGGTGACATTCAATTCCTTGGCAGCAAGGGTAAAGCTCAAGTGGCGCGCCGCAGACTCAAACGCATGAAGACTGTTGAGCGGCGGAAGAGGCTGGATTTTCACAGGCTGGGTTCCACGCGTTTTTATTATCAGCCGCTCTATATTAACGATCAGTTCAGTCACTGGGGTGGCGGTTCGAAGATTTAGTTTTTCACCAGCGTTGCTGGCGTCGGCCAGGGAAACTTCGTCACCGGCGGGAGAAACCCAATTCTTGCAGGTCCTGCCTGACGCACTCCGGACAGCAGGCATTCAGGTCCGAATGGATGCGCAACAGCAGGGCTGGAGTGGCTCATCTGCCGATCGGGTAGGCAGGCGCCCGCCAGCGCGTCGTCAACTGGACTTGTTCGGTTTGCCCGGTTTGGGCATGTCCCTACAGCCTTTACGCCTGGATCAAGCTCTCCAGCAAGCCCCAAGAGCAGCGTCAGTAAGACGATGATCAGTAGGTCGAACTCAGCAAGCTACGCGCTGGGGCAAGCTCGGAGTTAAGTGAATCGCCCCTGGTTTCCTAGCAGTGGAGCCTCTTTGAGGGGCTGCTCAATTAAGCGGATAGCGTCGCGACTAGATGGAAGAGGTATTTAGAGGTTTAGTCATGCCAAGTTCGGCATCGTCGAGCAGGGCCTTGGCCAAGGCGCAGAGGTAGTGCGAAGCCCAGAGTAGCTGGGGTTTGTCTTCCACCAGGCCATCGATAGTCAGGTCGCGAACATAGCCCATCAGTTCCGAGGCTTGTTCGCGAGCGCTTCGGCAGGAGATGCCAGGCTCGATGCGGAACAGTGGATGAGTCTGGTTTTCACACCCGCTGTCAAACGGGAGGGTGGCAGCTGTTTGTGGGTTGACAGACCGAGGGCACTGAGAATCCCGGCGCACGCGAAGGTGCCCCACGCACAGCTGCCATAACAGGCATTTGCACATGTACTCAGTGGCTACGGTCTGTCAAAACCGTGTCGCCGATTGGTAGCGACAGGCCGAGACTAGATTCCGACTTGGCTGAGTGCAATGCAGAAATGGCGGTAGGAGTATCTTTAGGAAATGTCCCACGAGTAAGTGGTAAAAACTGAATTTATCCGCCTTTAGACGTAACAGCTTGTGACTGTATCGAAGAAGGGAACGGTTGCGGTTCCCTTCTTCGATACAGTTGAAACGATTACTCGACAGTCACCGACTTCGCCAGGTTACGCGGCTGGTCGACATCGGTGCCCTTGAGCACGGCGACGTAGTACGACAGCAGCTGCAGCGGAATCGTGTACAGGATCGGCGCCAGGGCATCGGAGATGTGCGGCACCTTGACCACGTGGGTACCCTCGCCGTTGCTCATGCCAGCCTTTTCATCGGCGAACACCACCAGCTGACCACCGCGGGCGCGCACTTCCTGCAGGTTCGACTTGAGCTTCTCCAGCAGCTCGTTGTTCGGCGCCACGGTGACCACCGGCATGTCGTTGTCCACCAGCGCCAACGGGCCGTGCTTCAGCTCACCCGCCGGGTAGGCCTCGGCGTGGATGTAGGAAATCTCCTTGAGCTTGAGTGCACCTTCCATGGCTACTGGATATTGGGCGCCACGGCCGAGGAACAGAGTGTGGTGCTTGTCGGCGAACAGCTCGGCGATCTTCTCCACGGTCGCGTCCATGGCCAGCGCTTCGCCCAGACGAGCCGGCAGGCAGCGCAGCTCTTCCACCAGCTCGGCTTCGACGCCGGCCTCCAGGGTTCCGCGCACCTGGCCCAGTGCCAGAGTCAGCAGCATCAACGATACCAGCTGGGTGGTGAACGCCTTGGTCGAGGCCACACCGATTTCCGGACCGGCCAGGGTCAGCAGGGTCAGGTCGGATTCACGCACCAGCGAGCTGATGCCCACGTTGCAGATCGCCAGGCTGCCCAGGAAGCCGAGCGCCTTGGCGTTGCGCAGGGCGGCCAGGGTGTCGGCGGTTTCGCCGGACTGGGAGATCGACACGAACAAGGTGTCCGGCTGCACCACCACCTTGCGGTAGCGGAACTCGCTGGCCACTTCGACCTGGCAAGGGATGCCCGCCAGGCTCTCCAGCCAGTAACGGGCGACCATGCCGGCGTGGTAGCTGGTGCCACAGGCGACGATCTGCACGTTGCGCACCTTGGCGAACAGCTCGGCCGCTTGCGGGCCGAAGGCCTGGACCATCACGTGGTCCTTGCCCAGGCGGCTTTCCAGGGTGCGCTGGACCACGGTCGGCTGCTCGTGGATCTCCTTGAGCATGAAGTGGCGGTAGGCACCCTTGTCGGCCGCTTCGGCACCCTCGTGGTACTGCACGGTTTCACGCTGAACGGCATTGCCGGCCTGGTCCCAGATCTTCACCTGGTCACGGCGGATCTCGGCGATGTCGCCCTCCTCCAGGTACATGAAGCGGTCGGTAACCTGACGCAAGGCCAGCTGGTCGGAGGCCAGGAAGTTCTCGCCATGGCCCAGGCCGATGACCAGCGGGCTGCCACTGCGCGCGGCCACCAGGCGATCAGGCTGCTTGATGCTGACCAGAGCCAGGCCATAGGCGCCGTGCAGGCGCTTGACCGCGGCCTTGAGCGCTTCAGCCAGGTCCGGGATGGTCTTCAGGGTGTGGTGGATGAGGTGCACGATCACCTCGGTGTCGGTCTGCGAGGCGAACACATAGCCCAGGCCCTTGAGTTCTTCGCGCAGCTCTTCGTGGTTTTCGATGATGCCGTTGTGCACCACTGCCACTTCGTTGCCGGAGAAATGTGGGTGGGCATTGCCTTCGGTCGGCGCACCATGGGTGGCCCAACGGGTGTGGGCAATACCCAGCTGGCCGATCAGCGGCTGGGCCGTGTTGGCGGCTTCCAGCTCGGCGACTTTGCCGATGCGGCGCAGACGCTGCAGTTCACCTTGCTGGGTGACGACCGCCAGGCCGGCACTGTCATAGCCGCGGTACTCAAGACGCTTCAGACCTTCGATGAGGATGGCGGTGATATTGCGCTCGGCTACCGCACCAACGATTCCACACATGATTATTGCTCCTGGCTGATCGCGGCACAGATCAGGTTGATGCCGCGGGCTTGAATATGTTCACGCGCCTCTGCGGGGAGGCGTTCATCTGTAATCAGGGTATTCACGCTGCCCCAGGGCAGCTCGAGGTTGGGGATCTTGCGACCGACCTTGTCAGATTCGACCATCACGATCACCTCGCGGGCCACCTCGGCCATCACCCGGCTCAAGCCGAGCAACTCATTGAAGGTCGTGGTGCCGCGGCTGAGGTCGATGCCATCGGCGCCAATGAACAGCTGGTCGAAATCGTAGGAGCGTAGTACCTGCTCCGCGACCTGACCCTGGAATGACTCGGAGTGCGGGTCCCAGGTACCGCCCGTCATCAACAGCACGGGCTCGTGCTCGAGTTCGCTGATGGCACGCGCCACGTTCAGCGAGTTGGTCATCACCACCAGACCCGGCTGGCGCCCCAGTTGCGGGATCATGGCGGCCGTCGTGCTGCCGCTGTCGATGATGATGCGTGCATGCTCGCGGATGCGGCCGACGGCGGCGCGGGCGATGGCTTTTTTATAAGCCGATACCGGCTGCGCAGACTCGCCCAGCATTTCCTGAGGCACGGGCACCGCGCCGCCATAGCGACGCAGCAACAGACCGTTGGCCTCGAGCGCGGCGAGGTCCTTGCGAATGGTGACTTCCGACGTTTCGAAGCGCTTGGCCAAGGCATCCACGCTGACCTCGCCCTGCTCGCTGAGCATGGCCAGGATGTTGTGGCGGCGTTGGGGGGTGTTCCGTTTCGACATTGGCGATTAAGTTTCGATTCGAAAGATAATGGTTGCAATCAAAACCTAAGATAGCGATTTCGTCAAGCTGGCGCTGACCTGTGGACAATCTTCAGCTGTGCTGGCCCTATCGCCGGCAAGCCGGCTCCTACAGGGTTCTCCACAGGTCTTCACGCTTGTGCTGTAGGAGCTGGCTTGCCAGCGATAGGGCCAGCACAGCCAACAAAAAAGCCGACTTGTTCACACAAGTCGGCTTCCATTCGAAGCAGCTGTGTATAACTCAGCTCTTCTTGATTTTCTCAGGTCGTTTCCATCCCGAGATATTGCGTTGGCGCCCACGCGCCACCGCCAGCTCCCCAGCCTCGACAGGCTGGGTAATGGTCGAGCCAGCTGCCGTCGTCGCACCCGCCTTGATTTCCACAGGCGCCACCAACGAGTTGTTGGAACCGATGAACACATCTTCGCCCATCACGGTCTTGAACTTGTTGGCGCCATCGTAATTGCAGGTGATGGTGCCGGCACCGATATTGGTCCGTGCACCGATCTGTGCATCGCCCAGGTAGCTGAGATGGCCAGCCTTGGCCCCCTCACCCAGGTGAGCGTTCTTCAACTCGACGAAGTTACCCACATGAGCCTTGGCATCCAGCACGCTGCCCGGGCGCAAACGAGCGAATGGGCCAGCATCGCTGCCCTCGCCCATCACGGCGCCTTCAAGATGGCTGTTTGCCTTGACCACCACGCCTTTGCGCAGGGTGCTGTTCTTGATCACGCAGTTGGGGCCGATCTGTACGTCATCCTCGATGACCACCTTGCCTTCGAGGATCACGTTGATATCGATCAGCACATCGCGGCCGACGGTGACTTCACCGCGCACATCGAAACGCGCAGGATCCCGCAGCGTGACACCCTGGGCCATCAGGCGCAGGCCTTCGCGCAACTGGTAATGGCGCTCGAGTTCGGCCAGCTGGCGGCGATCGTTGGCGCCCTGCACTTCCATCGGGTCGTGCGGCTGCTCGGTCGCGACCACCAGGCCATCGGCGACTGCCATGGCGATGACATCGGTCAGGTAGTACTCGCCCTGGGCATTGTTGTTCGACAAGCGGCCCATCCAGTCGGCCAGGCGCGCTGCAGGCATTGCGAGAATGCCGGTGTTGCCTTCCTTTATGGCCTTCTGCGCTTCGCTGGCATCCTTGTGCTCGACGATGGCGACAACCTGCCCGTCGCCATCACGCACGATGCGGCCATAACCGGTCGGATCCTGCAGCGTGACCGTCAGCAGGCCAAGCTGGGTATCACTGACGTTGGCCAGCAGGCGTTGCAGGGTTTCCACTTCGATCAGCGGGACATCGCCATAAAGCACCAGCACCGTATCGGCGGTGATTGCCGGCAGCGCCTGGGCAACGGCATGGCCTGTGCCCAGTTGCTTGTCCTGCATGACGAAGTTGAGATCGTCGGCAGCCAGGCGTTCACGCACCAACTCGGCACCATGACCGATGACCACATGGATACCCTGCGGCTGAAGCTGACGTGCGCTGTGGATAACATGGCCGAGCATGGAGTTGCCAGCCACCGGGTGAAGCACCTTGGGCAGCGCAGAACGCATGCGGGTACCTTGGCCGGCGGCGAGAATAACGATATCGAGTGACATTGACTGGCTACCAATCCTGGGCGATCAGTGAAATGACCGGGGGAGGGAAAATCGAAAAAAGAAAAAGGGTAGCCGAGGCTACCCTTTTACTCAATCGCTACAGAAGTGATCAGCCGGGGCCGATTACTTGCCTCTGCGCATTTGCTGGACGGTACGCAGCTGGGCTGCGGCCTCGGCCAGACGTGCGGCGGCGGCGCCGTAGTCGAAGTCCGCGCCTTTCAGATTCAGGGCGTTCTCGGCAGCCTTGAGGGCTTCCTGAGCCTGAGCTTCATCCAGGTCTGCAGCACGTTGCACGGTATCGGCAAGCACCTTGACCATGTTCGGCTGAACCTCGAGGAAACCACCAGAGATGTAGAACACCTCCTGGGCGCCACCCTGCTTGGTCAGCGTGATCGGACCTGGCTTCAGATTGGTGATCAGCGGCGCGTGGCCTGGAGCGATACCAAGATCACCCAGGTTACCGTGCGCAACCACCATCTCGACCAGGCCGGAGAAGATCTCTCCTTCCGCGCTGACGATATCGCAATGGACTGTCATAGCCATCTGCTTGCCTCAACCTGATAGCGCCCCTTGCGGGGCGCAGGAATTACAGTTTCTTGGCTTTCTCGATCGCTTCGTCGATGCTGCCGACCATGTAGAACGCTTGTTCTGGCAGGTGGTCGTAGTCACCTTTGAGGATGCCGCTGAAGCCAGCGATGGTGTCTTTGAGGGACACGTACTTGCCTGGCGAACCGGTGAAGACTTCGGCCACGAAGAACGGCTGCGACAGGAAGCGCTGGATCTTACGAGCGCGGGCTACCAGTTGCTTGTCGGCTTCGGACAGTTCGTCCATACCCAGGATCGCGATGATGTCCTTCAGCTCTTTGTAGCGCTGCAGAACATACTGAACGCCACGAGCGGTGTCGTAGTGTTCGTTGCCGATCACGTTCGGGTCCAGCTGACGGGAAGTCGAGTCCAGTGGGTCGACCGCTGGGTAGATACCCAGGGAGGCGATGTCACGGGACAGAACGACGGTGGCGTCCAGGTGGGCGAAGGTGGTCGCTGGCGACGGGTCGGTCAAGTCGTCCGCAGGTACGTATACGGCCTGGACGGAGGTGATCGAACCTTCCTTGGTGGAGGTGATGCGCTCTTGCAGAACGCCCATCTCTTCAGCCAGGGTCGGCTGGTAACCTACTGCCGAAGGCATACGGCCCAGCAGTGCGGATACTTCGGTACCGGCCAGGGTGTAACGATAGATGTTGTCGACGAACAGCAGAACGTCGTTACCTTCGTCACGGAACTTCTCAGCCATGGTCAGACCGGTCAGCGCTACGCGCAGACGGTTTCCTGGTGGCTCGTTCATCTGACCGTAGACCAGCGCTACTTTGTCGAGAACGTTGGAGTCCTTCATCTCGTGGTAGAAGTCGTTACCCTCACGAGTACGCTCACCCACACCAGCGAACACGGAGTAACCGCTGTGTTCCATGGCGATGTTACGGATCAGTTCCATCATGTTTACGGTCTTGCCGACACCGGCACCACCGAACAGACCAACTTTACCACCCTTGGCGAACGGGCAAACCAGGTCGATAACCTTGATGCCGGTTTCCAGCAGGTCGTTGCCGCCTGCCTGGTCAGCGAACGAAGGCGCTGGCTGGTGGATACCGCGACGCTCTTCTTCGCCGATCGGGCCGGCTTCGTCGATTGGGTTGCCCAGAACGTCCATGATACGGCCGAGAGTGGCCTTACCAACAGGAACGGAAATGGCAGCGCCGGTGTCGACGACATCCAGACCGCGCTTGAGGCCTTCGGTGGAGCCCATCGCAATGGTACGAACCACGCCGTCGCCCAGCTGCTGCTGAACTTCGAGGGTGGTTTCCGCGCCTTGTACTTTCAGCGCGTTGTATACACTCGGCACGACGTCACGTGGGAATTCCACGTCGATGACGGCGCCGATGATTTGAACGATACGTCCGCTACTCATAGCTGGATCCTCTGAATTTTTGAACCGTTAAACCGCGGCAGCGCCGCCGACGATTTCCGAGATCTCCTGGGTGATCGCAGCCTGACGCGCCTTGTTGTAGATCAGTTGCAGCTCTTTGATCAAATCACCGGCGTTGTCTGTGGCGTTCTTCATGGCGATCATCCGGGCCGCTTGTTCAGCAGCGTTGTTCTCGACCACCGCCTGGTACACCTGCGACTCCACGTAACGCACCATCAAGCCGTCCAGCAGCTCTTTTGCGTCGGGTTCGTACAGGTA
>Ga0160465_100168_pt1 | contig 53822 bp, 33 predicted proteins | sample HID1971K_E11MG_FD_108209 | JGI IMG/M metagenome (GOLD analysis project Ga0160465, IMG submission 108209) | Enriched millipede-associated microbial communities from UW Madison campus, WI, USA - HID1971K_E11 MG | ecosystem: Host-associated > Arthropoda: Insects > Digestive system > Unclassified ...
AATTAATACTCATTAAGAGAACAAAATAAGCTTCATTTTACCTTATTATTCCTTACTACCGCTTTAAGATTGCTTCGTTCCTCGCAATGACGGGCTTTTTTAGCGTATTTACTTAATTAAAGATCCAAAATTCACGTTACTTATTTAAAGTAAGAATAAAAATCGCCAATGAAAGCATGTATCCGCATATTTTATCTAATGATTGCCTTTGCCTTATTACTTAATTATAGCAAGACAAATGTTGTAAAATTTCCACGATGCAGCCAGCCATAACCAGTAATCTGCAGCAAAAAGATCAACATCATACCTACAATAACAACTACACTTAGATAGCCATCAATCTTTTCTGAATAATGAGGATGAAGAAAGCTGCAAGGAATCATCTGATCATCACGATCTTTCATCTCTGGAATTGTCTTTTATTTCAGGCTAGTAATCGGATTTTTCATCACATTTGATAAATACATTCAGACTTATTTTCAACTATGTATCCAGTTGGGGTCTTGCCATGAACATACACCACCTTACGTAAAACCCCATTCGAAACGTCATCTTCGGTAATAGTGTATACCAAATTAAAGCTTGAAACATCCTTAACACCAGAGGCTAAAACAATTGGCATACCAATTGGTCCTAAGGTTTCATCAGAAACCAGTACTTCACTCATCGTAAAATCGCTTACATTTTCAACCCAAAACTGATACTGAACATGATCGCCTAAATTTAGGCCAATAGGTTTATCCGAAAATATGGCAACAACTATAAGCTGTATTGGAGATTTTAATAAATTTAACGTCACGTACTTTTAACTCAAATTTATCCTACCTTATTAATTATAATATTTTTCGGGCAATTTATGAAACTACTGATTTGCCAAAGCCCTGTCCAAATGAACATAACCACCATCAACATAAATTAACTGCCCTGTAGTATGGCTGGATTTTTCACTTAATAAGAAAGCAGCAGTATTACCTATCTCTTCAGCAGTGGTCATCCTGTGCTCTAAAGGAATCTTGGAGGTAATCTCTTTTAGTTTTTCATCCGGATTGGCCAAGGTGGTAATCCACTTGGCGTATTGAGGCGTCCAACATTCGGCAACTACAATGGCATTTACCCTAATGCCATATTTTAACAATTCTACAGCCCATTCTCTGGTCAGAGCATTTCTTCCCCCATTTGCGGCAGCATAAGCCGAAGTATTCCCTTGACCGGTATCGGCAGTTTTTGAAGTAATATTTACAATGGCACCCTTACTTTTTTTCAACTCGGGCAAGGCATAATGGACCATTAAATAATAATGAACAAGATTGCTATGTATGCTTTGCATAAACTTTTCATAGTTTCCATTTTCTAAGCCTACCCCATCATTTAAACCTGCATTATTTACAATTCCATCTATCCTGCCAAACTCATCGATCACACTTTTTATGGCTTTTTCTGATGTTTCTGGAGAACTTAATTCTGCTTCAACAGCAAAGGCTTTACTTCCTCCTATCGCTTTCAGTTTTTCAACCGCTTTATGATTGTCTTCTTTATTTCTACCCACCACTACCGTTATAGCTCCTTCGGTAGCCAAAACCTCGGCAATCCCTAAACCTATACCTTTTGCTCCACCTGTTACAATAATTACTTTATCTTTTAGTTTTAAGTTCATAATCTTGGTTTTTACATATTATAGTTTTTTTGATCAATGCTTCTCCCAGAACTTTTATTGTTTGATAGCACATTAATCACTACAAACTCACTCCCCTTTTCCAAGGAATAAAATCATCTTGTTCCAATAAAACAGCTTTGGGAATTTCTTCTCCACTAGCTACGGCTATGATATATCGTAAAATTCGTTCCCCAGCTTCTTCAATACTTTCTACCCCCTCTATGATTGTTCCACAATCTATATCAATAATATCGTGCATTTTTTTTGCAAGTGTAGAGTTGGTTGATATTTTAATAACCGGGGCAACCGGATTACCTGTAGGCGTGCCTAAACCTGTGCTAAAAAGCACGATATTTGCTCCTGAAGCAACCTCTGCCGTAGTACTTTCTACATCACTTCCTGGTGTACACAATAAGTTTAAACCTGCTTCTTTTACCTTTTCCGGATAATCCAAAACGGCCACTACTGGTGAATTGCCTCCTTTTTTTGCCGCTCCTGCAGATTTTATGGCATCCGTGATCAAGCCATCCCTAATGTTTCCTGGCGAAGGATTGGCATAAAACCCCGAACCATCCTGTTCGGCTTTCGCATTATAACTCGTCATCAAATCCATAAATCGCTGGGCAACATCTTCATTAACACACCGATCACTTAATTCTTGTTCAACACCACAAAGCTCCGGAAATTCGGCCAGGATCACAGAGCCACCCAATGAAACAATCAAATCTGACACGTAACCAATGGCAGGATTTGCAGAAATGCCCGAAAAGCCATCAGATCCGCCACACTCCATTCCAACACACAATTTATAAAGAGGTGCGGGTGTTCTCTGCTGCTCATTGGCTTTTACCAAACCTGCAAAGGTTTGTTTTAATGCATCCTTTAACATTTGTTGTTCTGTACCAGAAATCTGTTGTTCCAATACCACCAAAGGCTTATCAAAATGGGCATCCCTTTTATAGATTTCATCCATCAAGATACTGGTTTGAGCATGCTGGCAGCCTAGCGACAGTACAGTTGCACCTGCGACATTTGGATGCGTGATATAACCCGCCAATAAACCACATAAAGCATCAGAATCCAAACGAATGCCGCCACAACCTAAATCGTGGGTCAAAAACTTGATTCCATCGATATTCTTAAACACTCTTTTGGTTTGCTTTGATGATGGATCTTGTTCAAACTCAGTTTCTAAAATATCATGAACAGATTGCCCCGTTTGATATAAATTTATCAATTGCTCTACCTCTGGTGCCCAACCTTTTGATTTCTTATAGCCTAATTTTTCGACCAAAGCCTCTTTCAGAACCGATACGTTTCTGTTCTCGCAAAAAACCATTGGGATAACCAACCAATAATTAGCAGTTCCTACACTTCCATCAGAACGGGGAAAACCATTAAAGGTCAAATCTTTAAATTGAGAAACATCTGGTTTTAGCCAATCTAACTTACGTTGCCCCATTTTAAAGGTAGATGCGGCATGGTGTACATTATCTGTATTCAAAACTCCCCCGGAAGGGATAAATTGAGTGGCTTTCCCTACCAATACGCCATACATATAAAGCTGGTCTCCTACCTGAAGATCATAAATGCTAAATTTGTGTTTTCCCTGAACATCATCCTTTAAATAAATGGTTTGTCCTTTAAATTCTATTGGAGAATCTTTAGATAGATTTTTTAAAGCCACCAATACATTATCTTCCGGATGTATCTGAAGATAACTTACTTGCGTTTTTGTCATAAAAAATAATTTCTTATTGCTCAAATATTTTGTTCACCACAATCCATCCTATCAATTTGGGTTCTCTTCATAAGAAAACTCATTATTGGTATCCGCAACCTTTTCATAATAAGCGCCCTTCACTTTGTAGGTTTTTAGCGAATAGTATAAAATAACTCCAAAACAAACAAACGGAACAATATATGCTTTCTGAATGCTACCTGTAGCATCAGAGATCAAGCCCATGCAAACAGGAGCTAATGCCCCACCAATAATGGCCATTACAATAAAAGATGCTGCTATCTTTGTTTCCTCTCCCAAACCTTTAATGCCTAGCGCAAAAATGGTTGGGAACATGATGGACATAAAAAAAGGAAGGGCAACCACAGCGTACAAAGCCACCTCACCACTGCTGAAAAGGGCTACTGTTAACAACAACATGTTTATGGACGCATAAATGGACAATAATCTTGGCGCTTTTATATACCTCATTAAAAAAGTCCCTGTAAACCTACCAACCATAAAGCCTACCATAGCAATAGAACCCCATATCAAGGCTGCATTTTTCTCGTTGACATTATTTACAAAGTGGGCATATCGAATAAAAAAACTACCTATACCCACTTGTGCCCCAACATAAAAAAATTGGGCAATAACCGCCCATCTTGTATGAGAATGTCTTAATACTTTGGCAGAAAACTTAACAGGTCCCTCTAAACTACTATCATCCTCTTTTATTTCTGGTATTTTGGTAAATGCAAAAAGCAATATCAACAACACAACAATTACCGCAATAACCAAATAAGGAATTTTAACAGTGTTGGCCTCAAACTGCAAATAATTGTTCAACTGCTCAACCGGCATTTTTCTTAATGCTTCCGGTGTATGTTCAATACCCGATAGTATAAACTGACCACCTAAGATCGGGGCCAAAAAAGACCCAACGCCGTTAAAGGACTGTGCAAAGTTTAATCTTTGTTCTGATGTTTCCTTTGATCCAAGAACCGCAATGTAGGGATTGGCCACCGTTTCCAAGAAAGTAGCGCCACTGGCAATTACAAAAAAAGCAAATAAGAAGAATATAAAGCTTCGCTCTGTAGCAGCTGGAATTACCAGCAAAGCGCCAACAGCGTACAAACAAAGTCCAAAAATAATTCCGTTTTTGTAGCCATACTTATGCATGAACAAGCCTGCCGGAAGAGCCACCAGAAAATAGGCTAAATAAACAAACAGATCAATCAAAGAAGATTCTGTATCGCTTAACATACAGGCTTTCTTTAAATGTGGAATCAGGATCGGGTTAATGTTATGTAAAAGGGCCCACAAAAAGAATAATGATGTGACCAATACAAAGGCCAATAAATATTTGTTTTTAGACATAAGTATTGAGGTTCTGAGGTTTTATTTTACTAGACCTAAATCGATATAGGAATGTCCTGAATCTTGAATTTGGAAAACCAACTGATTTTTCAACAGCTCATTTTATACATATTTGGTCTATACAAAGCAAAGAATCATTGCCTGATAAATACTTACTGGAATTATCCAATTATTCAACAATTTTGGCATTCAGATTAAAGATAATTGAATTTTACTGTATATTTATTTGACCAAGTATAAATCAATTTTATTATGAAACCTCAGTTGTTGAAAGTCTCTACTGGGCCTGCTCAATCTTTTAGTGTAAGAAGAGATTTAGTTCCTTACATGAATAACAAGTGGCACTATCACCCGGAAGTGGAGCTCATTCATTTAAAAAAAGGAGTTGGAACACAGTTTATTGGCGATAACATCAAGCGTTTTCGTTCAGGAGATATTGTGTTGGTGGGTGCCCACTTAGCCCATTATTGGAGATTTGACGATCTCTATTTCAAAGATCAATCCAAAGCCTGTGCAGATGTAAGGGTTGTTCATTTTAGTGAAAATTTTTGGGGCGATCAATTCCTCAATCTCCCAGAAAACAAGCCTATAAAAACATTACTGGAAAACAGCAGAAGAGGTTTGCAAATTAATGGCAAGATCAAAGTAAAAGTAGCCGATTTATTGGAACATATGTTATTGGCAGATGGCCCTCAAAGATTAATCCTGTTAATTGAAGCTCTTTCACTCATTGCTAACTGTAATCAAACGACAAAACTTTCTTCTATCGGTTTTAAGCAAGATTATGATGAATCAGAAAACATGAGGATCAACGCGATTTATGATTTCACTTTACTTAATTTCAGAAGAAAAATTCATTTAGAAGAAATTTCCCGTGTAGCCGCAATTAGTCCGAATTCATTTTGCAGGTATTTTAAATCTAAAACACGTAAAACCTATTCCCGATTTTTAACCGAAATAAAAGTTGGCCATGCCTGTAAGCTATTAATGGAAAACAAACTGAATATTAAACAGTTGTGCTACGAAAGTGGTTTCAATAATTTGGCCAGTTTTCACAAATATTTCAAGATCACAACAGGCAAAAGCCCTTTGAACTATCAAAAAGAATTTATTTCACATCATAATAATAACTAATTGTATCATTAACCCTTTTTATTAGTTTTCTTGAGCGGGATTTAGTACCTGAAGTAAATGTTTTGGATTTAACCTGCCAACATGATTGAGTAACTAGTTAAAAAAAGATATTCAAATGCCCTAATGAATGCCTTATTTCATGTAGAACTAAATGATATGAATCCAAAAATTATTCTCTTTACAATCTCTTTGTTTTGTTCATCCATTTTGTGGGCACAAAACCATAACATTATTATCGAAACCCAAAATACCAGCTTGGTTTTTGCCGGCGAAACGGGTGGGAAATTATACCAACGTTATCTTGGAAAATCCTTACCGAATGATAACTATGCCAAATTAAAAAATGGAATGGAAGCCTATATTGGTGCCGGGATGGAAGATGTTTTTGAACCTGCCATTCGTGTGGTACATACTGATGGGAATCCTTCTTTAGATCTGCGCTTTAACAAAATAGAAACAAAAAAAAACGAAGGCGATATCACCCAGACTGATATTTATTTGAAAGACCCCGTTTATCAAACTGAAGTGATCTTACACTTTAAGGCCGCTTTTAAAGCTGATGTTATAAGCAGCTGGATAGAAATCATCAATAAGGAAAAAGGAAATATCAACTTAAGCAATTATGCCTCGTCTATGTTGCATTTCGATGCTGCCAAGTATTACCTTACCCAATTTCATGGCGATTATGCCCGTGAAATGGATATACAAGAAAGCCAGCTCACAAGCGGTATAAAAATTATCGACAGTAAATTGGGCAGCAGAACCAACATGTACCAAACTCCGGTATTCTTTTTGTCCCCAAACCAGCTTTCTACAGAAACAGAAGGCGAAGTAATTGCTGGAACCATTGCATGGACCGGAAATTTCCAGTTCTTGTTTGAGGTTGATAGAAGCAATAAACTAAGAATAATCTCTGGGATCAATCCATATGCTTCCACAATTAGTTTGAAAGCTGGTGAACATTTTGTTACACCAGAATTTATATTTACCTACAGTGATGAAGGTAAAGGACAAGCAAGTAGAAATTTACACCGTTGGGCCAGGGAATATGGGGTTTTGGATGGGCAAAAACCCAGAATGACACTACTGAACAATTGGGAAGCTACACATGTGAAGTTCGATCAGGAAAAATTGGTTGAATTGTTCGATGGATCCAAGAAATTAGGCCTTGATCTATTTTTATTGGATGATGGCTGGTTTGGAAATAAATACCCTAGAAATGATGATAAAGCCGGCTTAGGCGACTGGCAAGAAGACCGCAAAAAATTACCAGATGGAATTGGTTATTTGGTTAGAGAAGCGACCAAGAAGGGAATCAAATTTGGAATTTGGCTGGAACCTGAAATGGTAAACCCCAAAAGTGAGTTATATGAAAAACACCCGGATTGGGTTTTAAAACTCCCAAATAGGACAGAGAGCTATCAGCGCAACCAATTGGTATTGGATCTGATAAACCCTAAAGTGCAAAATTTTGTATTTGACCTGGTAGATAAAATGATGACCGAAAACCCTGATCTGGCTTACATTAAATGGGACAACAACAGATTCATGACCAATGCCTACTCCCCCTACTTAGGAAGAGATCAATCGCGCTTATTTATCGATTATACCGAGAGTTTCTATAAAATTATGCAAAGAATAAGGGCTAAATATCCTCATCTGCCTATTATGTTATGTTCTGGTGGCGGAGGACGTACAGATTATGGTGCCCTTAAATATTTTGATTCTTTTTGGCCAAGCGACAATACCGATGCTGCCGAAAGGGTATTTATACAATGGGGCTATTCTCATTTCTTCCCATCGAACACCATTTCCAGCCACGTAACTTCTATGGGCAAACAAACCCTTAAATTTAGAACGGATGTAGCCATGATGGATAAATTGGGCTATGACATTAGAGTAGATGACATGACCCCAGAGGAAATCAACTTTAGCCGTGCCGCTGTAGAAAATTACAACAGACTGAATCCTGTAATCTGGTTTGGCGACCTTTATCGCCTGGTTTCTCCTTACGATGAGGATAGAGCTGTATTGATGTATGCCGATCCTGCAAAAAACAAAGCTGTATTATTTAGCTATAACCTATATTTAAGGAAAAAACAGATTTTTGGTAAGGTAAAACTACAAGGTCTAAACCCTGACAAAACGTATAACATTAAGGAAATTAATCTGGTACCCGGTGCTGCTGCAGAAAGTCCAGAAGATGGCAAGGTATATAGTGGTAATTACCTAATGAATGTTGGCTTAAATGTATCTCCATCAAAACTAAGACCTTTGAGTAGTGTTGTTTTAGAAATCACAAGCAAATAATTATATACTGATGAAAAAAATCTCCCTTTTGGCATTGGCAATCTCAATAGGTTGCGGTGCTCAAGCCCAAAACAATGAGCATAAACTGACTAAGATTTGGCAAACCGATAGCGTTGTTGCTGTACCCGAATCTGTATTGATAGATTTTAAGGAGAAGACATTATATATTTCTGAGATTGGACCAGGTAATACCTCTGCATTTGATCACAATGGTGCAGTTGGAAAAATAGGAATGGATGGTAAGATCATTAATTTAAATTGGGTTACAGGCTTACACTCGCCCAAAGGTTTGGGAAGAATGGGCAATGAACTTTACGTTGCCGACTTAACGGAGTTGGTTGTTATTGATATTAAAAATGCAAAAATCATAAAAAAATATCCGGTAGAAGGTGCTGGAATGCTGAACGATGTAACCGTAAGCGACAAAGGAGTGGTCTATTTTTCTGACTCCAGAACAAAAAAAATCCATCAGATCCGGAATAAACAGCTGAGTACATTTATGGAAAATGTGGCTGGTGTAAATGGTTTAAAAGCCATTGGCAATGAGCTTTACATTTTGGGAGGAAAAAGGTTTTTTAAGGTAGATGCCAACAAGAAAGAATCCGATATCGCAAAATTACCTCAGGGTGGGGATGGTATTGAACCTATCGGCAATGGCGATTTTTTAGTTACAAGTTGGGGAGGTTATATTTTTTATGTAAGCAAAGATGGTAAGGTAGAAACTTTATTGGATAGCCATGAACCAAGGGTAAATACAGCAGATTTGGCTTATGACTCAACAAAAAAGATATTATATGTTCCTTCTTTTTATAATAAGATAGTAACCGCTTACCAGTTAAAATAAAACATTAACCAAAAAAGTTACTAACTCTAATCGGCATATCGATCAACAGAGTTAGTAACTTGGAAATGAAGATCTGTTATTACAACACTACTTTACAGCTCGCCCCATCATTGATCAGATAAGTTTTGATTTTCTTTCCTGCTTGGTTTATATTAACTCTTAATTTATTTGAACCATCTCTTTCTACTGATAAATTAAATTGGCTGCCAAAGGCATATATATTATTTAAGGCCATTTCCTTCCAATCTTTTGGCAAACGTGGCGTACAATCAAAACTTTTGAAACCAGTTGGGCGCATTCCAAAAAGGCCTTCGGTATAAATACGGCAGTACAAACCACTTTCTGCCGATAGATGTCTTTGGTTCCCTTCCGGATAAGCTTCAACAGCATAAGGCACATGTTCGCCCAACAACCTTCTGTTAGAATAATATTTTAAGAAATCCATCGCTTTTTCAGTTTCGCCTGCGGCAAAAACGCCTCTTAAAGCATAAAGTGTAGATCTATCCCAAAATGTAATTTTACCCGCTTCGGTAGCCAAACCATCGGCAGTCCATAAACGAGGGGAAAACAATGCATCAATTGTTCCTTTCTTTCGATCATAAATCCCCATGGCTAGTGGTAAGCATATCCAGGCTCTCAAAGTAGTATTGGTTTCGTAATATTTGTAAGTATTAAAACCTTCTACCTGACCACCAAAATACTTTTCTATGTTTGCCCTTAACACATCTGCTTGTTTGCTATAAGCGGCAGTCTGACTTTTCGGTTTATTTAAAGCCTGTCCAAGCATTACGGCAGAACGTAATGCATCATAATATAATGTATTGGTAGAGAGATTGGCTTTACCTGCAGGGAAACGGCCTTCCAGTTCGTCCTTATCTGAGGTGACCACGCCTTCAGTATTTATTTTACGTCTGCTGTACTCTAAGCACCATTCAATTAAAGGCCATAATTTCCGTGCTGAATCTATGTTCCCATTGGCAAGGGCATAACGTGAAGCACCATAAGCAATCATCGCTTGATCACCCCTGTCTCCTGCCCCTTTCCAAACCGCATCGCCTTCGGCAACAATAGAACTTGGGATGGGTCTATAATCCGGGTTCATGTACTTTGCAAACCAGGCATATGCATTCATTGCAGACTTGTTCCCTATTTTGTCGCCCAGAAAAGCAAAAAACGGATTTACATATTCAGCCTGATCATTGGCCCAAATTGCCGCATAATAGGCTAAACCTCCAGGGCCATGCATGTAACCTCCTTTGGTTTTATAAATACTTTCGGTAGCTCTGATCTTGGCAAAATCAAATGTGGTATTTAAAACTTTATCTGGCGTTACCAACTGTAATCTATCCATTAAACCAGCAATCCGATTCATTCTGGCTACTTCTTCAGCATCGGCATCTATCTTTAATAATTGATCCGGAGTATCGGTTGCTAAATAGTAAATCGTAAACGTTACTGATTTTCCCGGAGCTGTAACTTTACTCCCTTCGCCAACTGTTCCAGTGATAATGCTATGTTGTCTATTTTTGCTTCTTGCACTATCTGTTCTGATTTCCTTTCTCAGATATTCCATTGAAAAGGTCACATCCTTATCTGTCACATTGGTGAAAACAAATTTTTCAAAAGCTATTGACTTGTCTACGGAAGGATAAAATTTTCTTTCTATCTGTGCTAAAACCGGTGTCCCCGATTGAGCATTGATTCTCATTACTCCTTTGTGGTTAATGTCCGTAATATTGTAAGATAAATCTCCCGACTTTCCGCTTTTGGCCAGATTGGTCTTGAGCAATCTATTATTGATGTAGAATCTTGGCAGATCATTATCCGTAAAAGAATAAGAAATGTGGGTTCTGGTGGCATCAGGAAGCATCCTAAAGGTGGGAAAAACAATGGTTCTATTAATATTGGATCTACCCGCACTATCTACTCCATACTCTACCCACATCGAAACTTTTTCGCCGCTCATTTCGATATGATCTGTATGGGGCAATCCTCTTTTATCCAATGTCCAGGTAATGCTTCCATCTGGCTGAATCGTCCAGCGGTTCTGTTGTTCTGTAAGTTTTACCTGGGCATAGATGGTCTGATAAAATCCTGTAAGAAAAAAAGTAAACAGAGCAATTAAAAATTTCAACTTCATGGGTACAATTTCAGGGTCACCGATTTTATAGTGGATATAAAATTAATTCAACAATGCCGCCGCCGTCCATAAAACGGGTGCTTGTCCGTGCAGATCGCCTATTACTCTTTTTCTATCTAAATAATATTGCTTATCGTTTTTCTTATTGGTGCCTTCACAAACTTCTTTGATATCGGCATTTTCATCAAGGTAAGAAACCAAGCCCAACCAAGCTTTACGTACGGCTGGAGCATATGTTTTTTTATCCAACCAACCTTTTTTAACACCAGTTACCATTGCATAGGTAAACATTCCCGTTCCAGAGCTCTCTTCCCATGCTGCTGGTTCATCTATCAATTGTCTCCACATTCCGGATGGTGCCTGATATTTCAATAAAGATTCCATCATGGTTTTATAACCTTTCATAATACGAGAACGATTGGGATTGTTCTCTGGTAAGGAGGTTAAAATTTCAGCCATTCCAGCTGCCATCCAGCCATTTCCCCTACTCCAAAAATAAGGAACATCTGGAGCGTGGTAAAACAAGCCGTTGGGTTTTTGTAAAGAATCTAAATATAAAACCATTTCCTTTGCTGCTCTAATGATGTATTTCTCATCCTTGGTTGCCCTGTAAGCTTGGGTCTGCAAAGCAGTGATCATAAACATATCATCTATCCACATGCGGGTATGCCAGGAATAACCACGTTCAGAAAATTGCAATTGTTCTGGTTTTACTTTTACGCCAGCATCTGGTTTTGTCCATTGTTTATCGGCAATGTCCTGTCCAATTTCCAAATATCTTTTATCATTTGTCTGGATATACAACTGTAATGGAACCGAGCCAAAAACTGCATAATCTACATTGGTTACTGGTGGAATCATTTTGGCCTCGGTAGTAAATATAGGTTCAAATCGTTTGATGAGATCATTTTTCAATTGCTCATTGCCTGTGGCTTTAGAAAACTTTAATGCACCATACCAGGTACAGGTTTCGGGATAGGTAAATACTGAAGGTGGTGTAGTTCTATTAAAGTTAGTATGTGGAGTAGCGATAAACCTGGCTGCGACCCTCTTCCCCACCTCTTCTGGTGAAGCACCTTTTGGCCATTTGGTTAAATTGGCAGATTGGGAAAAACCAGTACTTGAACAAGCCAGTAGCAAACCTAGAACTATAGAGGTACACTTTTTCATAAAATGAGTTTTAAGATTGGGTTTTTTAATTTGGTTAATGCAATAAACAAAAATTGATGCTATAGATAGTTTATCGGATTGGCTACTCAGTCAGCTATTTTAGCATTAAAAGATTTATTTTACCTCAATAATAGTCTGCATTTTTTTATCCAATGGTTGATATTTTTTTTGCCACAGATCAACAAAGATATTTTTTGCACGAACAGAAAAAATCGAGTTCTAATTCAGTGTTAATCTGTGTTTATGTAGCTGCTTACCTCAATGTCTCAATTATTCATTAAGCAAAAAGACAAAATCACTTACTTTATTGCCAATATCTTGGTGTTGTTCAAATTCTATTCTATTTACATTAGTAATGACCAATTATACCATCATGAAACCACCATGAGCATACCGCTCAGCAAATGCAATGAAAATGCTCATGATAGCTTCATAACCATTAAACACAAATTATATACTGATGAAAAAACCATTATTACTTAGCCTCACTATTCTTTTCCTGGCATCATTTAAGCCATTCATCAATAAATTATGGGACTCAAAGTATGTTAAAACAAATGCTGATGGCTCTTTAAACTACATTCCTGATGCCAAGGGAAACATCATTCCGGATTTTAGCCATGTAGGTTATCATCAGGGAGATAAAGAAATTATAGATGTAACCGTTGTAAAAACCATCAATGCAAATGAAAATGGAGATAGCCAGCAGCTTTTACAAAATGCAATTGATGAGGTATCTAAATTACAGCTAAATAAGAATGGGTTACGGGGGACAATTTTTCTCAAAAAAGGAATCTATAAAATACCAGGAACCATCAACATCAATAAAAGTGGAATTGTTTTAAGAGGTGAAGGGGTAAACGATACAAAAATCGTTGCAACTGGCAAAGGGCAAAGATCTTTGATTGTTTTTAGTGGTGCAGGCTCATTGAAGGAAATAACTGGTAGCAGGGTAAAAATACTGGACAAATTTGTGCCAGTAGGCTCTTTTTCATTTACTGTATCTTCCGCAAATAATTTTAAGATAGGTGATGAAATTGTGGTTTACAGACCTGGAACTGAGCAATGGATCAAAGACTTGAAAATGGATCAGATAGAAGCCAGACCAGGCACCAAACAATGGCAGCCCAATGAATATAACCTACAATTTGAAAGGCATATCACCAAGATAGATGGGAACAAAATCACTATAGATAATCCTACTGTAATGGAAATGGAGCAAAAATATGGTGGCGCCGAAATTTTCAAAGCTTCTTTTGAAGGAAGAATTTCCGAAGTAGGCATAGAAAATATGCTGATAGAATCTGAGTATGCAAATGATACCGATGAAGATCATGGTTGGATTGCGGTGGAGTTTAATAAAGTGAAAAACGCATGGGTAAGAAATATTACCACTAAATATTTTGGATATGCCGCGGTAAGTATTAGATCTACCTCCAAGCAAATTACCGTGAAAGATTCAAAGTGTTTAGATGCAAAATCGGTTATTACAGGCGGAAGAAGGTATTCATTTAACAATGACGGGCAACTCAATCTTTTCATGAATTTAGAATCAACTGATGCAAGGCACGATTATGTAACTGGTGCCAGAACTTTAGGCCCTAACGTTTTCTATAACTGTAAAGCTTCTCAAACACATGCGGATATTGGCCCTCACCACCGTTGGGCAGCAGGCACTTTATTTGATAACATCCATACCGATGGAGAGATTAATGTACAAGATAGAGGAAACTGGGGCAGCGGACATGGTTGGGCTGGTGTAACCCAAGTTTTATGGAACTGCAAGGTTAAAAGAGCGGCTGTACAAAACCCTTGGGTATCAGGTCAAAATTATAGCATTGGTACACAAGGAGGAAAGTATGAAGGCAGATTAAAAGAAAGACCCGATGGCATATGGGAAAATCAAAACGAACCAGGCTTAAATCCAAGTTCATTATATCTTGCCCAACTTCAAAGCCGAAAGAAAAATGCTAAATAAAATTGAAGCATATAAAGAAATATAAGTTAAATAAAGATTATAAACATCTAAGCCATAACAAATGAACCTTATAACCTTAAATGGCAAAAAGAAAGTTCATATATCTAATACATTTGCTTACATGTAACTTATCGAGCAATATCCTTACCGCTTAATCTTAATGCCAATTGAGCCTCAAACAAGGATTTTGGTAATACTGCCTTGCCTTGGGATTCATTAATTCCTACATTGTCAAAAGTTACCCTTTGATTGGATTGAAACCCAACTAAAATCGGTAAGGCAATAGCATAGTTCCTTCTTCTGCTCATTTCCCAGAAATTATAATATTGCTCTTTTAAAGATTGATGCTGAAAGTTCCATAACACCAAATGTTTACCGTGATGTGGGTAGCCTGGCTCAGGACCTCCTAAATTGTAAAAAACACCTCCTTTAATATCATCATATAATGTAGCGAATGGTTGTCCGGAATGGATATCGATATTTTGATCCATACCTAAGGTACATTGGGTAATTACTGTATTTACAGCACTATACCCATTTCCAGCACCATGGTGTTGTGCATTATTGAAGTTGCAATTCTTAATTAAAATACCATAACCGGTACGTGCATGAACAGAGGCATGGCCTTTTTTACCTGTAAAATTTACATTTAACACACTTACCTGATAACCAGATCTTATAAATAAACCTTCATTCCAATCTTGGAATTCACAATTACGTACCCAGCTATTTTTAACATATTCCATACCTACAGCTTCCCAAGCATAATCATGTATGGCATTTTTATGATGGATAAAATCTTCCGGATAGGTTTTCCAATTACTCGTAAACCTGATGTCTTCTACCCCACATTCTTCGATAGCATTATAATTTAAAAGCTCAAAAGGGGCACTTTTAACAATCTTAAGATCAAAATGTATAGGATTCTTAAACTTTATCCTATTCCCTTCAATTTTTTCGATGGTATGAATTTCATTGATCAACATTCCGCCGTTTTTACCAAACAGCCTAGTCCATTGTGATTTTAATTCCAAAGGTGCGAAATAGAGTTTTGTAAACTCTTCACTCCTATGCTTCAGCACGATGTCCATTCCTACCTTTAACGCCTTAGCACTTTCCACTTCTACCCAAAAACCCTCTCTTTCTGCATCCCTGGTTATAATGGTCAATCTATTTTGAGCATCTTTGGCAGGTCTAAACATAATTTGCCTCCCATTAATCCTCATATTATCCTGATAAATTTCTGTCCCGCCTAATCCGCTTCCACTTCCTTTGAGGATAATATTACTTTTGGAAATTCTGATCTGTTTGGTACTATCCCTATCTTTTGCCAATAAAAATTTACCGGGAGGAAAGAAGATCACTCCGCCACCAGGGTTTTTCTCGGCTGCATTTATAGCACTTTGAATGGCTTCATCATCGTACAGATTGTCGTTAGGCTTAGCCCCAAAATCCAATACATTGAATCTTTTTTTACCGGAAACATCTGGAATCTGTTTTTCAGAAAAATGATATCCCGCATAAGAAAAATCAGGTAGAACTGGAGTTTTACCTTGTGCCCTGGCTGTTGTGAAATCTTTCCAAAGCGGCGTAATTTCTTGGGCATCCAGCGATAAAACAACTGCAAATGATAAAATAAGGCTGATTATAATTTTCATCAGAATATATTTGAATTTTAATGGTTATGAAGCCATCATAAGCTATTCATTTCGTTTTGTAAGTGGCAAGTTTATGATGGTTTCATAAAATTTAATGGCCTTAATTGATCAATCTAGCGCTCCGGTTTTCATTTTCTCCTTGCCAGATTCGCCAAACCAAGTATGCATTTTCCCTTTTACTTCTACTTTTATCACGCTAGCTACTTGATCAGGTGCTGATGTTGGAACCTTAAAAGTTAATTGATTTCCTGTTTTTGCCCATTTTACTTTATTTCCATTGTTTAATAATTGAGCTGATATTACCTCGTTAGCTAAACCATTAACCATTAACTCTCCGTTTTTCGGCCAATCAAATACTGAAAAATATAAGGTTGTATTTCCATTATCATGGTCTTTTCTGGTTACCCTGCCCCAGGGTTGTGACTGAAGAGGACTGGCTTGAGTAGCATATATAGCCTCGTTGTAGACTTTCATCCAAGCACCCAAATCCTTTAATCTTTCTACGCTTGCCTCCGGAAAAGAACCATCGGGTTTTGGGCCAATGTTCAACAAATAGTTTCCGCCCTTTGAAGCAATATCAATCAGATTATGAATCAGGGTAGGCGAAGATTTCCAATTGGTATCTGAATTTCTAAAGCCCCAGGTTCCGTTCATCGTCATACAGGTTTCCCAATCTTTGCCATCCAACTCACTTAAGTTTGGAATTTTTTGTTCTGGAGTTTTGGTATCGCCTGGAAAATTAGGGCGTTTCAACCTGTCATTAGTGATGATATTAGGCTGTAGTTTTAACAGTTTTTGCAACTTTAATGCGGCCTCATCTGTCATGTTTGTTGGCGTATCCCACCACAACACCGAAATGTCTCCATAGTTAGTCATCAACTCTTTTACCTGTGGTACTGCAACCCTATCCATATATTGGGCAAAGGTTGAGGTTTCTTGGGCTGGATCCCAATGCCCTTTGTGTGCAGCCGTATAATTGTCAATTTTGGTACTATCCGGATTTGCCCAACCCTCGGCCATTACTTTTCTGGCCACAGCACCCCCTGGATTTCCCCAATCTTGGGCTTGAGAATAGTAAAACCCTAATTTTACTCCATATTTTTTACAGGCTATGGCCAATGGCTTTAATAAATCTTTCTTGTAAGCAGTAGCATTAACTATATCCCAATCACTTGCTTTTGAATCAAACAAAGCAAAACCATCATGATGTTTGGCCGTAATGATCAAATATTTCATCCCAGCATCTTTTGCCATTCTAACCCAGTCATCTGCATTGAATTTTACCGGATTGAACTGTTTCGCCATTGATTTATACTCTGCAACTGGCACTTTCATTCTATTCATAATCCATTCCGCGCCACCTCTAGCCTGCTGACGGCCATTATATTCGCCAGCCATTTGGGCGTAAACGCCAAAATGGATGAACATACCAAAACGAGCTTCCCGCCACCATTTCATTTTTTCGTCTTGTGCTGATTGTTGTGCATAGCTTAGATTATAAATGCAACATAGGGCTATTACAGAAATTAGATTTTTAATTCTCATGATCGTATAATTTTAAAGATTTTGATTATAAAGATTGTTGAAAGGCATTCTCTTAATATTTTTTTCAAGTAACAAATATTTGGTCCAACTTCCACTAAACAAATTATCAGGTTATTCAACGATATTGGCACTTAACACATCAAATAGAAATAAGTGTCTTATTGGTTTTCGGTTTACGATCTATTCTTGCACCTCAACAAAGCTTCCAGATAATAATAATCGGCATAGCTCAATGGAACATCTACCTCACTACTTGATGGTTTTGACCCCGTGCTATGCTCTAGGATGAAGCCCTCTGCTCCACCAATCGGTGCGATGTATTTTGTACTTAAGCTTTCTAAAATCTGATTGGCCTTTTTACGATAATCATTCCCCTGATTGCTATATTTACTTAATTCATATAAACCAGAAGCAATAACCGCTGCAGCAGAAACATCTCTTGGCTCCTTAGGTATTTGAGGTGCATTGAAATCCCAATAAGGTACTAAATCCGCTGGCATATTCGGGTTATCAAAAATGAATTTTGCAATATGTTCTGCCTGTGCCAAATAGACAGGATTTTTTGTGTAACGATAGCACAAAGTATAACCATATAATCCCCAGGCTTGCCCACGTGCCCAGGCAGATGAATTGCTATACCCCTGGTGTGTGGTTTTCTTTAGAACCTCGCCAGTTTTAGGATCATAATCTACAACATGATAAGAGCTAAAATCAGGACGGAAATGATTTTTCATGGTGTTATTGGCATGGCTCACCGCGATCTTATAAAAAGTAGAATCGCCAGTAAGTTTAGTCGCTTCGAATAACAATTCTAAATTCATCATATTATCTATAATTACTGGATTTATCCATTTATCACGGCTATGATCCCAAGATAAAATTACACCAGTTTTAGGATTAAAACGGGTAGCCAAAGTTTTTGCCGCTTCTATGATTACTTCTTTGTCGTGCACATTATTGGTTATCCTAAAGGCATTGCCCACACTACAAAAAACCTTAAAGCCCATATCATGTGTAGTGCCATTGGTTTTTTCTTTCTCTATGTAAGTAGTGAATTTTCGTGCTGGTGCTTCCCATTTATTGGGCCCATAAAATTCAGTTAAGTACCAAAGTACACCTGGAAAAAATCCACTTGTCCAATCTCTGGAGGCCACCAATTTAAGCTTTCCATTCTCTAGAGTTCTTGGAGAAACCAAGTCAGGCTTAGCCGGATCGGTAGATTTCTCTATTTCTTTCAACATGAACTCCGTTTGAGTTGCAGCATGTTTAAATGCTTTTTTCACATTCACTTTTTGTGCAAAAACGACCGTTTGCAAAGCAAATAAAACCAGTGTAGCAGAAATGTGTTTATAATTCATGGTGATTAGTTTATGGGAATTAATTGTACTTCCAACAATTTCATTAATTCGCTTTTTAAAATGGTATTCGGATTGATGTTTATTTTATGCCGGCCTTCATCCAATTGTATTTCGCCAATATCCTGGGCAACTACTTTATCATTACCGATGGTTACATTTTGTCTAAATTTTTGTTGGTCTATTTTAAAGTCATAACTACCTCCGCTATCGCTACCTGCTAAATATTTTATGGAGACTTTAAATTTTTGTGCTGTACTGGTTCTGAAATCCCAACTTACAGATTGTTCTGGTTTATTCCAGCCTTCTATATAAAAACGATCCGTTTTGCCATCACCAAATCTAAAGCCTTTACCAAGATCTGCATCAAAAGCTAGTAATCTGGTCAAAGCTGTATTGGTAGATACATAGCGCAAACTGTCGATTTTAATTTCGCCATTCAGATCCAGCACGATTACGGTATTGGCCAAATCAGGCGCTTCTTTAGGGATGTTGATATAGAAATCTGTTTCGTTAATTTTTTGAGCACTCAACAATCTTTTTTTGACATCAGTCAAAAAGTAAGCATCAGTTACTTTAGATTTTAGCCCTCCAACATATAATCTACCATCTTTAGGCCAATCAAAAACATGCAGATAAAGCTTATTTGTATTTTGTGTAATTACGCCCCAACTTTGCAGAGGCATAGTGGTTTTATTCGCTTTGTAAATGCTTTCCCCATTCTTTTCTATCCATTTTCCTATTCCTGACAGTATTTTTGAATCCCTAACGTCAAATGTTCCATCTCCTTTTGGGCCAATATTCATCAATAAATTTCCTCCTCTGGATGCAGCTTTGGTTAAAAGCTGGATAAAAAAACTCGATGGTTTATGGGAATCATCATATTTGCTGTAGCCATACGATTCGTTAGTGGTGGGTATAGCTTCCCAATCGCCCGTAACCGGATAAAATTCTGCCGGTCTATCAGCCGTATTTTTATAATCACCAAAATTGGCATTGGCACTTCTAACCAAACGACCATTCACTACAACATTAGGATCGGTTTCTCTAATGGCCTTTAAGATTCTTATGTTTTCTGAAAGCGGTAGTTTTTGTGGTGTATCGAACCATAAAATATCCGGATGGTATTTTGTAATCAATTCTTTGATCTGTGGAATGGCCTTCTCATTCACATATTTTACCGCTTTTGGCAATAATTCTAGATGCTCTACATACCAGTTTACGCCACCATGCAAGCCCAGATCACCTCCTGGATTTTTATATTCCCAATCGTTTCCTGGAGCATCCGGGTCTTCCCAATCAAAAGCATGAGAATAATAAAATCCAAACTTCATCCCATGTCTTTTAGCTGCTCCGGCCAACTCTGCCATTGGATCTCTTTTAAATGGCGTTTGATCCATGATATTAAAATCTGATACCTTTGAATCGTACATGGCAAATCCATCATGATGCTTGGCCGTAATGATAAAATAATTCATTCCAGCTTTCTTGGCATCCAAAATCCATTGATCGGCATTAAAAAGAACCGGATTAAACTGATGGGCAACTTCCAGATAATCTTTCCGGAATATTTTTTCCTTACGCATCAGATGCTCGGCATAGCCACTTACTTTTTTACCCTTCCACTCACCAGCAGGCAAAGAATAAATGCCCCAGTGTACGAACATCCCAAATTTTGCATCCCGCCACCATTGAATGCGTTCTTCATGCGTTTTCATAGAGGCTGTCCACCAAGTATTTACGGCATCATCAATTGCCTTTTGATCACGTTTTTTGGATTGATTGAACATTTCCTTATCCTCATCTCCTGGCACTTGACTATAGGCCAAAAGATTGGTAAACAACAAGATCAAAAGGAAAAATGACTTTTTAAGTTTCATTTTAATAAGGATATATGTTTTAAAAATCGAAAATCTATAACCAGATCAATGGGTTTCTAACGGGTAAATTTCTAATCACCTCCTCTACTTTTGGTTGATGATCTAATTTTTTCCATGTTTTTAACCAAACTTTATCCTGAAAATGGTTTGCGCCTATGATTAAGAAAGGTTGCGCCACGGGCCAATTATCCCAATGCATTACATCTTTTGGAAAGGGCCATTGGGACTTATCCGCTACAAAAGGGTACAAATACTCAATTCCTTTTTTCATTGTTCTGCCATCTGCCAATTGGAAAGACCATAGATCGTTTTCTTTGTCTGATAGTATTTGACAAAGCATGGTCATCGCATCTAAATTAAATAGTGAATAGCCATAAGGTTTTGTACGTTTGAGCTCTCTTGGAAAACTACCATCCACTGCCATTTGGTTTGGCAAAAGCACCGTTTTAAAACGTTCTCTACAAAAATCCAATAGTTCTTTATTTTCGGTAAGTTTGGCGAACGATGCGACTTGCATAACCCAACAGGTGCCATGATTATTCTCGGCATTCATTTCATCTTTACCGTATTGGTGTGTGGTTAGCCAAGTCAGATAACGAGCGAACCATTTTTTTATCTCAATAAGCGCTTCCCCATCCATAGCTTTTGAGTGCTGCATAACCAACACACCTTGAGCAACTTCCATTAATTGAATGGTATCGATAATTCCAATTCCTCTTCCAGTAAACTTTCCTTGGATGGCTTGAGCAAATAAAAGATTAGGATTCATTAAAGTTTCTGAATCTACAAACCAAGCTTTAAGATGCAACAGTGCGTGCTTAACATACTTTTCATCTCCGGTAATTTTATATGCTGAGGCTAAAGCACCAATAATTTTGCTAAAACGGATCATGGCCAAACGGTGGGCCACAAAATTATCCGGATTGGTCAAGCCATCTTTTTGAATATATGGACCGCTTGGATTTTTAGGGTTGGGCCACCAATAATCGCCTTCAGAAAAAAAATCATGCTTGGTGCCCGCACTCCTTGGAGAAGTTTGTGCAGTAACGGTTACTGGTGCTTGTGATAATGCCCAATCCGCTTCCTTTAAAATTTGCTTTCTCAAAACTTTCGCCACTTCGGCAGCATAACCGCCATTTTGCTCAGCAGCTTTGGACTGAAAGAGAAGAGCAAAAAATAAGAGCAGTAAATATTTGGATCTTTTCATATTACTTGGTCATAAAACTGAAACTTACCTTACCAATGGTATTGGGTTTTCCTTTTTCTGGAGCAGAAATACTTCCCTTTAATTGTCCGTTTTTCTGACGTTCAACTTTTATCTGTCTCCAGGTTAATTGTCCCTTCTCAAAATCAAAAGTTTCGCCATCATCATCATAAAGATTATAATTGCCAGCTTTTTCTCCATAATGGCGAATTTCCAGATCAACCTTTTCGCCCTTTTTTGGAGCATGTAACAAAGCAGGCATCATTGGGATAATGCCTCCATCTTTAACATAAACAGGTATTTTATCCAAGCCAGGTGTTACGGTAATTACTTGTCCATCACCAGCAAAAGTCCCGGTGTAAAAATCATACCATTTTCCCTTTGGTAAAATTACCTTACGTTGGGTCTGACCGGTAAACATAGGCGCAACCAATAAATATTCGCCGGCCATATACTGGTCTTTTATTTCTTTTGAGGCAGCCTCTGCGTATGGATTTTCCTCCAAGTTTGCATTGGTGGCCGTTTCTGTCTTGGTCTCTTGTCCAAATCCATCTTCCAGGTTCATGGCCCTAAAAGGCGGAATGCCTTCAAAATGATACTTTGCAAATTCTGTATACCAGTAAGGCATCATCCTCATTCTTAACAAGGAAAATTCTTTCACCTGCTTTTCTACCTCTGGATAAGTCCATGGTTTGGTGCCGCTTGCCCAGGCATTGATCATGGCCATTGGTGAGAAAACGTTGGATTGAAATCTTCTCAACCATTCTTCACCCGTTTTGGAAGCTCTTACTTCCGGTGTCCACAATACGCCTGCAAAACCGCTGTTGATCAGTGCGGTAATGAAATCCTCATGATTGTAGTAATCGTTATAGATCACGTAAGGAAAAGAAGTTCCGCCGCCATTAGATGCCCTTACCAAACCAAAAGTACGTTGGTTGCGACTTTTGAACATTTCCGCACTGTAACGTTGTGCCAACAGGCCATAGGTTTGACGCATTTGTTCGGCGCTTATTCCTGATGGGAAAGTAGCAATATCTGGCCACAGGTATTGGTCATATCCATCTACTTCATCAATTTTATACCCACTAACGCCAATATCTACCTGATCTTTCTTTAACTGGCCAAAGAAAATACTTTGAGCTTTAGGCAATGTAAAATCTGGAACGGCACCTAACCAAACCGTATGTGAGCCTGTCAATGGTCTGATTTCCTTATAGAATGGCGCATCAGGAGAAACATAGGGATTAATCCAAAGATTCAATCTGATCCTCTTATCCAACATGCTTTTTACAAAAGTGGAAGGTTCAGGGAACCTGCCCTTATCCCAAGAAAAAGTACCCGGATAGGCTTTACTTTGCCAACCCGGTTCAAGGCCTACAAAATCTAAGGGATAGCCTTTTTCCTCAAAAGCATTTACTTCTTTTTCTACATCGGCAGCGGTAGAGCGTGTCATCACTCTTTGGGTAAAGCCCAATCCCCAACGTGGTGGCAAATAACCGCCTCCATTAAATAAATTGTATCTTTTAACTGCATCTAAGGGTTTTGGCCCGGCAAAAACATAAATCTCTACGCCTGCTGCTGGCACTAATACCTCCACCTCGTCCGAATTATTACGGGATGACCAGGTTTTATCGGTATTTCTATCTTTTGGAGTTGGGAAAGTTTTACTGTCTTTTCTCATTCCCGTCCCTGCCCAAACTTTAATGTACCTGGCCGAATTGATGAAGACTCCGTACCCATTAGATGAAACATAAAAAGGGGTTGGCGCATGTGTTCTGCCATTATCTTTTCCTCCATAATGATCAACATGTAATTCCAGTATTTTACCTCTTTGATATACCGTTTGAAAATTTAATCCAAAACCATAAAGCTGTTCGCTTTTATCTAATGGTAATCGCAAATAAGTTTTGCCATCTACCAATTCGGCAATAACAGCTGCTTGTGAAGCAAAGGGAAAAGCAGAAGAGCCTAATTTTATCAAAGATTCGTGATTGGGTTTGGCTCCAGATGCTTTTAAAAGATCATAAGCTTCTGGCGTACCAAAAATGCCTTTCCAAACACCGGGTTCTACCTCTGTCCAGGATATACCTTGGGCATTTAAATTAAAATTTATAGCAAAAAAAAGTAAAAAATAGAGTAATGGCTTTTTAAACTTCATAGTAGTTCTATACAATGGGTTTTAGAATATATTTGGTATAGCAAATAAAGAATTTTTACCTTGTATTCATTCCATTTGCTATACACTTTATTCAACTATGTTGGCATTCTAAAAAGGATGAACAAAGGTGATAGGTATATTTAGCTGAATACGGTCAACTAATTCTATAGCTTATATTTAAGCTACAAAGGGATAATGGTATATGTAGCTCCTTTAATCGTTTTAAAATCGATTACATAACTTTTTAAAGTAGCCAACTCCAATAATTTGGCATTTCCATTTTTCTGAAAAGCTTCTGGTTTTCCAATACTATTGAGGGCATTAGGATTAAATCCGCTTGCTTTGTTAGCCGAAACTTCAACAACTTTTACTGGGATTGGGGTTCTCAGCCTACAGTTTCCACCCAAATTAGAAACAATAATGGCCTTGCTCAGTTGGTGATTTTTCCAATCTATATTCACCGTAAAATTGCCTCTGGCTTTTATCCCATTAATTGAACCTAAGCTCCATTCTTTCGGTAATGCAGGCAATAAGTAAAGTTCCCCATTTTGGCTTTGCAGAAGCATTTCTGTAATTCCTGCTGTTGCGCCAAAATTACCATCAATTTGAAAAGGTGGATGTGCATCAAATAAATTTGGATAAGTACCACCCCCACTCATTTGCACATTTGTTAATTGAGCTGCCGGAGCATTTGAAGACGGTACTGGCTCTATCGTTTTAGCTGGATCTATTAAAGTTAAGCCCGCTTTCAGGATTTTCAAGGCATGATCCCCATCTTGTAATCTGGCCCACCAATTAATTTTCCAGGCCATAGACCATCCTGTACTCAAATCACCTCTATAAATTAACGATTGCTTGGCTGCAGCTGCAAGTTCTGGTGTGCTTAATGGATTGATCTGCTGTCCGGGATATAAACCAAAAAGATGCGATAAATGCCTGTGGCTATCTTTTGGATTGTCCCAATCTTTAAACCACTCTTGCAATTGTCCATACTGCCCTATTTGATAAGGGTATAATCTGGCTTTTGCTTTTTCTAAACGATTCCTAAATTCTTCATCTATGCCTAAAGCTTTCGACGATGCTATACAATCGGTAAAAAGCTCCCTAATGATACTCATATCCATAGTACTGCCCATACTGATTTCCAGATCTTTTCCGTTCAGGTTAAAAACATTCTCTGGTGAAGTTGAAGGACTGGTTACCAAATAGCCATTTTCATCTTCTACCAACCAGTTTAACATAAACTCGGCAGCACCTTTCATTACTGGATAGCCTTTTTCTTTCAAGAAAACCTGATCTCCCGTAAATAAGTAATGTTCGTACAAATGGGTGCTCAACCAAGCACCGCCCATCGGCCAGGCCGACCATCGGGCGGCTCCTTTCGGATCCCAATCATACCCGCCGGTTGGGGAGGTTTTGGCCCATATATCTGTATTATGATGTAAAACCCAACCATTTTGGATGCCGTAATTCACTTTTGCGGTAATTGCTCCATTTTTAGCCAAACGACCCATAAAATCGAATAATGGTTGATGTAATTCTGATAGGTTGGTATTTTCGGCCAACCAATAATTCATTTGCGTATTGGCGTTTACGGTATAATTGCTCCCCCATGGTGGTTGAACAGCATCATTCCAAATTCCCTGTAAATTGGTTGCTTGTGAACCTGATCTGGAACTTGCAATCATCAAATACCTTCCAAATTGATAGTAAAGTGTCTGTAAACCCTGGTCATTTCCTTCTTGACCCTGCTTTGATAAACGGATATTGGTTGGTAATTTTATCAAATCTGCATCGGCATTGAGATTAAAGCTTACTCGATTAAAAAGCTGTTTATAATCTGCCAAATGTGCCGTTTTTATTGTAGCAAATGATTTTGGATAAGCACTTCTTAGATTTGCTTTGGCTTCTATAGATGGGTCTATTCCTTCTAACCCAGAAGATTTATCAAAACCATTAAAACTTGTTCCGTTGCTGAGGTAAATGGTAACTGCATTTGCTTTAGAAACCTTTATATCTTTCCCAACTGCAGCTACAGTTCCCCCTTCGTTCTTGATCTGAACATGAACCTCAAAATTCATTCCCTCTTTATCATCATACATGATTTGTTGGGGCTCACTTGGGCGATGAGCTACGTATTTTGGCACTTTACCTTTTAAAATCAAATAATTTGGCTGAATAGCATCAGTCTCATAATGTAGTTTGCTGGTGATGCTAGCGATAAAATTGATTGCATTTTTCTGATCCGCGGTAATTCTAATGGCCATTACCTGATCTGGAAAACTTACAAGGGTTTCTCTTTTGTAATTTACCCCGCCAATTTTATAAGCTACCGTATGAACTGCTGTATTTAAATCCAGTTCCCGGTGATAATTGATGGCTGTCGAATCTTTTAGACCAAAATCCAGAAATAGATCAGCCATAGTTAAATATCTGGCAGAATAAGGACCTTGCATATTTTTCCAATAAACAGCCGCTTGCGCATAATTGCCATCGGCTACAGCCTGACGAACTTTTGGTAAAAACTCTTGTCCTTTTGGGTTATTGCCAGCAATTGGATAACCAGACCAAAGTGTTGAATTATTCAACTGGATTCTTTCTTTATTTACCCGTCCAAATATCATGGCACCAGTTTTACCATTTCCCAAGGCTAATGCCTCCTCCCATACTTTTGCAGGTGCATCATACCATAATTTTAATGGCTCCTTAGTTTGTGCAAAAGCTGAAAAACTTATCCATAAAAGAAAGAAAAAACTGCACTTTTTCATACGAAAGGAGATTCTAAAATTAAAAACGTATTCTTTATCAGAGATTGCTTTACCCCTACACAAAACCTCAGCTTCTGTTCGCAATGACGAATTTAAGACCCAAAACTTACATTACATTAATAAAAAGGCAACCTAATAGGCGGCCTTTTTATTAGAGCGTATACTTTAAAAAAGATAGCCTATTGAAACACCAACATTTCGGTTCTGGGATTTAAAGCCTGCATCGTTGCTGATGTTAACAAAACCATAACCAAAATTAGCACCAAAGTCCATCCCGTTTTTTAGTCTAAAACCTGCTACCAGGTTAAGGCCAAAGTCGCCAGCTTTTAACTGATTGGCTTGATTTCCAAAATCTATACTTTCTACATTGGCCCTTTTCATATAGATATTTCTTTTATCGATAGATCTCATCCTTCCACCAATAGCATAGGCTGCATAAGGTCCTCCACCCGCATAAAGCGTTCCCATTTTAATCTCTTTATTATAAAGAAGATTGACAGGAATTTCCAAATAAGAAAGATTTATATTGCGGTCGGTAGTGTAAGGTACAGGGCTACCATAAGAAATACTATTGTGCTGCCCGACAGACTTATTTCCTTTTACCGAGAAATTCAGACCCGGTTGTAATGTAGTAGCCTTGCCCACTTTGATATCGGCGAATATCCCAAGTAAAAATTTAGCACTTATCTCATATTGTGAGCCTGGACTAAAGCCTGTTCGTGGTTGTAAAGAAGGAAAATTCAGACCCGTTTTTACCCCAAACTGGGCTTTTTGGGCCATTAAGTTATTATTGACTACCATTATGGCAATGAGGATTAAAAGTTTTTTCATATTATTTATCATATAATTAAAATGAATTATCTGGATGGACGAACGGTAACACCCCAAACATGTATGGTACCATTAGTGGCCCTATAATTAGAAGACCGCACAACTAATCCCCCATTGAGAAACAACTTGGAATCTGCCGTATTGGAAATCTTTAAATTAAACTTGCCATCAGGGTCAAAGCCCGTAGGCGCAGTTCCAATACCGATATAATCAAAAATAAATGCTGCTGGTGTACCAGTACTTGCAGTGATTGTACCGGGAGTTCTTGATGGTGTTACCATATAGCCTAATCTTGATTCTTTACCGGCCACACTCCCGGCAGGAAGCAGAGATTGCACATCTACCCCTTCAGGGGTTAAATTAGTGTAATTGTAATCGCCTATTCCTATGAGATACAACAGGTATTTCCTAACCGTTTCCTTGTCATAATCTTTCCAACTTTTAGTAGGTGTTGAAGTTACCGCAATACCAGAGTTAGGTGCAGTAAATATGATAGATCCGTCTGGATTTTTAGAGATAATTGGATAATCGTTAAAAAAACAACCTGCCTGTAATGTTTGGGCCGTACCACTTACCTTTCTAATGGCATCATTATGAAGAAAAATATACGTTCTATTTGGCTTCATATACTCCGTTGTATCTATACCAGAGTAATCAATGGCTTTTTTCATCCATCTAAAAACGGTATCATTCGGATTATTTCCATTGGCCCTCATTTTCAAATAATCCCATGCAGACATGTTTACATTTTCAGGAATAATGGATTTCTGATAATCATAATCTTCTTGAATATCCATACCAAACATACTACACCCAGAAATAAACAAACTAAGGCCGAACAGTATCGCTAGTCTATTAAATATTGTTTTCATTGTTTTCATGATATAAATTTTCTTAGTCAGTATATGGTTGATTTTGGGTCAATAAAGAATTTGAGTTCAGAACATTTCTGTTTAGTGGCCATAAATATTTTCTCTTATCCGGGCCAAAGCCTGTAGCATCGGCTGGTAATACTCCTGATCTGACCTGACGAGCTTTGATAATTGGGTCCATTACCTGAATTACTCGATCTGTACGTACTAAATCAAACCATCTTTTACCCTCTCCAAAAAGCTCGTATTGTCTTTCCTGAATAATTGCATCTTCTAATTTAGTCAGGTCCAAAACACCCGGTGTAACAGAAACTTCCGGGCTATTGGCTGTATAAACAGGTATTTTTGCCCGGGTACGGATAAAGTTCAGATATTTTAGGGCATTTACCTGATCGCCAGTTCTATTTAACGCTTCTGCATATAACAAAAACTGATCTGCCAATCTGTACATGGAAAGATAAACGTTAGAAGTGTTGGCATCTCTATCGGCTGCAGTTACCGTATAACTTGCTGTTCCAATAGTTCCCGTTCCTTTATAATATTTCCATAATCTATCTCTTACATCTGTTTTGGTAATATCATAAGTGGCCCTGGTTCTAATATCTGTTGGATACTTTAGCGGCCAATCATAGAAAATACCAAAATCAATTACGAGTGGTGTATTATTTGGTGTGGCAGAAACCCCGGCCATACAAGGACATCCATTAGCAATAGTATTCCAATGAATATTCCAAATGGCCTCAATACTGTTAGTCGGCTCTGTAAACATCTTATTCCAGTTATCCGCAGGCTCCAAATCTGTTATGGCAGTACCACCATAAGTAGCTTTTGCTGTATTTGGCGTTCTGGTAGCGCCCAACAATAAAAACCATTTTTTGGCATTATCATAATCTTTACGCCACATGTAAACATCCACTAATGCCGCACAGGCAGCTGCTCTTCCTATTTTAAAAACATTGTAATTTCCATTATCAACATTGTTATAGGCATACACCAGATCAGGGATGATAACATCTGTAAAAATTTTATCGGCAGGATCCCTGGCTTGCTTTGCATCCAAGGTAGCATCCTCAAAAGGCTGTAACCTAATTGGTGCATCGCCCCAGGTCCTAACAATATAAAAGTATGCTATCGCCCTCATCGCCCTGCTTTGTGCAATATTGTCTGTGATGATCAATGGGGTAACCAAGGCCTTATTCAGCTCCGTATTTACAATACCTGGGAAATACTTTATGTTCAGATTGGCTATATTGATTACTTTATACATGCTAGACCAGTCTGAGAAAGGGTTACTGGCCGTTAAACCATTTAATTGCAGTTCCGCATAAGTAGAATTAGAGTTACCGCCTCTTTCATAATTATCTGAACGGGCTTCGCCCCACATCGTGTATTTATTATTGAACTGGGATTCTCCAACCATTGCCTGTTGAAAATTACCGTATAAAGAAACCATAGCCCCAGTCATATCCTTGGCCGATTTATAAAAATCTTCTGCCTTGATGGCGGTTACAGGCTCTATTTCCAAAAACTTTTTACAGCTTCCCAGCATGATGATCGATGCCAAAAAAGCAATACTTAATATCTTTTTCATATATAATCTTATAAGCTAATGTTTATACCGAAACCAAACTCTCTCCGTTTAGGATATTGACCACCATCTGTTGACGGTGTTAATGGGTTACTGTTGCTAAATTCTGGGTCAAAACCTGAGTAGTTGGTCCAGGTTAATAGATTGGTTCCATAAACAAATACTGACAAACTTTTCATCATAATCCTATTGGTCAAAGCCGGTTGAAAGGAATAATTTAGCCTCGCACTTGATAATCTGATAAAAGAACCATCTTCTATATAGTAACTATTCAACCCTCTTTTTTGGTTACCATTATTATCCTTTGTTGGGAAATATGGATAAATCGCAATATCGCCCTCTTTTCTCCATGCGCCATAAATCGCTTCGGGGAATGCGGTTCCATTACTGGATCCAAAAGTGGCGAAGTTTTCTTTAAACGCATTATAGATCTGCCCTCCAATGGTCGCATTAAACATTAGATTCAAAGAAAACCTTTTGTAGGTAAAGGTATTGCTAAGGCCAAGATAATAATCGGGTGTTGCATTACCGATCACTTGGCGGTCGGCATCATCGATAGTACCATCTTTATTTAGATCATCCCATTGGGTGTCACCACCTTTAAGTGGTCCTGCAGGGCCGCTTAACTTTTGAACAGTACCCGTATAGCGCTGCCCATTTAAGGTATAGTATTCGGCTATCTGGCCATCTACAGAAACGTTTACCGGCTCTAATTGTGTCCAATCTGTAGAATAGGCATTAGATGCCGTCCATCTGAAAATGCCCAATTGCTTATAGCCATAAAAATCTCCCAATTTACCACCTGGGGTTATCAAATACCTGGTGCCGGTAATAAACGGTTCATCATTGAACAAGCGTTTAATTCTTCCGTGCTCAAAAGATATATTTGCATTTACAAACCAACTAAAATTAGGTTTTGAAATAGGAGTGCCAGAAATTGAAAATTCAGCTCCATTGGTATACAGATCGCCAGCATTAACACGTACTGCCTGGAAACCTGTTTCTTTAGGCAATAAGTTATCCATCAATAATTTATTGGTGGCTTTATGGTAATAATCTATAGATAAGGTCAATCTGCCCTTAAATAAACTGATGTCAGTTCCATAATTGGCCTGAACGGTGTTTTCCCATTGTATTTGTGGGTTACCCAGTCTGTTTGAGATTACGGCGCCAGAAATTCCCAAATAACTAACATCTCCAAAACTGATTAAAGTATTATCTTCATTATCGCCAATACCATCGTTACCCTGCGAACCATAGCTTATTCTTATTTTTGCATCATTTAATACTTTTCCCTTAGCCCAAGCCAGGAATTTCTCATCAGATATGCGCCATGCCAATGAACCTGACAAAAAATTGCCCCATTTATTTTCCGGACCAAATTTAGATGAGCCATCTCTTCGGAAAGTGCTGTTAACAATGTACTTGCCTTTATAGTTGTAACCCACACGACCAAACAATGACTCTAAAGAACTTCCGCCACCACCGGTATTGCTGTTCCTGATATCAATATTACTCACGTTGAAATTGGTAACTTGCTCATTAACGAACGAACCGGGCAAGGCTTGAAATTTTAAGGACGTAGAAGTCCGCTTTGATGCTTCAACACCCAATGTTCCAGTAAATACATGGTCTTTTCCAACAGTTTTATTATAGTTAAAGTAAGACTGTAATGTCCAGTTAAAAGTTTTGGAAGCACTTTGGGTTCCCCTGTTCTCGTTTCCATTATCATCTAAGAATTGAGGCTGAAAATAATTGTTATCACTGGTATTTAATGTTGCACTTGCTGTAGTAGTGAATTTCAGGTCTTTATAAATCGCATATTCAAAGTTGTTTGCAAAAGCCGCATTATAGCCCTCTGTTATATTGGTTTCCAGCATAGCGTTTGCAATTGGATTACGTTTACTAGATACATAACTGGTAAATGAACCATCGGGAAGATATATCCTTAAATTGTTGGGCCTATCAAATACCGGATTTAAAGATCCGCCAGTACTCCATGCAGATTTCTTGTTCCAATAAAAGTTAAGGTTAGTGGTGTACCTAAATTTAGGGCTTACCTGGAAGTCTATATTCATTCTTCCCTGTAAGCGCTTTGCCCATGTGTTTAAAACACTACCTTTATCATCCAGATAGTTTAAGCTAGAATAATAGGTCAAATCCTTTTGGCCTCCACTAACCCCTACTTTTAAGTCGTTTAAAACAGCAGTATTGCCTAATAACATTTCCTCTAAATAATTATCGGAATTATAAGCTACGTTTAATGAATCGGTACTGCTACCTGAACTTATGTTGTTATTGTTCTGAATCTGTCTCCACAAACGCAAGTCTTTTGAATTTGCCTGTTGTATGGTGTGGGCAATGTTACCTATTTTACGTCCGTAAGAAAGGTCAACTCTTGGTTTACCCACCTGCCCTCTCTTTGTAGTTACTAAAATAACTCCGTTAGCAGCTCTAGATCCATAAATAGAAGTAGATGCCGCATCTTTTAAAATTTCGATATTTTGGATATCATTTGGGTTGATGTTGGCAATCCCATCGGTAATTATCCCATCAACAACGTATAATGGATTATTACCTGCAGAACTAAAAGTAGATGCACCGCGAATTTGGATGCTTCCTTCTGCTCCTGGTTCTCCGTTGTCATTAACCACCAGAACTCCAGATGCTTGTCCCTGTATGGCATCAAAAATATTTGTAGGCTGGCGTTCTTGAATTTGGGCAGCATTAATAGAAACAGTAGCTGCCGCATTGTCTTTTTTCTTAACGCTACCACCATAACCTTGAACCACTACTTCATTCAAGGTACCTGCATTCTCCTTTAATGCAATGCTTAACTCTGTTCTATTTCCAACAATTTCTTCGTAGGTATTAAAGCCTACAAAGCTAAATTGTAATCTTGATTTTTGATCCGGAACCTTGATGGTAAATCTACCATTATTATCTGTTTGCGTAACCGCGGTTCCCTCTTTTACCCGTACACTTACACCTGGGATTGGCCCTCCTTTATCATCCTTGACAATACCTTTAACGGTTAGTGTTTGCGCCAAAGAAACAATTGGAGACATAATCAAAAAGAAAATCAATGTTTTCCAGATGTTACTTTTAATAAGTTTAATAAATGTCTTGTCCATATAGTGAATATTGATTATTTGAAATTTTGAATTCTTCGCTGGTTTGATCCAAATTAATCACGTTGGATAAGGAATTAAGACTGCATTAGGATGCAACCTTTTAGTTTTTCGTCTCATTGTTAACTAGTTTTATATTTGGTTATACAATAGAAAGAAATTACAGGCTTGCTTTAGTGAATGTTTTTAGCCTATTAATAAGTTATTTTGGCATGCGTTAAATAAGTTTTAATCCAAACGTGCTTAAAAAGCTGATAACTCTTTTAGAAAATGTAATTCACTCAACAGTAATTTTGGAGCTTTAGCAGTTAAAATCTAACTTGAATAAGGTTACAAAGCATTTTTGGTTATAATTTCCATTTTTTTAAAAAGCTGCCCAATTAAATTTAGTTGCTTTATAAACTTACTTTTTATTGGGTTTTAAGAAACAATTACCACCAATTAAAGGGGCTTTACCCCTTTTTATGCCAATTTAATTGCATAAAAAGCTAATTGTTACCAATTATGACCCTTAGGTATAAGTTAGATTTGGAATACCAATTTAAATTTCAACATTGAATCAGATGTATAATTTTAGATATATTGTCTTACTGGGTCTGTATCTGGCAAGCCCTAAAAATGCGCATAGTCAACAAACTTATTCGATAGTTAAAATTAGTGAGGATGCCAATATTCGGTCAGACCAAAGACCTATATCAATTGGTTTTTATGATAAAAGTGCAAACAAGACCTTTGTTACCTGGATGGGTGCAAAAAGTGCGGCTGTAGTAAAGGCTTACGATCATCAGACTAAAAATTGGAGTAACGATAAAATAGTGGGTACCCCTACTTTTGTTGATAAGCATAATTATCCGGGAATGTTAAAAGGCCCGGATAATCGCATTTACATTTTTTATGGTTGTCATAATTCTACCATGAAAATGACCGTTTCGCCAAAGCCATTAAGTATTGATGGAACATGGGAAGACCAGTTTATTCCCATTGCAGAAAAAGCTTCATATCCTGCACCGATCATTACGGCCGAAGGCAATTTTTATGTTTTTTATAGAGAAACAAGGCAAACCCATGGATATTCGGATGATAGGCCTTATCAATTGGTGAAATCAACAGATCAGGGAAAAACCTGGACCAAACAGATGGTTATCGATCCATTTCCAAGAGTAACAGATAACATGTGCGAAGTTTATAATGGAAAAGTAACCTATCAACCCGCAATGAATGGAAATAAGGCTAAAATTCATTTGGCATGGACAATTGCTGGCGAAAAAATAGGTAAACACGCACATGCCACCTATGGCAGAAATGTTTATTATGCTTACCTGGATCCAGGTAATGATCATCTTTACAATATTAATGGTAAAGATCTGGGGAAAACAATCGAGACTACCGAGTTAGATGAGTTTTGCCAGGTTTTAGATACCGGTATCCCAGAAACAGGGCATTTAGCAGGCTTACAGGTATCTGTTCATTACCGTGATAACGGATTTCCCTTAATCTATTTCGATAATCAAGTTGGAGCTGGGCCTGGCTCTGCAACATGGGATGGGAAAAAATGGATTTTTGCGAGTATAGAAAGCCCTGGCAATAGTGTCAGAGATTTAAGAGATCCAAGAGAGTTGGAAAAGTTTGGTGCGGATTCTTTTAGGGTTTACAAACCATCCGATGATTCGATAAAAGTTTACACAACAACTAATGGCGGAAAAAGTTGGACATTTGAAAGCACTATAAACGTTGGGCAGAAAGTAGATCGGGTCCATACCATAGACAATGCAAGCCCAGACATTAAGTTAATGATTACCGAAGCAGGAGATAATACCTTAGATGTAGGAAAAAGAGATGTTTTTATAGGAAGCATCAAGGCCAAATAAAAATTTAAACTATCAAAATTCAATACTCAAATGAGAAAAAAAACAATTACCTCAATCTTTATTGCATCCCTTTTACTGATGGGCATTTTATTCTCCTTTATTAATAAGCATGTAGATGAAATTACGCTCTTTAAACCTGATGTGGATAACGCTGGACTAAAGTTACAGACTGGTTTTGGGGCAAATAAAATTGCGGATAACCTGGGTAAGGCCAGACATTTAATCGTTACCAAAGATGGAAGTATCTATATCAAACTGATGAAAGTGGTTAATGGAAAGGGCATTCTATTTCTTCAGGATAAGGATAAAGATGGTAAATATGAAGTCCAGTCTTCATTCGGTGATTTTGGGGGAACAGGAATTACGATTAAAGATGGTTATCTGTATGCATCTTCTGACAAGGAAGTTTTTCGTTACAAATTAGATGAGACAGAAAAAGTAATCGATCCTTCAAAACCCGAAAAAATTATTACGGGCCTGGTGGCCGGAAGACAGCACCAAACCAAATCCATTGTATTGGATAATGACAATAATATTTATGTAAATATCGGTTCCCCATCCAATTCCTGCCAGGAAAACGATCGGGGCCTGGAGTCAAAGGGTAAGATAGGCTGCCCCATTTTAGATTCAGCAGGAGGAATATGGCAATTTAAAGCCAATAAACTGAACCAGACTTATGTTGAAGGTGTGCGATACGCCACAGGATTAAGAAATGTAATGGGTTTAGACTGGAATACCCAAAACAATACGCTTTTTGTGATGCAGCACGGAAGAGATAATCTAAGCTCTTCCTGGCCCAAATTTTATAACAACAAACAATCTGCCGAACTTCCTGCCGAAACCATGTACATGATCAAAAAGGGAGATAATGCAGGTTGGCCTTATATTTACTATGACCCCATCCAGAACAAAAAGATGCTTGCACCAGAATATGGTGGGGATGGCAAAAAAGAAGGCAGTAAAGATTATATAGATCCTGTGGTGGCTTTCCCTGCACACATGGCGCCCAATGGCCTATTATTCTATACTGGAAGCATGTTTCCCGACCGATATAAACAAGGTGCTTTTGTTGCATTTCATGGCTCATGGAATAGAGCTCCCGAAAAACAAGCTGGTTATTTTGTTGTCTTTGTTCCATTCAAAGATGGAAAACCCGCTGGTAAATGGGAAGTTTTTGCCGATGGTTTCTCTGGCATGAATGAGGTAATGGTGCCAAGAGAGGCACAGCACAGACCATGTGGATTGGCTCAAGGTCCAGATGGTTCCCTGTTTGTTACCGATGACGTAAAAGGATCTGTGTATAGAATTGGCTATACTAAAAAATAAATTACATACCGATGAAAAAAATAATCTGTGCCATAATTTTAACGATTGGCTTTCTATCTGGCTTAAATGCCCAAACCGCAAAAAAACGAAAAATAACCAAGCCCGCTGTTAACAATAGTACTCAGCAAACTCTTGCAAAAGGTAAAATCGTTTACACAAACAATTGTATGACTTGCCATCAGGTAGATGCTGGTGGGGTAATGGGACTGAACCCTCCTTTAATTAAAACCGAATATGTTTTAGGGGATCAAAAAAGGTTGATCGGTATTGTGTTAAATGGTTTCAATCAGGAAATTGAAATTGATGGTGATACCTATTCCAATCCAATGCCTTCATTAGGTCATCTTAGCGACCAACAAATAGCAGATGTTTTGAGTTATGTCCGCAATAATTTCGGGAATAAGGCAAGTATAATTACTCCCGCACAAGTTAAACAAGTTAGGGTCTCCAAGAAGTAGTTAAATCCCTGCTCAGATGATGATGGAGCAGGGATTTTTTTATGCCCTAATTTTTATAGATTGAGCAGTGGCACCATTTTCATAAGCAACGGCTTTAACTGCTTTTCTAAAATCGCCACCATCCAACATAATACCCGAATTGGCATTTCCATCCAATTTCAAAAAAGTAGTTGCTGGAGTCAATAATCTGGACGCAGAGATCATTACATCTTTAGATTTGATAAACCTTAAGGTACAATCCGCACTGGTACTGCCCTTTACAGCCAACCCAGCTATACTGCAATCCTGTACGTTATCAAAAATAATCGCTGGTCTGGCATCAGTTTTATCAAATTCAAACCTCACATTTTGAAGCATCAAACCTTTTACGTTTCGGGCATACATGCCATAAGCAGGTGGACCAGATGGTTCCGGATCCCAAACCGTAAAGTATTCTTGCGCCCTTTGTGGAATATCTTTTTTGGCTGCCAATGCAGCAGAACCCCCACCGGCATAACTTACATGAATATCCGTAAAGCTTACATTTTCGATATAATTGTCGCCCAAAGCATTTAAGGTAATGCAGCTAAAATTTTCTCCCGGATATACCTTTACATCAAAGGGAATATCAGGATGATTTACCGGAACAGGAACAACCGTAGCCCTGATTCCATTAAAAATGAGATTCCGAACAAAAGTGGGTTGAGGAGGGGCTACCGGGGCAGTGGTGTTTGTCTCCTTATTGGAGGCACCACTAAATCCAATTCCAATCGGACCGGTTACATTCCTCATAATGATATTTGAAAAAGTAAGATTTTCTAATCGGGCATTACCAGAACTAATTTTTATTGGGCAACCATAGGTTTCATAGATCAAACAATTTGATACGACAATATTTTGTGCATCACCACTTCCAAACCTAAAAATAGACCAACGTGTACTAAAAGAACAATTGGTTACTGTTACAAATTGATTGCTGCCGAACAACGCACAGGCATCATCCTGACAACGAACATCACAATTTACTATATGGACATATTTACAATTGTTAAAATGGAAGCCATCGTTGTTTTTGTTTACCCGATTATAAATCTTTATTCCATCAATATTTACCTGTTCGCAATTTAAAATCCTAAGGCAGTGGTAAGCACTTTTAGTATAGAGAGAATCGCGTAAAAGCAGGTTATAGCATTTATAAAAAATCAATAAATGTGGTCTGTCAAAATAACCTCCACCTTGCGAATTTGGTCCAGTATTATCTCCCTGACCAGTAAAAAAGGCTGTTCCATTTCCATCAATAGTTCCCCTACCCTGAATAGATACATTATCGGCATTTGCAGCATAAATCATCACAATATTTCCATTTCCCGGAGGTACGCCTTTTCCTGCAGAATAATCTTCTTTTCTTGGACTTCCCAATAATCTACCCCGATTGGAAAGATGTAAGGTTACATTGCTTTTTAGCTCAACAGTGCCAATAATAAAATCGCCAGCAGGCACCATTACCGTCCCGCCTTTTTCTTGGTGGCATAAATCTATTGCAGCTTGTATTGCTTTGGTATCCAGGGTTACACCGTCGCCCTGGGCACCAAAATCCCTGATGTTATATACCTGGGCACCAAACATTTTTTCGTCTGTAGGAGCAATATGACCAGGTTCTTTTGCCTGAACAGTGGTACCAATAAAACTTACTCCAATGGCTGCAATAGCAGGAACTGAAATTTTTTCCAGCCATTTTCTTCTTGAAAAGGATGAATCGTTTAAGGAGAAATCCTTAATTTCATCTTGATTATTTTTAGGTTCTTTCATCAATCATTCAATTTGGGTATGTTTTAAACAAACTTTTTATTTCAGTTCTTTTGGAATTTAACGCGATTAATTCTCTCCTACTACCGCTTTAAGATTGCTTCGTCGTTCCTCCTCGCAATGAACGCGCATTTTCTAAAGAAATGTCATCCTGAGCTTGTCGAAGGATATTTCTTTGCTTTTGACCGATTTACAAGGGTCTTCAACAGGCTCAGAAGACAAAACATTATTGTTTGGGGGCATATTTCCTGACCAGATTTACCTCAATCCATGATTTTTCGCTTCCATCTTTAGCTTGGCTTAAACATGCGGTAAAAAATGCCGTTACTTGTTCTTTCTCATTTACAAAAACAAATGGTCTTTCTCTCCTCCTAAAAGTCTGTTCTGTGCCATCATCATAAGTTACTGTTTTGGTATAAACAGGTTCTTTGGAAACCAAAGTGTAATTGATCCCATCTTTAGAATAATATTGTGCTCCGTTTTTACTGGTTCCGGTAGCTTCTCCTCCAAAATCGCTTAATATTACGTTGTATTGGTTATTTGCCCACCAAATGGTTGGATCTTCCAGTTGATTTTTTCCGGGTAGTAAATTATATTGATTGCTAACCAAGGTATAATTCCCATCAAATGATGGGGCCTGATAGCCTTGGGCGATACGGATATTATCCACAGATTTCCTTCCAAAAACATAAATACTGCCATCTTTTTTTACTAAAGGAGCCGGATTGGAAAAAGGCATTGCCACTTTATCAATCCTTGTCCAAGGGCCAGTAATAGATTTACTATAGGCATAACCCGTTTCGTTGGCCGATGAAATGTAATAAAGCACAAAAGTATCTCCTGTTTTTACAATTTTTGGATTATGCGCCCTGTCATTGTCCCAAAAGCCTTCTCTTTTTTGAAGTACAACTTCTTGAAATTCGTAGGGTCCATAAAGTTTTTTTGAGGTTGCCCTTACAATCTCCGAATGGCTTGTCCAACCGCCCAAACCATATTTTTCTGGCCATCGAGAGGCAAACATGTGATAGGTATCGCCTACTTTTATTACGGTTGGGCACCATAAAATGTATCCCTCCATTTTAAAACCACCATTTTTTACAGCGGGTTGCATGGCCTCTTTCATGGTCTGTGCTTTAATAGCATGATTAAATATTAAACCAATTAAAAATATAGCCGTAGTAATTATTCTTTTCATATTTCTATTCTCTATTTCCTGTTCTCTATTTCCCATTTCCTATTCTCTATTCCCTGTTCTCTATTCCCTATTAATTTTTTTCCTTAAACATCAGCTCCTTAATTACCAATATTCTTTACCGCATTTGACCCCAATCTTTCAGATAATTGAGCAAATAAATATTTAAGGTTATTTCGGCATAGCAATACCAGCCTTTGCTTCAGCAGCAAATTCTACCTGTTTTTTGATTAATGAGGCTTTATTTTTAGCCGTATTAATATTTTTACTATTTGCACCTTCTACCCGAACCAAAGCATGTGCATCGCCTTTTACTTCCACATTATTGATGTTAGCAACAACCACATTTTCTAAACGGACAACAGCCTCCGCATCCTTGGTTTCAGGAATTTTCCAATTGCTGACCGTAATATCCTTGCCATCTTCGCAAACCAGGGCCGGACGGAGATCATTACTTCCCAAATTGAATTTCACATTGATGAGCTTCAGCCCTTTCACATGACGGGCCCAAATTCCATAAGCAGGGATTTTTGGACCGAAAGTTTTTACTTCCGGATACTGGTCTATGGCTTCGGGAACTACTTTTCGGGCATCCTCTGCTGTACCGCCACCGGCCAATGTGATTTCTATATTCTCCAATGTTAAATTGGTAATATCATGCCCCGGAACACCAGTAATCAAAATACCTGATGGTGGAGTTAGTTGTGCATCATCGGCCGCTTTAGCTTTTACATTCCGAATGGTTACATTTTCGAAGGTTCCGGTAGCCAGTTTGGTCTCGGTATTTTTGCGAAAAACACTTAACCTGGAGCCTAAACGAAATAACATTGGTGTTTTCACTTCATCCATCGTAATATCAGCAATCAGAATATTCCTCAAATGAGCTCCATCAACGGTCAATAACTTTATTCCCCCATTTTTAGTATCATAAATATGGCAGTTGGTAATCTTGATATCCTCAAAAGGAGCCATAGATTCTGTGCCCATTTTTATGCCTGCCTGGTTACTCTTCAGCCTTAAGCCAGATACCTCGATATTCTTACAGGCCATTTTGCTTGATGTGGTCTTAAATACCAATGCATCATCCCCACTAACCACATCGCAATCTTTAATGCGCACTTGCTGACAGCCATCGATCCCAATCCCATCGTTATGAGCAACGCCCACACTTTGGATTTTCACATTTTCAATTAATATCTGTTTACTTTGGAAATAATGAGAAGTCCATGCACCAGCATATTTTAAGGTTACTCCCCTTACCGTTACGCCTGTGCATCTTACAATACGAACTAAAAAAGGCCGCAATCCCCAGCGTTTTCCCTCGGGACGGGTATCTGTTAAAATATGCTTTGCTTTCAAAGCCGATCCCTGTCCATCTATAGTTCCTTCGCCTTCAATACCAATATTTTTTGCATCAACTGCAACCAATAAGGCCCAGCCTACATCAATACCCAAACCTTCTGTAAATGGATCTAGGTTTTGATAATCCTTTAAATCGATGCTCCCCAATAAAACTGCACCTTTTTGAAGGTAAAGGGTTACATTATCTTTCATTACAATGGTTCCAGATAAAAATTTACCTGCCGGAAAAATTACCTTACCACCACCACTCTGATGACAAGCATCAATAGCTTTCTGTATGGCTTGCGAATTTAAGGTGGTACCATCTCCTACCGCACCATATTTGGTAACATCAAAATCAGCAGCTTTTACACCCGATAAAATGAATAAGAAAAACAGTAAGGCAGCTAATTTTTTCATACTATTTATTTTTAAGAAAATTCATAAACCTGTTTAAATTTTATTTATCGTCACACTGTCCCGATAAATCGGTATCAGAGTCTAATTTTAGAGAGATGCTGAAACAAGTTCAGCATGACGGGTATTTTTTATGCAAAAAATTTAAACAGTTTCTAAATCAATTGACTTTTTGTAATTAATATTGAAACTACATGATAATTAGATAAGTTTTACCCCATGGAATTATCTATTTATTCAACAATATTGACTATAAGCTACTCGACCAAGACTCCGTCACCTAGAATTTATTTCAGGCTCTATTAACGATAAAAAAATAGAGTTGGAGACTCATGTCCATTAATAAAATCCTTAGAGCCTTTCAGAACTAAGGATACATGTTGATACTGGATAAATAATTGGATTTATTTTGCCGCCCTAACACTTACCATAATCACGCCATGTTGGGCAACATCTGCCTTGAATTCATCCTCAAAAACACCCAAATCTTTCTGACGCCATAAATCGCGAACAATATATTTTCCCTTAATGCCCAGATCTTTCCATTTCAAGATTACTGGTTGGGCTCCATTATCAGAGAGATTGAATAGGCCCGCAGCTTTAGAACCGTCTTCCAGATCTTTGGCCATTACACCCATATCTTCATTTCTTGAGATAACCATAGCCTGCTTCCCTAGTAGATCTTGATTTACAGCCAACACTTCTTGATTGGTTAATAAACTAAAGGTGAATGCATCGAGCTTAGAAATATCGTTCCCTAAAAGTAAGGGCACTGACATTAAACACCAGGCACTCATGTGTGTGTATTGTTCATCAGCAGTAAGCTTTGATGGCCATTTTTCGGCAGCATTCCAACCCACTACACCCAAAATCATCATATCTGGATCATTCCAATGACCGGGTTTGGCATAAGGTGCCCATTTATCCTGTGTAAAAATCCTGCTTTTTAAACTTTTCCAATTGTCTTTAATGTCGCCACCAGTTCGCCAGGCATTAGAAACGGTTGATAAATCCTTTATGCTTTCAAAAGGCGTACTATTAGAAAGGCTATAAACCACATCTCTGCCACTATTCCGCAAGGCATCGTACATGGCTTTTGTTTCTGGCATCTCTATCGGATTCCAATCGTATTTTAAATAATCAAAGCCCCATTCTGTGATTTGCTTGGCATCATTATCCCAAAAATGATAGGTTCCGATAGCATAAGGTAACAATTTCTTATTTCTGGCAATGTTTTCTTTGCTGCGTTCAAAAATCCCTTCGGGATTCATGGCAGAACCACCAACCCGATGACCATAAGATTCTACCCAGGGTGTGGAATAAGTCCCGATTTTTAATCCCAGACCATGTACTTCATCTACCAAAGCTTGCATGTTTGGAAAACGGCTGCTATCTGGCAAAATAGCCTGATGTTTGCCCCCTCTCTTTCCCTGCCAACCATCATCAATATTGATATATGACCATCCATAATTGATCAAACCAGAATTCGCCATGGCTTTTGCCTGGGTAAGCACTTGTTCTTGGGTAATCCTGGTTCCGTAAATATTATAATGATTCCAACCCATTGGTGGCGTTAGGGCAATTTCTTCTCCTACTACAATCTTGAAATCCTTACTTGCTTTGCCTATAGAATTGCTGGCTTCCAAAACCATTTTGTATTCCCCTGCTACATCAATAACTCCAGATATTTTACCTGTTTTCTGATCTACTTTTAACCCTTTCGGAAGATTTTTTGCAGAAAAGGTCATGGGTCTTTCGCCCGATGCTGGTATGGTATATAAAACAGGGTGGTTTGGGCGTACACCAAAAACTTTTGCTCCGTTAATTTTAGGCGCTGGACCAGCCTTTGGTGTTAAGATAGCATCAGAACCAATACTTTGGGCATTTGATATATTGGAGTGAAAGCTATATAAAACAAACGCAACCAACATTATTTTCAAGATATTCTTATTCATTATCGCTTTTCCTTTATTTGATGAAATATAGACCAAAATGCTTTAAAGTAGGGTAGTTATTGGATTTGCTGATGGTCAATTTTACCTTCCAAGCCATAATTGCTGGAAATTTCACAACTTTATCCTCTCTAATACTGGTTCCCTTATCTATCAAGATCCATTTGCTATCCAACTGTACTTCTATTTTGTATTCCTGGATACTTCGCTCCAAAGCTTCGCTCATTTTTAGGGCATTGATCAATACCGGACCTTCCATATCTACCTCAAAAGTGGTCTGTTTTAAACCATCATCGGTAGCCCAATACGTTTTATCATTCCCATCCAAGGCTTTTTCTGCTCCAAATTCACGTGTTGTGCCCCGTACATTACTGGCATTTACCGGACGTTCGAAGGCTAAATTTATGCCCAATTTAGGATCACGATCAGGCTGAAATGGAGTTGGTTCTACCATTTTATTGTTAAATTCATTGATGTTATTGGATTGGTAGCCCATATTTTTCAAGCCTTGATTTCCCAATCTTTCTTTCAGTTGCGCCAAGTACAAACTTTGAATAGCTACTGGTTTTCCATGTGAATCAAAATTTCCATCTGGGATTATTGGCTTGCTATCAAATAATCTGGCGGTTTGTTCTCTCGCTCCAATACAACCAATTGCCCAATTTGCAGTTCCAGGAGGGTTTTGGATAATATAGCTTTTTGCGATACAATTCCAGGCTACTCCCCAGGCCATAGTCCAGCCATGACCAGAGCCAGCAATACCACGGTTCAGAAAATCGATATTGCCATCTGGGATGCTACAATTATCTACCAATAAACCCGTTGACCAACGTTGATGCGGCTGGATACGGCTTCCGATACCTCTAAAAGTAGAATTCAGCACCACATTTGGGCCAGTTACCAAGCTCGATGTCCAAACAAAATACGTATTTCCGCCAATGGCCTCGCAACGATCTATTAAGTTTTGGCTACCTTCCAAACTAAAATCTGCTGGTTTGGATGCACCCAAATTTGGATAGGTATGTTTAATTCTTACCTTTTGCATGGTGATCCTATCTCCTGCCAATACTGTAGTATTCATGGTTTCTTCTGCAAATACATCCTTTACCCAGCAATCATCGCCACCAACCCTGATACCTGCATAAGGCGCATGGCCATAATCTGTTTCTAAAGGTTCGCATTGAATATGGATATGCTCTACGCCAATATTGCTTACTCTGTTGGGTGTTTTTATTTTCGTTACTTTTACCCCCGAAGCATTCAAAAATTTCGCATTGTAAGCATCTGCCAAAGGCACATCAACCGTAATCTGATTCCCGTTAATGGCTTTAATGATCCTTTTGGAAATCTCTTGCCGACCCGTTCCCAACCAGGTTTGTTTTTTTCCTTCTCTATACATGTTATCCATTTCCATGAAACTTATCCAGGCATCCGTCACTGGTTTATGAATGGCAATGGTATCACCTATTTTAAAGTCTTTTGCATCCGCAACATTAAAAACCTTAATTCCTGATGGAACATAAGAATCGACAATGTGGGTAGTATTTTGCTCTACTTGTTCAATAACTTCTGCACTTCCCAAAGCAACTTTTGTATTTCCCCTTCCAATCACAATTGCTGTATGGGGCTTGCCTACCATTTTAATCGTTGTTCCATTATTATCGCTACCATTTCCTCGCAACACCACCCCGATTTCTGAAATGATGATGGAACCAGCACAGGTAAAAACACCCGATGAAAGTTCTACTGCACCCCGAAAACCATTTTTTAAAGGCATTTTTGAGACATGATCAATTGCAGCTTGAATAGCTGGCGTATCGTCTCCGGTTCCAGATGGTTTGACTGAAATTTTAGCTGTTACCGTTGGAAGCGGTACCCCGCCCCCTTTATAACCCGCATAAGAGAAATCCATGATTTGATCTCCGGCAGGGGTCGCTTTATAAACTAATTTTCCATTTTGATCGTACTTTACCCATTCACTTCGACTGTTCTGTGCAAATGCAACGTCAGCGAACGAAATAATACAAACCAAAAAAAAGACAAAACCCAGAAAAAGGATAAATAACAGTACTGATCTCCTCATATAGAATTTAAAATTATTTTTTAGCAAGATGACCTACCTGACTTGGCAATAAAATATTGGCCTTAATTGCTGAATTGCTGATTTCATCTGCACCTGGATCTAAAGGGGCAATACGTGGTTGACCATCCATATCTACAATCACATCTGCATAAGTCTCATGTACACTATCCATCAAAGGACTATTGGCTTGCAGGTGAAAAATACCGGAAGCATTTTTAACCATTTTTGGATCAAGTTTTTTGTAACCATCAACAGGTAGATCTCCAGCTCCCGCAACATTGAAAATGATATTTCCTTTCCATTGAAATTGCAGGGCTGGTCCAGAAATTTTAGCTGCTACTCCTCCTCCTTGTATAATATTATTGGCCACAGTAACATAAGTAGCCCCCAAACCATCTTTCCTTGGTGTTTGAATAATGTTTTCTTTATTGTTAACCAAGGTATTAAATGCAATCAAAATTCTGTCTGGCCGATCATGTGACACTAATGGAGCTCCATCGGCAACTTCGGCACCTCCATTCCCAATGGTAATTGCCGGGATACAATTCTCAAAATAATTACTAAAGATCTTATGGTCATCACCAAAAATCCTCAAACCTGGGGTGTTCTCAAAATAATTGCCATATATCAAACTCTTATTGCCATGACGAAGGGTAAATTGGGCAGGACAATCTCTAATGGTATTATATCTTAAAGTCACGCCTCCTGCTTTTATGGAAATCAACTCGTTTTCTCCTTCGCATCTTTCAAAAAGATTATGTTCTACTATACTATTGCTAAATGACATGCTGAAACCACTTAAGCCAAACTGAAAAGCTTCTGCCCCATTTTTACCTCCCTGACTGGCTGCCTTGTTGAAATAGTTATGGTGAATGTGCAATCGTTCTGCAATTTGCTTTCCTTCTCCTCTTATGGCAATAAACCTACCCATGGCATTTTTATTTTGAAAAGTGTTATAATCCACTTCTTGATCCGTACCCGAAATGGTCAGATCCTCTCCATCTCCGGGTGTTTCAAAAATATTTTGTGTAAAACGGCAAAAACTGGTTCTATTACCCATTTTAGCCTTAGAAGCCACATGGGTAAATTTAAAACCTTTAATGATGACATATTTTGCCGGATTCACTAAATTAAAACCACCTTTTCCAGTAATCTCTGCTCCAGCAATCTGCTCTGCTGCAATAGTAATAGGCTGTTGTTCAGTCCCTTGTTTATTCACCAGGATATCTTCTGTAGTGGTATAAATTCCATTTTTCAAAAGGATTATATCTCCTGGCAAAGCATTATTGATTGCTTTTTGCAGATCGGCAATGGAAGCAACAGTTACTGTTTTGGCAAAGAGTGAGGCCGAGCTAAGAAAAGTAATGACAAAACCACAAACAATGGCTGTTTTCATTTGATGGGCAATCCGAAATGGATGCTTATTTTTTGGAGTGATTTTCATATTGTAAAACATATTATTTAAAATCCAAACTAGAGATTAAAACGTACAATAAAATAAAGCACTTTAGCTTTTAAATCAGATATTTTGGCTTATTGTCTGTTTCAAAAATGCTATATGACCATTATAACCTAATAAATAGTTTTACAATTTTGCTGAGGTATGTGGAGACACGTACCTCGACTTTACGCCTTGAATCGTGTCTCTACCATAGCTGTTCGGAAAATGAAAAACATAAAGTGTTGTCAGATTTTACAATCTGACAAACCAAAGATTTAAAATTTCAAGTATCAAATGCTGTTATCTGACAACATTCTTATATGGACTTACATTCCTTATATGGTAAAAAAATGAGTCTTTGTTGTTTACCATATAAGGCAAATAAGGGCATTTAAGTATATCCTTATGCCTATAATCTACATTTTTGATAACAAATATTTCTTTCGAACACTTGTAGTGTCTCAACGACCTAACTTAATTAAACTAAAAATTTAAACAGTTTCTAAGCGCATTTATTTGGTTACGGTAAATTCCTTTTTCAGTCGGATATCTTCGGATGAATTGCCTATCATAACCTCAAATTTTCCAGGTTCTACAGTCCAGTTCATGTTTTTATCCAATAGGGCCAGATCATCGGGCTTTAGTACAAACTGTACGGTCTTGGTTTCTCCTGGTTTTAAACTTACTCTTTCAAAGCCTCTAAGTACAGATTCATAAGTTGTTACACTGCTCACTAAATCTTTCAAATAAAGTTGCACTACCTCATCGCCTTTGCGAGAACCCGTATTCTTAACCTCTACTGTTACCTGTACATTCCCTTGCGAACGAATTTCTTCGGGGCTTACCTGTAAATTGCTAAATTCAAAAGTGGTATAACTTAAGCCATATCCAAAAGGATATAAAGCTCCAAGTACCCTGGTTTTTCCCGTACCATTTGGGTCATCATTTTTGCTCTGACCTGCTTGAGAACCTGGCTTAAAAGGAAAATTCAATTCAATTTGCCCGATAGATTTTGGATAGGTCATTGTCAGCTTACCGCCTGGATTGTTTTCGCCAAATAAAGTTTCAGCAACAACTTTACCCGCCGAAGGCCCTGGAAATCCGGCCTGAAGAATTGCAGGGAGATAACGGTTTTCCCAATTAATGGTTAAAGGGCGTCCGTTTACCATAACCATTACAACTGGTTTTCCGGTAGCGTACAATGCTTGTAACAATAAAAGTTGACGGCCAGGCAAATTTAAGCCTGTCCTTGATTTACTTTCTCCAACCTGAGCATCGGTTTCTCCTACCACGGCAATAATAACATCAGATGTTTTCACGGCCTCTACTGCCTGATTGATCTGGGCTTGCTCTTCTGATGTGAGTTCTGTTGGTATGATTTCGCTTTCAGGCCATTTGGCATCAATTACATCGCAACCTTTGCTATAGGTTACTTTTGAAGATTTACCAGCAAAAGCTTTTATTCCATCCAAAATCGAGGTAATGGGGTTATTGGATGGTCCATACCTACTCGTTGTATAATTCAGTTCGGTTGCAAGGGGTCCGGTAACCAATATATTCTTATATTTATTAACATCCAGTGGAAGTAGGTTTTTATCGTTTTTTAACAAAACCATTGATTCCCGGTTAAGCTGTACAGCCAGTTCTTCATCCTCTTGGGTATGTACTTTCTTATTCGAAGAGGCCGGGTCTTTTACATAAGGATCGTCAAACAAGCCTAATCTAAATTTCACCTTTAGTACATCGGCAACACGCTCATCAAGTGTTTTCATAGAAACAGACCCTTCTTTAACCAGTTCTCTAAGCGGGAGTATAAAATTTTCGGGCATCGTAAAATGGGTACGTACATTTAATCCTGCCTCAACAGCCTGTCTTACTGCCTCTTTATAATTTTCTGCCACATGATGCTTACCTGAAATAAACTCTACTGCTTCGCTATCTGAAACCACATAACCATCAAAACCGAACTGTTTGCGCAAAAGTTCTGTTAAAAAGTAATAACTCCCGGTTATCGGTTCACCGTTCCAATCGTTATAACTGCTCATAATACCCATTGGCCTGGCTTCTTGTATTACCCTTCTAAAAGGATAAAGAAACATTTCATGCATTTCTCTCGGAGCTACATGTGGGTCGGTACGGGCATTACCATCACGTCCACCCTTAGGCACACTATATACGGCATAATGTTTAAGTGTTGCGGCTGTACCTTGAGATTGTATACCCATTGTCATTTGCTTACCCAACTCCGCAATCAAATAGGGTTCTTCAGCATAACATTCCACAACCCTTCCCCAACGCTGATCTCTTGCCACATCAAGAATTGGTGCATATACATTGGTATACCCCAATGCTTTGGCTTCACGACCAACCGTACTTCCAGCTCGGTAAACAAGATCTTTGTTCCAGGTACTGCCTATATTAATCGGTGCGGGAAGAGGTGTCGCCCGATCATGGCAAAGCCCGTGTATACCTTCATTGCTAAAATCTACGGGAATGCCTAGGCGGGTTTCTTCTACAAACCATTTTTGTACGGTATTGATGGCATTGGCATGCTTGCTAAAAGGATAGGAATATTGGCTTACTGCTTTTTTATTGTAAGGTAGACTATTCAATTCTTCATCAATATTCGCAATGCCATCTTTCCAAATCTGGGTCTTCCACTCTGCGGTTGGCATTTCGTCTTTCAGTACCCTACCATAACCATAAAGTGTAGCGGTTTGGCAGGTTTTTTCGTCAAGGTTCATCTGGCTAAGCAAATCTTTAACCCGCTCATCAATAGGCTTGGATGGATCTTCAAAAACATCCATTTTCCCATTTTTGTTAAAGTCTATCCAACCTTTATGATAGATTTTATCTTTTTGTGCATTGGCAGCGCTTACCAAAAACAATAGGGCAATACATGCAATCGATTTGTATTTAATCATGTGTATTCAAATGCTGAAGAGTTTCTCTAATTTCTTAAAAACAATTATTAATTACCTTTTAACTGAGTAGCGTTTGATAGCAACTTAGGGCTTTTATTCCAGTCATCATTATAATAAAGTACATTTTCCAGTTTAATTTTGGAAGCATCTTTCAGTCCGATCAAAGAAGGATTATCTATAGGTTTTACCGTTTTAACATCCAAAAATTGAGCACCTACCACATCATCCAAAAATATAGCATAGCGGCTATCTCTTTTTTCATAATTGAAAGCGCTTTGTTTTACGGTCAAGCCCATTACATGACGGGCCCAAAGACCATAAGCGGGCTGCACTTTTAAGTTGGCGACATTGTACTGCCCAACACCCAGTTCTGGAGGCGTTTGCAAAGTATCGCTTGCAACATTTCCGCCTTTTACCAAAACCTGAACATCTGTAAATGATATGTTTTTAACATAACCAGTATGCTTTCCATTGGGAAGTTTAAAATCCAACCCTCCTTCTACAGTTTTGGTATCCGGTAATTTATAGCCTGCAATAATGGGAGTCGCTTTACGCTGGGTACCATCATAAGCTTTCCAACGATTATTGGCATTTCCATAAGAACTTCCTCCATAAACCTCAGCAATATCGACCCCATTGATGATGATATTCTCAACCTCACCAATATTCACATTTTTCACCAATAGCTCATTGTGCTTTTCACCATTATCCGTGAAGGCATACTTGCCAACATCCGCCCCTATAATTCTTCCTCTATTAGAGATGGAAATAAAGAATGGCGTAGTTGTACGGTACATTTTTGATCTAGAATGCAAGGTACCCGTATGTCCACAGTTCAAATGAATATCCTTAACATGTGCCCCATCATTGGTAGAAATGGAAAAACCTGCTTTGTTGGCACCCAACACATAAATATTATCAACACAGACATCCATAATATCATCAGCGGTTTCCGAACCAATCTGAAATAAATTACAATTGGTATCGCCTATGATATTGCGTACCTTATAGTTATGGGCTGGCCTGGTAAAACCCAGTGCACAATCTGAACCTGGCTTAACAATATCATCAGAACTTACCTTACAATAAATATTGGTAACCGTTACTTCATTACAGGCCATAAAATCATAAATATCACGAACATTTGAAGTGCTATTTTTTCCGAAATAAGTATTATGAACATTGATGGAATCAGAACCTGTTGCCAATAATACAAAATGTCCGCCTCTATCTATATGGAGCATATTTTCTATATTGAAATTCTTAGAACCATTTTTGTCCAGATAATAAGGTTCATCCTTGTTGGGATCGTACCACAGATCTTCGGCCCTGATCAAACCTCCTATCTCTATATTGGTGCACAATTTCAATGTAAACATCTTATCCGCTCTATTGTCGGGCATATTATCCATCACCTTATCACTATTTACCAAATTTCCATCCCCGGTAATTCTTCCATTACCGATAATTTTGATGTTGTCCAATCGTTCGCCAAAAAACATGGCATTTCTAAAATAATGATGTCCAACATCTTGTTTGGTCATATAATTCTCTGGATCTGAATAAGGACCAACAGCGGTTGGAGATAATCCTGAACGATATTTTTTGTCGCTGAACCAGGTGTCCTCAGGTGCATCAGCACCTTTAATCGCCTTGATTGTGGCTTCTTTATCAATAAATAAATAAACATTGCTTTGCAAATGGATGGTTTTGACCAGATAAGTTCCCTTACCGAACAGGAGTGTTCCTCCCCCAATCTTATTCAGATAGACTATGGCTTCGTTTATTTTTTGGGTATCATCTTGTTGGTCATCAGCATTAACGCCAAAATTCCTGACATCCATTTTTCCGGTAAAATACTGTGTCTGATTGGAATATCCTTTTTGCTCTCCATCTTTTACCAACAATCTAAAAGTATACAGCAAATTGGGTTTTAGATTGACAATTTTTGCCATAGCATTTTTTACATCAATGGTTGCTGTTGAACCTGACCAAGTTTTACCTTCGTCTACAGATTCTTCTAATCGTATATCTTTAGCATTATTAACCTGTGCCCATTTAAATTTTGCGGTAGTATAGTTTTCGGGTGTTTCCTGATAAGCCAAGCTACGGTCAATCACCCGTTCAAAATCGGAAATATTTTTGGTTACCTTTAAGATTGCGGTTTCATTTCCTGTTCCGGCGCTGCTCAAAACCTCTGGCTTTGCAGTGGTATAAACAGCTTTGAAAGTATAATTTCCAATATCTTTTAATTGTACATTATTTATTTTTACCACTAAATCAGCTCCATTAGCTGGTCTAAGGTCTAAATTACTAAAAGTGATGATAACTGCCCCACTCGTTGATTTAGAAATTACAACATTTCCAACTTTTGAATAAGAATAATGCGAACCTACTCTACCAATAGATTGAGTAGACAATTCTCTTAACTTTACTTCTCCCCGACCGATTACATTCACACTGGTGTTCTCTAAAGTAGGTTGAATCCCTAATGGCAAAAACAATTGAACAGTTGCATTTGGACTTCTTTGACCAGCGGTATAAAAAAGCGTAATACTTTTACTGGTCTTCTGAGTAATCTGATCTTTTGCCAAACTGAGTTTTCCTGTAAGCGCCATTGGCTTTACAGTAATCGAATATTTTTTTGAGGTTTTTCCATCTTCGGCCGTAACCTTCAAAAAATCTCCATCGAGCACAAGCCCCGAACTTTTTATTGCTCCATTTTTATCCATAATCTGATATTGCTGGGTAGAACCATCAGCAGCATTGATTTCATTGAGCAACTCAGCTACCGTAGCCTGTGTAGATACCAAACCTTTATCTTCTGGTGTATCTACCGTAAATCTATAGGTGCTCCCGACAACCAAAACAATCTGATCATTATTGATTTGAGCAATATGAATACTTTTAGTACCGGACGAAATACTGGTGTTTGAGCTAGCGATTTTTGCAAAAACAGGATGAGTAATCAATTGAGCCAAAAAGAAGACAATTCCTATCAGTTTATCCATTTTAAAGTTATAAGGTTTATAATTGGCAGAGCATTGGCATGCTTTTATATTTTAAAGATACTTGATAATATTATATCGGAATTAGCTATTTAATAAAGAAAATTAGCATACAGAGTAAGTATTGAAGGCATCAGATAATTTTGGATGATTGAAAATAGTTAGGCATACAACTGAAAATAAATCAAAAATTTCTTAGAAAAAAATAGCATGTAAATAGTCCATAAATCACGAAAAAGGATTATGTCGGCACCAATATTCAGCATAAACGGAACGTAATTGGTTCGATCTATGATGAAAAATGGACAATTTTAGAAAATAAAGGTCGAACCGGAAAAATCAACTTACCCACCCAACTTATCTATCAGATTAACAAAACGTTACGACATAAAAAACCGGAGTTAGAACTAACTCCGGCTTGGTATCCCTTACTGGAGATCGAACCAAAAAAAATCTCTCTTTCTAACTTGTTAAAGCAGTTTTTTAACTAAAAAACCCCTCTTTACTTGCGTAAAAAGGGGCTGTACCCCCTGCCGTATTAAGGTCGAAACAATTTAAAGATGATTTAATCAGAATAGCTAAAATAACGTGAGTTATGGGTCTTATTTTAAAAAATAGATGGTTTTCTATCGAGCCAAGAATAAGAGCAAAGGCCTGCATAAAGATTTACCAGGGCATTAATTGGGCTACGATGCCTGGAGTGTTCA